>Ga0070680_100003530_pt1 | contig 11673 bp, 8 predicted proteins | sample KBSC73BmetaG_FD_64672 | JGI IMG/M metagenome (GOLD analysis project Ga0070680, IMG submission 64672) | Corn rhizosphere microbial communities from Kellogg Biological Station, Michigan, USA - KBS C7-3B metaG | ecosystem: Host-associated > Plants > Roots > Rhizosphere | place: USA: Michigan...
TAATTTCTGTCTTTCTTATAACCGGCCAGATTACTCAAAAAAATTGTATAGTTAGTCTTGAAAATAAAATTTGTGATTTCATTGGAAAGATTTCATACGGTATTTACGTAATTCATCCGTTACTTATTTTCTTCTATGCACAAATATTGGGCAAATTTAATTCGCCCTCATTCATGAATTATCTGCTTATCTATATCTTAATTATTGCAACCACAGTTATCGCTGCCTATATTTCTTATGAATTTTATGAAAAGAAATTTTTGAAGTTAAAAGAAAAATTTGCTACAGTAAAAAGTACCAATACAAAAAATATAGGCGAAGGTAAATTGTTAGAAAAACTGACGTTGGCTACATACTAATATTGTCAGAATGTCTTTCAGAATATTATTAAATGCTGTTTAGCAAAAGCCTTTATTCATATTCAAAAAGAATTCAAAAAAGAATCAGGTTCTTCGTGTTTCCTATGGAGATTAATCTTGCCCCGGGAGGACAATTTTTTCTTAAATAATCAGAATATAAAGTTGATAAAAATTTGCGTGTGCCTTCACCTTCCGATAAATTATGCGTTCTGTTAGGAAAAGGCATAAACTCGAATTTTTTATTGTATTTTATTAACTCATTTAGCATAGCTTCCGCATTATCGTATTGTACGTTATCATCTCCTGTGCCATGAATAAATAACAGATTGCCCTTTAAATTTTTTGCATAATAAATTGGTGAACCTTTTACATAAGCATCCATATTTTCTTGCGGCAAACCCATATACCTTTCTTCATAAACATTATCATAAAATAAAAGGTTATCAACGGCAGCAATCGAAATTCCTGTTTTATAAATATCAGGAAACTGAAACATAAGATTTAAAGTAGAAGAGCCGCCGCCGCTCCAACCCCATACGGCTAGGCGGTCTTTATCAAGATAAGAATGTTCTTCTAATAATTTTTTTGCTGCCATGGCCTGGTCACGAATATTTATGCGTCCCAATTGTCCATAAATAGATTTGCGCCATGCAGCGCCACGCAATGAAGGAGTTCCGCGGTTATCAACTGAAATTTGTATATAACCTTCAATGCTCATATCACCGTCAAACAGAGAATTACGCTCAACCCCAAACCTGTCTTCTACTGTTGATGCAGCAGGCTCACCATATACTGAAAAAACTACGGGGTATTTTTTTGTAGAATCAAAATTTGCAGGTTTTGCCATCCATCCATCTAAAGTTATATTATCATCTGTGGTTACCTTAAAATATTCAATATTGGAATTTTCATTAATTCTCATATTTTTTGCAATACTGTTTTCTTCATCCAATGGCTTGTGATCTGGCAATGAGATCCATTCTCTCGCCGGAAAAGTTTTGTAGTTAGAAAAAGAATGCATAGCATATTTGGCATAAGGAGAAATATTATAGTTGTGAGTGCCAATCATATTTTCAGGAGATATTAATTCTAATTTGCTTTTTCCATCCATCTTAATTCTATATAAATAAAGCTGGGTTGCATTTTTTGGCGAAGCCATAAAATAAACATAATTATTTTTATCATCAATGCACTTTATATTATCTATATCATAATCGCCTTTGGTTATTAAAGTTTCTTTTTTACCATCGCGACTTATCAAAAAAATGTGGCGCCAGCCATCCTTTTCACTTACCCATAAAAACTCTTTGCCTTTATTAAGCCATTCCCATCCGGTAGGGTCGTCATCGTTCCATCTTGACTTTATATCTATAAAAGCTTTGTCATCTTCCGTGTAAAAGTTAGTGGCTACTCCGGTATATGCATTACAATAAAAAAGCTTGCTTTCATTTTGTTTTCTGTTAAGTTGTTGTATAACCAGTTGATCAGAATTATCAGCCCATTCCATTCTTGGAATATAATGTTCTTGCGGGTCTCCAGGAACATTCATCCATTGTAGTTCAGCGTTACTTACCGTAATTACTCCTACGCGAACCGGCGATGGAGGCTGCCCAACTTTAGGATATTCTACAGGAATAATCCGTGAATATTGTGAGTCGGTCGTGTTCAACATATAATAGTCCCGTATTTTAGTTGCATCTACTTGCCAGAAGGCAATCTTTTTACTATCTGGGCTCCAGCGAAAACCATCTCGGCAACCAAATTCTTCTTCATATACCCAGTCAAAAGTTCCATTTATAAATTTTCGCGTACCGTTGCTCGTTAGTTTCTTTATTGAATGTGTTAGTAAATTTTCCACGAAAATATTATGTTCACTTATATAGGCAGCGCTCTTCCCGTCAGGTGAAATTTTAGCAAACATTAATGATTGTGCCGGAAGGTCCTTTCCCAATTGTACTAATTGGTTAGTAGTAAGATTTAAAACCCAATAATCACCACGGGTATGATATCGCCATACTTTTGCAGTATTCGTAAAAATTAATAATGTTTTATAATCGGGGGAAAAACTATAAATATTAAAATTCAGCGGCTCAGTGACACGGGCCGGCACGAGTTGCTCTCTTTTTACAAGTATTGTTTCGTTATTACTTTTCACATCAACCTTTACGATATTTCCGGCTTCTATTTTCAGGTATGCGTCTCCGTTAGGTGTCCAGTTAATTTCTTTTGGCCTAAACTGGCCAAAAGAATTAGCAGATAAAATCAGAAAAATAATGAATACAGAAAATCTACATTTTTTTATCGCCATTGATTTTTATTTTATGGGTAAAAATACATAAACACATTAAACCTCATGTTTTCAGTTATATAAATCAATTATAAATTTGCATATGGAAGAAAAGGAAAAGCTAAGGATTGATAAATATTTATGGTCAATACGAATTTTCAAAACCAGAAGCCTTGCGGCAGATGCCTGTAATAATGGAAAGGTAAAATGGAACGGCTCAAATATAAAACCTTCTAAAACGGTAAACATAGGTGAACAATATGAAATTAAAACAGAAGCTAAGAAATGGCTGATTGAAGTAGCTGCTTTGCTTCATACACGAGTTCAATATACTGAGGCCATAAAATATTATATCGATCTAACACTTGAAGAGGAAACAAAAAAAACGCAATCAACTGCTTTTGTTTTCAACACAGGAAAAAGAAAAAGTAAAAAAGGGCGACCTACAAAAAAAGAGAAAAGAAACCTTGATGATTTTTTTGAATAGACAAATGACATATATTTCAGCACCGCGACACCTTACATTTGCAACATGAAGATTGACATACTTTCTGTAGTTCCACAATTGATGGAAAGCTTTTTTGCTCATTCCATTTTGAAAAGAGCAAAAGAAAAAGGATTACTTGAGGTGAATGTTTTCAACTTACGAGATTATACAAATTATAAGCATGGACAGGTAGATGATTATCAGTTTGGCGGCGGCGCAGGGTTAGTAATGATGATTGAACCGTTGGTAAATGCAATTGAATTCTTACAAAAAAATAATAAATATGATGAAGTAATTTTTCTTACGCCAGACGGAGAAAAGTTTAATCAAAAAACTGCAAATATTCTATCATTAAAGGAAAGTTTACTATTGATATGCGGCCATTACAAAGGCATTGACCAAAGAGTGCGGGATCATTTTATTACCAAAGAAATTTCTATTGGCGATTATGTATTAAGCGGCGGAGAACTAGGAGCAGCAGTGCTGGTGGATTCTATCGGTCGGTTATTGCCTGGGGTTTTAAATGACGAAACATCTGCTTTGACTGATTCCTTCCAGGATAATTTATTAGCACCGCCTGTTTATACACGCCCGGAAGAATTCCGTGGGTGGAAAGTTCCGGGAATATTAATGAGTGGCAATCATTCAAAAATTGAAGAATGGCGGCATGAGCAGTCTTTAGAAAGGACAAAAGAAAAAAGACCGGATTTACTGGATTGATATTAGAAAAGTTTTTTGCAAAAAAATTAATTAAAATTTTATTTCAGTCTTTAATAGACCTGATTTAATTATGGTTGAATTAATGTTGTTCCTATACTTTTAAAATTACAAAATTATTCTTTTTTCACGCCTATTACCGGAAGCTGTTTTTCTCTTATCAATGCATTGAATTTTGGAACATCTACATCCATAACAGTTTTTAATTTATTTAATTCTGCGTCCGCTTTTGCACTTAAAAAAGTATAAGCTTCCTTTACCTGTTGAGTAGGCGCATAATTTCCGGAAGCAGCATAATCGTATAATGCAGAGATTTGGTCATTTAAACGTATTGGATAGTTTAAAACATCTTCCTCACTTTTTGCTTTTGTTTGATATAGAGCTTCTTCAATCTTTGTCATTCTTTTATTAATTGAATCAGCCATGATTTTTATTTCACCAGCAGTATCCTTTCCCTGTAAAGCCATAAAATCATTTATTTGTTTTCTTATTTCACGAATATGTTTAATTGCTTTTTGAACTTCAGAAAATTTATCTCTTACAGAAATTAAAAAGTTAAACTGGTCTTCATATTCTTGTTGAGTTTCTTTAAAATTAGGATTGGCTTTTATGTTTGCTTCAGCTTCGGCACTATCTTTTTTATCATAATTAATAATGCGGATAAAATATTTGCCGGGTATAGCTTTTGGGGCGCCTACATTGCCATTCCATAATATCATACCTTCAATTTTTTCAGCTGGCGCATAATACATATCCCATATAAATTGATTCATTCCCTTCGACACTTCAATCTTGCCTGTATCTCCCGAGGGTTTTGTACTAAAACTCCTTATGATTTTTTTATCTTTATCTAATACAAATACTTTTACAAGACTGCTATCGGTTACATTATTTAGCCAATAATTTACTATTACTCCATTTGGTGGATTAAGTCCCGCATTTTTTACATTTAAATTCTGTCTGCCATTCATTCTATAAGCGTCTTCTGCAGGAAAAATGCTAATATCACTTTGAGCGATGTTTTTATCTACATTCTGAACAACACTTAAATCGTCTAATATATAAAAAGATCTTCCCTGTGTTGCTACAACCAAGTCATTATTTTTTATGGTAAGGTCCGTTATTGGAACCATTGGTAAATTAAGCTGAAAAGGCTTCCAGTTTTCTCCGTAATCATAGCTTATATACATTCCATATTCAGTTCCGCAATATAAAAGCCCTGGACGTTTTTTATCCGCACGTAGGCATCTTGCAAAGTGCGTTTGTGGTATGCCGTTAGTTATCTTTTTCCAGGTTTTTCCATAATCATTTGTTACAAAAATATAAGGAGTATAATCGTCCGATTTATATTTTGTTCCAACAAAATATGCAGCGCCTTTTTGAAATGGATCTGCTTCCACACAATTCCACATCATCCACTTTCCGGCTGCAGGCGGCGTTACATTTTCCCAATGAGCTCCGCCGTCTTTACTCACATTTATTAATCCGTCATCGCTACCAGTCCATAATAAATCTTTTTCAAGAGGAGATTCCATTGCTGTAAAAATGGTGCAATAAACTTCTGCGCCTGTGTTATCTTGCGTAATCGGGCCGCCACTCGATTTTTGCCTGCTTTTATCATTAGTAGTAAGATCGCCGCTCACGGCTTTCCAGCTTGCTCCTTCATTTTCTGTAGCAAATAATACATTGCCGGCAGCATATAACTTTTTTGGATTATTTGGTGAAAAGAAAATAGGAAAATTCCATTGAAACCTGTATTTGGAAACATCCGCACCGCTTCCCAAATCATAAACAGGCCACACGCTTACAGCACGGTTCTCGCCGGTTTTATGATTAAACCTTGAAATAAATCCGCCATAATTTCCACCATAAACAATATCAGGATCTAAAGGATCAGCTACAACATAGCCACTTTCAAAGCCTGCCGTTGGTGTCCAGTCACTTTGGTTTATATCGTCGCCTTCTGTTCTTGATAAAATTCTTACAGTGGTATTATCCTGCTGTGCAGCAAGCAACCTGTATGGGAAATGATTATCTGTGGAAACCCTGTAAAACTGGGCTGTTGGCTGATTGTAATAAGTGCTCCAGTTATCACCGGCATCAAAACTTATCTGTGCACCGCCATCATTTGCCACAATCATCCTGCTGGCGTTTTCAGGGTCTATCCAAAGATCGTGATGATCACTATGAGGTGTGTTAATGCGCTTAAATGTTTTACCTCCATCACTGCTTTTATACATGTTTACATTAAGCGCATAAATTACATCTTCATTTTTCGGGTCGCAATAAATTTTATTGAAATACCATGCCCGCTGGCGTACATCAGCATCGGTGCTTTCAAGCGCCCAGGTTTCACCGCCATCATCACTTCTAAATAACCCACCTTTTGAAGACTCGACAAGAGCAAACACACGGTTAGGGTTAGACGCAGATACTGTAATACCAATATTTCCTAAAATTGTATTTCCAGGAAAGCCTTTTTTATCATTAAGATTTTTCCATGTTTCACCACCATCAATACTTTTCCAAAGCCCACTTCCTTTGCCGCCGCTTTCCATACTGTACGGGGTTCTATCCACATTCCATGTTGACGCGTACAATACTGAAGGATTGCCGGGTTCCATTATCAATTCTGCGCCGCCGCTTTCATCATTGCTGAATAAAACTCTTTTCCATGTTTTTCCGCCATCAATAGTTTTATAAATTCCTCTTTCATTGGATGGTCCAAACAGATGCCCCAATGCGGCCACCCAAACAATATCAGGATTGGTTGGATGAATAACTATTCGCATTATATGCCTCGAATCATAAAGGCCAATATGTTTCCAGTTTCTTCCACCGTCATCACTGCGCCACATACCATGCCCTTCACTAACATTGTTGCGCAAAGTACTTTCACCTTCACCAACATAAATAATAGATGAATTAGATGGTGCAACTGCAACGCTACCTATTGAACCACCAAAAAATTTATCAGAAATATTTTTCCAGTTGTTTCCTCCGTCTTCTGTTTTCCAAACGCCACCACCTGTTGCGCCAAAATAAAATGTGTTTTTATTTTTGTAATCTCCGGCAACAGCGCCGCTCCTTCCACCGCGAAAAGGACCAACCAGCCTGTATTTTGTTTTACTTAATAAGATACTGTCTTCATTAGTTGATATATTTTTTTGTTTTTTTTGTGCGAACCCAAATGTTGTTAAAAAGATAGCGATTGAAAAAAGTATAATATTCTTCATGGATAGAAATTGTTTTTAAACTGGATAGAAAAGATAAAAGTAAGAAGTGTATGTGAAATGATGAGAACAAGTATTTAAACTTAAATAAAGCAAAATGCCGGCGATTAACCGGCATCGAATTTTAATATTAATTTTTTAATTTGATGGTTTATACAATTTCTCATCAACAGGCTGGTTGACTTCTATTTTATCAAAGGTCATAGAACCTGAGCCCGGCCCGCTTCCTTCAGTTGTCATAGTTTGAGGAAACATAACGCCATCCACCTCTTTATAATCGCTGAAATCTGTTATTACTTCATTTTGGCTATTATTTCTTCCTTCCACTATCTGCCGTGTTTGTATCAATAAATTTGTCTTTGTATCGATATAATAAGTTGTGCTTTTACCCGCGGCGTTTGTTAGTTGTATTTTCCATGCTTCTTTTCCATTAACTGTTTCTTTTCCCTGCAAAGCAGCCTTATAACCTTTATCGCTGTAGTTTACTAATGCTCCGGAAATATCAAGTTGATCCTGCATTGTTTTCAATCTTTCATCCGGTATTTCATTTACTTTATCCGACATCATTGGTATATAAGTCCATCCTTTATCGGGAGTAACAATGGTATAGCCAGTATTACCGCCCATCTCGAAATCAACGCGGTTAAGTTTGTCCTGAACCTTTGTAACTTTTACCTGTACTTCATTACCCATCATTTGCCGGGTGCCTTCAAAATAAACTGATTTTATGGATGCTAATTTATCTTTTCCTCCGCGTGCGGTTACGTACTGATCAATTATATCATTAACCGATTGCCCGTTTGCAAATTGTACCAGCACTAAAGACAAAATAAATACAACAAAAATTATTATGTTTTTCATTTATAAATTTTTTATGAAGATAAGAGATTAATTGAGGCATTAATTTTTTTCATATTCACATTAATGATAAATTTAAGCAAACCTGTTATTAAATCTTAATATAATCTTCTATGAATTTTACAGTAAAAGGGAATATTGTCGATATTGAAAATAAGAAAATATTTTATTCAGATATAGAAGTTGCAGATGGAAAAATTATTTCCATAAAGGTTTTAGATAATCATAACGAAAATGCTCCATATATCTTACCAGGTTTTATTGATGCGCATGTTCACATAGAAAGTTCAATGCTGGTTCCTTCCGAATTTGCAAAGCTTGCAGTAGTTCACGGTACTGTTGCAACCATAAGCGATCCGCATGAAATTGCTAATGTATGCGGAATGAAGGGTATTGAGTATATGATCGAAAATGGCAAACAAGTCCCTTTTAAATTTTATTTTGGTGCGCCAAGTTGTGTACCTGCCACAGATTTTGAAACTGCAGGCGCTTCACTTAATGCAAATGATGTGGATGCGCTTTTGGTAAAAGATGAGATAAATTATTTAAGCGAGATGATGAATTTCCCCGGGGTATTACATCATGACGAAGAAGTTGAAGCGAAAATTAATTCGGCTAAAATTTATAATAAACCTGTGGATGGACATGCACCCGGCTTGCGGGGTGAGGATGCAAAAAAGTATATTGATGCAGGAATTAGCACCGATCATGAATGTTTTACAAAAGAAGAAGCATTGGAGAAATTACAATATGGAATGAAGATTTTAATTCGTGAAGGAAGCGCCGCAAAGAACTTCGATGCGCTGGTTGGTTTATTAGATGATTACGAAAATGAAATGATGTTTTGCAGCGATGACAAACATCCGGATAGCCTTGTCCGCAGCCACATCAATGACTTATGTAAAAGAGCGGTTGAAAAAGGAATTAATATTTTTAAAGTTCTAAAAGCCGCATGTATAAACCCGGTTGGTCATTATAAAATGAATGTGGGATTGTTAAAAGAAAATGACCCGGCCGATTTCATTGTAGTAAAGGATTTAGAAAATTTCGAAGTTGTAAAAACTTTCATCAATGGAATATTGGTTGCTGAAAATGGAGTTTCAAAAATCGCTACAAGAAGATCAGCGGTAATAAATAATTTTAATTGTACTAAAAAAATTGCTCCAGATTTTGAGTATAAAAAAAATAATGATGAAAATCTTAACGTGATTGAAGCATTAGATGGGCAATTAGTAACCAATAAAATTTCAATTAAGCCTAAAATTAAAAATGATTTTTATGTAAGTGATGTTGATAATGATATTTTAAAAATAGCAGTAGTTAACCGTTATAAAGATGCACCTGTTGCTATTGCATTTGTAAAAAGTTTCGGATTAAAAAAAGGAGCTATTGCATCTTCAGTTGCGCATGACAGTCATAACATCATCGCAGTTGGCGTGGATGATGAAAACATTTGCAATGCTGTGAATCTTATTATTGAAAATAATGGCGGCATAAGTTGCGTTGATGCGAACGAGGAAATAATTTTATCGTTGCCAGTTGCAGGATTAATGAGTAATGAAGATGGATATACTATTGCTGAGAAATATACTGCAATCGATAAGGCGGCTAAAGACTTAGGCTCTAAATTATCCGCACCCTTTATGACATTATCCTTTATGGCATTGCTTGTAATTCCTCACGTAAAACTGAGTGATCTTGGATTGTTTGACGGAGATGAATTTAAGTTAATATAGTCTCAACTTAACATCTCTCTTAGCAGAAGGGTAATGCATGAAAAAAATTTTTCATTCTTTATTTCCCTTTCTGGTGTTAGGGGCTATTTCATATATTTGCCCAACTTAAAATTTATTCATGTCAGTATTAGTAAATAAAAATTCCAAAATTTTAGTACAGGGTTTTACAGGCACCGAGGGAACATTTCATGCCACACAAATGATAGAATACGGAACTAATGTGGTTGGCGGCGTCACACCAAACAAAGGTGGGACTACGCATTTAGACCGACCTGTTTTTAATACCGTTGAAGAAGCAGTGAAAGAAACAGGTGCAGATGTAAGTATCATTTTTGTTCCGCCCGCATTTGCGGCTGATGCGATTATGGAAGCTGCAGAATCAAACATAGGATTGATCGTTTGCATTACAGAAGGAATTCCTGTGCAGGATATGGTGAAAGTAAAAAGTTATTTATCAGATACTAAATCAAGATTGATAGGGCCAAACTGTCCCGGTGTTATAACTGCAGACGAATGTAAAGTTGGTATTATGCCTGGCTTTATTTTCAAAAAAGGAAGAATAGGAATTGTATCAAAGTCTGGTACGCTAACCTATGAGGCGGCTGACCAGGTAGCAAAAGCAGGCCTTGGTATTTCAACGGCTATCGGCATTGGAGGCGATCCTATCATAGGAACAACAACCAGGGAAGCTGTTGAGCTTTTTATGAATGACAAAGAAACTGATGGCATTGTAATGATTGGGGAAATTGGCGGAAGCATGGAAGCCGATGCTGCAAGATGGATAAAAGAGAATTCCCGAAAACCAGTTGTGGGATTTATAGCCGGGCAAACTGCTCCTGCAGGAAGGCGTATGGGCCATGCCGGCGCTATTGTTGGCGGCGCTGAAGATACCGCTGCTGCTAAAATGAAAATATTAGCTGAATGCGGCGTTTATGTAGTTGCCAGCCCTGCAGATATTGGGAAAACGATGGCAGATGTGATGGGGAAATAATGCTTGCTTCTTTATTGAAAAAAAATATTTTCGTTAATATTAATATTACCGGGTTGCAAACCAACTGAGACGCAGAGCCCGGTATTACACTTACCACAAAAACTTCTATTAAATCTGTTCGGTAATTTTTTAGATTCGTCAGATAAAACAATAAAAAAACCAGGATACAATTGTAAAATATTGCAGTGCCCGGTTTAGAATTTTTTCTATTTATAATAATCTCTTAAGCTTATAAAGTATTATTAATGCAATAGATTCTCAACTCAAGAGCTATGTTGTTGATCTAAAATTTAAATGCAAGCCCAACGGTAAGGTAGGATACGCCGTAGCCTAATTCAGCCATAGCTGCGATATGTTCTGCAAAATAATAACGGCCCCCTACAAACGCAGTAAATCCGGTAGTACCGCTTCCGTAGTTTCCTATGGAAACAGATCCAGAGTAATTATCTTTATATTTTAAAGCATTATAAGATAGCATAACGCCGCCATATACATCTATTTTGTCGCCTAGTGCTGTATAATGATAAGCCCCACGTACTCCAATAATCGTATAATTCCATTTTTGATAGTAAGAGCTGCCTGTATATTTATATGATTTTGTCCCAACATATGCGCCAAGACCAATTACTCCATCATCGCCTGCTTCAAAAGATGCATGTTCAAAGCTAACACTGAGTGCAGGTGATTGCGAACCTAATGAATTACTAAGAATTGAACTTCCGAATCCCACGCCTAAGGCTATTACATTGTCCCCTTTTTGAAATGATTGCGCTTTGGTTGATGAGGCTGATACTAAAAGCGCTAATAGTAGACCCAAAGTTAATTTTTTCATGATTTGTTTGTTTTTGTGAGTGTAATAAAATTATAATACAAACATAAAAATTTATTTAATCGTTGTCAATAGCCATTTATTTTGCACGCGTCATTTTTTTTGTGATGTAACCGATATTATAAATAAGCTTAAGAATGCCAATGCTGCCGTTAGCATTTCTGATCTTTTTGGAA
>Ga0070680_100003531_pt1 | contig 11671 bp, 11 predicted proteins | sample KBSC73BmetaG_FD_64672 | JGI IMG/M metagenome (GOLD analysis project Ga0070680, IMG submission 64672) | Corn rhizosphere microbial communities from Kellogg Biological Station, Michigan, USA - KBS C7-3B metaG | ecosystem: Host-associated > Plants > Roots > Rhizosphere | place: USA: Michigan...
GCGATCGTTGCGATCGCTCTGGGACCGTTGCCGATCCGGCTGCTGCCAGGCGTTGCCGCGCTCGGAGCGCGACTGGTTGTTTGAGTTGTTTGATGATTGATGCGACGCCGCGGCCGTGCTGGCTACACCGGCCGCGGCTCGGATGTGCAGCGAGTCGACCGTGATGCTGTCGCGCGACAGCGCACGAACGAGCTCGTCGCTGCGAGAGCTCATTGCCTGCGCCGCGCGTGGATCGGCTGCGTCGATTGCCGCGTTGAGCGAGCTGCCGCGCATCGAGAGCTGGATGCGATCGGTCGCGCCATTGCCAGCGTCGACGTTCATCGTGATCTGCGACAGCGGCCGGGCGGGGGCGTCGTCATAGAGCTGCATGACCTTCGCGACGCGATCCGCCGCGTTCGTTCCAGCGCTCGTCGCAACGGCGTCGACCGCCGTGTGCGTTGCGCCGTCGCGCGCGGCAACAGCGGCAGCGAGCGCGCTGTATCCGTCCGTGCCGCGTTCCTTCGACGAGCCGCCTTCCTTGCCCGAATCTCCGCTGAACTGCTGCGACGCATCCTGGACGTCGGCTTTCACGGCGCGAATGCCGTTGTGCGTGATCGGCGTACCGACCGTGCCGTTGGTCGGTGCGCCAAGAGTGTTCTGCGCTCCACCAGCCGGCGTCACTTTCTCCACTGCGCCCGGCCTCGCGACCTGAGCGACTTGAGCAACCTGCGCCACCTGTGCGACCTGCGCCAAACGAGCGCCGGCCGCCTGCCCCGCGCCTGATGCGCCGCCTGATTCTGCGGGGATTAGAGAAGTCAGATCGACGCCTGCCTTCGCAGGCGAACTGGCGGCGCCGGGAAGCTCGATATGTCCCGGGTCACGCGCGCCGAGCGTGCGCAGTCCCTCTTCGCTCGCGATCTGCTGCAATTCTCCGTACGCGTCCGCGCCCGCCGCACCACCGTCGAGCAGCAGATCCACCGCGCGACCCTGCGTGTGCTTGGACGATTGCGTCCACGTCACGACCTGACCTGGTGCGGTGCGACCCTGAGCGAACAACGCATCCTGTCTCGCCTGCGAGCGATACGTCTCGGAGACAGTCACGTCGTGACCCTCCGCGCGCATCCGTGCCATCACCTTCGCGAGCTTCGCTTGCAGTTGTGGATCGAGCGCGGCGACGGAGCGAATCACGTCGTTCGCCGACGTCTTGCCGTCGTTCGTCGTCGACGCGCCGTCGTCCTTCTTGTCCGCAGCGCTTGCCGCGTTCGTCGAATCGTCGTCGTCGTGTGCGTCCGACCTGTCGAGCTCCGATGTGCCTGCGTGCGACTTCGGCGCGGGCGCCCTCGCCTGCGCATGCTGCGCGCTCATCGCGCCCGCGAAGGCCTCCGCGAACGCTCCATCCTGTCCCCGGTCGTCGTCGACACGGTTCTCTCGGCTCGACGCATGGTCGGAAGCCGTTACCGGCGCGAAGCCGGCTGCGCTGATCGTCACTTGCTTTTCCCCTGCATCGCGATCTTGCTCAGTGTGGCGACGCGTTCGGGTGGAAGGGCGGCCAGGATCGACGCCGCCTGACGCGGGCCGACGTAGCCGAGGATGATCTCCACATCACTGTCCGCCATGTGCTCGAGGACCTTGGCGGCTTGCTTCGCATCCATCGACGTGAACACCTTGGCGATTCGACGCTCCGATGCCGTGTCTCCCGCAGCTCCCGCGGCGCCCGACCGCGACGCCGCTTTCGATCCGCCCGAGAGGGCGGTCGGCTCGGGACCGTGCGCGGCCGCGGCGAGCTTCGCCGCGGAGTCGGGCGTCGCCGATTCAGCGCTCGGAGACTTCGTGGCGCGGGAAGGCTCACCAGCCTGGCGCACTGTGCCTTCCGTGCTGTCCTTCCTGCTCGAGTCGGTCTGAGTCGAGTCACCAGCAACGTGCGTGGAATCGCCGGCGGCCTTCATCGAGCCGGGCTTGGTCATCATGACCTTCGCTCCGGTCGACGCGCCCATCGCGGCGACGAACGTGGCAACGAATACGATCGCGGGCTTCATGCTCAGGCAGCTCCCGGCGTTCCGTTTTCGTTGCCCGCGTCACCACCGCCATTGCCGCTGCCGTTCTGGTCGCGACGCGCAAACCGTGTCAGCGCCACCTCGTCCATCTGTCGCATCTCCTGCGCGCCTTCCTCGGTGCGCCATGCCGTGAAATGTCGATCGCGCAACCGGCTCAACACGCGACGTGCCTGCAGCGCCGACGTGAGATCGGTTCTCGCTTGCGTGACTACTTCGTCCGCCGCCTCGACGCGCGTCTGCGCGTCCGCGATGTGGTGATTGAGCTGCTCGATCACATAACCGATGGTCTTGAGCTGTCCCACCGTCGGCTCGGACGCGTGCGCGTTGCGCAGCGCCTGAGTGCCGCTCTGGCGAATCGATTCGAGCGCGTTCTGCGCGAGCCGAGCTTCGTCCGCGGCCGTCTCTGCTTCGGCGAGCTTGGCCGCCACTTGCTTCTCGTGCTGCTCGCGCAGGTCGAGCACCTGCTGCAACCGGAACTTGAATGCGCTCATCACGCTCTCCTGGGCTGTTCGATCTGCTGCGCGATCGTCGCCAGCGTGCGGCGGGACGTGTCGAACGGCGAGCTGGTGTCGGGCGCCTGCTGCAGGAAGTCGAGCACCTGGGGACGGAGCCGCAGCGCCGCATCCACGCCGCGATCGGTGCCTTCGTGATATGCACCCACGAGAATGAGATCTTCCTTCTCGCGATATGCGGCCTCCAGGCGAGCGACCGCATTCGCCGCGGCGCGCTGCTCCGGAGTGATCACGTGATCGCGCACTCGGCTCTTGCTTTCGAGAATGTCAATTGATGGATAATGCCCTGCGCCGGCGAGCTTGCGCGTCAGCACGATGTGTCCGTCGAGGATCGAGCGGCTCGCGTCGGCGATCGGCTCGTTGAAGTCGTCGCCGTCCACCAGCACGGTGTAGATGCCCGTGATGCTGCCTTTCTCATCGGTGCCCGCGCGCTCCAGCAAGCGGGGCAGCGCGGCGAACACCGAGGGCGGATAGCCCTTGGTCGTCGGCGGCTCGCCGACCGCGAGACCGATCTCGCGCCACGCCATTGCGACACGCGTGACCGAGTCGACCATCAACATCACCTCTTTACCCTGACCGCGGAAATACTCCGCGATGGAGGTCGCCACGAGCGCACCGCGCGCGCGCACGAGCGCGGCCTGATCGCCGGTCGCGACGACGATCACAGATCTCGCAAGGCCTTCCGGGCCGAGCGCGTTCTCGATGAAGTCGCGCACCTCGCGGCCGCGTTCGCCGAGCAGCGCGATCACATTGACCTCTGCGTTCGACTGACGCGCGATCATGCCGAGCAGCGTCGACTTGCCCACGCCTGATCCGGCGAAGATGCCGACGCGTTGACCTTTGCCGAGTGTGAGAAAACCATCAATTGCGCGAACGCCGGTCTCCAGCGGCTCGCTGATGATCTGTCGCTCCAGCGGGTGCGGCGGCTCGGCCGTGAGCGGCATCCGGTGCGCGTGCTCGATCGGCCCTTTGCCGTCGATCGGATGTCCGAGACCGTTCAGAACTCTGCCAAGCAATCCCGGGCCGACATCGGCGCCAAAGGTGCGGCCGAGCGGCGTGACGCTCGAGCCGGGATGCAGCCCGTCGATGTCGCCAAGCGGCATGAGCAGCACACCGCGCTCATGGAAGCCGACGACTTCGGCGAGCACCGATTTGTTCTCCGCGAGGCTCGTGACTCGGCACAGCTCGGACAGGCCGACGTCGAGCCCGGCGGCTTCGATCACGAGTCCGACGACGCGTGTCACGCGACCGAGACGCGCGATGCGCGGCAGATCGCCGATGCGCGCAGCCATGCGATTACGAAGCATCGACCTGGGCCAGCCGGCGGTACGCGCGCTCGAGCGCGTTGTCGACGCGACCATCCACGATGCGATCGCGTCCCTCGATCAGACAGCCGCCGCGCGACACCTGCGGATCGGCCAGCCACGTGGCCTCGCGCGTTCCGGCGATCGGGGTCGTCGCTTCGCCCGAGTTGGCCGCCGTGAGCAGCGAGAGATCCATCGGGTTCACGCGAATGCGCACGGCCTGGTCGAGGGGAAACTCGGTGAGCGCCCGGCGGACGAGATCTGCAACGACCTCGCGGCTCGTCTTCACTTCCTGCGCCACGATCTGTCGCGCGACGAGCACCGCGAGCGCCGCGATGTTCTCCTCGAGAATCGCCGGCGCGAGCGACGCGCTCTCACGAAGCTCCGTGGTGATCTTCTCGATCACGGTGAGTGCGTCGTGCACGCGCGTCTGCGACTGCGCGGTCGCTCTGCGCTCGCCATCGGCCAATCCGCGCGCGTACGCGTCGTCGACGAGACGCGCCGCTTCTTTGGCCGCGAGCGCGGCGGATTCCGCTTCGGACAACGCATTCACCGGCTCGGCGCTCGCGAAGCTGGCCAGCTCGTTCAGCGTCCACGCGCCGGCCGACGGCACGTGGGCCGCCGGCGTCGCGCGCACCGAAGCGATGCCCGTCGCTCTAAACGACGAGGTCATCCTGGCCTCCGCCCACGACGATCTCGCCGGCGTCTTCGAGCTTGCGGATCATGGCCACGATCGCGGTCTGCGCGACTTCGATGTCGCGCTTTCTCGACGGGCCGAGCATCTCCATCTCTTCCTTGAGCGCGCCCGACGCACGCTGCGACATGCCGCCCATGATCTTGTTCTTGACTTCGTTGCTCGCCGACTTGAGCGCGAGCGCGAGCTCCTTGACGTCGATCTCGCGGAGCAGACGCTGGAGCGAACGATCGTCGAGGCTGACCACGTCCTCGAACACGAACATGAGATTGCGAATCTGCTCGCAGAGGCCCGGATCCTTGTCCTCCACGCCCTTCATGATCGCCTTCTCGAGCGACGGCGTGACGAGGTTGAGCACCTCCGCGACCACCGCCGGACCGCCCGACGTCGAGAGACCCTGCGCCGGCGCGAGATCGGTCTCGGTGAGAATCGACCGTTCGATGAGCACGAGCATGTCCGGCGACACCTTTTCCATGCGCGCCATGCGCAGCACGACTTCCGCGCCGAACGTGGGATCGATCTCCTTGAGCACGCCCGCGGTATGCGCGGGCTCGAGGTGCGCGAGAATCAGCGCGACCGTCTGCGGATGTTCGCCGCGCAACATGTTGCCGAGCTGCTGCGGATCCGCGTTGCGCAACCGGTGCAGGCCTGCCGTTTCGGAGATCTGCGCCTGGATGCGCTTCAACATCGCCACGGCCTTCTGCGGTCCAAACGCACGCTCCAGCACTTCGCGCGCGAACTCGATACCGCCGGCCGCAACCGAATCCGCCGCGAACATCACATCGAGCCACTCGGCCAGCACGGCCTCGGTGGCATCGGTGCTCACGCGATCCATCCGCGCGATCTCGAACGAGATCTGCTCGACTTCCTCAGCCGCGAGCTTCTGCGTGATGAGCGAGGCGGACTCCGAGCCGAGCACCATGCACAGGATCGCGACCTTCTGCGTTCCGGTGAGCTGATCGAGCTGATGTGAGCGGGCGAGCGCGAGTGCCACGGCTTAGCCCTCCTTCAACCAGGCGCGAACCACGCGCGCCGCGACGTCGGGCTGCTGCTCGATCGTCGAGTTCACCTTGTCGCGCATCGTGTTCGTGGGAAGCATTACCGGCGCGAACGGCATCGGTGCGATTGTCGGCGCGGCGCCACTGGCCGCCGGCAACGCCATCATCTGCTGTCCGGCGGCGATCGCGCCGGTCGATGCGCCCGCGGGCTTGAGCGACTTGAGACTGAACAGCACCACCACGATGATCATCGCGAGACCGAGCACGCCGAGGAGCGGACGCTGGGCCGTCTGCACGACGCGCACGAGATCCGTCTTCGGTGCTTCGGGTGGGATCACGACCGCGGGCGCGAACGGCACGCTGACGACGGACACCTGATCCCCGCGCGTCGAATCGGCGCCGACGGCGCTGCGCACCATCGTCTCGATTTGCTTGAGCTCATCCGCGGTGCGCGGCGTCGGAGCAGCCTTGCTCCCCGCGGGAGCGGGGCGATCAGCCACGAGCACCGCGACGGTCAGCCGCTTGAGCGCGCCCGGCGCCGCGACGACGCTCTCGGTGCTCCGAGTATTCTCATACGTCGTCGACGTGTTGTTCTGCCCCGCGCCGCCCTGCGCGCCGGGGACGATCTCCGCCTTCTGTTCCGCGGTGACGGCCTGCTTGTCGGGATCGACCGATGCGGTCGTGCGCTGGATCTGATCGAAGCTCATCGCCGCGGAGACCTGCACGCGCAGGTTGTTCTGTCCCACCATGTCCGCAACGATCTTCTCCGCCTTTCCGCGCAGATAGTCTTCGACGTCGCGCTGCATCTGGAGCTGGCGGCTCGTGAGCCCGATGGGCGACGACGGCTCCTCGGCCTCCGACAACAAGCGGCCGCCGTCGTCGACGATGGTCACGCGCTCGCTCGTGAGTCCTTCTACGCTCGAGGCGACGAGGTGCGCGATGCCTTTGACGACGTCGGCATCCGCGTCGGCGCCGTTCTTGAGCTTGAGGACGACGCTGGCTTCGGTCGGACGATCCTGAGCGGCGAAGCCGTCCGTCTCATGCAAGACGAGATGCACCTGCGCGGCATCGACGCCGCGCATCTTGCCGATCGTGCGCTCGAGCTCTCCCTCGAGCGCGCGGCGGTAATTGATGCGCTGTGTGAAATCCGTCATGCCCCATGACGGCTGATCGAACAGCTCGAGCCCGGGGCGGCCCGTATTCGGAAGCCCGCCCTTCGCGAGGGCCACGCGCGCTTTCGCGAGATCGTTGGCGGCGACCATGATGTCGGCACCGCCGCGCTCCAGCCGGTACTTCACGCCCGCCTGATCGAGTTTGTCCGTGAACTGATTGACGCTCTCGACCGGCACGCCCACGTACGCGGGCACCCACGTCGGAGCGCCCGCCCACTGCGCCACGGCGAAGATGAGGCCGGCCGCGACCACGCCCACGATGATGATGAGGGCGCGCCGCGGTCCGCCAATTCGATCCAGCAACGGAGAAAAAACGTCAGCCATTTATCGCGTCATCCCATGTTCACGACGGACCGATACGCATCCATCAGCTTGTTGCGCAGCTCCACCAGCATCTCGATGGAGATCTGCGCTTCTTCCGCGGCCGCCATCACCTGGTGCAGCTCGACGGGCTCGCCGCGCACGAACCGCTGCACGTAGTCCTGCGCATTGTCCTGCGCGGACGAGACTTCGCCGAGCGCGCGCTTGAGCGTGTCGCCGAAGGAGGGGCCGTCGGTCTGGCCCTGCTGGAGGCGGAAGCCGCCTTCGCCCGCGACATCGAGTCCGATTCGACGTGCGCCGATGCCGCCGCCGAATCCGTTGATGGGTGCCGTCATATGAGCGTTCTCAGATCTTAACGTCGAGGCGGCCGCCGCGGGTCGCGGGCAACTGCGCCGATTTCATCTCCGCGAGCGCTCGGCCGTAGGTCAGCGGCCCCATGGCGCCGGCCTTGGCGAAGAACGCGCGCTCCTCGCCGGACAGCACGCTCCACAGCGCCGGATCGGTCCCGGGAGGCGGCTCGACCGGAACGCTCTGTTGCGCCGCGCCCGTGGCCTGCTTGGGCGCGGGCGTCTGCACCGCGGGGTGCGGCACCGGCACGCGCTGCGTGGCTGGCTGTTGCACGCCCGCGCGGCCGGTGTCGCGCACGCCCGGCTGCGTGAGGGGACGCTGGACGTTGGCGTTGTTGATTCCGTAGATGCTCATTCAAGTCTGCTGGTTAACGTCGTCGGATGGCCGACGACGCTCAGATGTCGATGGCTTTGTGCAGCATCGCGCGCGCGACCTGGAACACCGTCGCGTTCGCGTCGTAGATGCGCCGGGCGCTCATCAGGTCCATGAGCTCGTCCGTCATGTTCACGTTCGGGAGCTGGACGTACCCGTTCTTGTCGGCATTGGGATTCGCCGGGTCGTAGATCATCGGGCCCTGCGTCGTGTCCGTGCCGATCGATGCCACACGCACGCCGCCGGTCGCGTCGACCATGGGAATCGGTGTCGCTCCCGGAATGCCGGCGGCCGCCTGTGCCGCTGCGACACCCGCGGCGGCGCCAGGGACGGGAAGCCCGGCCTGGCCAACGTTCGCGCCCGCCGACACGCTGCCGACGGCGGAGAGATTCATCGGATCGATCGCTTCGAGATTCACGGTCTTGCGCTGGTAGGGACCGCCTTGCGGCGTCTTGGTCGTTTCTGCGTTGGCGAGATTCTGCGCGATCACGTCCATCCGCGTCCGCTGCGCGGTCAGCCCGCTCGCCGCGATGGCGAGAGAGCTGAACATCGGCCGAGGCGCATCGGGGCGCGACGGGGCGACGGGGAAGGGAGAGGCGAGCGGCGGAATCGTCATGAGTCGGTGGCGAGGACGGCGTCTGGAGCGCCGATGAGAGATTTCTTATTTGTCCTTGATGCTCGTGCGGAACGACGCATACGCCTTCTCGAGCAGCTTCTCGGTCGCGTCATACCGCACCTGTTCGTCGGCGAGCGACGTCATCTCGTTCTCGACGTTGACCTGATCCGCTTCGATCTGCTGGCCCGTGCTCGGATCGATCGTGAGCGCGAACCCGTTGCCCTTCATCGACGCCTGCGCGACCCGGCTCGCGATCGCGCGGGTGCGCTGCGAGCTCAGATCGAGCGCGTCCTTGAGGTCGTTCGCGTTGGTGGTGCGGCCAAAGATGCCGAACAGCACTGGAGGCAGGATTGAATTGGTCGAACGAAGTCGGCTGGGAGGGCGAGCCGATCGTGCAATGCAGTCCATACCAAAGCAGGCCGCGGACCAGTCCGATAGGCATGAAAAAAGGCGCCCGTCTCCGGGCGCCTTGATGCTGCAACCTATTGTTATATCAACTCATAGATGCGAGCGACCGATACTCGCCTGCTGGCTCCGCACGAACCCGTCGAACGCGGCAAAAAGGTTCAGAGAGGCAGAAACTGCCGGGCAAACAGGGAGGAAAGCGCTTCCGGAACGTGCCCTCACTAATACCGATCTCCGACTTGAAAAGCACTCTTGGCGTTAGGCCCGAGGCTGGAGGCGCTAGGTAAAATCGCAGTCCCCTCATGCCTAACGCCTAGAGTATCGGTTCACACACCAATCGGTATTAGTGCGGTGCAGTGAAGATTGCTTTCGGAATCATGACGTGCACCCCGTACGGCCCATCCACGAGCTGCGTCACGTCCACGTCGCTCGACACGCTCAGGAGCTGATACGCGTCCTCCCGCGACATTCCCTTCACGTGGACGAGCAGGTCGATCGCCTGCCGGACCGCCAGCTTCGTGGCCTGCATCAGATCCTTGTCGACACCCATCGCGATGTAGTGCGTCGGCGTCTCGGCGCGAGGCCAGGTCAGATGCATGTCCTTGTGCACCACCAACTGCAGATCGCCCCGAAGCGACGTCTCCATCGCGGTGATGTCAACCTCGCCGTTGCCCTGGCCCGCGTGCCCGTCGCCGATCTCGAGCAGCGCACCCTTCGTCCAGACCGGAATGAACAGCGCCGTGCCCTCGACGAGCTCCTTGTTGTCGAGATTCCCGGCGTAGATCCCTGGTGGCGCACTGTTCACTCGGCCCATCGACGCCGGCGGCGCGACGCCGACGCTGCCGAAGAACGGATGCAGCGGGATCGTGATGTTCGGCGCGAAGTGGCCCAGCATGCGCACCGTATCGAGCTCGATGATCTTGGTGCGGCGCGTGTTCGGAAAATCCTCGGGCAAAAAGCCGCTGTTCCCGCCGAACGAATTGCACGCGTAATCGATGACGGGCCGGATCTGCTTGAAGCGAACCTCGAGCACGTCGCCTGAGTCGGCGCCCTCGACGTAAATCGGCCCGGTGAGAATGTGTCCGCCCGGTCCGGGTTTGATCAATGCACGCGCCGCATAGATCGCCTTGGCTTCGGGTTCCACACGACTCGAGTCGAGGCCGGAGCGTGTGAGTGACGTTGGGCTGCACGTCGACAGCGCGCGCACGAGAACTTCGTCGCCGGAGTTCACCCGCAGCACGGGCGTGCCTGCCGCGTCGTACCAGCCCCACGCGACCGTCTGCGGTGTCGGCAACAACGTGTGCTTCGCACCGACTCGCGGCGACGACCAATCCAGCGCGGCGCCGTTCGTGCCCTGTTGCATCGGGCTTCCGGAAACGACAGGCGGGGTGTGGCATCCCAGTGCCAGCACCCCGCTCACGATCATTGCGCTCATCAGCGTTCGAGTCATCCGTCTCCTCCTCCGTCGGCGTCGGCCTTCGAGCCGTTCAACTTGTTTCGTAGCGTTCGCACACTGATACCGAGCAGCTCCGACGCTCTGGTGCGGTTGCCGTTCGCCACCTCGAGCGCACGCTCGATGAGCTTGGCCTCCGCATCATCCACGTTGAGCGACGTGAGCACCACTGCGCCGTCGGGCACGGTCATCGTTGCCGTGGCCGCGCCGTCGCCCGCCGCGAAGCCCGTCAGAATGCGCGACGGCGTCGGACCGCTCCACGCGCCGCTCAATCCGAAGCGCTGCCCGTCGAAGGCGTGCAGCGGAATCAGCGGCTCGCTGCTCAGAATGACCGCGCGCTCCACGGCATGCTGCAGCTCGCGGACATTACCCGGCCAATCGTATCCCTGCAACAGCTCGAGCGCTTCCGGCGAGATCCCCGAGACTTCCTTGCCGATCTCCTGCGCGTAGTGCGTCGCGAAGCGATAGGCGAGTAGCGGGATGTCGTCCTTGCGTTCGCGCAGCGGAGGCAGACGAACCGGGATGACGCTCAATCTATAGTAGAGGTCCTGCCGGAAGTGGCCCGCCGCGGAGAAGGCCGCGAGATCGCGATTCGTCGTCGCGACGATGCGGACGTCGACCTTGATCGCCGTCGATCCGCCGACGCGCTCGAATTCCTGCTCCTGCAACACGCGCAGCAACTTCGCCTGGAGGTCGAGCCGCATCTCAGAGATTTCGTCGAGCAGCAGCGTTCCGCCGTTCGCGCGCTCGAATGCACCTTCCACGCGTTTGATCGCGCCGGTAAACGCGCCCTTCTCGTGCCCGAACAGCGCGCTCTCGACGAGTCCTTCGGGAAGCGCGGCGCAGTTCAACTGAATGAACGGTCCGTCGCGACGCTCGCTCTGGGCGTGAATCGTCCGTGCGAACAGCTCCTTGCCGGTCCCCGACTCGCCCTCGAGTAAGACTGTCGCGCGCGTCGGCGCGGCCGTCGCCACCGTCTGGAGCACGCGACGAATCGGTGAGCTGTCTCCCACGATCTGCCGCTCGTTCCGAAACTCCATGACCTCGCGGCGCAGGCGTTCGTTCTCACGCCGAAGACGCACGACCTCGAGCGCCTGATTGACCGCGAGCTCGAGCTGCTCCGGACGCACGGGCTTCGTGATGTAGTCGATCGCCCCAGCTTTGATCGCCGCCACCGCGTGCTCGATGCTGCCGTAGCCGGTCAGCATGATCAGCGGCGTCTCGTAGCCTTCCTGTCGGAGAAGCGCGAGAAATTCGAGCCCGGTAAGCCCGGGCATCCGATAATCCGAGATGATGAGGTCCACCGCGCCGTACGCGAGCGCCTGCAGCGCCTGCGGGACGTTGTGGGCCGAGACTGTCTGATGGCCTGCGCGCTCGAGCGTATCCTGGAGGATCAGCCCGATCGCCGGTTCGTCATCGAGACAGAGAATCGTTGCCATAGCA
>Ga0070680_100003532_pt1 | contig 11669 bp, 12 predicted proteins | sample KBSC73BmetaG_FD_64672 | JGI IMG/M metagenome (GOLD analysis project Ga0070680, IMG submission 64672) | Corn rhizosphere microbial communities from Kellogg Biological Station, Michigan, USA - KBS C7-3B metaG | ecosystem: Host-associated > Plants > Roots > Rhizosphere | place: USA: Michigan...
ATGCTGGCCGCGGCCGTGCCCGTATATCGTCTGGACCGCGCACGCGCACTTGACCGCCTGGATGAAGTTGCCTGCCTGGTGGAAGCAACGCATAACACGGTTTGCATGCCCGCCGGACAGGAATTATGCCAGGAGACCGAGCAATTCGAAGGAGGATGCTCACTATGACCGACAACAGCTTGATTAGCCGACGTGAAGGATGGATTGCCGCATGGGTCGACAACAATCTTATTATGATGCACGCTGAGAGCAGTTTCTATTTAAATCTGACGGGATCAGGCGGGCGTATATGGGAGCTGCTGGAGTCGCCGTGCAGCGTTTGGGATTTGTGCAAGACTCTCGGCCGCGAGTTTGACATCGAGCCCGACGCGGCGCGGCCAGAGGTGCTTGCGTTTCTCGATCAGTTGCTTCTGCGAAAGGCCATCGATGTCCATCTCCCGGCTCTGGCGTAAATTTCGCGGCCTTTCGCGGAAACAGCGCTCTCTTCTGCTCGAAGCGGCGTTCTGGTTGGTCGTGTCCAGACTCGCCATAGTCTTTGTCTGCTTTCCGCGTATTGCTCGCCACATTGGCCGTTTGCATGTCCCCGCTGATCTTCGAGCCGATTCGAGCCAGGATCGGGCGGTCGCGCGTGAAATCTCCTGGGCAATCGACCAGTCTGCCCGGCTGTTGCCGGTGCGGCTTGTCTGCCTGCCGCGGGCGCTGGCTGCGTGGCAGATGCTGCATCTGCGAGGGATCTGGAGCCGCGTCCACTTCGGCGCGTTGCGCGACCCGGAACGGGCAACGCTGACAACCCATGCATGGGTTGATGCCGACGGCGTGGAGGTAACCGGTTATCGCGAGGCGCATCAGTGCGTAGAGATCGGTTTTTTCGCGCAGTGAATATCTGGCGGATGGAGGATTCCGCGACCAATAGGCACGCCCTCCAGCAGATCGAGCAAGGCGTCAAAATCACCATTGCGTGCATGGCAGCACGTAGAAGTTCGTCACCCCCGATCCGGGGAGGTGCGGCATTGGGATGATGGCTAGGCGGTACCTCTCACCTCGTCACTTCGTAGAATAAGAAGGCTGGAATTTAGGGAGCGATCCGATGAATGAACTCGCCCAGGCACTCGTCGGCGACAGCTATGCGACATCACCGGCGCACATCATCGAAGGTCTCAGCGACGAGCTCGTTCACAACAGAATCCCCTATACCCCTCACACAATCTACGAAGAACTCTGGCATATCGCTTTCTGGCAGCAGATCGCCCTCGACTGGATTCAAGGCAAAGAGACGCCATTTCCCGCTAAACCATCCGACGGTTTTCCCTCGGAGTCCGAGGTCGCCTCCGAGACCTGGGACCAGCTTCGCCACCGCTTCCTCCAAACTGCGGAGCAAGCAGCGGCCAGTGCCCGAGATACCGGCAGGCTGGACGAGCCAATCCGTTGCCCATCCCGTCCCGGCTCGCCAGTTCGCATCATGTCGGTCCGAGACCAGCTCATCAGCCTAACATCTCATAACGCCTACCATCTAGGCCGCATCGTGCTCCTGCGCCAACTCAATAAGGCATGGCCTCCAGCGTCAGGCGGCTATACCTGGTAAGGGACGGAACGATTCAACTGTCCCTATTTGCCTCAGCAAAACTTGACAAATCTGTTGTCCAGAAACCAGGCCTCGCCCGTCACCACTGGATTTACCATACCGGGGGGACACCCGAAGTCCAGACTTAACCATCATTTCTTGGAGACTTTAGGACTTTCGTAAGGGGAGAGGATACCAGCTCCCAGCCTGCAAAGATGACCTTTTGTTGACAATCTCGTGACAACTCTCGCCCGGCTCCGTTGTAAGTTTCAATGAGAGCATTTTGGCGAACTGGAACATAAGTTACTTGCCCAGAGTCCTAAAACCCAAGGAGATCAATCGTGGAAAAGATGAATCGCACTACCGAAGTCGAGCAAGGACAGGAAGCTGTTGTGCGGAAGCCCTGGCAAACCCCAGTTGTCGAAGAGTTGCCCGTGAATCAAACCGAGAACACTTTGACCTTTAGCGGCAGTGACAATGGTATCTATACCAGCTAGCCGCGTGCCACAGTATCGAGAGTGATTGATAACAAGCCCGTCAATGCACTACGTAATTTATTGAATCAATATGTCTTTTCTCGGGGTTATCGGTGCAGGGGAAGAGGTCGGCCTGGATGGTAAGGTCGGTCTGCCTCCGTCATATTCATGTGTGTTTGGCGGCTCCAGGCTATTGCTCTGGGGCCAGATGACTGAAGCTTTGTCCGGCGGTCAGTTCGTGCTGCTCTCCGGGCAGGTGTTCGGACGGGAGGAGTTGGCACGCGAACTGGGAGTAGAGCCGGCCCTTGCTTGAACTTCTTGGATACGACGCATTCTATCGAGTGAGAGATAAAGAATGATCAGAATAGCTAACGAGTCGCGCTATGCAAAGATTGTCGACGCGTTTTTCATGATTCCGGAGACGACCACAATATACTCGGTTTTGCGATTGCTTCTTCCACTGGCCTTGATCTCTTGTGTCGGCAGCGTCTCGGCGCAGGTAGCCTCGATAGATACTGCCCATTCAAGGCTTTTGATCCATGTGTCTAAGACCGGTGTCTTCTCTGGGTTTGCTGACAATCACGAAATTGAAGCGCGCATTGCGAAGGGAACCTTAGACGCAAAAAGTGGACAACTAACAATGTCCGTTGATTCTCGCCAGATGCGAGTCCTCGATCCTCAACTATCTCCGGATAAACGACGGCAAGTCCAAGAGCGCATGCTGGGACCCGAAGTGCTGGATTCCACCCATTTCCCGGAAATCATCTTTGAATCCACTCACGTAGAACATGGTCAGCAAGGAGTCTTTGTAGTGAATGGAAGACTCTTGTTGCACGGCGTGACAAAACCTATCTCGATCGTTGCTCATCTGAAAGATGGGTGGTACAAGGGCACGTTCGCGTTGAAGCAGCGTGATTTTGGCATCATTCCAGTTAGTATCGCGGGCGGAACGGTCAAAGTGAAGGACGAGTTGGCGATCGAATTCGATATTGCTACGTCGCCTGACGAGAAAGAGAATTAATCGGATCTTTGTTGGGCATCTTGACCGCAAGACGATTCTGGGTTGCTCTGACTGAAATACTTTTACAACAAGGATAGGCGAGAATTATCACTAGAAGGTTTGAGCGTCACGTGTTTTGCCTGTGTCTTCACTGTCAGACATGCAAAGTTAGCGTAGAAATGCTTTAGTTTTTCGATGCAGCATTCCCCTGCTGCGCTGTTTATACAGATCCTTGCCGCAATCTTGCTCCTATTTGCGATGGGAGCGTAGCGGAATCACGCCTTGACTTCCATGGCCTGCTCCACATGCTGGACAATCTTGTCCGAGTCGTAGCCTTGGTTGACCATCACCGCCTCGGCCAGGTGCTTGCCCAGCGGTTGGATAGTCGCTCATCATATATCCGAATGGACTACGCCCTCTGAATAGTGATCGATCCAATCACCGGCGCCGATCCGGCAGCGGGCTCTCCAGAAGGGATGATGGTAAGGGATACGTCGACGCTGGAAGCGGACATCTCAAGCACTTTCACAAGTTTAGTGATGTCATAACTCACAAAGCGGGTGGGTTCATTCATCTCCATGCCCGGCATGGCCGGGAAGAAGTTCAGGTAACCTACCTTGTGAGCCTGTAGAGCCTCATCCGAAGCGTTTTCAGTAACATCGAGGTAGAGGGTATAGACAACCCCAGGTTGTGCGTTGATCTGCAGATTGCTAATAACCAGGTAATAGGCGCCGAGATCCGGGGCAAGTGGTGACGCGAGCGACGGATCGAACACGCGGTTGTTGACCTCAGGTGTCGGCTTAATTTGAACCGTCGTAGCTCGGAGGCCGAGCGAAATGGTCGTTGCGGAAGCCACGACTGTCGTGGTAACGGGCTCCCCTGGCGCGACATTGTGCCGCACCGACGAAGGAATATGAATGGGCGGGGGCGGCGCAGGCTCAACCTCCTGAGGCGCAGGTTCAAATTCCTGGTAGGTGTAATTCAACTGCGCGATTGACATGACGTCGCTGACTTTGATGGACACAGCCTCGCCATCCGGACCGGGGAACCAGAAGACCTGGCCGAGAAAATCGGGATCGGTTGGATTGAGGTTACCCACTCGGTTCCAACTCGCCCAAATGCGGTCGATATTACAATGGTGCACCCAGAAGATTGGGTCCTCGGCAGACGCCGGTATATACCCCATATTGGTTAGAGTGCCCACCAGAATATGGACGACACTATGTAAACCGAAGTCGAGATTGTTGCAAAACCCCTGCTTGGGGCTGTTCGGCGAATAGGTTGTTTCTGCCATCGCGCCGGCGACGTCGAGCAAACCGGGATTTTGACTATCGATGGGAGAGCCGCTATTGACGCCGCTCCACCTGTCCTGCACGTAGAGGGAAGCAAGGAGCGGATCATTGGGCGAACGAAAGGCTTGGGGCATGACGCCGCTTTCGCTGGATGGCAGGCCGGGAGAGAAGTTCCAATACGGCAAGGTAAAGGTGTCGTCGCCCAGGACCGCGCCGATCATTTTTTCAAAGAAGTAAATAAACATGCGGTGCCACGGCAGAAAGTTGTCCGTATTCTGCCCCATCTGGTGGGGTTGGCAGGTCCACCACGCCTTCTGAGCAAGATTCTTTGCAGGCGACAAGGCTCCGCCGAATACCTGCTGGATCGCAGCAGATTTCGACAGGGGGCTTGCATGGGTGTACCACCAGAAGGTCCAACTCCACGGATCGTAGGTGGGCCTGGACTTCATGATCTGTACAGCAAGCGCATACTTCCTGATCATGGCCTGTCCTTGCGGGCTCAGCATGTTGTAGCGCATCCGTGGAAACAACGGAGGATATGTACAGCTAGTAATTATGCCGGGAATCCACGGGAGCACAGTGATAGCGGCAGCCTGTTTGAAGAAGGTACGACGTGGGGTGGGGGTCATCGCTCAGTCTGGATCTGCTGGAAAGTGGAGTGAGTCGGATTGGCTAGATTCTCCGCCAGGTTTTGGTCGAAGTTCGAGGATAACGTTGTTCGCAATGCGGCTCTTAATACAGATGTCATATCCTAACCCCAGTGAATATCTCTGATCGACAGCGATACGACGTTTCCGGTGCCAGCCGCTCACCTCGTTCCAAGCGCCTTTAAAGTCGTGCTTCATCAATGAACCGGAGTGAAGCCGCGTTGGCGCCCAAAGCCCGTCACCATCAGTGAAGAATTCCGTTGCCCCATCCGAAATGGATTCATCAAGGTGTAGTCCTGTTCCGAAATCAGAAGTTATAACTCAACAGTGATCGCATATTAAATAAGCCATCGTTCGTCTGCGGCGCACCTTTGGTGCGACTGACCCCCAGGGGTGCATAGAAGACGTCCACGGTCAAGGCGATCCCATGTTTGAACAGATAGGTGGCGCCGCCTGTCGTCGAGAAGATCCCGCCACGCGTCCAATAGTGCCCTTGCCCCTCAAGACCCATCACGAGTGGCGCGTGTGCCAAGAAAGCGAGATCCGCAAAGGTGCCTGCTACAGAGGCATGAAGAAGCAGTTTTGGCAGCTGTGGAAGCGGGTGCTCCACTTGAAACTGCATTCCTGCATAGTGCAACGACGCTATATCGGAAGATGTTCCCACGCAAATCGAAGGAAAGCCCGGACGCCGACAAGTGAATGCGCCTTTCACCGATCCGACCTGACCATATGCCTGCCAGTGAAGCATCCATTGCCCGCGCTCCAGCAAAGGCCGGTCCACGCCGAACGCGAAGAGGCGTGGCTTGATGCCGAACGTGGAGATGGGGATCGGCGCAGTAGCGAACACTCTGAACTTGGATGGCAGCTGTACTGCTATCACAGGCCGGATCAATACAGGCGCTTTATTCAAATCTTCAGGCTCTGTCCCATTAAAGCCGACGATTTGCTGTCCCGCGTCGAGCTTCGGCAACCAATCTGCCGTGAGTCCCGCTGTGACTGTGCCAACGTGCTGCAGTTCCGCGGGAGCAATTGGGAGCATTGTGCTCGGCAGCAACGCCGCGTCAAAACGTTTAAGAGCCCACGCTTCCGGACGGTTGAAACTGATATGCTGAGCTGGTGGTGGTGGCGGAATCACGCCCGATTGAGCGACGGCGCCGTCGGTGAAGATAGCAATCACTCCTATTAGCAAAACCAGATCGGCTATTTTTCTATGAGAAAACTTGAGTGAAATCATCTTATCGCTCCTAAATCATGTCATCGCTGCTTACGATCTTGATGTTCATTTCAGCTACCAGCATAGGTGCGCAAGAAGTCTGGAGTTGTCACTAGATCGTAAAAGGATTGTCAGCCGCTGTTGACAGGAACTTGATCCCCTTACTTCTCGTTCCCTTGACTCTCCTAAATGGGAGAAGCGCATGACGAAACGTGTTGATTTGCCGCAGGGCACATTAGAGATACTCATTTGGAAATTCCGTGTCCCTCGAGCCTTCGCATGGATACAGCATTCTGCTTCGCATCCAGCAAATTTTCGGAGAACACCTACAGGTTCGTTTTGCACCGCCATCTACCGTCTTGAACGGAGTGGATGGATCAAAGGCGAATGAGCGAATCAGAGAACGAACGCAGAGCAAAGTTTTATCGCCTGACGAAGTCCGGCAAACCCAGCTGAAGGAAGAAACAGCAAAATGGTCGGACATGGCAGGAATTGCCGCGAGTATTCTGTTCGAGACAGAGACACTATCCAGGCGTCAGTGATTCGATGGTAACCGTTCTGAGTTATCCGTACAGTAAGGAGGATTTTCAATGAAGCCTTTAAGGGATTTCAGGAACTATCCTTTATTTTTCTTCACGCTGAATCTGAGTCTATGTGCACTCTGCGTACACCCTCAGGCGCTGCCGATTGCGGATGGAGGAACCGGGATATCTGCTGTAACTGCAAATCGCTCTTGCTCAGTCGAATCCACGAACTGCCACGTAACTCTTCGTCAAACCGAGCACCCGCTCTTTTAGGATGAGACAGTCCGGGAATAGCTGCTTCATTTCCTGACAGGTCAATAGCCGAATGTCGGACAGCATCTCATCTACCCGTGCCGCATTCGGCTTAGTCAGCAACCCCCAGAGAGTAAAGTGTCGGGCTATACGGGTCTGCAGAGACCTGGGAAAATACTGAAAGAATGGAGCAAGCAGGTGCGGCTCCAAGGGGAAGCTGCGCGCAGGTGTCTGGATCCAGAGCCTCTCCGCTACGCGGCGAGCCTCCGCTGCAAATGCCTGTTGCCACTCCCACTTTGTCATATGCTCAATGACTGAGTTCGAAAACGCGATATCAAAGCTTGCATCCGCAAACGGCAGATTGGTCGCGTCACCCTTGACCGCCGTGAACCGCCCATCCGTCCGCACAGCGGGATCGGGAAATCGAAGGTTCACCAGTGTGATGGAAAAGCTCGAATCACAGCGCGACTCCGCGATCCACGTATTTGGAGCACCGCCAATATCGAGCAACCGAGTCTCTTGCGAGGGCTGGAACATTGCGTAAAACTTATCCATCCGACGACGGCGAAAGATGATGGATATCTTCTGTTGAATGGTAAGAAGTTTCATGTTTGCTCTCATCTCCTGATCTTCCGGATGAGGTTTGAAAACCACTGTAGCTACTGCTGCCCCTCATTCGGAACCGATTTCTTCGAGGATAGCGATTGCATCGTTTTGAATTGTCAGGGACCTGTCACAAATTTGTCGTGGGCCATTGATGTCCAGGTGCAGTGCTCATTGGGGTGAGGAAGCAGTTTGTTTACGCGCCTCAGGCTAGCCCCTAAGCATCTCTAGCTCTATTAAAGGACTACCTTTCCTTAGAAGTGAAAGGAGACGCTTGCAGGCGAGAAGAGGGCCTTCGTGCCTGCACATTGGGTACAAACGAAGCTTTCGGACTCCTCAAATCGCGCATCTCGCGGAGACAACAAAAAAAGACAATTCGTTGACGAGCGGATGACACTTCGGCAGTTCTGGTTGTTTATGGTCAAAGGCAAAGAGAGAGAAGCCGATGCCGCAATCCATTATTTTCGTCCGTATCGCCAGGATTGTTCGAGGTTATCGCTCGTATGTGAACTTATATTACGGTCGCATGCCTCGATTGGCTCTGCTCGGAGCGGCATCCATACTGGCATTCATCTTTTTTCTCGGAACTACCGCGCACGGGCAAGTCCCGTCTGCGCTTTCCCCATTACAGAGCCCAGTCCGGTCCTCGGCGGATGAAGGCCGCGGTGTAGCAACAGTAGGTTCCGCAGATAATCAACATCCTCGCGATGATCGAGATGCTTCTACAAGTTCTGATAGCTCGACCGTTCCGTTGGCGCTCTCCTCAGACCAGATTATCCATATCCTGCAGCAAAACCCCGATCTCGTTGTGGAATTGAAGTCCCAGGTCTCCAATCGCCTGCAGGAACAGGGCACACAGATCGATGCAAATGACATCTCTGACCAGATGCTTTACACCCAGATCGCGACGAACGCCGATCTGCGTGCGAACATCACGACGTTCCTCCGAACGCGCGGATATATATCTCAGGATGATCTTCGGGCCATGGGATCCGGTGTCACTGATGGAACTCCCGATGGCAGCTTGTTCGCCAGACAGCACTCTCTATCGACACCCGACGACCTGAACTCTGTCAAGTTCGCTTCGGCTGCGGGTATGGACACGGGACGATCGCGGCTGGATCAAAGCGGCTTTCCCGAGACTTCAATTCAATCCATGAGCTCTGCCGGCAACCGACTGGGTGGCGGGCAACCACGACGTCATGAGGAGGTAAATGCATCGACTGACTTGCCAAAGGTCCTTCGACAGCCAGCTCCTTACAATTTGCAATCGATGCGCGACCTCTATACGCAGATCCCTGAACAGACCCCATCCCTGAAACGCTTTGGCTCTGAAGTCTTCGTCAATCGGGATACATCTGCAATCGGTCGTGGAAACTCAGGACGGGATACGCCTCTCGACGTGCCAATGGGGCCGGATTACGTTGTGGGTCCAGGAGATACGCTCACAATCAATATGTGGGGCGGAATAACCCAGAGCATTACCCGCATCATCGATCGCGATGGCCGCATCCTCCTGCCCGACGCGGGCTCGCTTGAGGTCGCCGGTCTACCTTTGCAGCAAGCCGAAAATCTCATTGAGGGCAAACTAAAACGACAGTACCGGAACGCGCAGGCCACGGTTACCGTCTCGCGTCTGCGTTCGGTGCGCGTATATGTCGTTGGCGATGTGCAGCGCCCTGGCGGCTACGACATCAGCTCTCTGGCAACTCCATTGAGTGCTCTCTATGCTGCCGGCGGTCCAACATCAATTGGTTCTCTCCGTGTTGTGCGCCACTATCGGGGGCAGAAATTGATTGAGGATGTGGACCTGTATGATTTTCTTCTTCATGGAATCCGTAACGGGAATGCCCGCTTCGAAAGCGGAGACACTCTGCTGGTGCCTCCTGCAGGCGCGCAGGTTGCGATTTCAGGATCTATCAAGCGCCCGGCAATTTACGAGCTTAAGGCAGGAGAGTCTACGCTTGCTTCGGTGATGAGGAATGCAGGCGGCTTTACCGCAGCGGCTTCGCTCGGTCACATCACGATTGAGCGCATCGATGCCAATCGACAGCGCGAGACCATCACCTTGAAAGTGGCTGGAGAAGAAAGTTCGCAAAGCTATCAGCAGGCCATCGCTGCGTTTCAGGTGAAGGATGGCGATCGTATCCGCATTGCACCAATCCTGCCATACAGCCAGCGTGCCATTTATCTCGAAGGACACGTTGTTCGTCCTGGACGATTGCCCTACACCGACGGCATGCGTCTTAGCGATGTGCTGCAGAGCTATCAGGACATGCTTCCAGAGCCTGCGACTCATGGTGAGATCGTTCGGCTTGTTCCTCCGGATCTTCATGCGGAGACAATCGACTTCGATGTACCTGAAGTACTAATCGGAAACGCCAATCTCATCCTTCAACCCTTCGACACAATCCGCATCTTCGGACGATATCAGGTAGATGCGCCGAAAGTCACAATCCAGGGCGAGGTACTGCGGCCAGGATCGTATCCGCTGTCGAAGGGGTTGACAGCCGCGCAGTTGGTGCGGATGGCAGGAGGCTTTAAGCGCGACGCTTTACTTGACAGCGCTGACCTGACTAGCTACGGAATCATGGATGGAAACCGAATCGATGGACAGCTTGCAACGGTGCACATCGGAGAGGCTATTGCCGGAACGAAACCAAATGTGGACCCTCCGCTCAAGCCCGGCGACATCCTGACCATTCATCAGATCACAGGGTGGAACGATATCGGTGAGTCGGTGAAGATCGAGGGACAGGTTAAGTTCCCAGGAACCTATGGATTTCAAGAAGGGGAACACCTCAGTTCGGTTCTGCGGCGAGCGGGTGGATTTCGCGATACCGCCTATCCTCACGGCGCTGTGCTGGTGCGTGACGAGGTCCGCGAGCTTCAAGAGAAGAGCCGAGAGGAACTCATTCGACAAATCGAGGCGAACTCTGCGGCTGCACGACTTTCTCCCAATCTGGGAGGAGGTGATACCGGAGGGACGTTACAACTAATTAAGGCGCAACAGAGCGAAGCACTTTCAAACCTGAAGAGCCATCCGCCAACCGGCCGGCAGGTCGTTCATATCAGTGCGGACATCGATAGCTGGGCCAATACATCGGCCGATATCGAACTCCGTCGAGGTGACGTGCTGACGATTCCGAAGCGGCCCAGCTTCGTGCTCGTGACAGGCCAAGTCTACAACGCCACTGCAATTACATTCACTCCCGGAAAATCTGCCGGTTGGTATTTGAGTCATGCGGGAGGAACAAGCACCGCTGCGAATCGGAAAGAGATCTTTATCATTCGTGCCAATGGCTCCGTCATTGGCCGTCATTCCGGTAGATGGTTCGGCGCTAACGTGCTGTCGACGAAGCTAGATCCCGGTGACGTTATTGTTGTGCCGCAAAAGATCATCGGCTCCTCTCTCTTTTGGCGAAATCTGTTGACGACGGCGCAACTTGCCTCGTCGATCGCCATCACCGCTGCGGTTGCGAGTATATAGGTGCGATTTTGGCGTTGCGAGTTCTCACACTTTTTTGATGTGCATCATGCTCACGACTATTCTTCATGCCGCTGGCTCTCCCACTCCGCAAGACGTATTGCAGCGTAGTGCCTCCAATATGGCGTCAACGTATGTTCCGATCGAAAGCTGGGTGTATTCGGCCTTAGAGCGCCTCGCGTCAGGGGGATATCTTCAAAGCGCATTCTTGGATCTGCGTCCATGGACACGCATGGACTGCGCCCGGCTGGTGGAAGAGGTCGAGGATAGCATCGACGACAGACAGTTGATCTCATTCGATGCGCCGTCGCTTTCGCAAAGACTGAGAGAAGAATTCAGTCCTGAACTGGAGCGTCGCGCTGCAGGACGCAATGCTGATTTCCGTCTCGAATCACTGGATCAACGAATCACCGGCATCACAGGACGGCCATTAACAGACGGCTACCACTTTGACAAAACTCTCGTTGACGACGAGGGGCGCTCTTTTGCCGAGGGAGCAAATATTTACTCAGGGATCTCCTTCCGCGCGACGGCTGGGCCGTTGGTGGCGTATATCAATGGCGAACTTCAACGAGTACCTTCGGCTCTTATTCCGAATCCCCAAACACAACAAG
>Ga0070680_100003536_pt1 | contig 11662 bp, 11 predicted proteins | sample KBSC73BmetaG_FD_64672 | JGI IMG/M metagenome (GOLD analysis project Ga0070680, IMG submission 64672) | Corn rhizosphere microbial communities from Kellogg Biological Station, Michigan, USA - KBS C7-3B metaG | ecosystem: Host-associated > Plants > Roots > Rhizosphere | place: USA: Michigan...
ACGCACGATCGATGCGGTGAAGCAGCACGTCGCATCGCTGGAGAAGTCGGCCCGATGACCGCGCGTCGCCAGCCCCGCGACTTGATTCGCGCCGTCGTACCGGTCGCTGCGTTCGTCGTTGGCTCGTCGTGCGCGCATCCGCCGGCGCCAACGATGGCCGCGAGCGAAGCACCGGCGCTGCCGGCGTATCAGATGTCCGCGCCGGTCATCCGCGAGGATCGCAGCGCCATGCACATCTCGGCCGATACGAGTGGAGGGCCGCTCGTCTCGATCGACACACACGGCCGCGACATCGACGTGCGCGACGCGCTCCAGTTTCTGGCGGACCACGCTGGGCTCTCGCTGGTTTATTCACCGGACATCAACCGCCGCATTCGCCTCAAGCTCACCGACGTGCCCGTTTCGCAAGCGCTTCAGGCGGTGCTGTCGGCCGCGGGCCTCACGCTCGAGACGGTCGGCGGCGCGGATCGGCCGAAGCCGACGACGGCCGTCGTTTTCTATCAGCTTCCGGTCGACGTGGATTCGCTTTCGGTCGACGCGATCATGAACCGGTTCGGTGTGAGCCGCGACGTGGCCCGCCTGATCGTCGAGGCGCGTCCGCGCAAGCCGTGATCGTCGGCGCGTAGTCGTTCAATGCGAAGTGGGCGGCATCCTGGAGGATGCCGCCCACTTCGTCATTCGAGATCTCGAACGAGCCCTAGGCGATCAATTCGCCGGCACCAGACGGAGGAACAGGTTCGTCACGGCACTCGCCGTTGCTTCGTCACCTGCCTGACACGGCGTTCCGCCATTCGTCCACACGATGATGCCCGTCGTGCCTTCGGCACCGGCCGATGTCGGCGCGCCATCCAGCGCCTTGTCGAGCGCGAGAAGCTGCGTGCAGTTCGATGGGGCCGGGGAGGTGATCGGTGTGACGAGCCAGTTGTTCGCGAGCGACAGCGTGCGCCCGATCGTGAAGTTCAGCCCTGCGCTCGTGAAGACGCCGGCCGCGGACGTGATCGCGGCTGACGTGTACGGACCCTTCCACTTGGAGACGTCGACGCTCGTGTACGTCGCCGGCACCGCGGCGCCATCCTGCGACAGCGGTCCCGCAGTCGTCACGATCTGATTGGTGAGCTGCGCCAGATCGCCCGGGTAATGCCGAACGTCCGCGGTGAAAGCGGTGACCGCGTTCTGTAGCTGCTGAATGTCCTGCTGCGATGCGGGGGCGTCGCCCTTCGTGACGTATTGCGTCACCGCCGGCACGACAGCCGCGGCGAGCACCGCGATGACCGTGACGGTGACCAGAATTTCAGGCAGCGTGAAGCCGCTGCGGCGGGTCGACTTGAACATGGCTTCTCCGGATGGAGCCGCGCGTATCGCGCGAGGGGAGGGAAGAGAACCGACGAAGACGGAGACGACGCGGATCAGGAGATCGGCATCAGAAGGAATTTCAGCGTATCGACCGTGCCGGTCCGGTAACGGATCGACCCGGTGCTGAGCACGCCATCGTCGAACTGGCGATCCAGCTCGAGCGCGGACTGTTGATCGTTCACCACGGTCGTGCCGATCTTCATCGGCACGGACAACACCATGTACCGCTGTCCACCGACGACGTTCGCGGCGCCCGTGGCCGCGAGCGTGTCGACATCGAAGCTGCTGGCCATCGACAGGCCAAAGCCCGTCGAGAGCGCAGCCGTGCCGTCCTTGCTGAGATAGGGGCCGCGCCAGCGCTGGACCTCGGCACTGCCGTACGGCGCTGCGCCCGCCGTGGACGCGAGCGGCGTCTGCGACGTCGTGATCACGCTGGTGAGTTGATCGATGCTTGCGGGATACCGCCGCACATCCGTGAGGAACTGCTCGATCGCACCGCGCACCGCCATGAAGTCGCTGCCGACACGTGCTGGATCGCCCTTCTTCACCTGGCTGATGATCGTCGGCACCACCACCGAAGCGAGCACGCCGATCAGCGTGATCGTGACGATGACTTCCGGAAGCGTGAAGCCGCGGCGACGACGCGCGAGCCCGCGAGCAGAGAAGCGCATGACAATCTCGAACGGTTGGCGGTAATCGTGCGATCACCCGAGGACGAGCCTCGGGTGCGCTGGGTTACGTCTTTCATGTGCACTGCGCGCATAAATCGCGTGTGACACGATCGGCGACGCTGCATACAGCCCGCTGTTGATGAGTATCGGCGGCGGTCGGCAAAATCGTACATCGATTCACGCGACGGCCGCACCGCCTGATCGGCGACTGGCGTGCGCCGATCAGCAGGCGCCGTTCTTCGTCGGGATGATGTAGTCGACCCAGGCGTCGGTGCCGCTGTTCAACCACCGGAGCTGTCCCTGCGTCGCGATTGGCAATCCGTCGATCTTCACGTCCACGTTGTGCGCGGTTGCCGTATCCGGCCCTTCGATGCGAATGAGAATTCCTGCAGGACTGCTCGCATTCGTCGAGAGCACGTCCATCACCGTGTCTTTCTGCGCGAACAGATAGCCCGTGGAGCTCGCGATGTAGCGTGTGACATATGGGCCTCGCCAGTTCGCCTGGGCGCTCGCGCTGAGGGCGACGTTGCAGCGATCCACCGGTGATGCCGGCAGCGCGGAGAGGTAATCCAGCCGCGGCGGATATTTGCCGACGTCTTGCCGGTAGGCCTGAATCGCCGATGCGAGATTCGTGTATTCCTCGACGAGCGCGTCTTCGTACGAATCCTGAAGTCGGCCGCGCACGGTCGGGATCAACACCGCGGCGAGGACCGCGATCAGCGCCATCGCCACCATGATTTCGGCAAGCGTGAATCCTCGGCGCGGGCGAGGCCTCAGCATTTTGCGCCGATCGGCAGGAGATACGAGACGTCTGCGCGAGCAGCAGTGATCGTGTAGCGCACGGTTCCGGCAGTCGGGCCATCGCCGCCGTCCACCACGAGGTCGAGCATGTTCGCGTCGGCCGTGTCAGCCGACAGGATGCGCAGCGACAACGTTCCGGCGGTCGCGGTGGCCGGGGTGCGCACCATCGAGTCCGACACCATGCCCATCGGCGTCTTCACCCCGCCCACCGGCACGTAGAAGGTCACGAAGGGGCCATTGCTCGCCCAGTTGGCGGTCGCCGTCGCGTTGAACGTGCCTGTGGTTCCACACGTGTTGTGGCTCGCGCCGCTGTTGAGCGTGATCTGGTTCGAGAGCTCTGAAATCAGCCCGGGATAGACGGTGCTCGTCGTTGCGGCGCTCGATTTGACCGCACCCGCGAACGCTGCGACGCCAACGCCCAGCGCTTCGAGCCTGTCGGCGGTCGTCTGGACACGCTGATGATCGAGGAAGGTCGACAGCGACGGCATGGTAACCGCCGCCAGCATCGCGATGATCGCCGCTGAGACGGCGACTTCGGCAAGCGTGAATCCGGATCGGCGGGATGAGGTCATCGACGGAAGAAGACGGAACGGAAAACGAACGCGCTCCCGGCTCTGGACGAACAGAACAGGGAGCGCGTTTCCGTTCCGCTGCGCCACGGTTATGGTGTGGTCACCACCGGCGTCCCGAACTGGGTCGAACACGACTGCCCGGTGAGATCGAAGCTCGCCATGCAGTTCGTCGCCTGATTCGTGATCGGCGCCCGCACGGTCGCTGTTGCGCGATCGGCGGTGCTCGATCCGGCGATGATGAAATCGAGTTGAAGATTCATGGCCACGCCGCCGGTGAAGGCAAGCGGGTTGGAGCCCGCCGGGACGGCGCCGTTCACCGACTGCGTGTAGTTCACCGTGATGGCCTGCAGGCCAGGAATCGACGACTGCTGGGAACACACCTGCGCGAAGTAGACGAGACCCGCTTCCGCCGCGTTGCCGAGGCTCGCGGCCGGTCCGACCGTGATGCAGACCTGCTCGCCGGGGTCGGCTGCGCGCAGAGTCTGCGATGGAACGACGCCGGTCCCGAAGTTCAAGGCGCCGCTCGTCACCGTGCCGCTCAAGCTGAACGTGCCAAGCACGCTCTGCGTCGGCAACACGAGCAGCGACAGTTGCGACGTCTGGAACACCTGATGATCGAGCGTGGTCGCGATCGGCCACGCTGGCGCCGTTGCCGGATTCGTCCAGTCCTGGAAGATGTTGTACGTCCCGCTCGCGAGGTTGAACGACCCCGAGGCGCGAGCCACCAGCATGCCTGACGCGGTGTTGTTGGCCGCGTTCGGGTCACTGGGGCTCGAAGCCGTTGGCGTGGCCACCACGCTGATCGGATAGCTGCCGAGCGCGATGGGATTCACAGAATACTGACAGACCGCGGAGCCGCTGGCCGGCAGGCTGACATTGGTTACTGCGCCCACGGGCTGCGCGTTGAGCGTGGCATTCGCGGCGATCGCACAGTTGATCGCGGTCGCAGTCGTCGACGAATTCATGAACGTCGCACGGATCGTCACGACCCTGTTCACCTTTGCGGTGTCGAGCCCGATGATGCTGGTCGCATTGACGCCGTTGCCGGTGCGCTGGAGCGGTTGCGCGACGACGTCGACGGTCGCTGAGCGATCGATGTCGATGACGGGCTCGATGCGTGCGTCGGCGCGCACGACGTCGGTGCGCTTGTCGTCGCCGCCGACTCCCTTCAAGTTCGCCTGGATCGACACCGACCAGTCGCTGCCGAACTTCACGCCGCAGCTCGCCACCTGCGTGTCGCCATCGGCATTGTCATCCCCATTCGAACAGAGATTCATGATCGTGACGTACTTCGACGGGCTGCTTCGCGTGAAGCTCACGTTGCGCACCACGACCTGCTTGCTCGCACCGTTGAACACCTTGTACTGAATCGATTGGAAGACGCCGTCGGCGGTTCCAGTGTTCGTCCGTTCGTCGAAGGTTCCGGTGCGAACCTCGAGCTGCGCCTTGCCGCTCGGGTCGAGCAACACGCGCGCATCGATCGACCCGCTCTTTGCTGAATTGCCGGTCGACCCGACCCTTCCGTCGAGCGTCGCCATTCCGGGCCCGTTCATGGTGCTGCCATGAGCTCCGAACGGGTCTACCGGCTCATCGCTGCAGGCGATGAACAACGCCGCCGTGAGCAGCGCGACGCTGGAATTCTTGAATGCACGGAGAGAAATCATCGTCGAAGTCTCTGCCTGACCTTGAATGAAGTGTGATGCTGTGATCGAAGCCGACAGTTCTGGTATCGACGGAGCGGGGAGCGACTCGTGAGGACAGTGCTGCAGATCGTTACAGCCACTCTCTTCTCGCAAACGAAACAGGCCGTCGGCGCGACTACGCCGACGGCCTGTTTCGTTTCAACCTGTGCTGCTTCGTTACGGCGTCGCGATCGGCGCCGCGAGATAGAAGGCTTTCACCGTCCCATCGTTCGCGGCGCCGTAGCGGAAGCGCCCCGTCGACGCGCCGCCGCCCGCGCGTGTCGAGTCACTTCCGCCGTCGATGACGGCGTTGAGCATACGTGCCTGCCCCACCGTCAGCCCATGCACCTGAACGCCGACGAAGAGCGTGCTCGCGGCGGAGAAGCCGCTGCTGTCCTGGCCCGCCGCATTGTGCTCGGGCACGTTGTTCACGGCATCATAGCGGTCGAGCATGTTCATGATGAACGCCGTGTAGCCCGTCGGCACGCTGTCCGCCGCGAGCGGCGACACCGTTGCGCCGAGGTACGGGCCATTCCACGTCGTCACCTGGTTCGCGCCGATGGCGGTGCTGTCGATGAGGCGGTCGATGGCTGCGATCGGCTTGCTCGTCAGGCTCGAGATCTGATGCGGATAGCCCGCCTTCGAATCCGCCGCGAACGTCGAGATCGCGGTCTGCACCGCATTGAGATCATTCTGGACCTTCACCGGGTCGCCCGCGCCGGCTTTCTGGATCACGGTCGGAATGACGAACGCCGCCATCACGGCGAGCAGACCGACGGTCACGATGGTCTCGATGAGCGTGAACCCCATGCGGTTCCGGCGCATGGCGATGCGGACGATGAATTTCATGGTGAATGCGGTGGATCCAGCGGTGCCCCGGGGTCGAAACCGATCGGCAGCAGGGAGGGAAGGGAAAGACGCGGGAACGATGCGAACCGCGCGACTCGGCCAGCGGTGCCAATTGGTCGAGTTAGACGCGGCCTGCCTGGAGAGTATCGTCCACGTGCTCGGACTGCTTCATCCCCACGAGCGCAACGTCGACGTTTGGAAGCCGCCGCGTGAATGCTACGGCGCGTTGTGCGTCGGAGGAGAATCCCGGCAACGCAGCGCGTGCTTCGTCCGGCAATCCAGCCGCGAGCTTGGATTGCATCAGCGTCGCGCTGGCGACGACGGTGACCCCGAGATGGTCTGCGGCTTCGAGGGCCGTCACCAACCGCCCGTCGATTGTCTGCGTTTGCGCCACGGCGGCTTCGCGCATGCCGAGGTTGATCGGCAGCTGTATGGCTCGGAACCGATGGCGATCGCCGGCGATGTCGCGCGCCACGCCCACCAGGTCTGCCAGTTCGAGGTGTTGGGGTGAGTCCGGCGGCAAACGCAGCGAATCCCAGGTCGCGACGCCGTACACACCGATCTCGCCGCGATCCGCGGCTTCCTCCAGGGCGGAGAACGCGTCGCGCAGCCGATGCAGCAGCCGATCTCGTGTGACCGCGCCAAGCTGCTGACCAGGGTTGTGGACGTAGTAGGTGTCGATTGTGCGGAGCCCGAGGTTCTGACGACTCTTCGCCAGACAATACTTGATGAATCGAGGCGCCAGGCTGTGTCCACCACCCACCAGCTCCTTGGCCGTGAGAACCTCAGTGTCGATGAACTCGCGCTGCACGTACTCGAGGTACGCTTCCCGGCTCGCCGGCGGATGCTGATCGAGCGGGACGTAACCGCCCTTCGTGCAGATCACGATCTCGTCGCGCGACACCTCCCCGCTGGCGATGAGGCGGCGAAGCACGGCGCCGACCGCGCGCTCGGAACGTTGCGCGCGATAGTTGATCGCCGTGTCGACGACGTTGATGCCATTTCGAATCGCGCGGCTCAGCGCCGCTTCGTACTCGGCGTCAATCGCATCGGTGGGATCGCCGAGATAGGTCCCGATCCCGATGGACGACACGCCGAGGCCGAAGGTCGTCTTGCGGAAATAGTCCTTCGCGAACGAGCCTTCGAAGCGCTGGCAGAACGCTCTGGTTCCCGACGGAGTCGCGCGGAGCGCTCGAGGGTCGCGTTCTTCCTCGCTCGTCGATCGCGCTGTGTTAGGCCTTGGCATGTGTCAGGTGACGTTATGCGACCACATCAGTGGTTTCAAGCTGCCCGGCACCTCGATTGCGACCGCATTCCATCACCGCTCGAGAGAGCAGGAGGTCGCGTGCGACGTTTCGCTGCTTTTCCGTTCTGCATCTGGCTGACCGCGTGCTCGTTCCATCACCCGCAAGTGATGACGCCCGTGCGCATCGACAACTTCGGCCCGCCGCTCAGCGCCACCGAGGTCACGGTCTCGCGCCCCGTCACGACCGTCGCCGACGATCCACTGCATCGCATCGACCGGCTCGAATGGCCCGGGCCGAACACGCTTCGCACCGCGTCGGGTATGCCCGGACCGAGCTACTGGCAGCAGCGCGCCGACTACACCATCGCGGCGACCCTGGACACGCTCTCGCACAGCATTCGCGGCAGTGTCAGCATTCGCTACACGAACAACTCACCAGACACGCTTCGCTTCGTCTGGCTGCAGCTCGATCAGAATCTCTATCGGCCAGCAAGCAAGGGAGCGGCCCTCTTTGCCTCCGAGTCGAGATGGGGAGTTCGCGGATTTCAGGGCGGCTACGCGATCACCGGACTCGAGGTGAACGGACGCGGAACGACTGGCAAGATCGACGACACGATGATGCGCATCGATCTCGACGAGCCGCTCCGCCCGCGCGGCGGCAGCATCGCCATCGGGATGCAGTACAGCTTCTCCGTTCCCGAGCACGGCTCGGATCGCATGGGTCGTGACTCCTCGTTGTACGAGATTGCTCAATGGTATCCGCGCATGGCCGTCTACGACGACGTCCGCGGATGGAACACCGACCCCTACCTCGGCCAGGGAGAGTTCTATCTCGAGTACGGGGACATCGACTATTCGGTGACAGTTCCTGCCGGCTACGTCGTCGCCGGGAGCGGCACGCTCCAGAACCGGGCAGAGGTTCTCTCGCCCAGTCAGGTCGATCGGCTCATGCGAGCGGCGCACGGGTCAGAGGTCGTCTCCGTCATTACCGCGGAGGAAGCGGCTGCCGCCCGACGCCGACCTGTTGCTGGAACCCGCACCTGGAACTTTCACGCGAGCGACGTTCGCGATGTCGCCTGGGCCGCGGCGCCCGATTTCCGCTGGGACGCCACGAGCTGGGACGGCATCATCACACAGGCGTTTTATCAATTTCCGAAAGCAGGAAAGGCCTGGGAGTCGGCCGCCGAGCAGACGCAGTGGGCCATTCGCACGTACTCAGGACTGTGGATGCACTACCCGTATCCACAGTCGACGTCCGTGGCCGGCCCCGTCAGTGGGATGGAGTATCCGATGTTCGTGATGGTGCGCTATGGCACCAGCGATCCGGCGTCCATCTTCTCGACGCTCGATCACGAGCAGGGCCATCAGTGGTTCCCCATGCTCGTCGGATCGAACGAGCGCCGCTATGCATGGATGGACGAGGGCTTCAACACGTATCAGAACGCCTTTTCCACCGAGCGCCGCACACCGGGCACCGACGCATTTCCCGCGTACGTCGCGAACTGGAAGCAGGCGGTCGACGATGGGACGCAAGCGCCGGTGATGACGCCGCCCGATCGCATCGACCCGAATGGACTCGCCGCGATCGGCTATCGAAAGCCAGCCGCTGTATTGCTCGCCTTGCGTGACAACGTCGTCGGCCGCGACGCCATGGATCGCGCGATCCGCGAATACGCGCATCGCTGGGCGTTCAAGCACCCGACGCCGGCGGATTTCTTTCGCACGGTCGAAAACGTGTCCGGCCAGGATCTGTCGTGGTTCTGGAATGCGTTCTTCTATGGGACTGACGTCCTCGACATCGCCGTCGATGGCGTCATCATGCGGCAGGCTGAGGGCCAGACGGTCGCGGAAGTTCGATTGCGCCGAGCCACCAGCGTGCCGTTTCCGGTCAACATGCGTCTCAAGTTCAACGACGGCAGCACGCGCGACGTGACGCTTCCCGTGGAGATCTGGGCGCGCACCGATCGCTACGGTGCGGTCATCCCGGTCACGCGCCCGGTGGTCGGCGTGCGACTGTGGCCTGACCCGCACGTCCCCGACTGGAATTCCGCAAACGATGTCTGGGGCGACGCGCCGCCCGCGGAACGTTTTCCCGAGTCGACGAACGGGGGCATCGTGCCGCCCATCCCAGCGAGCCCGACGAAACCGTGACCTCAGAGGGGGCTCGACTGTCCGGGATTCTGTGCATAGCAGTGGGTCCGGTGCGCGTTTAGATTCCGCCCGGTAGTCGTTCTTATCCTTTTTTCGTTCGACGGAGTCTAGCAATGCCGGGATTCGGCGTTTGGGCAGCGCGTTGGTGGATGCCCGTTCTCTTCATCGTCGTCGCTGGTCATCTGACCAACGTGTGCGTCACGCTGTTCCTGCATCGGGCGCAGACGCACCGCGGCGTTCGGCTCCACTATCTCGCGGCGCTTCCCATGCGCCTCTGGCTGTGGCTCACCACGGCCATCGTCACCAAGGAATGGGTGGCGTGCCATCGCAAGCATCACGCATTCGCCGATCGTGAAGGTGATCCGCATAGCCCGCTCATCGAAGGCCTTCGCAACATCGTCTTCAAGGGCGCCTTCTACTATCGCAAGGCCGTTCGCCAGCCCGGCATGCTCGAGAAATATGGCAAGGGCACCCCGAACGATTGGATCGAGCGTCACCTCCTGAGCCGCCTGAACTGGCTCGGTATCCTCGTGATGCTCGCCATCGACGTCTATCTCTTCGGCTTCTTCGTCGGCCCTGTCGTCTGGGGCGTGCAAATGCTGTGGATTCCGTTCTGGGCTGCGGGCATCGTGAACGGCGTCGGCCACGCCCTCGGCTACCGCAACTACGAGGTCAAGGACGAGAGCCGCAACATCTCGCCCATCGCCATCTGGCTCGGCGGCGAAGAGCTGCACAACAACCATCACGCGGATCCGAAGTCGGCGCGCTTCGCGGCTCGCTGGTTCGAGTTCGACATCGGTTGGGTCTACATCCGGATGCTCCAGGTGCTTCGTCTCGCCAAGGTCGACTACGCGCGCGGCCACAGCGACGAGGCGCACGCATTGCGACCGGTGAGCGACGTCAGCGCCTAAGCGACGAATCCAGATCGCTCCGAAACGAAGGGCCGGCACATGCGTGCCGGCCCTTTTTCGTGCGCGCAACCGATCCTGTTCTCGGCCACTAAATTGCGGAATCACGCTGAGGATCCCTATGCCAGACGTTACATGCACGCGCTGTGGCCAGACCCGCGCCGGGTTCGAGCGGCCGCCTTTCCCCGGAGCGATTGGACAGCAGATCGTCTCACACATCTGCCAGGACTGCTGGGGACAATGGCTCCGACAACAGACCATGCTGATCAATCACTACGGTCTTAACGTCATGGATCCACAGGCCCGCAGTTTCCTCAAGCAGAACATGCAGGCCTTCCTGTTCAAGACGGGCGCCGAAGAGGACGTCGACACGTCCAAGAAGGGCACCATTCAATGGTGAAGTCCGTTCGCGGCTTCGCGCTCGCAACGCTTGCGTCACTCGCTTGCGCGAAGACGCCGAGCAGCACTTCGCCGGCGCCGTCTGGGGCGCAATCCGCCGCATGGGTCGATTCCGTCATGGCGACACTGTCGCCGCGCGATCGCGCGGCGCAGCTCGTGTGGCCGCAACTCTACGGCGACTACACGCCAACGACCAGCGCGGCGTGGGAACGCGTTTCGGATCTCGTCAGAAAGCAGCACGTCGGTGGCTTCATCATGTCGATCGGCTCTCCGATCGAAACCGCCGAGAAGATCAATGCGCTGCAGCGACAGAGCGCGCTGCCGCTGGTGTTCGGCGCCGACTATGAGACGGGCGCGGGCTTCCGCCAACGCGGCGGCTACTTCCTCCCGAACAACATTTACCTCGGCGGCGCCACGATCTTCCCGCCACAGATGGGCATCGGCGCGACACGCGACACGTCGCTCGCGTATCAGGAAGGGCGCATCACCGCGCTCGAAGGCCGAGCGCTGGGCGTGCACATCGCGTTCGCACCCGTGCTCGACGTCAACAACAATCCCGCGAATCCGGTCATTGGCGTTCGATCGTTTGGCGAAGATCCGCATCTGGTCGCCAACATGGGCGCGGCGCTGATTCATGGCCTGCAGCAGCACGGCATGATGGCGACAGGAAAGCATTTTCCCGGTCATGGCGACACGGATGAGAATTCTCATCTGACCATGTCCACGATTCACGCGAGCCGGGAGCGTATCGACACACTGGAGCTCGTACCGTTCCGCCGTGCGATCGCGGCGGGAGTGCAGGGCATGATGACATTCCATGGTTTCGTGCCCGCGCTCGATAGCACGCCCGTCCCGGCAACGTTGAACCCCGCGATCATGACGCGGCTGCTTCGCGATCAGCTCGGATTTCGCGGCCTCGTCATCACCGACGCGATGGACATGAGCGGCGTGCTCTCCCGCGTGACCGTCGGTCAAGCCGCGAGCGCATCGGCCGCAACACCAGGCAGCTACGGCGGCACGCTGAACAGCA
>Ga0070680_100003540_pt1 | contig 11655 bp, 9 predicted proteins | sample KBSC73BmetaG_FD_64672 | JGI IMG/M metagenome (GOLD analysis project Ga0070680, IMG submission 64672) | Corn rhizosphere microbial communities from Kellogg Biological Station, Michigan, USA - KBS C7-3B metaG | ecosystem: Host-associated > Plants > Roots > Rhizosphere | place: USA: Michigan...
CTCCGCCACGTCCAATTCCGGCCGCTCCGCGACCCGGCCAGGTTCTTTCCGGACCGCGGCAACCTTTGCCGGCGAATCTGGGTCCGGCGTCTCGTCCGATTGGGCAGGGCGCGCGACCCGGAGTACCGATTGCGCCGCCGCCGCGTCCGCCTGCCGGAACTGCTCCGGGCCAGCCGCGACCGGCCGGACCCGCGCCCGGGCGTCCGCTCGCCGGACAGCCAGCGGCTCGGCCGGTGGTTCCACCGCGGCCGGATCTGGTCGCGAAACTCGGCCAGCAGCAGCGTCCGCCGATGCCCGGTCAGGCGCCTCCGCGTCCGGGAGCGCCACTCCGGCCCGCGTCGCCACGACCCGGCCAACCGCTTTATCAAGGGCCACCGCGTCCCGGCCAGCCGCCGATGCAAATGCGCGGCGGGCGTCCCATGCCGGGCGGTCCGCGCCCGGGTGGTCCGAGGCCCATGCATCCGACCTCGCGCGGTGGCCTCATCGGCCCCGGAGCGCCGCCGCCTCCGCCGGATCAGGCGGCGCGCCGTCCGCAATACCAGAACCGCGCGCGCACGCCCCGCGACAGGCGGAACGAAGCCGAAGAGAAGATGTTGCGCCAGTCGCAGCGCCGGGAAGTTGCAGCGCCGCCGCCGATCAATCGCGACATCACCATTTCGGAGGGCATCACAGTAAAAGAGCTTTCCGAAAAGCTCGACGTCAAGGCGAATTTCGTCATCAAGAAACTGGTGGATCGCGGCATATTCGCGACCATCAACCAGACGCTCGACGCCAAACTCGCCACAGAAATCGCCCGTGAATTCGGAGCTTCCACCTCTCAGGTCAGCTACGAAGAAGAGGCGATGCAGGATGTCGAGGTCCAGGAAGAAGCGAAGGATCTGAATCTGCGCCCGCCCGTGGTCACCATCATGGGTCACGTGGATCACGGAAAAACTTCGCTGCTCGACGCCATTCGCGAAGCCAACGTCGCCGAAAAGGAAGCCGGCGGCATTACGCAGCATATCGGCGCTTATCACGTCGAGAGGAATGGCCAGAAGATCGTCTTCATCGATACGCCGGGCCACGAAGCGTTCACCCGGATGCGCGCCCGCGGCGCGAAGGTCACGGACGTGGTGGTACTCGTGGTCGCGGCCGATGACGGGGTCATGCCGCAGACCATCGAAGCCATCGATCACGCCCGTGCGGCCAAGGTTCCGATCATCGTGGCGATTAACAAAATCGACAAGGCGGACGCCCAGCCGGATCGCATCAAGCAGCAGCTCGCCGATCGCGGGTTGCTTGCCGAAGACTGGGGTGGGGATGTGGTCATGGTGCCGGTTTCCGCCCGCACGAAGCAGAATCTCGATCTGTTGCTCGAGATGATTCTGCTGGTTTCGGAAATCCTGGACCTCAAAGCCAATCCGGCGCGTCCGGCCATGGCCACCGTGCTTGAAGCGAAACTGGATCGCGGACGTGGTCCGGTCGCCACCATTCTGGTCCGCAACGGCACGCTGCGCGTGGGCGATTACTTTATTTGCGGCAGCGTCTTCGGGCGTGTGCGCGCCATGATGGACGATCGCGGCAATCAGGTGAGGGAAGCGGGCCCGTCGATGCCGGTGGAAGTTCTCGGCCTCGAACAGTTGCCCGAAGCGGGCGACAACTTCCAGGTGGTTACCGATACTGCCAAGGCCAAGCAGATCGTCATGTACCGCTCCGACAAGGACCGGGCCGCGGCGCTGGCCAAAACGGGCCGCCTCTCGCTCGAGCAGTTGCAGAAACAGATGGCCGCGGGCGAGGTTCCGGAACTGCCGCTCATCCTGAAAGCCGACGTGGGCGGCTCGGCCGAAGTGCTCCGCGAAACGCTGGAGAAGCTCTCGACCGGGAAGGTCACGATCCGGGTGATTCGCGCCGGCGTGGGCGCGATCAACGAATCGGATGTGGATCTGGCGATCGCTTCGAACGCCATCGTGGTCGGATTCAACGTCCGGCCCGAGCGCAACGCAACCGCTCTTGCGGAGCAGGAGAAGGTCGATATACGCCTTCACACGATCATCTACGAACTGGTGGATGAGATGAAGAAGGCGATGTCCGGACTGCTCGCGCCTGTGTTCAAAGAACATTACAAGGGCCGGGCAGAAGTACGTGAAGTCTTCCGCGTATCAAAGGTCGGAACCGTGGCCGGTTGTCTTGTGCAGGATGGGACCGTTACCCGCGATTCGCAGGTTCGGGTGCTGCGCGACAACGTCGTAGTCCACACCGGAAAAATCGGCTCGCTACGCCGTTTCAAAGACGATGTCAGCGAAGTTCGAGCCGGCATGGAATGCGGCATCACGATCGACAATTTCAACGACGTGCACCAGCGCGACATCATCGAAGCGTTCGTGATGCAAAGGGTTGCGAACGAAGTTGTGTGATCCCGCGGTATGGCCGCGATCGGCGTACTGACACTGGAGTTGCGGATCGAGCACGCGCATTCTCTGAAAGAGAAGCGCCATGTGGTAAAGAGCCTGAAGGACCGGCTTCGCCACAAATTCAACGTTTCGGTGGCCGAAATCGACGATCAGGACCTGCACAACAGCGCGGTCGTCGCGGCGGCTACAGTTTCTTCCAGCCGCGACTTCGCCCTGAAGGTTCTGCAGGCGGTGGAGGAGGAGGCTGCGGGCCTGCTGGGGCCGATGCTTGTCCGCGCGGATACGGAATGGCTGTAAGAGCTGGCCGCCATGGATGAACATCGCTCTCGACGTATATCCGAAACCGTCCGGGAAGAGCTTTCCGAACTGATCGGTTTCGAAATGGACGATCCGCGAGTGCGCTCCGTCACCGTTATGTCGGCCGAGGTGTCGTCCGATATGCGCCACGCACATATTCGGGTCGCGGTAAACGACGCGAGCGGGGAGGAAGATGCGCTCGCCGCGCTCGAGCACGCCAAGCATTTTCTCCGCCATGAACTGGCGACTCGCCTGAACCTGCGGCGCATTCCCGACCTTCATTTTTCCGCCGATTCCCACCCGGAGGCCGAGAGCCGGATCGATTTTCTCCTTCGGCGCGCGCGAAAGAGCCGGGCCCGTGACTAATCGCCCCGGCTGCGTCCAAACCTCAAAAAATCCCCCATTATTTAAACAGTTTGTGTTAGTTTTGTTTTTGTTGTCGTGTGCCGCGCGGCGCGCGCACGCCGGAGAAATGCTCCGGTACGAATCGAGCGCGGACGCGATGGGTTCCACTTACTCCGTCGTTCTCTACGATGAGGACCGCAACAAAATGCAAACGGCTGCGGACCACGCCCTGGAGGAAGCGCGCCGGCTCGATAATCTGCTTTCCAATTACAAGCCGGAAAGCGAATGGAGCAAGGTGAACCGCGAGGCTTCCGCCCATCCTGTACGGATCTCGAACGAACTTTTCGACCTGCTCGCCGCCTGCATGGAATACAGCCGCAAAAGCGAGGGCGCGTTCGACATTTCGGTCGGCCCGCTGATGAAGATCTGGGGATTTTACAAGGGAACCGGACATATGCCAAAACCGGGCGAGATCGACGCCGCCCGCCGTTCGATCGGCTATCGCCATATCGTTCTTGACCGGGCCGCGCATACGGTCTACTTTGACCAGCCAGGGTTCAATATCGATCCGGGTGGAATCGGCAAGGGATATGCGGTCGACCGGATGGTGGATATCCTGCGCAGCGCCGGCATCCGGAACGCACTCATTTCCGCCGCGGGCAGCAGCATTTACTGCCTGGGGCAACCGCCGGGCGAAAGCGGATGGCGGATTCAGATTGAGGACCCGAAGGATGAAGGCCGGCCATCTGTTGTCGGAGAGCGCGCGCGAGGGCGCGCGACGGAAGCCGTGCTGAAAAATGAATCGATCTCCACGTCCGGCAGCTCTGAAAAATTTTTTGTGGCTGACGGCAAAGTCTGGAGCCATATTATGGACCCCCGTACCGGATATCCGGCGCGGGGCGTCCTCTCGGTTTCGGTGATCGCGCCGCGTACGCTCGATACGGAGGCGTGGACGAAACCATATTTTGTGAACGGCCGGAAGTGGACCGAAGCCCACAAGCCCTCCAGCTTCCGGGTTTTCTACTGCGAGGACAAAGCGGAACAACCATGCGCGTGGCTCCAATAAGCAATCGTTTTCTTGACGCCTGCAGGCGCCGGCCGACCGACGTGCGGCCCGTCTGGTTCATGCGCCAGGCGGGGCGTTACATGAAGCAGTATCGCGAGATTCGCGCGCGCCACTCATTGCTCGAGATCTGCAAGCGCCCCGATCTTGCCGCGACCGTGACGATACAGCCGGTGGAAGCGCTCGATGTGGATGCGGCGATCATTTTCGCCGACCTGCTGTTGCCGGTCGAGCCGATGGGTCTGAAACTGCGTTATGCGCAGGGGGAAGGCCCGGTGATCGATAATCCCGTTCGCAGCAGCGAAGACGTGGATTCGCTGTCAACCTCCGACACGGACGATCTCGGGTACGTGGGAGAGGCCATCCAGCAATCCGTGCGCGCGCTTGCCGGCCGAGTGCCGGTCATCGGATTCTGCGCGGCGCCGTTCACGATGGCGAGCTACATGATCGAAGGCGGGGCCTCCCGCAATTTCATTCGCACGAAGCGGATGATGTATGGCGATGAAACACTCTGGCGCAGGCTGATGGGGAAGATCGTGGACGTAATCGCGCCGTTCGCGATCATGCAGGTCGCGTCCGGGGCTCGCGCTATTCAGGTCTTCGACAGCTGGGTGGGAGCGCTTGCAGCGGATGATTACGTGCGCTTTGCGCAGCCGTATTCGCGGGCGCTGATCGAGCGAATCAAATCGACCGGCGCGCCTGTGATCCACTTCGGCACCGGAGCATCCGGCTACTTCCGTGAACTACACGCAGCGGGTGGGGACGTGATGGGCTGCGACTGGCGCATCAATATCGACCAGGCCTGGATGGATATCTCGTACCGCTCAGCGATTCAGGGCAATCTCGACCCCGTGGCGCTGTTTGCGCCGCTGCCGGAATTGCGCACGAAGGTGCACGATCTGCTGCGCCGCACCGGGACGCGGCCCGGCCACATCTTCAATCTGGGGCACGGGATACTGCCGGAGACGCCGGTCGATCATGTGAAAGCTGTAGTGCAGATGGTCAGGGAGTTCCGGCCCTAGCGGCTTTTCATGCGTGTTGCTGTCGCGGGAGGCGGCATCAGCGGTCTTTCGTGCGCCTATTATCTGCGGCGCGCCGGCATTGAGTCTGTCGTATTCGATCCCGCGCCCGGCGGCACAATCGGCACGGAAACAGTTGAGGGTTGTCTGCTCGAGGCAGGCCCGGAAAGCTGGCTTGCCGCCAAACCGTGGGCCGAGCAACTGGCGCGCGAACTCGGGATGGGCGATGACGTCGTCGGCTCGAATGACGCGAAGCGCCGAACGTACGTGCTGCGGGACGGCCGCTTCGTCACGCTACCGGAAGGGCTGCAGATGGTGGTTCCGACCCGGATTCTGCCGGTCATGGAGACTTCGCTCTTCGGCTGGGGCACTAAGCTGCGCATGGGAGCCGAGATCTTCCGCAGCCCGAAGATGCTGCCGGATCGATCTGTCGCGGAGTTCGTGCGCGACCATTTCGGCGAGGAGGCGGTTGATTATCTCGCCGAGCCGCTACTCGCGGGCGTTTATGGCGGGTCTCCGGAACAGCTCAGCGTGGCGAGCGTGCTGCCTCGCTTCTTCGAGTACGAACAGCGATACGGGAGCGTAGTTGTGGGGGCGCTGCGAAACAAGCCGGTCTCGCCGGGTGGCTCCATTTTCCGTTCGCTGCGCCGCGGGATGGGGTCGCTGATCGAGGCGCTGCTCGAAGGGACGACGCTGGTGCGCTCGAGGGTGGAATCCGTGGCGCCCTCGGGCAGTATGGAATCGGCCGCAGGCGCCGGCGGCTGGCTGATTTTCTCCCAGGGAGAATGGATAGCGTTCGATGCGGTGGTGCTGGCCTGCGGGGCGAACAATAGCGCGCCCCTGGTGGGACCGCTCGATTCGCGGGCGGCTGAACTGCTTGCCGGAATCCCGTATACCGGGAGCGCCATCTGGACGTTTGTCTACGACCGGGCGAGCGTAAAGCATCCACTGGATGGTTTCGGGTTTCTCGTGCCATCGATAGATCGCCGATCGATCATGGCTTGTACCTGGGTCGGGACCAAGTGGGCTGGCCGGGCGCCCGAGGATAAAGCCGTGTTCCGCTGCTTTTCAACGGATCCGGGGGTTTCGCGCGAGGCAGTGGAAGCGGACCTGAGTCGATTGATGGACATTTCGGCCGCTCCGGTGGCAGTGGTTCATCATCGCTGGCCGGATTCAATGCCCCAATATACGGTGGGACATATGACGCGCATCGCGGAAGTGGAAAGGCGTATCACGCGGGTTCCCGGTCTTCATCTTGCAGGCAACGCCTACCACGGCGTCGGCGTTCCGGATTGTGTGAAAAGCGGTAGAGACGTGGCGGCGGCAATCGCGAGCCGGGCCTGACGCGCGGATTTCACAACCTCTTTACAACTCGAACACGACTGCAGGGCCCGGTGATTTTTACGATCGAGACATGCGGAATGTTTCGACTCCCCAGGACTGCGCGCTGCGAGCTTCGGATCCCGTCGCCTCCGCCGAAATGTCGGACGAGAGTTTGATGGTGATGATGCAGTCAACGCTATCCCGAACCACGGTGGACCACGTTTTCAACGAGATTTTCCGGAGATATGAAAGCCGGCTGGCGATGTGGTGCTCGCGGCTGGCGCACGATCCGGCGCGCGGCGCAGATCTTGCGCAGGAGGTGTTTCTTCGCGCGTACCGGTACCGGCATACCTGGCGTGGAGATTCCCGATTCTCCACGTGGCTTTACGCGATTGCTCGCAATCATTGCATCAATACGATCAGGAAGCTGCAATCGGATCCGCTGGGAAATGCGGACGAGTTTCCGGCGGCCCTCCCCGATGGCGGGGAAGATGTGCTTGCGGAAGCCGAGCGGTCCCAAAGATTCGAACGCCTGTGGGCGACGATGAACGGCGCGCTGACAAGTACGGAGAAGCGCGTGATGGTGCTGCATTACGGGTACGATTTCAGTCTGGCGGCGATTACGCACGGCCTGATGCTTTCGAATCCGAGCGGAGCCAAGGCTTACATCGTGAACGCGAGGAGAAAGCTGAGAAAGGCGCTGAACGGGCGGCGCGAGGCGATGCGCGCGGCGGCGTAAAAGGAAGATTCGAATTATGCACCAGTAAAAGCTGCAATGTTTGATATAGACTTTCGGCGGGATGTCTCTCTTCGTGTGGATTCGGCGATGGCGTGGCAAACGTGACGCAGAAGCCATTGCCGCGTGGAACCGGTTCATTGCAACGCCGTCGAGCGGGGCCGAAATCTTTCAACTTAAATCGATCCGCCAGAAGGCGCACACGGGGTTGAAGGGATGCGGAAAGTGGATCACAATCCTGGCCGTCGATCGGGTGCTTGATCTGTGCGATCGGGCGCTTGAAGCGTGCTATAGTTTTGCGGCCAGGATTTTCTCGATTGAGGCCACTCATTCCGTTTGCTGACGTACGCATTTCTTGTGTGAACCGAACCGATTGCCTGAGCCTGCCCGGGCGAAGGTGGTCTGGATGGCAATCGCGCTGAGCAGGAGCAGCACGGGCTCGATCGGATGGCGGTAGCGCGGCAGAGCCAGCGTCAGATAGTAAGCCCAGGGGAAAACGACCGGATACACCGCCGCGGGAAATGCGAACGGGCTGCGGCGGGCAAAGAGAATGATGATGCCGGTCACGGTTCCGAACGCCACTGCGATGTTGAACAGCAGCACGTAGCGGAACCAGGCGGATTTCGTTCGCAGGAAATCCCTGATTGGCGTCGGCGTCCCCGCGGTCCATATGGAGACGAAGCGGCCCGCAATCAACTGCGCTTCATGCGCCGGGTGCGTGGTCATGTAATGGATCGCATTGCGCTCTTTGTCGCGCATATAGGCCATTTCGCCCATCTGCATGTACTGGTTGCGCTCGGCCTGATCGTGAATCGGATGCTGCCCCCCCAGCCATACGACCCTGGCCTCCGGATTGTTTCCACACCAGAGCTGCAGACCGAGAACAGAGCGCAGCGGTATGAAGGCGTGAAACACCTTCCAGTTGCGGATGGTCCACGGTACGCAGCACAATCCGGCGACAAGCACGGCAGCGATCAGCCCGCGAACTGAGCGCTGGCGGTAAGCAGCCCATCCGGCGAGCAGCGGGAGCGTGGACAGCAGAGACGCGTTCGTCATCAGCGCCAATCCCCAGAGGAGACCATAAAGGATCCATGCGCGCAGGGTTCGGGATTCGACCAGCCGCAGCGTTGCCCAGAAGACGGTTGTCGCGAGGAAGGCCGAGACTGACGTATCCCAGAGGCTTTGGTACGTCATCTGGATGGCGTTGGGGAAGATGGCCCAAAGCCACGCCGCGCCAGCCGCCAGACCCGCGCCGCCGATCTTCCTCGCGGCGAAGTAAAGCGGAATGCAAACCAGACAGGAGAAGCAGATGTTCACGGCGACTGCCGCGACCCACGATGCAAACGTATAGGGCCCGAACAGCTTCATGGCGGCTGCGAGCAGGTACGGATAGGCGGGCGTCATCCACGCAGTGGGTCCGGTGTCAATCCGGAAGGGGGAAGCGAAGCCACCGCCAGTCGCGATGGAGTGGGCGATATTGCCGGATTCGAACAGAAACGGGATTACGCCGAGCGCGCGATGCGGGAGATGCGCCTGATAGCTCCAGGCGAATGCCACCCGGAGAGTGAGCGCGGCAATAACGATGAGGATCAGCGATCTGGAAATTCGGCGGAGAAACGCAATGGCCACGAAAGACACAGGCTAACAGGCGGATTAATACGCGCCCGCGGCACGCTTTTCCGCTTATACTGGCGGGACGGCGCTGCGGGGCGAGCGCATGGGAAAGGATTCAAAATGTCGAACGTGGCGATAACCGGTACCGGAGTGAAGGGTCAGATCGAGATTGACAATGCGTCGTTATTTTCAAAGGCGAATCTCACCACGCTGGTTTCGAAAACACAGGCTCTGGTCGAAGACTTCAATAAGCCTCTCGGAGCTTCGAAGCTGAATTCGATTTCTTTCGATGCGACATACGCTTCGCCAAAGATCCCGCTGGACGCCACGAAGGCTCTGGCGATCGGGGTGGAAGTGAGTCCTTTGTTGACGATCTTCCGGGAGACGGAGAGTCCGCTGCTCGGAAAGGACGACTTCGCGCTCGATATTCCGATTGAGAGCAAAGAGGCATGGGTGGGATTTCAAATCGGCGCGACTGTCGAAGTGACCGGACTGGGCGCTGCGCCCAACGGTGTCGGTATAGAAATCGATCAGACGACTTCGGGCGTATTTGCCACGTATAAACGGTTTGACGACTCCGTGGCGCTGAGCGATGCGATCAAGGCCACGCTTTCGGAGTTCCGGGTTCCGGCGAACGCCTCCGAGCTTCGCGCACAAAAACCGGGGACGGTGCTGACATCAGACATTACCGGGACAGTTACTGTGGCGGGGTCATGGTCGATACCGGGGAGCGTCAACACTCTGGCGCTCGCCGATACGAAGGTCCCGATTCAGATTGAAGTCGTGGCCGGATCGAGCGTAACGCTTACGGGCGCGATCGCGATCTCCGGGGAATTCGTGTTCCGGTCGTGGAAGAAGAGCGATAGCGAACTGTTCATCGGACTGTACAAGAAAAAGGGCACGACATTCAGCGTCAGCTTCACGGCCGCGGCCGGGATGGAGGCGGATAAGGGCTCGGCGGACCTGATCGCGAAGGTGTTCGGACTGCTTTCGCCGGCTGCCGATACTACTGTGCTGGGGACGGATCCGGGCGGAATCAGGGCCGCGCTCAAGCAGAGCGTGGACCACAGTCTGGCGATGTGTTTGAATGCGTCCTGCGCGGCTGCAGTTACGGATGAGTCGGCCTTTTTCTACACGGTGGATCTGGAGGGCAATCCCGCGGAAACGGACGCTGCGCTGAACGCGGCGATTCGCGGCGACTGGACGAAAATCGCGAAGGTCGGGAAAGAGCGCAAGAACGTGGTGGGGAGGACGATCGCGAGCAATCACAAGATGGTCGTCAATGTCCTGGGCATCTACAACTATGCGACGATCGCGGAGTTCATCAGCAGGTGCACCGTGGTGCACAACGCGGAGGACGGGTCGGCAACCATTACGGACGTGGAAACGGCGAAGCGGATTGCGGCGGCGTCTACTCCGCACCAGGCGGCCCCGGACCAGCTCCGCCATGCGCTGAGCGAAGCCGCGATCAGCACGGCGGCTTATTCCTTTGCGAAGACCGGGAACGCGAGCAGTCTGACGTCGTCGCAAACGCTGGTTATCTATCGCCAGTCGGCGGATGCGCGCAGGCTCACGAAGGATCTGATGCCGGCTGTGGTGCTGGGGATGGCGACGCAGGGCCAGATTTCGTCCGCGATCGCAGAGACATCGCACAAGCATGCGCTGATTCAGTTCGAACAGAAGATCGAAGATGCGGCGGCGGGGCAGATGTTCCTGAATCCAGCAACTGGCGAGCCCTGGCAGCAATCGGAACTGGTTCCAATCGGCATCGGCCAGCTTAGAGCGCTTCTCGATCCGAATGATCCCGAGGACAAGCGGCGGCTCGAGTTTCTTGCGCGCTGGCCGCAGACGCAGCCTCCCGCGCCGTTCGTGGTGGATTGGCTCGACATTACCTGGTGGGCAGATGCGGTGGCGAACGCATCCGCGAAATACGTGACCGCAAAAGCGGCGTTCGCGAAAATCCCGCCGGAAGTCGATGCTTCGAAGGATCCCGAGTTCATGCGGGCACGGAAGGACCTCGCAAAAGCCCTGCGCGATATGTCGGAAAACGAGCACTCCGCATTTACGCCCGGCTGGCCTCTCGCGGTGATGCACTGGATTGCCCGGCGGCAGAGCGCCTGCTCGCTGAACGTTTCATGGGACAGCAGGACACAGTTGCAACTTCCGGCGAAGAGTGCGACGGCGTAGTTTCCGGCGATAATAAAAGGCCGTGATGAAAGTCAGCCCTTACCTTACATTCAATGGTGACTGCAAGCGCGCGTTTCAGTTTTATGAAAAAGCGCTTGGTGGAAAAGTCGAATTCAGTATGACCATGGGGGAATCGCCAATGGCCGACAAAACGCCGGCCGAACAGCGCGACCGGATCATGCATACCAGCCTCAGAGTGGGCGAATTCGTGATCGCGGGCGCGGATGCCCCGCCGGAGTACTTCTCGAAGCCGCAGGGTTTTTCGGTGTCTCTGGACGTAGATGATCCGGCGGAAGCGGACCGCGTGTTCAAGGCGCTATCGGAAGGCGCGGATATAAAAATGCCGATTCAGGAGACCTTCTGGGCAAAGCGCTTTGGGATGCTGGTCGATCAGTTCGGGCAGCCGTGGATGGTGAACTGCAGCAAGCCGATGTGATGCGAGCGCGGGACGTGGCGTGGCGAGGCCGCGCCACGCAATTTCTCTTCGAGCGGCTTTCCGTTCACGACAGGCAGGTTGGCTCGCGACCTGCAAGGCTCCGCTGGCGGGCGGGATGCCGACATCCGCGGAAGGTCCATTTTCCAGGAATTTCCGGACATGCTCCACTGCGCAGCAGGTCTCCCGGACTCTGCTGCGCCAGTTTGGCGATCCCGGCGGTCGGGGGATCGTGAGCTGAATCGGCA
>Ga0070680_100003542_pt1 | contig 11645 bp, 8 predicted proteins | sample KBSC73BmetaG_FD_64672 | JGI IMG/M metagenome (GOLD analysis project Ga0070680, IMG submission 64672) | Corn rhizosphere microbial communities from Kellogg Biological Station, Michigan, USA - KBS C7-3B metaG | ecosystem: Host-associated > Plants > Roots > Rhizosphere | place: USA: Michigan...
GAAGTTGGCGGCAGGTATGGTTGGAGTTCCGGCCGCAGACACAATCCAGAAGGATGTCGCCGTGTTCGGCAAGTCCGGCGAGCACAATGGCGTCGTGGTTAACTATGGCAACACCAACGAACTGCCCAAAGAAGAAGTAGCCTCCAAGGATTCGCCAGACGGAGTTCAGTACAACCTGACAATGAACCTCGATCGCCTGGATAATAATGGCCAGGTATTGACGATCGTCCATGGAGGTCACCACATCTCCGATCTGAAGAGTCCGGCTCCGGGTGGGGAGGCTGCACCCCTGTTTGTGGGCGAGTACAACGCATGGACGATGACCGTTCTAACCGCAGTGATGAGCGGCCAGAAGACTCTGGGTCTGCCCGGCGGCGACCTGGTGTGGAATTCTGCGTGGCCCCAGGGCGAGCGCAACGACAATATTGACAAAGCATTGCGAGACTACCTGGCCAACACTGCCGCGCTGAGTCAATAACTTGCAACAGCGGTAAGGGACAACATGGCCCGCCGGCCAGACCGCCGGCGGGCTCATGTATATGGGATCGACGATTGTTTGGAAAGACCAACCCGTTCAAGTGTGCGCTTTCGCTACTGGAGCAGATATTCTTTAAAGGACGGCATCCCAGCCGTGAACCAGGAGAGATCTAGACATGTCAGACCATGCCGTTGAGGCCGCCGTTGTTCCAGCGCAGCTACCAAACATTCGTGTGGCCGTACTCGGTGCCGGCAAAATGGGCGGAATTCTGCTCCAGGCATTTCTCAAGGAGAACCTGTTTTCAGAGGAGAAGATCCACGCCACCGTGAACCACGCCGAAAAGGCGCTGGCGCTGAGCACACAGTGGGGCGTAGACGTGACGACGGACAACCTGAAGGCCGCGAGCGAAGCCGATCTGATCCTGATTGGCGTCAAGCCCTTCCAGGTGCCGGACCTGATTGCAGAAATCAAGCCCGCGCTCACGCCTGAAAAGACGCTGGTCTCCTTTGCCGCATCAGTAAAAACCCGAGCCATAGAAGAAGCAGCTGGAATGGACATCGCTGTTGTGCGCGCGATGCCCAACACTCCTGCAGCGATGGCCGCCGGCGTTACTGCGCTATGCCGTGGACGATTTGTGACAGATAAGAAAATGGAGCTGGCTCAGCGCATCTTTGAAACAGTAGGCCGCACGGTGACGGTGGATGAGAAGCATATGGACGCCGTAACCGGCCTCTCCGGCTCAGGCCCTGCATATATCTACATCATTATTGAGGCGCTGGCAGAAGCAGGTGTCAAAGTTGGCCTGCCCCGCGACACTGCAACTCAACTGGCTGCTCAAACCGCATACGGCGCGGCCAAGATGGTGCTTGAAACCGGCTATCATCCAGCTCTTTTGAAAGACGCCGTAACCACGCCAGCCGGCTGTACTATTGACGGCATTCTTGAGCTAGAAGAAGGCGGTTTGCGCGTCACGCTTATCAAGGCGGTAATGCGCGCGACAGAGCGGGCTCGGCAACTGGCGGCAGGATAGGTTGATCGGCTAATCAGAAAGTTGCTGGCGCGGGCTTACATTGGTGTGTTTGTGAGAGAGGGTTTGACGTCGGCGCTTGAGCATTGAAAATTCCAATTCAGTCTTCCAGCGCCCCTCGTGGTTGCCCACCTATCTGCCCGAACTGGACGGACTGCGCGGGCTGGCAATTCTCTGGGTGGTCATCTACCACTGTAATCCCCGACTCGTCGGTACCTGGATCCATTACGCCTCGCTATGGGGATGGGCGGGCGTTGTGCTCTTCTTCGGCCTCTCCGGATTTCTGATCACTTCAATCCTGCTCACCACGCGAGACAGGCCAAAATACTTTCATAATTTTCATGCTCGCCGAGCACTGCGCATCTGGCCGGTCTACATTCTGGTGCTTGTCGTGGTGTACTTGAACGCACCGTGGTTCATCGGCCCCAGCGTATTCGACGCAATCAAAACAGCACCATGGCTGGCCTATATCTTTTTCGTTCAGAATTTATTTCATATTGTCCTGCCTCCCGCGCTCGAGCCAACCTGGGCGCTTGGCATTGAGGAGCAGTATTACTTTGTTTGGGCGCCGGTGGTGAAATGGCTCCGCAGGCCGTGGATGCTGGCATTGGTTCTGCTCTGCGCCATGGTTGTTCCACCGTGGTTGCGCCATGGACATCACGCGTGGCTCACGCCCACACACACGCTCATTCACCTGGATGGTATCGCACTCGGCAGTCTTCTCGCGCTTGGGCTACACACGCTGAAGCTGAGCCGCCGCACATGGTTCTCAATCGGCGCTTTGAGCATGATCGCCGGTTTTTGGGCGGCAGCAACCATCGCCGGCGGCACTGCATATCTTGACTCCGCGCTCGCATTCGGCTTCATCGGCATGATTCTGTTGCTGATCGCATCCACCGGCTCTCGCAACCCAATCAATGCAGCGCTCCGCAGCGGGCCGTTTGCGTTCTACGGGCGCATCAGCTACGGCCTTTATATGATCCACATTTCGGTATTTATTTACTTCGGCTGGTTCGATGCGCGCATGGATCAATATGGCATTCCGGGAAATCTTGCCGTGGTGGCCTTCCGGCTGGTTGTGTCCACAGCAGCCGCAGCAGCGCTCTGGTACGGCTTTGAGAAACCGATACTGAAACTGAAGAAGCGGTTTTAGCTTGTCAGTCCGCAACCGAAGGCGCTACAACACTCGGCCACAGATAACGAACAGGACAAGTAGAAACAGAGCAACGGAAGGTGCGGCCGGCTTCTGTGCGCTTACCCGGTGAAGCCCGGTGATGATGCTGGAAGCGCTAGTCCTATGGCCGCCAGAAGCGTGATTTCGAACGGCGTCACAAGTGTAAAGGGGGCGCCCATTTCAAATAAACCAACCAGGGTCGCGCACCAGTACGGAAAATCAGCAGCAAGCTCCGGGGTTCCCGCTTCGGCCGGTTCCCTGTGGAATCGATAGCTGAAGATCTTGCTTAGGCCAACCAGAAGAAAGACTGCTGCGACTAAGAACTGAAGCGACAATTTCAGATTCCGGGGCAACCAATACTGTTTGTCCAGTTTGTGCCTCAAGCCTACTCCGGCAACAGACATCGCTGCTACGCTGGAATTAGCATTGAAACTAGCACGCGATCTTATCCTCCCGAGGTGCACACCATGAGCGCAATGACGGGAAGCGAAACGGCGAGCAAAAATCCTCTGAGCACGGAAATGCTGGCCAAAATGAATGCCTACTGGCGCGCGGCTAACTACCTGTCCGTCGGCCAAATCTACCTTAAAGACAATCCCCTGCTTGAACGGCCGCTCACGCTTGATGACGTGAAGCCGCGCCTGCTTGGACACTGGGGTACAACGCCCGGACTCAACTTTCTCTACGTGCATTGGAACCGGCTTATCACCGAGCGTGGACTGAACATGATGTACATCATTGGCCCCGGGCACGGCGGCCCCGGCATCGTGGCGAACACGTTTCTTGAGGGTTCATACTCTGAGATCTATCCGCACATTGAGCAGAACAAGGACGGCATCAAACGGCTATTCCGGCAATTCAGCTGGCCTTACGGTGTTCCCAGCCATGTGGCGCCGGAGACGCCCGGTTCCATTCACGAAGGTGGTGAACTCGGCTACTCGCTGGTGCATGCGTTCGGCGCCGCATTCGACAATCCCGATCTGATCGTTGGCTGCGTCATAGGCGACGGCGAAGCAGAGACGGGCCCGCTGGCAACCAGCTGGCATTCGAACAAGTTTCTGAATCCGGCCACGGACGGCGCGGTGCTTCCGGTCTTGCACCTCAATGGATACAAGATCGCAAACCCAACCGTCCTCGCGCGCATTCCACACGCCGAATTGGAAGAGCTGATGCGTGGATACGGATACGAGCCCTTTACGCTCGAAGGAGACGATCCTGAAACTCTGCATCAGCAGGCAGCAGCCATCTTTGACACCATGATGGATCGCATCGCGGCGATCCAGAAGGCGGCGCGCCAGGAAGGCAGTACCGAGCGGCCCGCGTGGCCCATGCTCATCATGCGCACTCCCAAAGGCTGGACTGGCCCGAAGATGGTTGACGGTAAGCCGGTGGAAAATACGTGGCGCGCTCACCAGGTGCCGCTCGATAAGGTTCGTGAAAACCCTGAACACCTGCGCCAGCTTGAAGACTGGATGCGCAGTTACAGGCCGGAAGAGTTATTCGATGAAAAAGGCCACTTCCGCGACAATCTTGCTGAAATAGCTCCCAAGGGCCGCCGCCGCATGGGCATGAATCCGCATGCAAACGGCGGCATGTTGATGAAGCCGCTGAAAGTTCCGAACTTCCGCGAGTTCGCAGTGGAAATCGAAGGTCGCGGACAGAAGAACGTCGAGTCCACGCGTGTCCTTGGCCACCTGCTTCACGGCATCATGCAGTTGAATCTCGACGATCAGAATTTTCGCGTATTCGGTCCGGATGAAACCGCATCGAACCGCATCGCCGAGGTCATTGAAGGAACGGGCAAGACGTGGGTAGCTGAGACGCTTCCTGTGGATGAGAACCTGAGCCGAACCGGCCACGTGATGGAAGTGCTGAGCGAGCACCTGTGTCAGGGATGGCTCGAAGGTTACCTGCTCACCGGTCGCCACGGATTTTTCTCCTGCTATGAGGCGTTCATTCACATAATCGATTCCATGGTGAACCAGCATGCAAAGTGGCTCAAGACCACGCGCGAAATTCCGTGGCGCAGACCAATTGCGTCGCTCAACTATTTACTTAGCTCGCTGGTTTGGCGGCAGGATCACAACGGCTTCTCGCACCAGGACCCTGGATTCATCGATCACCTGATAAACAAGAAAGCAGACGTCGTGCGCGTATATCTTCCGCCGGATGCGAACTCATTGCTTTCTGTGGCCGATCACTGCCTGCGCAGCCGCCATTACATCAACCTGATTGTTGCCGGGAAGCAGCCTGCACCACAGTGGATGACGATTGACGAAGCCGTGTCGCATTGCATGACAGGTCTCGGTGTCTGGCCGTGGGCTTCGAACGGCGAAGGTGACCCGGACGTAGTGATCGCCTGTTGCGGCGATGTACCAACGATGGAGGCGCTGGCGGCCGTCACAATTCTGCGGGAGCGCGCGCCGGATTTGAAGATGCGCGTAGTGAATGTCGTCGATCTGATGGCCCTTCAGCCCACATCCGAACATCCACATGGGCTGCCCGACGAGGAATACGACCGCATATTCCCGCCCGATATTCCTTGCGTTTTCGCATTTCACGGCTATCCGTGGCTCATCCACCGGCTCACGTATCGCCGGCATAACCACGACAATCTGCACGTTCGCGGATACAAGGAAGAAGGCACCACAACAACGCCATTCGACATGTGCGTACTCAACAACATCGATCGTTTCCAATTAGCATTTGATGTCGTCCGCCGAGTGCCTAAGCTCGCGTCACAGGCCGCAGCAACGGAGCAATGGTACTTTGAGAATATTCAGAAGCATCGGCTTTACGTTGCAGAAAACGGCGATGATTTGCCCGAAATTAAAAACTGGCGCTGGCCGAAGTAATCATTGGTCGGCTTTCAGCGTTCAGCCTCCACAACCATGAAAGGTACGGTCAATGCCCTCGTTGCCAGTGCTTGTATTGAACAGCGGATCTTCTTCGATCAAGTTTTCAGTCTATGAGGCGGATGGAGACGAACGGCGCAGGCTGTACGAAGGCGCGGTTGACGGCATCGGCACTGACCTGGGCAAGTTTTGGATCAAGGATGCCAACGGCGGCAGTATTGTGGATTCAACGCCTGCGCTGCCGAATCGCTCCGTTGCATTCAAATTGGTTGCTGACGCGCTGCACTCCTCAAAGTTCCCGACCCCTAAAGCAATCGGACACCGCATGGTCTGCGGAGGACCCACGGTGCAGGACAACCAGTTCATTACTCCCGAGCTGATTGATGAAATGGAGAAGTACACTGCGTTCGCGCCTCTGCATACGCCTATCGCCATCTACATCATGCGCGAGTCGCTGAAGCTATTTCCCCGCACGCCAAACTTCGCGATCCTCGATACATATTTCCACCGCACCATGCCTGAGGTGGTAACGCACATGCCCATTCCCGAGGAGTACTCGGCAATGGGAGTGCGCCGCTACGGCTATCACGGTATTTCTTACGAGTCCATCGTTTACCAACTGCAGCCGAACGTCCCTGAGAAGCTGATCGCCGCTCACCTCGGCAACGGCGCGTCCATCACTGCGATCCGCAATGGCGCATGCCTCGACACATCCATGGGCCTTACGCCGACCGGCGGCATTATCAGCGGCACGCGCACCGGCGATATCGATCCTGGGATTCTGCTGTTCATTTTGCGCAAGATTGCCGAAACCGCTGAGTCTGCCAGCGCTGCCGCAGACCAGCTCGAGATTGTCGCCAGCAAGCGCGCAGGGCTGCTCGGTGTCAGCGGCCTTTCAAACGACATGCGCGATCTGCGCGAAGCCATCAAGCAAGGCAACACCAGGTCTCGCCTGGCTGTGGACAAGTTCACCTGGACAATTGCCAAATGGATCGGCAGCTACGTAGCTGAGTTGGGCGGGCTCGACATGCTTGTGTTCACCGGAGGTATCGGCGAAAACGACATCGACTCCCGCGCGGAGATCTGTAAAGGCCTGGGCGCATTGGGCATTTTACTCGATCCCAAACGCAATAATGTCCGCGGCCCAGCAGTCATTTCCGCCGAAAACTCGCCAGTAATGGTGCGTGTGATTCCTCCCGCCGAAGACCTGATCATTGTGAACCACGTGGTGAGACTCCTGGGTGCATAAGAGCTGAAGATCAGTTTTGTTCTAAACTGGAAGGACCGGAGTTTCCCCATGTCAGTCACGGCGCTTCCAATCGATGCACAACGCCCCTCGGCCGCTTTGCGCCGATTCGCATGGGCGGTGCTCGTCTACTTTGTTGCAGTTATCCTTTGGGGAACTCTGGTGCGCGCCACCGGCTCCGGAGCCGGCTGTGGCGAACACTGGCCGCTGTGCAACGGCACCGTGATGCAGCACTCGCCGCGCATGGACACCATTATCGAGTTCACGCACCGGCTCACGAGCGGAATTTCATTCTTCTCAGTCGTGGCGCTGCTTATCTGGACATTCCGAAAAACGGAACGCGGTCACCTCGCGCGTGTCGCTGTGGCAGCCTCGGTTGCTTTTACGCTTATTGAGGCGATCCTCGGTGCGTTTCTGGTAAAGCTCGGGCTCACGGCCCAAAGCCAGTCGCCCTTGCGGGCCCCGTACCTTGCGCTGCACCTGACAAATACTCTGCTTTTGCTGGCGGCGCTCACACTGACCGCGCACATGCTGAGCCGCAGCAAAGGATTCATGCGAAACGGCGTTCGCCTGGTGGCGCCTGCCGGCGCAGTTGCCGCGGTTGTCGTGGTTTTGCTGGTCGGAGTGACCGGTTCACTTGCGGCATTGGGAGACACGCTGTTTCCGGCGACTTCGCTGGGGCAGGCACTGGCACAGGATTTCTCGGCGACTAGCGGATGGCTGGTGCGCTGGCGCTGGACTCACCCCACCATCGCATTTGTTGCAAGCGTATTTCTCATTTGGCTGCTGGTACGTGCGGCGCAACAGCGCCCTGTTGGAAAAACGCATTGGGACAATCGCAGACTTTCCGCGGTGGTTCTTCTGTTGCTCGCCGCCCAATATGTTCTTGGCGTACTTGATGTATTTCTGCTTGCGCCAGTCTGGCTGCAAATAATCCACCTGCTTGGAGCCGACGTTCTGTGGGCAGCCTTGGTGGTGCTAACGGCACGACTCACGATCCAACCGACGGAGTCCTGAGCTAACTTCCCGCTCCTTCGCTCATTGCGGCTATCAGCCCAAAATTGTGCAACATCAAAGCTAACTTGAAGGCTGGCGAATTGGCCTAAGGAGCACAAGCGTTACTGCTTCCTCATTCCCTTGTGCCCTCGTTCCCTGTTCTTCAGTGCGTCATTAGCGAAGCCGCCGAGGTTCCCTTTGGTTGATCTACGTGGATGAACAAGGTAAGGACTGCGGCGGTGTAGTAAAGCGCGCCGTACACGATCACGACACCTTTGAATCCCCACAGCGGCAGAATCAGCGCTGCCAGCATGGGGCCGCCGAAGTTGGCCAGGCCGCCGCCAAGATTCTGCACTGAAACGGCCGCACCCTTATGCTTAGGTTCCATCATGGGGAAAATGGCCCCCATGGGTACAAAAGCCGTGACGGTAAACGCAAACAGCAGCGCCGCAATGCTCGCGGCAAACATGTTGTGCGGAAAGTGAATCGGAATCCAATAGAACAACAGCGATGCCGTGCCACAGCCGCAGAAGCCGACCCAACGCATCTGCCGCATCCAGCCGATGCGATCGCCGATGAGACCCCATAAAACATTCGTGATCGGCTGTACCAGAAAGAACATTCCCCAGATGCGCGCCCACTCCGGCACACTGAAGCCGACCCGCGGTGAGGTGTAAAGCAATGGCATGATTACCGGAAATCCGAACAATGAAAGATTGCAGATGATGCGTGTAATGAGCGCCAGCGCGATATTGCGGTTATTAAAGATGAGCGTGACGCATTTGGCGATCTCACCGAACTTGCTTTCGCCCTGCGCAATACTGGCATTTGGCGTCGACGAGATTCCGCCCGTGAAGAAATAAATCAGCAGCCCACCGACGAACACCCAAACCATCGACATCCACAGCGTGCCCATGTAACCGATCCACTGGATTGTGAAACTGGGTAGATAAGAACCGACGATGCCGTAGCCGATGGTGAACATGCTCCACGTCCAGCCAATGGCGGAGGCCAATTCGTGCGGACGGCTGCGCTGGACCACCCAAACAAAAAAGCCGTAGAAGAACAGCGGGTAGGCTACGCCGCGGATGCCATAAAAAAGCAGCATCAGCGGCAGGTTGAGATGGCCCAGACCGAGCCAGAGAAACAGCACGTGAAAAACGAGCCACCAGGCCACGCCAACAAGCATGATGCGTCGCGGCGTGAACACATCGGCAAGCACGCCGGAAAGCCAGCTTGCCAGCGCAGCAGTGGCTCCATACACGGTGAAGAGAAGCGCGGAATCACCGGCAGTAAAGCCCAGATTCACGACGTACTTCGAAAGGAAAGCCTGCTCAATGCCATCGCCCGTCATGCAGAAGACAATGGCGATGTAGCCGCCGAGCAGCGCCACCGGCATGCCCAGAAAATGACGATCAGGTTGGCTGCCCGCGTACGCGGCCGCTACAGGTTCCCCTCGACTCACTGGGCGGATTCCTCCAAAACGATTTGGAGTTTGATGTCGGCAGGTCGTCCCTGTGCGGCGCGCTCGAATGCAGAAACGCTTTCATCGAACGAGAAATTCGCCGAGATTAGCGGCTTCAAATCAACCTTGCCCGAAGCCAGCAAAGCCACTGCCTTGGGATAGACATTCGCGTAGCGGAAGATCGTCTCGATGCGCGCTTCTTTCGCCTGCGCGGCAACGACGTCGAAAGATATGACACTCGGAGGCATGCCCACCAGCACCAAGGTTCCCGCAGGTGCAAGCAAATCGAAAATTCCCTCAAACGCCTTGGGACTTCCACTCGCTTCAAAAACGACGTCCGCGCCCCAGCCCGCAGTGAGTTCGGCAACTTTTGCCGCAAGCGAGCCGGTACGAATGTCGAACGGCGTGATTCCCGCGTATTGTCCGGCGATGGCAAGTTTCGCTTCCGCAAGATCGGAAATGATCACCTGGCCTGCTCCAGCAGCGAGCGCCGAAAGCGCAACCATGATGCCGATAGGGCCTGCGCCAATCACAACTGCGGTTGCGCCCGGCTTGATCTGCGCCTTCGTAGCCGCGTGCATGCCGACGGCGAACGGCTCAACCATTGCTCCTTCCGCCAAAGAGACGTGATCGGGCAGCTTGAAAGTGAATGCGGCGGGATGTACCACTTCTCCAGTGAGACAGCCGTGAATCGGCGGAGTTGCCCAGAAGCGCACCGCTGGATCGAGGTTATAGTGGCCCTCGCGGCTGGCGCGCGATGTCATGTCGGGAACGCCCGGCTCCATGCAGACTCGATCGCCAGTTTTCAGATCATGAACTTCGCTGCCGACTTCAACCACGATGCCTGCAGCCTCATGGCCCAGAACCATGGGCGCGTTCACCACGAATGGACCGATTCGGCCATGGGTGTAGTAGTGCACATCGCTGCCGCAGATGCCCACGCGGCCAATGCGGATACGGACGTCACGCGGACCCATGGTGAGCGGTAGAGCGATTTCGCGAATATTGAGGCGAAGCTTTTCTTCAAGGACCAGCGCCTTCATAACGTCCCTCATAGTAGTTTGGGCGCTGACATTTGCATGCCAGCGCCCGACCTGCGCTCTCGCGCAGCAGTGTTGTTGCCGATCAACAATCGGCGCAATTAGTCTTCGAGGCTCGGGTGATAGTGGCTCTCCCATCCCAGGTAGCGAGCAGCCTCGTGAACCGATTTTGACACATCACTGAAGTTGGCCGCTACGTGGTGCTCAAACGCCTCACGGCAGATGTACTTTAGCAGCTTCTGGAGTTGCGGAATCTCCGCCACGCCGGCACCTCCGAATGTCTCGAGAGGATCGTCCGTAAACCGGCCTGCCCCGGTGTATCCGCGAACAATGCCGCGGCGATCGTCTGTGGAGAACCGGGCATAGCTCATTACGCCTGGCTTCACGCGGCCCACGCAGGTGCCGAATGTGTTCTCCTTGCCCACCGTACCGGCAATAATCTCCTGGTAATCCATGCGAGCTTCCTTGAAGAAGTGCTTCGGCAGGTTGGAGCAATGGAAGCAAACGCATTTGTCAGGATTGTTGCCGTAGTTGTTATTCCAGTCGAGCAACGCTGAAGGCGTCCCCGAAGCAAGGGCCAGCATGTACATGCTGAGCGTGCCCGGCACGTCCACCTCGCAGGCCGACGGAATCAGCTCATTCGACATCATGCTCATGATGGTGCAAGGCACAACGCCAAAGAACTCTTCCATTGAAGTCCAGCACTGGACTGCGCTGATTTTCACGTTGGTCTGCTTCATCCAGCCGTCGATGACTGCGCCGAGTTTGGCCATTTTGAGCAACGCTGCCTCAGGAATGTTGTTGGTGCTGACGTATCCCTTGATGGCGGCGAGCTTGGCTTGCGCTGCATCGTCGTTGTCTTTCATGCGATTGATGCGGCCGAACACTTCAGACAAATCGAGCGTCTCGATACTGATACCGCTGGTCTCAAAGATGCGCTCGGAGTAGCGAACGGTATTGAAAGCCGTAGGCCGCGCGCCGAGCGAGCCGATGCGAAGGTTCTTGAGCCCCTTCACGATGCGGCAAACGCCGGAAAACCACTCCAGGTCGGCCTTGAATTCAGCCGAGTCCACCGCTTCAGTGTGCAGCGTGGTGAGCGAATACTGGATACCGTATTGCATCATGTTGTTGCATGCGCTCATTTTGCCGCAGAAGCTGTCGCGGCGTGTTGCGATGGTCATGGCGTCGGAGCGGTCGGGCGTGGCCTGCACCAGTACCGGAACTTTCAGCCCGGAGAGGCGGATAGCATCGACGATGCCGCGCTCTTCGCCGAAGTTCGGCAGGGTTACGATGATGCCATCGATTTCTTCAGCATGCTTCTTGAAGAGATCGGCGCAGCGCTGCGACTCCGCATAGGTTTCCAC
>Ga0070680_100003546_pt1 | contig 11641 bp, 9 predicted proteins | sample KBSC73BmetaG_FD_64672 | JGI IMG/M metagenome (GOLD analysis project Ga0070680, IMG submission 64672) | Corn rhizosphere microbial communities from Kellogg Biological Station, Michigan, USA - KBS C7-3B metaG | ecosystem: Host-associated > Plants > Roots > Rhizosphere | place: USA: Michigan...
TCGGCAATCCGTTCGCGATGTCGGTCTCGACTTCAACGAGATATGCATCGATGCCGAGAACGGCGGCGGAGCGGACGCGCGCGAGCACGGCCGCAGTCTAGCTCGGCGCGAGCCGGGAGCCCCAACCAAACTCCCGCAGTGCGGGTCAAAACGATGCTACATCAACACCGATTTGATGTGGACCGTCGCCGTGATGCCGCTACCCACCGTGAATTCGAAGAACCCCATCCGGTTCGCTTTGAAGCTCAGGAGCACCGCGTCGTCAGTGAAGTCCATACTGAGCAGCTCGAGCTCGCGCTGCCGACCGATTTGTCCCCGGCCGGCGCGCAGCAGCTGGGAGAGTTGTTCGACTCCGGTTGCGTTGCCATAGAAGTCGCGCGCGGTCACGCGCATCCCGAAGGGTGCCGCGACCCGCACGGCCACTTCACGACCGGTGACGTCCTTGCCCTGATACTCGATGACGAGGCTGGCGATAGGGCCCGGATCGGAGTGCAGCGTCAAGACTTTTTCGACCGAGTCGACCTTCGCAAAGATCAGCACGTCGATCGCGCGCGCGCCCATGGTGACTTCCAGGGCGACGCTTCCGGTCGAGTCCAACACCGCAGAATCCGGCTTCACGAGCGCGTTGACTGCCCGGAACCGTACGACACGGCCGACGGCCGCCGTCCCCTGCACCGTTCGAGCCCGAAACGACAGCGGCTCGGTGAGCACGGAGCCGACGCGACCCCGACGACTGGCCGCCCCGACGAAGCCCGTGAGCGTTCCCGAAAGTCCGGCGACGTCCGCGACGGGAATCTCGACGGCCGCCAGCTTGCGCACGCGCAGCTGCAACGCGCCACCGCGCGGCAAGGCCGCCGGCGTCAGCGTGAATGAGGCCCGTCCCAGCGAATCCGTCGGCACCGAGATCGCGGAGCCGACCCCGGAGGTGAGCTCGACCGGCTCTTTGGGAAGCGGGTTGCCGAGCGAATCGGTCACGGTGGCGAGGATCGTCGCGCCCGTTTCCACGGACGAGATGAAATCGGGCGTCACGCGCAACCGCCCCGGCTCACCGGCACGAACCGACAGCAGGACTGTCGGCCGTCCCGGGAACGCCGCATTGGCGGCCCCGACGACTTCGAAACGATGGGCGCCGGGTTGCACCACCGGGGGCAACGGGAACACGGCCATGCCGCTGTCATCGGTCAGCGCGGTGGCGTCGCGGGACAATCCGACGGCGGTACTGCCTCGCAGCGTGACGCTCATGCGCCGCTGCGGGACGCCGCCGCGATGGATGAACACGCGCGCGGTCGAGGAAGCGCCGGCATTCGCGATGATTTCGGGCGTCACCGCGACCGCGGTGAGCGCGGCCGGCGGCGCCACGGGCGGCGCCGGCGGCGGCGCGGTCCGGCGCGTGCTGCACGCGGCGACACTGGCGATCACTTCACCACCGGCCCCCGCGCTGCGAAGATCCGCCCAGTCGCGCTCGGTCGGCCGGAACGCAATGCAGCTCCGCCGCACGACGTCGGCGACTTCACTCTGTGCAAACAGGGGGTTCGTGAGCAGACGGACGATTTCGATCTTGTCGAGCGGCTTCGGCGTCTGTACCAGCGCACCCAGGATGAAGAGTTGTGTCAGCATGTCAGGGCCGCACGCATCCGGAACGCTCGAACTGACGCTCGGCGGTGCGCACGTCGGCGTAGAGCGTCCGGTCGCGCTCTTCCCGTTGCCCGTCGAACGGCGCCAGGGTTTCCCGGCGCGCGATGTTGTACGAGAGCCAATTGTCTTCCACCTGCTTCAACCCGCGCTGCAGTCCCGCGCAGGTCATCTGCTTGGAGTCGAACATCCGGGCGCGATCCTCAAACGCCGTCAGCGCGAGCGCCAGGGTATCGGCGCGCCGGTCGAGCAGGGCCGCGGCTATGACCGCCGACCCCTGCTCGGCGGCCGAGCCTTTGCCGTTCGATCCACCGCCGCGCGTCGTGCTCGACGCGTCCCCAGAGCTGATGATCGCCGACATCGCCGCGACGAGCACGGCGCCGCCCAGCGCGCACGCCACGTAGATCGCGGGCTTGAGAAACCGCTTGCGCGCCGGCGCGGGTGCGACCATCGGGGTCGGCATGTCCTCGTCGGTGTCGGCTTCAGGAACCAGCAGCGGCCGGCTGTTGATCCGCTCCGACGACGTCTCGGTGACGGCGGCACCAAAGCGCGCGACCGGCTCGGCCGCGTGATAGTTGCGCCACGTGAGCATCGTCGGTTTGGGACCGTCGGTTTTCGCGGGCTCGGCGAGCCATTCGTACATCGGGAGCGCTTCGACCGGCCAGGCGGGACTCGAGGATTGACGGAACACGGCACCGGCTTCCCCGCCGGCGGCGACCACCATCACGATCGACGTGTCGCTGCGTTCGCCGAACAGCTCGCTCTGCGCTTCGACGTCGGACGGCGTGAGCGCGGCGTCGCTGAACGAATGGCTGCGATACCAGCCCACGATCTCGATGCCGGCCGCCGCCCCATGCATGCCCTGCGCGAGCGCCTGCGTCGCCTCATCCTCCGCCGTCAGCACCGGGAGCGGGAGCGCGCCGTCGATGATGACGAACTGCGCCCCGGACCGCCCATCGGTGAAGCGGCGTCCCGCGAGCAGACCGATGCCGAGTCCGTTCGGCAATGTGGCGAGGCGATCGTGGATTTTTCGGAGTGTATGTTGTGCGAAGAACAGCAACGGCGCGGGCCGGTGCGTCCCGCCGGCCACGGGACTCCACAGGATCGAGTCGGCAACGGGCATGAGCCTCATTTGCCGCGGATCCGGGAGGCGCGCGGAGTGCGGGATGATGGCAAGTTCTTGTTGGACGACCGGGCGAGTCCCGGTAGCTGGACTGGTCTCTGACACGTAGTCCCCCTTCCTCTATTGAGGGGAGGGCATATACCGTACCGCTGTTTGGCCGATGTAAATGCTGGAAGCACAGAGACTTGATTGGGACTGGGGATAGTACTTGTAAGCGACGTGAAACACTTCGTGAAGCACGTATCTTCGACGTCTTGAGCCACTTATGCGTATTCAAGTCGTGACTTTTCGAACCTTTTTGCTCGTGGCCTCCGCCGTCGCGGGGCTTGGCGCGTGCGGATCGAACCGCAATGCCCCTCCTCCCAAAGTTCCGGTGAGTGTCGCCCGGGTGGAACGGCGCGCCGTTCCCTATGAGCTCGCCGCGACGGGGACCGTCGAAGCGATTCGAGCAGTCGACGTCACGCCGCAGGTCAACGGCACCATCCTGCGCGTCAACTTCCGCGAAGGCGACGAGGTCGCGGCGGGACAGGTCCTGTTCGAGATCGATCCTCGCCCCTATCGCGCCGCGCTCCAGCAGTCGGAAGCCGCGTTGCTGCGCGATCTGACGCAGGCGCAGAGCGCCGCGCGCGAAGCGGCGCGGTATCGCGACCTGGCCACAACGAACACCGTGACGCAGGAAGATTACGAGCAGAAGCAGTCGAGCGCGGACGCCGCCGTGGCGACGGTGCGCTCCGACTCGGCCGCCGCGTCGATCGCGCGACTCAATCTCGAATACGCCACCGTGCGCGCGCCGATCGGGGGACGCACCGGCCGGCTGCTGCTGCACGAAGGCAACGTGGTGCGCGCGGGCAGCGACCCGCTGGTCTCCATCGTGCAGACTCATCCCATCCTGGTCCGCTTTCCGGTCCCGGCGACGAATCTTCCCGAGCTGCGCAAGCGCGCCGGGGAGGAGCTCGTCGTGATCGCCATGCCCTCCCGGGACTCGGCCTCGGCAGTGCGGGGCGTGCTGTCATTCGTGGACAACCAGGTCGACACCACCACCGGAAGCGTGCTGCTCAAGGCGCGCTTCCCGAACAAAGACAAAGGGCTGTGGCCCGGAGAATTCGTGGGCGTCACGCTCGTGCTCGGAATGCAGCTGGATGCCGTCGTGGTGCCGAGCGCTGCGGTGATGCAGGGACAGCAAGGGACTTATGTGTTCGTCGTGAACGACGACGGCACGGCGACGACGCAACCGGTGACGGTCGAGCGCACGCTCGATAGCCTGACCGTGCTCGCGGGCGTTCCCGCAGGCGCCCTGGTCGTCACCGACGGGCAGCTGCGGCTCACGCCCAATGCGAAAGTCGATATCCGGTCGGCACCCACCACCGAATCCCAGGGCGTGCGTTGAACATCTCGGGTCTTTTCATTCGGCGGCCTGTCGCCACCACGCTGGTGATGCTCGGAATTCTGATGTTCGGCATCATGGCCTACCGCCTGCTGCCCGTCAGCGATCTGCCCAATGTCGACTATCCGACCATCACGGTCTCAGCGGGCCTGCCGGGCGCGAGCCCTCAGACGATGGCTGCCGCGGTCGCGACTCCGCTGGAGAAACAGTTCTCCACGATCGCGGGCATCGACGCGATCACATCCACCAGCACACTCGGCGGAACGAATATCACGCTGACGTTCGCGCTCTCGCGCGACATCGACGACGCCGCCGCCGACGTGCAGGGCGCCATTTCGAGGACCCTGCGTCAGTTCCCGCCCGGGATGCAGCCGCCCTCGTACAACAAGTCGAATCCGGCCGACTCGCCGATTCTGTTTCTGGCGCTCACGTCGACAACGATTCCGCTGCCCCAGCTCAACGAGTACGCGGAGACGTTTCTCGCGCAGCGACTCTCGACGGTCAGCGGCGTGGCCCAGGTGCAGGTGTTCGGTTCGCAGAAGTACGCCGTGCGGATCCAGGTGGATCCGAAGGCGCTGGCCGCGCGCGGCATCGGCCTCGACGAGGTGACGTCCGCGATCTCCTCCGGAAACCCCAATCTGCCGGCGGGGACCCTGTGGGGGCCGCAGCGGGCGTATACCATCCTCACCGATGGATCGATCTCGAGCGCGCCGGAGTTCCGCCAGCTCGCAGTGACCTATCAGAACGGCGCGCCCGTCCGGCTGCAGGACGTGGCCCGCGTGCTGGACGACGTACAGGACAACCGCACCGCCGCCTGGTTCGACGGCCGCCGCGCCGTCATGCTCGCCGTGCAACGCCAGCCGGGGACCAACACGGTCGAGGTCGCCGATGCCGCGAAGGCGATGATCGCGCGTCTCGCGCCCCAGCTTCCGCAGTCGCTCGAGATCAACACGCTGTATGACCGGTCCGTGTCGATCCGCGAGTCGGTCCATGACGTGCAGCTCACGCTGCTGATCACGCTCGCGCTCGTCGTCATGGTCATCTTCCTGTTCCTCCGCAATCTCTCTGCGACGGTCATCCCGAGCCTGGCCCTGCCGTTCTCCATCATCGGGACGTTTTCGGTGATGTACTTGCTGGGCTATAGCCTCGATAACATCTCATTGATGGCGCTGACGCTGTCGGTCGGATTCGTCGTGGACGACGCGATCGTGATGCTCGAGAACGTCGTCCGCCATCTGGAGATGGGAAAGCGGCCGATGCAGGCGGCGCTCGAAGGCGCGCGCGAGATCGGCTTTACGATCGTCTCGATGACCTTGTCCCTGACGGCTGTGTTCATTCCCGTGCTGTTCATGGGCGGCATTCTTGGCAGGCTGTTCCACGAGTTCGCGGTGACGATCGGCGTGGCGATTCTCGTGTCGGGCTTCGTGTCGCTCACGCTCACGCCGATGATGTGCAGCCGGTTCCTGCGCCCACCCAAGGAGGAGCAGCACGGGCGCTGGTATCAGGCGAGCGAGCGGGTGTACCAGCGCGTGCTCTCCTTTTACGAGCGCACGCTTGGCTGGGTGATGGATAACCGGTACGTGACGATGTTGTTCTCGCTCGTGATTCTGCGGGCGACGTTAGGACTCTACAACGTGGTCCCCAAGGGATTCATCCCCGCCGAGGACATCGGGTCGATCCAGGGCACCACGGAGGTCCTGGAGGGCAGCTCCTACGAGGCGATGCGCGAACATCAACTCGCCGTGGCGGAAATCGTGGCTCGGGATCCGAACGTCGCTCACTTCATGTCATCGATTGGCGGCGGCAACCAGGGCCGACTCAACATCCGGCTGAAGCCGCGCAGCCACCGTCCGCCGGCGAATGAGATCGTGCGGGAGCTGATGCCCAAGCTCAACAGCGTTCCGGGCGTTCGCACCTACCTCAGTATCCCGCCCGCGATCCGCGTCGGCGGTCGCACCACCAAGACCCAGTATCAGTTCACACTGCAGAGCGCCGATCTCGAGGAGCTGTACGCGAACGCCGCCAAGCTCGAGGGCGCGCTGCGCGGGAACCCCAAGCTCGCCGACGTCACCACTGACCTGCAGATCAAGAATCCGCAGGTCAACGTGCGCATCGATCGCGATCGGGCGACGAGTCTGGGCGTGTCGGTGCAGCAGATCGAGCAGGCGTTGTACGATGCATACGGCTCGCGCCAGGTCTCCACGATCTACACGCCCAATAACCAGTACTGGGTCATCATGGAGCTGCTGCCCCAATATCAGCGCGACCCGGCGGCGCTTCAATTGCTCTACCTGCGCTCGCAACGGGGGACGCTGATTCCGCTGACGTCCGTTGCGACCGCCACAAGCGAGGTGGGACCGTTGAGCGTGAACCACAGCGGGCAGCTGCCCTCGGTGACGCTCTCCTTCAACCTGCCTCCCAATGTCGCGCTCGGTGACGCGGTGGCTGAAGTGGAGCGTATGGCTCGGCAAATACTCCCGTCGACCATCAGCTTCGGATTCTCGGGGACCGCGCAAGCATTCCAGGCAAGTCAGCAGGGCCTGATTTTCCTGTTGATTCTAGCCGTAGTCGTGATCTACATCGTGCTGGGAATTCTGTATGAGAGCTTCATCCACCCACTGACGATTCTTTCGGGACTGCCCTTCGCCGGATTCGGCGCGTTGCTGACGCTGCTCGTGTTCCGTACCGAGCTGACCGTGTACGCGTTCGTCGGCGTCATCATGCTGATCGGGCTCGTGAAGAAGAACGCCATCATGATGATCGACTTCGCGCTCGACGCCGAGCGCAACGAAGGGAAGTCGCCGCGCGAGGCGATCATCGAGGCGTGCAGTGTCCGGTTTCGGCCGATCATGATGACGACGATGGCCGCGCTGATGGGCACCCTGCCGATCGCGATCGGCTGGGGGGCCGGCGGCGAATCGCGGCAGCCGCTCGGGCTCGCGGTCGTGGGTGGGCTCGCGTTCTCGCAGCTGATCACGCTGTACGTGACGCCAGTGGTCTACACCTATCTCGACGCGCTCCAGCATCGTTTTGGACGCGCGCGCCGGTCCGTCACGGAGCCGCCGCCCGTCGCCGCCGATTGAACCTCCTCACGATTTCGCGGCAGAAAACCGACTCGAGCGCGTTCCCCTTCACCGTGCCGGCGATTCGCACGCTCGAGTCGCTGGACGTCGGCACGCCGGTCACGTTTTTCGTCGGGGAGAACGGGTCGGGAAAATCGACCTTGCTCGAGGGCATCGCGGCGGCCGCGCGCCTGCCGGCCGTGGGCAGCGCCGACGTCGCGCGCGATGAGACCCTCACCGCACAGCGGCGCCTCGCCAAAGCGCTGCGGCTGCGCTGGGCGAAACGGGGGACGCGAGGATTCTTTCTGCGGGCCGAAGATTTCTTCGGCTTCACCAGGCGACTGGCGCGCGAGCGCGCCGAGCTGCAACAGCAGATGCAGCAGACCGAGGCCGAGTACCGCGCCGGGGACCGCTCGGCCCATGCGCTCGGTCTCGCGCTGGGTCCGTTGCGTGGGTCGCTCGCCGGGATGGAGCAGCGCTATGGCGTCGATCTCGACGCCAACTCGCACGGCCAAAGCTTTCTCAAGCTGTTTCAGTCGCGGTTCGTGCCGGGTGGTCTGTACCTGCTCGACGAGCCCGAGGCGCCGCTGTCCCCGCAGAGCCAGCTCGCGCTGCTCGCGATGATTGCCGAGATGATCGCGCAGAACGCGCAGTTCATCATCGCGACGCACTCGCCGATGCTCCTCGCGTTTCCCGGAGCGCGGATCTACACGTTCGATCGCGTGCCGATCGAGCCCGTCGCGTTCGACGAGCTCGATCACGTTCGAATCACGCGGGATTTCCTGAACGCTCCCGAGCGGTATCTCAATCAGATCGTGAGAAAAGCCCCCTCTCGAAATCGAAAGGGGGCTCAAGGGTGACGCCCGAAGACGGTAGGGGAGGCTACCGAATCCCGACCGACACCCCGATCTGCAGGACCCGCATGATCACGGGCGTCTCGACATAGTTGGCGGAGACCGACCCATCGGAGTTCTTCGTGAACCCATCCACCGGGATGTATCGCACGTTGTCGTGACGCGCGCCGCGCGCGCCGATGTCGATCGCGATGGGGGTACGACCGGTCGAGAGATAGAGCAGCACGCCGCCACCGGCCGATGTGCTCGTGGTGAGATCACCGGTGATGTCGACGTCGCCGGTGCTGCAACCGCAGCCGGCCGCGCTGATCCCGGTGAAGAACCACGCCCCGCCCACGGTCGCGAATCCATAGATCCGCAGCGCGCCCGATCCCAGCGTCAGCTGCGGCCCGGCACCCAGCGTTGCGATCTGTGAGGTGGTCGAGATGCCCGAGCCCTGATAGAGGTTCTCGTAGACCATCCAGCCGCCGTCGATCCGCAGCCCCAGCGTCGTCCCCAGCACACCGAAGCCCGAAAACCCCGGCGCGATGTTACCGGTGCGGCGGAATTGGCCTTGAGGTTGGCCCAGGGTGAAATCGAAGCCGAAGTTGGCCTTCTCGCGCTCGTTCACCTCACGCAGCGCCGAACGCTGACCGACGAGGGGAGTGAATGTGATAACTGTGAGGCCCAGCACTGCCATCCCGATGCGCCGCATATGCCCTCCCCCATCCGGTAAGTGTGAGACCCGCCTGCGCGGTGGCGGAAAAGCAATGCACATGCCAAGCTTTTTCCCTCACGAGGGGCTCCGCGGCCTGACCTAAAAGGGGGACATCCGGCGTTGGTTATGGACACGATCAGCTATGAAGACTTTGCGAGGCTGGACATCCGGGTGGGACGCATCATGCAGGCCGAAGAATTCCCCAAGGCCCGCAAACCGGCCTACAAGCTGCGCATCGATTTCGGCCCCGAGATCGGCGCCAAGAACTCGAGCGCCCAGATCACGAAGTACTACAATCCGCAGGATTTGGTGGGAAAGCTCGTGCTCGGCGTGGTCAATTTCCCGCCGCGCCAGATCGCGACCTTCTTTTCGGAAGTGTTGACGCTAGGAGTGATTCTTGGGGAGGGCGATATCTGCCTGGTGCACCCCGACCGCGACGTGCCGCTGGGCAGTCCCATTCGATGAGTTGCCCCCGAACCGCGCCTCGACGTAGTCGTCCAGAATGCGCAGGAAATCCGCGACGATCGTCTCGCCCTTGAGCGTGAGCTTCAACGCGCCGTCCACATAGACGGGCGCGCGCGGCTCCTCGGCGGTACCGGGAAGCGAGATCCCAATGTCGGCGTGCTTGGATTCACCTGGTCCGTTGACGACGCATCCCATCACCGCGACGCGCAGCACCTCCGAGCCCGGATAGCGCGCCTGCCATGCGGGCCGCTGATCCCGCAGATAGTGCTGGATCTGCTCCGCCATCTCCTGAAAGAACGTCGACGTGGTGCGTCCGCAGCCGGGACAGGCCGTCACTTGGGGCGTGAAGCTCCGCAAGCCGAGCGACTGCAGCACCTGCTGCGCGACCTGGACCTCCTCGGTGCGATCGCCGCCGGGACGCGGCGTCAGGGAGACACGAATCGTGTCACCAATCCCTTCCTGGAGCAGAATCGACAGCCCCGCGGTGCTCGCCACGACGCCCTTGGTCCCCATCCCCGCCTCGGTCAGGCCGAGATGCAGCGGATAGTCGGACCGCGCCGCGAGGCGCCGGTACACGGCAACGAGATCCTGCACGCCGGACACTTTGGCCGACAGGATGATCCGCTCATGCGGCAATCCGGTTTCCTCGGCGAGCTCGGCGGAGCGCATCGCGCTTTCGACCATCGCGTCCATCGTGACGTCGCGCGCGTCGCGCGGCTCGGCGAGCCGCGCATTGCCGTCCATCATTTCGGTGAGCAGCTGCTGGTCGAGGCTGCCCCAGTTCACGCCGATGCGAACCGGTTTCCCTTCGGTGACGGCGACCTGCACGATGGTGCGGAAGTTGTCGTCGCGACGCTTGGTCCCGACGTTGCCGGGATTGATGCGGTACTTGGCCAGCGCGCGTGCGCATTCGGGATACTTCGTGAGGAGCAGGTGGCCGTTGTAATGGAAGTCGCCGATGACGGGCACGTCGACCTCGGCGACGATGGCGGGCACGGCGCGCGCCGCTTCGTCGGTGTTGACCGTGACCCGCACCAGCTCGCTGCCGGCTTCGTGCAGCGCGCGAACCTGCGCGGCCGTCGCGGCGGCATCAGCCGTATCGGTGTTGGTCATCGACTGCACGACGACGGGATGCGCGCTGCCCACCGGCACGCCTCCCACGTCGACGACGACCGTCGTTCTCCTCGAGGGTTCGGTCACGCGCACAAATATAAACGGCGGCTCCGAAGGTGGAGCCGCCGTGTCTAGCGAGTAGAAGGAGCGGGAGGTAACGCGTGAAGACTTGCGCGCTTTGCCGTCAAAAGCGGAAGCCCAACCCTGCCGTTACCTCACCGCTCCAGTAGACCCAGGACGCGTAGCCGTAGCAGTAGCCGTAGCCGTCGCACCAGGTTGAGCTGCCGGTCGAGTGATTCGTGCTGGTGCCGCGGTAGCGGCCGTCGATGCGCGCGATCAGCGACTCGCCGATCTGGACCATGCCGCCGAGGCCGATATTCCAGGCGAACCGGCCCGTCGACGACGTGTTGGCGTTGCCGACGTGGGGCGAGAAGATCGAAGAGCCGAGCCCGATGCTGAGGTATCCACTCGTTGGACCCGAGTAGCCGGCGTAGATGCCGCTGATGTCGATCTGGTCGATGCCGATATTGCCGCGGTCGGTCGGCTCGCCGAACGGCACGCTGTCGATGCTCGTTTTGACGTTGGAGACCGCGCGCGCGTAGCTGAGCTCGACGCCGAACCGCGGATTGGAGAAGTAGACGAGGCGCCCGCCGTACGTCCACGAATCGCTCAGCTCGACCTTGTTGTTGACGCTGGTTCCGACGTACAGATCGCTGCCGAAGTAGCCGCCGCCGATCGCGTACAGCTGGAATCGCTGTTGCTGGGCCGCGACGGCATCCGCCATACCGATCGTGAGGCCCGCTGCGACTCCAAACACCAGGGCCGTTCTCGAAAAAGATCCAAACACGGATACCGTCCTTGTGAAAAAGAGACCCGTTGCCTGACGAAGAATCATGGCCGGGGTGAAGGGCGCAGCAAGTTGCCCCTTGGGACAAGAAGCGCTGGCCAACTGGCACAGAAGGCCGCATCCTACCGCCGATGCAGTTTGCATTCGTCGAGCCTGGGTGGACGCCGGGACGAGTTCTCCGAGCGATGCTCGTCGTCGGGGTGGCCTATTACGTCGGTGCCCTGACGGGCATCGCCCTCACGATGCAAACGCAACCGGTGTCCGCGTTGTGGCCGCCCAACGCGATCCTCCTCGCCGCGCTGCTGCTGACGCCGCCCCGCATCTGGCCGTTCCTGCTGCTGGGCGCGCTGCCGGCGCATCTCTGGGTCGAGCTGCGCAGCGGGATCCCGCTGCCGATGGTGCTGTCGTGGTTCGTCAGCAACAGCAGCGAGGCGTTGATCGGGGCCGGTCTGATGCGGCAGATC
>Ga0070680_100003549_pt1 | contig 11633 bp, 11 predicted proteins | sample KBSC73BmetaG_FD_64672 | JGI IMG/M metagenome (GOLD analysis project Ga0070680, IMG submission 64672) | Corn rhizosphere microbial communities from Kellogg Biological Station, Michigan, USA - KBS C7-3B metaG | ecosystem: Host-associated > Plants > Roots > Rhizosphere | place: USA: Michigan...
GCTGGAAGAACGTCCGCCACATCGACGATCTCGCCGCGCGCGGCGGATTCGCCGCGGGCAACGTCAGCTCGCGGCGCCTGGCCACGAATCACTACATGGGTCCCGGCTACTGGATCTGGGTGATCCCCCTCGGCAACGGCGAGACCAGCATCGGCGTCGTCTTCGACAAACGCATCGTCGAGCTCCATCACAGCAAGAACCGCGCGGACGACTTCGTCGCGTTCCTGAAAGCGATCCCCGCGCTCGCGGAGATTCTCGTGGGCGCCGAGCCGCGCTTCGACGATCTCCGCTTCTACTCGCACCTCCCGTACGCGTCGAAGCAGTACATGGGCCGCGGCTGGTCGCTCCTCGGCGATGCCGCCGCGTTCCTCGATCCGTACTACTCGCCGGGACTCGATCACGCCGTGTTCACCGTCGAAGCGACGGTCGAGATCATCGGCAAGCACGCGATGGGCGAGAACGTCGACGCTCGCATCGCCGAGCATAACGAGACCTTCGTCCGCTCCTACTGGCGCTTCTTCCGCGCCGCGTACAAGGACAAGTACTACTACATGGGCGAGTCGGATCTGCTCTCCGCCTCGTTCCTCATCGACACCGCGCAGTACTACCTCTTCGTCGTGATCCCCGCGTACAAGTTCCTGAAGCGTTTCGACTGGATGCCCGTCCTCGGACCGAAGCCCGCGTTCCTCAGCTATCACCTGATGCAGCTCTACAACCGCCGCTTCAAGGCGATCGCCGAGAATCGCCGCGTGGCCGGCGAGGCAGGGAAGCGCAACGACGGGAGACGCGTGAAGGCGTACTACAACCTCGGATTCGCGCCGATGCGCATGGCGTTGCGCGGCGTGAAGCTCTGGCTCCGCGCGGAGCTCGACAACGTGCGGCTGGTGCTGCTACATCGCCGCCAGCGCCGCGCGCTTGATCTTCCCCCGCTCGTCGACCGGCATCGCGTCGATTAGCTTCACGATCCGCGGCACCTTGTGCAGCGAGAGCCGCGCGCGGCAGAACTCGCGCACTTTCTCGCGCGTGACGTCCGGCGTCGCGACGACCGCCGCGGCCACGACTTCCCCGCGCGCACCCGCGGCTTCGCCGTAGACCTTCGCCTCGCGCACACCGTCGATCTGCAGGATCACCGCTTCCACTTCGCGCGGGTTCACTTTCTTCCCCGCGGTGTTGATCAGATCGGACGCGCGTCCGGTCAACACGAGCTCCCCTTCGTCGTTCATCGCGACGAGATCGTCGGTGACGAACGAACCGCCGACGGCGGACTCGCTGCGAACCATCAGGCGCCCGTGATCGATCGACAGCTCGACGCCTTCCATCGCGCTGCCCACGGTGCCGCGCTCCGCTGCGCCACCGGCGCGGTCGTACGTGATGCCGCCGGTCTCGCTGCATCCGTAGAACGAGTGAATGTCGATGCCGAAGCGCTCGCGGAAGCGTCGCGACGTGCTCGCGGAGAGTGGCGCACCCGCGGAGATGAACGTGCGCACCGTCTCGAACTGGCCGTGCGCCGCGGTCGCGAGATGATCGAACACCATCGGAATCAGCGGCGCGACGGTGCAGCGATGCTCGTTCGCGAGATCGACGAGCGACTGCGGCAGATAGGCGTTCGTTGCGACGACCGCGGTGCCCTGCAGAATCAAAGGCATAACGAGATTGGAGAAGCCGTAGGAGTGGGAGAAGGGGATGGCGCCGAGGTTGACGTCGTCGGGCGTGATGCCCATCGTGGTACAGATGTTCTCGCAGTCGGCGATGAGGTTCGCCTCGCTCGTGAAGATGCCCTTCGGTTTTCCCGTCGAGCCGGACGTGACTTTGATGAGCCGCGTGCCTTCCGGAAACGGAGGCTTGAACGCGGCGCGCACGGCGGCAACCTCGGGAGCCGCGGCATCGCGATCGATCGGGATCACGACGAGATCGAGCTTCAGCGCCGCGAGAAACGTCGCCACGAATTCGGACGAGTTCGGCAGCTGGATCGTCAGCGGCTCGCGCGGCAGCCGCGACGCGATTGCGTTCGCGCGATCGAGCAGTCCGGCGCGCGTGACCGCGCGCCCCTCCTCGATCACCGCAACGCGATGCGGATCTCGTTCAACGAGAGTGAGAAACCGGTCGAACACAGAATAACATCTTGCCACAACGAGGTTTGATGACCGCGATGCGTGACGTGATCGTCATTGGCGGAGGTCCCGCGGGAACGACCGCCGCGACCCTCCTTGCACAGCGCGGGCTCTCCGTAACGCTTCTCGAGCGCGAACGCTTTCCGCGGTTTCAAATCGGCGAATCGCTGCTGCCGTACAACAACGATCTCTTCGCGCGCCTCGGCGTCACGGATCAGCTGCTGGAAGGCGACTACTTCCCGAAGTACGGCGCGTACTTCGTCACCGGCGACGGCAGCGTCAGCTTCCGGTTCCGGTTCGACGAGCGGATGCGCGATCCGTATCGGCGCTCGTTCCAGGTCAAGCGCTCCGAGTTCGATCATCTGCTGCTGAAAAACGCGGAGAAGCACGGCGTGGACGTGCGGCAGGAGACGGCGGTGACGTCGGTGGATCTGAACGACCCGCAAAAAGTCGTGGTGAATGGCGAGCTCGAAGCCCGCTTCGTCATCGACGCCAGCGGCCACGGCGCCGTCCTCGGCAACCGCGTCGGCGACAAGGCCGACGTGAAGTCGCTCAAGAAGATCGCGTTCTTCGCGCACTACCGCAACGTTCCGCGCCCCGAAGGCCGCGATGCGGGCAACACGGTCATCGTCGTGCTGCGCGACGCCTGGTTCTGGCTCATTCCGATCACCGCGGAGCTGATGAGCGTCGGCCTCGTTGTCGATCGCGAGCACTTCCTCCAGTGCGGCCTCGAGCCGGAGCAGCTGCTCGAACAGACGATCCGCGACACGCCGTGGGTCGCCGAGCGGATGAAAGACGCGGAGCGCGTGACACAGATTTACGCGCGCAAGGACTTCTCGTTCCGGATGCGCAACCTCGTTGGCCCGAACTACGCGTTGATCGGCGACGCCGCCGGTTTCCTCGATCCGATTTTCTCGACCGGCGTGTTCATGGCGATGAAGTCCGCCGACATGGCCGCGACGGCGATCGAGTCGCGACTGCGCACCGGCTCGATGCGCGAGCTGCGATGGTACGAGCGCGAGATGACGCAGGGCCTGAACCAGTACTTCCGCTTCATCGAGCGGTTCTATCAGCGCGAGTTCCTGGAGATGTTCCTGCAACCCTCGGAACGCTGGGGCCTGCTCGACGCGATCGTGGGCATCCTCGCCGGCGACATCTTCGCGAAGCGCGACAACCGCTTCAAAATCGGAGTCTTCTTTTTCCTGGTGAAACTGCAAAAGCGCCTCGGCATGATCGCCCCGCGCATCCCGTGGGAAGCGATCCCCGCCGCTGCTAAACTCTCCTGACCCATGACCGACCTGAAACGCAAACTGAAAGAGATGCTCATCGAGCGTCTGAAGTTCGAAGACATGACGCCGGACGACATCGAGGATGACGCCCCGCTCTTCGCGGGCGGCCTCGGTCTCGACTCCATCGACGCGCTCGAGATCGTGGTGATGCTCGAGAGCGAGTTCGGCATCAAGGTGAAAAACGAAGCCGCCGCGCGCGACTACTTCGTCTCGATCTCCACGCTCGCCGCGTACGTCGAAGCGAAGCTCGCGCAGGAAGCAGCGAACGCGTGACCTGGCTTTCGCGCCTCCCTCACCAGATCCCCTTCAGGGCCGCAAGCGCTGCACACCGGATCGATGAAAAGGCCATCGAAGGTGTCTACGTCTGCACGGCGAATGACGCCGCGACGCCGGAAGTAATGGTGGTGGAAGCGATGGCGCAGTTCGCGGGCGGCCTCGTGTTCGAGGAGCGCGGATACTTCACCGGCGTCGATCGATGCGAAGTGCTGCGCGCGATCGAGCCGGGCGACGTCGTCGTGATTCGCGTGACGCTCGAAGCCGAGTTCGGCGGCACGTTTCGATTCCAGGGAACGGGCTCGATCGATGGAGTAGACGTCGTGCATGGAAGGTTCTACCTCAGCGGTGCGCAAGCCTGACCTCGACACGCGGATTGCCGTCACCGGCGCGGGCATCGTCTGCTCGATCGGCCGCAACAAGGACGAGGTGTGGCAGTCGATCGCCGCCGCTCGTGCCGGCATCGGCAAGCTGACGCGATTTCCGGGCGAGACGTTTCCGACGGACATCGCGGCGGAGGTCAGCGCCGAGCTTCCAAAAGCACGGCGACTGTCTCGAACCGACTTGCTCGCCGTAATGGCAGCCAAAGAAGCCATCGAGCAAGCCTCACCCCCGCTCGAACGCGCGATCGTCTCCACCGGCACATCCACCGGCGGTCTGCTCGAAGGCGAGGATTACTACTTCCGCCGCATCGTGCGCGGACGACGCCGCGCTCCGGTCTCGCTCGTGCTGCAGCAGCCGACGTCCGGCCCGAGTGACGCGGTCGCGCGCACGTTCAACCTCGGCGGCGGCGTGATCTCGAACGCAACCGCGTGCGCATCCGCGGGAGCGGCAATCGGAATGGCCGCGGATTTTCTACGCTCCCGACATGCCGACGTTGCGATCGCCGGCGGCAGCGACGCGCTTTGCCGCCTCACGTACAGCGGCTTCAACGTCCTGCAAGCCGTCGATCCCGAGCCTTGCGCGCCGTTCGACGCGTCGCGCAAAGGAATCACGCTCGGCGAAGGCGCGGGCTACCTCGTGCTCGAGCGCTGGGACGACGCGGTCGCGCGCGGCGCAACGATTCTCGCGGAACTGTGCGGCTACGGCGCATCGTGCGACGCGCATCATCCGACGGCGCCCGCGGAAGACGGACGCGGCGCGGAAGCGGCGATGCGCGGCGCGCTCGCGGAAGCGCGCGTCGACGCGTCGTCGATCGACTACGTCAACGCGCACGGCACCGGCACGACGCTCAACGACTCCGCGGAGACGAAAGCGATCGTCGCCTCCCTCGGCATGGGCGTCCCTGTCTCGTCGAGCAAGTCCTACTTCGGCCACACGCTCGGCGCATCGGGCGCGGTCGAAGCGGTCGTCTCCGTGCTCGCGCTGCAACATCAAACCGCGCCGCCGACGCTGCGCCTGCGCGAGCGCGCGGCCGACTGCACGCTCGACTACATCCCCGACACGCCGCGCGCGATGCCGATGGAAAACATCCTCTCGAACACGTTCGGCTTCGGTGGGAGTAACGTTTCGTTGCTGTTTCGCCGCGCTTCATGAATCGCGTTCCCATCACCGGCATTGGCGTCATCGCGCCCGCCCCGATCGCCGAGATCGATCGCTTCGACACGAGCGGTCTCTCCGCGCACACGGCCGCGCTCGTGCGCGATTTCAAACCGAAGGACTTCATCGCGCCGATGAAGATGCGGCGGATGAACGCGCTGTCACGGCTCGCGATGGCGGCGGCGAAGCTGGCAATCGAAGACTGTGGCGCACCGCCGGGCCCGAACACCGGCGTCGCGATCGGCACCACGTTCGGTCCGGTGCAGACCTCGGTCGACTACATGCAGGAGTACGTCGCGAAGGGCGCCGCGCTCGCGCCGCCGCAACTGTTCGCGGAGTCGGTCGCGAACGCGCCGGGATCGCACATCGCCATCGAATACGGCCTGCGCGGCTTCAACGTGACGATCACGCAACGCGAGTCGTCGGCGCTGGCCGCGGCGATGTACGCGTCGTCGCAGCTCGTGAAGGGAACGGTCGACGCGGCGCTGATCGGCGGCGTGGAGGAAGCGAACGAGATGCTCTTCAGCGTCCTCGACCGCCTCGGCGCGCTCGACGACAAATGTGAGAACGGAATCGTGATCGGCGAAGGCGCCGCGGTGCTCGTCGCGGGCGCTGGAACGCGCAAACCGTACGCGTACCTCTCCGGCTTCGGCATCGCGCGCGATACGACGGCGACGATCTCCGACTGGGGCACCGGTCACGAAAGCGTGGTCGCAGCCATGAAAGCCGCGATCGACGACGCGGAGATCACGCCCGCTGACATCGATGCGATCTACGTCTCGGCGAACGGCTCGCGCCGCGCGGACGCGCTCGAATCGCGTGCGATCGAGGCGCTGTTCGGCGCGCGCACGCCGAAGCTCATCGCCACGAAGAACGTGTTCGGCGAATACGCGGCCGGCGGCGCATTGCAGCTTGTCGAAGCGATTCGCGGCGTCGAAAATCACCGCAACGTGCTCGTCAACTCGCTCTCTGCCGGCGGCGGAATCGTCTGCGCGGTGGTCTCCGCATGAAAGTCGCGGCGCTGATTCCCGCGTACAACGCGCAGCGAACGGTCGCGAAGGTGATCGCCGAGGCGCGGCAGTACATCGAGCCGGTGATCGTGATCGATGACGGCTCGAAAGATTCAACGGGCGAGGCCGCGAAAGCGGCCGGTGCGACCGTGCTGCGCCACGACGTGAATCGCGGCAAAGGCGCGGCATTGAAGACCGGATTCGCGTGGGCGCTCGATCAGCAGTTCGACGCCGTGATCACGCTCGATGCCGACGGCCAGCATCTTCCCGCCGAGATCCCGAAGTTCCTCCAGGCCAATGACGCCGATCTCGTGATCGGCGGACGCGCCCATCTCTTCCACGAAATGCTCCCGCGCCGCCGCAACGCGAATCGCTTCTCCGCCTGGTGCATCGCGAAATGCTCCGGCGCGATGATCACCGACTCGCAGAGCGGCTTCCGCCGCTACTCCGCGCGGCTCTTGCGCGCGATCAAGCTGCACACCGACGGCTTCGACATGGAGAGCGAGGTCATCGTCCTCGCCGGCAAGCGCGGCTTCCGAATCGTCACGATCGCCATCGACCTCGGCTTCGTCGACGGCCTCTCCACGAGTCACTACAAGCCGCTCAAGGACACGTTGCGGATTGCATGGACGGTGACGCGCGCGCGTCTGCTTTGGTAAGAGGGGTGGGGTCTATTCCAGTTCACTCCAGTCGAACGTCGTCGGCACGTTCGACTTGGCGAACAGGGACGCGAGCATTTCCTGCGGGGTGTAGATGCGCGTGTCGCCCAATTCGCTCGGGCGCCGGTTCTTCATCGTGAACAGCGCGCGCTGCGTGACGTAGTCGAAGTTCGCGTAGAAGTCGTCGTCTTTCTTCTGCTCGAACATCGACTTGAGCGTGTTGAGCTGCCGCGTCAAATGATCGTCCAGCGCCTCCTCGGTCGAAGGCACTTCGAGCGGCGATAGCAGCTTCGTCTTCTTCGGCGTCGGCTCGAGGCCGATCGAGACGCGCAGGTCGTCGAGCTGCTGCGTATAGCGATCCGCTTTCGACGCTTTCTTCTTCGTTTGCGGAAGGAGCAGCGCGGGGAGGCGATTGCAGTTCGCCTGATGGATCGCGTCGCTGCGGGTGATCCATCCGAGGTTCGTGACGCCGCAGCGGGCGGACACGTTGCGCGTGAGATTGTCGAGGAACGGCTTCACCGCCGTGTTGAACGAATCGTCGACGCCGTTGAAGAGATTGAGCACGTAGTGGACGCGGAACTCGTCGATCGTCGTCTGCACCGTGCGCGTGACCGGGTGATCGCCGAGGTTCTCGGCCAGATCGAGCGCGAACGCGTCGAGATTCTGCACCGACGAGTCGTAGACGTCCTCCACGCGATCGATCAGATCGTTGATCAGCTTCCAGAAGTCGAGCTTGCGGTCGACGGTATCGAAGAACGGCGACGCCTTCGTGAAGATCAATCGCAGCTTGCGGAAGAGGATCGCCTTCACGATGTCCGACGCGGCCAGGGTGGCGCTCGGCAGATGCGGCGTGAAGATGAGGATCCCGGAGTTCGAGAAGGGGAGGAAGTCGATCACGTTCGCGTCGAGGCCGGCGCGGAGATCGAGGATCACGAAGTCGGCGGGAAGCGTGTTGATCGCTTCCATCAGCTTCGCTTTGTACGCGGGACCGAAGTTCGTGATCTCGTCGATCAGGTGCAGCGGGCCGGCGACGAACCCGAAGTTCCGAAACTTCTTCTCGGGATCGATCTTGTCGTCGAGCTGCGTCACGCAGTTCGCGAGCGGCTCGCCTTTGCGGAAGAAGTGGTAGAGATCTTTCCCGATCGGAACGTCGATCGCGTTGCGGATCGCGGACGTGCCGGTGTCGAGATCGACGAGCACAGTTTTCGCGTGCCGCGAGAGGGCGAGCGCGTAGTTGATGGCGAACGTGGTCTTGCCGACGCCGCCCTTACCAGACGAAACCGGGATGATCCGCTTGATTGCCACCTGACGGCTCAACACTACCACGCGTTACAATCAGCCGCGCCCATGCAGAATGCGTTCTTCCGCAAGTTGCCCCTTTTTGCCGATCTGGACGATCGCGAGCTGGCGTCGGTCGCCGCTGTCGCGAAGTCGCGCCGCTACGCGAAAGACGACGTCATCTTTCACGCGGACGAGAGTGGAGATGTCTTCTGCCTCATCCGCGAAGGCCACGTGAAAGTGACGATGATCTCCCCCGAGGGGAAGGAAATCATCCTCGCGCTCCTCGGGCCCGGCGACTTCTTCGGGGAGATGGCGTTGCTCGACGACGAGCCGCGCTCCGCGACCGTGATCGCCACCGAGCCGCTCGACCTCGTCACGATCTGGCGCAGCGACTTCCTGCAGATCCTGCAGGAGAACTTCTCGATCGCGCGCAAAGTGCTCGCCGAGATCTCGCGGCGCCTGCGCAGCGCGTCGAGCCGCATCGAGTCGCTCGCGACGATGGACGTCTACGGACGCCTGGCCCGCTTCTTCCTCGACATCGCCCGCGACCAGGGGAAGGTTCTGGAGAACGGATACGTTGCCGTGACCCGCCCGACGCACCAGTCGATCGCAAACATGATCGGCACGTCGCGCGAAACCGTCTCGCGGCTGATTCACGACCTGATGCGGCAGGGATTGTTGTTGTCGGAAGGGAAGACGATCTATCTGCGGAAGACGGCGTTGGATCAGTTTCGGGCCGAAGTCTGAAGTGTTCACCATCCCCAACATCGTCACCCTCACCCGTCTCCTGCTCGTGCCCTGCTTTCTGGTGGCGTCGATGCGGGGGATGTACATCGTTGCCTTCGTCCTCTTCGTGGTGGCCGCGCTCAGCGACACGCTCGACGGCATGCTTGCGCGGCGGCTCAACGCGCACTCGCGTCTCGGCGCGCTGCTCGATCCGGCGGCGGACAAGATTCTGATGGTCTGCGGGTTCGTCTACTACACGTTCGCGAAGCTGCCGGTCGTGAGCATTCCGGGATGGATGACGTGGTCGGTGTTCATCCGCGACTTCCTGATCGTGATCGGCGCGTTTCTGATGTACACGCGTGTGAACCTCACGCGCTTCCCGCCGTCGGTGTGGGGCAAGGCGTCGACGGTGCTGCAGGCGCTGACGCTCGGCGTGACGATCGCGGTGAACGGGTTCGTGAAGGTTCTGTTGCCGGTGGCCGAGGTGATGTTTCACCTGTCGATGCTGCTGACGCTTTTCTCGGGCTGGCACTACATGCATCGCGCGAGGCGGACGCTGGATGAGCTATCTCCAGCGGCTGCTTGACTTCCGGGTGAAAGCGAAATAGTTTCCGCACCCATTTGTTGTACCGGTTCCCCGCGGCGGCACGGCCGCAGCGCTAGCCTCCATAGCTCAATTGGTAGAGCAGCGGACTCTTAATCCGTTGGTTCCAGGTTCGAGTCCTGGTGGGGGCACCAACCTCGCACCGTATACTTCCAGCCACGCGAAAGTGGCGGAATTGGCAGACGCGCTGGTCTTAGGAGCCAGTGGCCCAAAGCCGTGTGGGTTCGAGTCCCACCTTTCGCACCAATTTTCAATTCATCACCACCATGACCGTACTTAACTTCGAAGACCTTTCCCCCGTTCAGAAGACCATCGAGGTCGAGATCCCCGCCGATCTCCTCACTCGCGAGGCCAACCGCGTCACCAACGAATTCGGCCGCCAGGCGAATGTGCCCGGATTCCGTCCGGGCAAGGTGCCGGCGAGTGTCATTCGCACGCGGTTCTCGAAAGAGATCCAGGAAGAAGTCGTGCAGCGTGTCCTCGCCGAGAGCTTCCGCAATGTCGTGCGCGAGAAGGGGCTCGATCCGGTCGGGGATCCGCTGCTCGAGCATCTCGATCCGTTCATCGAAGGCGCGCCGATGAAGTTCAAGGCGCGGTTCGAGGTGAAGCCGCAGATCGAGCTTCGCGAGTATCGCGGGCTGGAGATCGACGATCCGAAGATCGAAGTCACGGAGACGGACGTCGACGCGATGATCGAGCGGCTGCGCGAGCAGGCGAGCATCTACCGCGTCGAAAACGACCGCGGACTCGAAGACGGCGACTTTGCCGTGATCGACATCGCCTCGAGCGGCGACGGCGTCGAGCCGAAAGTCGACTCGGGTCACTTCAAAGTCGGCGAGGAAACGCCGCTGCCCGAGCTGCACGAGGCGATGCGCGGCAAGAAGCCGGGTGAGACGGGGTCGTTCGACAAGGAGTACGGCGAGGACGCGACGCAGGAAGCGTGGCGCGGCAAGACGGTTCATCACGACGTCACGCTGAAAGAGATCCGCGTGCAGGAGAAGCCCGACGTCAACGACGAGTTCGCGAAGAGCGTCGGCGGATGGGACACCGTCGAGCAGATGCGCGAGACCATCGGCGCGGACATTCGCCGTCATCGCGAGCTGGAAGCGCTGCGTCTCAAGCGCACCCAGCTCGGCGAGAAGCTGCTCGCGTCGCACGAGTTCGAAGTCCCCGAAGCGCTCGTGGAAAGCGAGCTCGGGAAATCGCTGAACAACTACGCGCGCTACCTCGCGTCGCAGGGAGTCGATCTGCAGAAGGCGGAGATGGACTGGCGCAAGATCGGCGAAGAGTTCCGTCCCGAGGCGGTGAAGCGCGTGAAGCGCTCGCTGATTCTCGAGGCGATCGCGAAGAAGGAAAACATCACCGTGAGCGACGTCGAAGTCGACGCCGAGATCCGCCGCGCCGCGAAGGAGCAGGAGCGCGAGTTCGCCGACGTGAAGCACCACCTGAAACACGACGGCGGCTACGAAGCGTTGCGGGGATCGATCGCGCAGGACCGCGCTCTTGAATTGGTGCTCAGCGAAGCGCAGAGCCGGTAGGGTAGACTCCCGCGCGTAAGGAGACTCATCTCATGGTGCTCGTTCCAATGGTCGTTGAGCAGACGTCGCGCGGCGAGCGCGCCTACGACATCTACTCGCGGCTCCTCAAAGACAACGTCATCTTCCTCGGCTCGGCCATCGACGACAACGTCGCCAACCTGGTCATCGCCCAGATGCTGTTCCTCGAAGCGGAGAATCCCGAGAAGGACATCTTCCTCTACATCAACTCGCCCGGCGGTTCGGTGAGCGCCGGCTTCGCGATCTACGACACGATGCAGTACGTGAAGCCCGACGTCGCCACGATGTGCATGGGCCAGGCGGCGTCGTTCGCCGCGGTGCTGCTCGCGGGCGGCACGAAGGGAAAGCGCTACGCGCTTCCGAACTCGCGCGTGCTGTTGCACCAGCCGTGGCTGCAGGGTCTCGGCGGGCAGGCCAGCGACATCGACATCCACGCGAAGGACATCATCCGCATGAAGCGCAGGATCAACGAGATCCTCGCCGACCACTCCGGCCAGTCGATCGAGAAGATCGAGCGCGATACCGATCGAGACTACATTCTCGCGGCTCCGGACGCGAAAGAATATGGCGTGGTGGATCAAGTGA
>Ga0070680_100003552_pt1 | contig 11630 bp, 8 predicted proteins | sample KBSC73BmetaG_FD_64672 | JGI IMG/M metagenome (GOLD analysis project Ga0070680, IMG submission 64672) | Corn rhizosphere microbial communities from Kellogg Biological Station, Michigan, USA - KBS C7-3B metaG | ecosystem: Host-associated > Plants > Roots > Rhizosphere | place: USA: Michigan...
ATGGAAGTCATGAAGCCGCCGATGAAGCTCAAGGCGGCGCTGATCTCGCGCTTCAAGATCATGGCGCAGCTCAACATCGCCGAGCGTCGCGTGCCGCAGGACGGGCGCATCAAGCTGAAGATGGGCAACAAGGTGATCGACTTCCGTGTGTCGACGCTGCCCACGCTCTTCGGCGAGAAGATCGTGCTCCGGATTCTCGACAAGGGCAACCTGACGTTCGATCTCGGTGCGTTCGGCATCGAACCGCGCGCCGAGGCGGATCTGATGGAAGCCGTGTCGAATCCGTACGGCATGGTGCTCGTCACGGGCCCGACGGGTTCAGGCAAGACGACGACGCTCTATTCCGCGCTCTCGAAGGTGAATCAGATCGACGTCAACATCATGACGGCGGAAGATCCCGTGGAGTACAACCTCTTCGGCATCAACCAGGTCCTGGTGCGCAACGAGATCGGTATGTCGTTCGCCGCAGCGCTGAAGGCGTTCCTGCGCCAGGATCCGAATATCATCATGGTCGGCGAGATTCGAGATCTCGAAACCGGCGGCATCGCGATCAAGGCGGCGCTCACGGGACACATGGTGCTCTCGACGTTGCACACCAACTCGGCGCCGGAGACCGTCACACGTCTCCTCGACATGGGTCTCGAGCCATTCAACGTCGCGTCCGCGCTCAATCTGATTCTCGCGCAGCGACTCGTGCGCCGCATCTGCTCGAACTGCAGGGCGCAGTACGATCCGAGCCCCGAGGAGCTCACCGCCGCGAAGGTCACGCGCGACACCACGATGCGCGATCTGCGCTTCACGGACGAAGCGCTGGTCAACGCGCGCGCGAAGGCGACGAAGGAAGCCGCGCCGTTCCTCGAGAATCTGAATCTCGATACGCGCATCGGCGACATTGGATTCTTCAGGGGCAAGGGCTGCGACGCGTGCGGCGGCACGGGCCTCAAGGGTCGCCAGGGCGTGTACGAGGTGATGGTGATGACGCCGCACATCCGCAAGCTCGTGATGCAGAACGTGGGCGCCGCCGAGATTCGCGATGGCGCGATCGAGGAAGGCATGCTCACGCTGCGCATGGACGCGTGGCTCAAGGTGATGAAGGGCATCACCACCACCGAGCAGATGATTCGCGAGACGAGCGCCTGAGCGCTCGTTCGCCGGACCACTAGCGAGCACGGCATGAAGCTCGCACACTCCCGAGTGTGCGACTTCTTCTCTTTCTCCTCGACGAGACCCGGTTCGCGATCCGCGCCGACGCCGTGAACGAGATCGTGCGCGCGGTCGCGGTCACGCCGCTGCCGAACGCCCCCGCGGTGATCCTCGGGATCATCGATCTGCGCGGCAGCATCGTCCCGGTCTTCGACCTACGCCGGCGATTCGGCATGCCGGCGAAGGATGTCGATCTCCCGGATCACTTCATCATCGCGCGATCGGCGCGACGTGTCGCTGCGCTACACGTGGATCGCGTGCTCGATCTCGCCGACGTCGACGATGCGTCGGTCGCTCCGATCGACAACGCCCCTCGCGTGCGGCATCACCTCGCGGGTGTTGCGACGCTTCCCGACGGGATGGCGCTCATTCACGACCTCGACGCCTTTCTCTCGGCCGCGGAGGCCGATTCGCTCGACTCGGCGCTCGCTGCCTCCTCTGGTGCCTGACCGCGCGTGTCCAGATCGAATCACCGATGGAGCGACGCCGCGTACACGCAACTGGCGACGATTCTGCGGGAGCGTGCGGGCCTGATCTTTCAGGATCTGCGCCGTCCGGCGGTCGAGCACGCGGCGCGGCAGGTCATGCAGCGCGTCTCGATTCAATCGCCCGAGTTGTTCGTCCCGCTGGTCGCGCAGGACGGCGCGGTGTTCGACGACCTCATGGGCGAGGTCACGGTTGGCGAGACGTACTTCTTCCGCGAGCCGGGTCACTTCGCGCTGCTGCGTGAGCGCATCATTCCGGAATTCAAACAACAGATCGGCGAGGTGCGGCGCTTTCGCGCATGGAGCGCCGGGGCATCGACCGGTGAAGAGCCGTACTCGATCGCCATCGCTCTCCGCGAGAAGGGCGTTGCGGGAGACGTGCTCGGTACCGACATCTCGCGTGCGCGTCTCGCGGATGCGCGGCACGCGACCTACCGGCGCTGGTCGTTCCGCGGCGTTCCCGAAGCGACCATCGCGAAGTACTTCAAGCAGCGCGGCGACCTGTTCACGCTCGCCCCGGCGCTGCGGCACGATGTCGAATTCAGATATCTGAATCTCGCGTCGGACTGCTATCCGGCGATGAGCAGCGGTGTGTGGGGAATGGACGTGATCTTCTGCCGCAATGTCCTCATCTACTTCGACCGCGAGACCATCGCGCACGTCGCACGATCGCTCATCGACTCGCTGGCGGACGATGGCTGGATTCTCCTGGGCGCGACCGATCCGCCGTTGAACGAGTTCGTTCGCTGTGACGTCGTGCAGACGCCGTCCGGGCTCGTCTACCGAAGGCCTCGGCCGGGATCCAAGGCTCGCGCCGCTGCGCCGGCGGCTTCCGTCGCGGCGCCACGCGCGAAGCCTGCGCCGCCGGCCCCGCATCGCGCGGAGATGCCGCCGGCTCGCGCCGAACAGCCGATCGTCTCCCCGCAGCAACCTTCGCGGGCAGCGGAAGGCCACGTAGCGGACTCGGGCATGGCTCCTGCACTCGTCGAAGCCGCTCCCGTCGAATCGGTGGTCGCCGCCGAGCGCGTTCGCGCGCTGGCCAATGCGGGTCGCCTCGTCGAGGCGGGGCGAGAATGCGCGGCTGCTCTCGACGCGCACCGCGAGTGCGCCGAGCTTCATTACCTGCACGCCGTTCTCGTCGCGCAGGCACATCAATTCGCGGAAAGCGCACGCGCCGCACGGCGCGCACTCTATCTCGACCGATCGATGATCGTAGCGCATGCGGCACTCGGCAGCGCGTTGGCAAAGGGCGGCGACGAAGCGGGCGCCAGGCGCGCATTCGCCAATGCGACGCGCTTGCTCGAGGCCATGCCTCCGGACGCGATCGTGCCGTACAGCGGCGGCGAGCCCGCGGCGCGCTTGCTGGAGATGACGCGAATGCAGGCATCGTTGACGGAGGTGGCGTCGTGACGATTCCTCCGGAGCGCCGAGCGATCCTCGAGGAGCGCGCGCGATCGCTTGCGCGACGTCAGGATGCGGGCGCGCAGCCGTTCGGCGCGGACATGCTCACGTTTTCACTTGGACGTGAACGCTTCGCGATCGGATCGCGCTACGTATTCGCCGTCTTCCCGCTCAACGACCTCGTGCCGCTGCCCGGCGCCACGCCGCCCGTCGTCGGGCTCACGCCGTGGCGCGGTGACGTGCTCACGGTGCTCGATCTTCGGCGACTCGTCGGCGCTCCACCGACCGCGCTCGACGATCTGAGCCGAGTGATCGTGATCGGCGACGCGCACCCGGAGTTCGGCGTGCTTGCCGACACGCTTGGCGAGATCCTGCCGATCGATGCCTCGACATTGCACGCGCCGCCTGAAAGCCGCGGCGATCCGCACGTGCTCTCGGGGCTCACGCGCGACGCGATTCACGTCATCGATGCGACGGCGCTGCTCGCGCGTCAGGCCGACGTCCATTCCACCACCGATGTCGTCGTTCAACCTCCCTCGACCTCAACGCAATGAACTGGACCGTCAGCCGCCGCATCGCCACCGGCTTCACAGTCATTCTCCTTCTGTTGGTCGCCGTCGCGCTGCTCGGCGTGTGGGCACTGCACTCGGTGAATGACAGCTACGACCGCGCGTTGAAGCAGCGCCAATCCGAGCTGGTTCCAGCGTTGCGTGGCGAGTCGGAGATCCGCGGCGCGAACGCCGCCGTGCTTCGATATCTGCTCGAAGGGAACGCGGAACACATCCGCGACGCGGACAGCATCAACGCCGTGGCGGCGACGCTGATTGCGGGATTACGGGATTCCGTCACGGACGATGCACAGCGACGCGCCTGGCAGACGACGGCGGATCTCCATGCGCGCTGGCGCAAGGCGACGGATTCCTCGGTGGCGCTGCGCCGACTGGGCAACTTGAACGAGGCGATGCGCATCCGATCCACGCTATCGCAACCGCTCCGCACGCAACTCGACTCGATGTTTCGGTCCGGTGTAAACGTCGCGTCGACGGCGTCCGCGCGCACGGCTTCCGCCGGCGCCTCCACCGCCGCGAATGCGCGCACTGCGTTGTTGTTCGGTGCGCTCATCGCGTTGCTCGTCGGCATCGCGTCGGCGGTGCTGCTCAACAACGCGATCACTCGGCCGCTGCGCGAGACGAGCAGCGTGATCGCCGCGGGCTCGACGGAGATTCTCGCGGCAACGACGGAGCAGGCCGCGGGGGCGAATGAAACGTTGGCCGCGGTTTCAGAAACCGTCGCGACCGTCGACGAAGTCACGCAAACCGCGGAACAGGCGGCCGATCGCGCGCGCGCGGTGGCCGACTCATCGCAGCGTGCCGCGGAGCTCGGAAAGACCGGCCGCCGGGCCGTCGAGGCAACCGTCGCCGGGATGAGTCAGGTGCGAGATCAGGTCGAGTCGATCGGACGAAGCATCCTCTCACTTGCCGATCAAGCGCAGGCGATCGGAGAGATCATCACCGCGGTCAACGACATCGCCGAGCAGACGAACTTGCTCGCGCTCAACGCCGCGGTCGAAGCCGCGCGCGCTGGAGAAGCGGGCCGCGGCTTCGCGGTGGTCGCCGGCGAGATCAAGAGTCTCGCCGAGCAATCGAAACGCTCGACGGTGCAGGTGCGACAGATTCTCGGCGAGATTCAACGCGCAACGAGCGCCGCGGTGATGACGACGGAGCAGGGGACGAAGCAGGCGGCGTCGGCGAGCCGTCAGGTCGGAGAAGCGGGCGATACGATTCGCGCACTCGCCGATGCGGTGCAGGAAGCCGCGCAGAGCTCGGCGCAGATCGTGGCGTCCGCGGGGCAGCAGGCGCTCGGCATGGAACAGATTCGTCACGCGGTCGGCAACATTCATCAAGCAACGCAGCAGAATCTCACGGCGTCGCGGCAATCGGAGCAGGCCGCGCAGGACCTCACGCAACTCGGCGATCGCCTGCTCGCGCTCGTCGGCGGAGTCTCGGCGGCTCCGTCGAAGCAGCATCAACGCGCGTGACGCAGCCCGGATCGAACGACGCGCTCGCCGCGCGGTTGCGCGCGATGTTCGCGGAGGAGCTCGAGGACCAGGCGAGCGCCGCGAACGCGCACGTGCTCGCGCTCGAGCGTAGTCCGAACGATGCCGAGGAGCTTCGGTCGCTCTTTCGCGTGATGCATACGCTGAAAGGCGCCGCGCGCGCGGCGAACGTGCTCGACCTCGAGCGACTGTGTCATCGTCTCGAGTCGATGCTTGCGTCGGCGCGCGATGAAGGACGAGCACTCGCGCCCGCGGAGCTGCAGATGTTGTTCGATGGCGTGGACGAGCTGACGGAGGCCGGTGCGCGATTGCGTGGCGAGACGAGTGCGCCCGTTGCGAGCCCCGATCTCGGTAGCGCATCGGCCGAGCCGTCACAGGTGCCGACCGAGCCTGCGCGACACGAGGCCGTGCGTGAGAGCGGCATTCGCGTTGGACAGGATCGCGTCGATGCACTGTTCACCGCATCGAACCGCCTGCTGATCGTCGCGGCACAAGCACGCGCCCACCCGGCGACGATCGAGGAGGTGTACGAACGCGCCGCTCGTGCCGATTCCGCGTGGCGCCGCATACGCCGCTATCTCGCTTCCTTGGGCGATGCGCGCGACGCGGAGCTCGTGCGCGCGATGACGACCGTCGACGATGCGTTGGACGGCATCGTCACGCAAACGTCTACGTTGCTTGGTGCGACGCTGCGTGGTGCGCGCGATCTCGACCGCGTGGCGGAGGACGTCGGGCGTGGCGTGCGCGAGCTGCGGATGCGCCCGTTCGCCGACGTCGTGTCCGACCTGCCGCGCGTCGCGCGCGATGTCGCGGCGGCGACGCACAAGGAGGTTCGCGTCGAGATCGAAGGTGAGAACGCGCAAGCAGATCGTACCGTGCTCGCGCAACTGCATGAAGCGCTGTTGCACCTCGTGCGGAATGCCGTCGATCACGGCATCGAGCCGCCGGCGATTCGGCGCACGCGCGGCAAGGCGCCGGAAGGACGCATCCGCATTCGCGCGTCGCTCGTGGGAGATCGCATCGTCGTCACGGTCAAGGATGATGGCGCGGGGCTCGACATCGCGGCCATTCGCCGCCGGCTGATCGAGAAAGGCATTCAAGCTCCGAGCGACGACCGCGCGGCGACGCGTCTCCTGTTCCTCGGCGGACTCTCGACGCGCGAGGCGGCGACGTCGATCTCGGGACGCGGCGTGGGCCTCGACGCCGTTCGCGCGGCGATGGAACGCATTCGCGGCGGCGTCGACGTCGCGTGGGTCGCCGGAAGAGGAACGACGTTCACGCTCGAGGCGCCGCTCACGCTCGCGACGGTTCGCGTGATCCTCACGCGCGTCGGCAGCATTCAGGTCGCGATTCCTACTGCCTTCATCGAGCGGCTCGTGCGCATTCGCCGCGACGAGATGCGAGTCGTCGAAGGACGACTCGCGATCGAAACCGGCGGTGCACCGGCCGTCGTCGCCGCGCTCGCGTCCATTCTCGGTCCACCGCTCGCCGATCGACCGCCCGACGGCCCCGTCGCTCTCGCGCTCGTGCGCGTCGGCGAGCGTGACGTGGCGCTGCGCGTCGACGAGCTGCTCGAAGAAACCGAGATCGTCGTGCGTCCCGTTCGCGCGCATGGCCGCATCGCGGTTCCCCACGTGAGTGGCGCGGCGTTGCTCGCCGACGGGTCGGTTGCACTCGTCCTCAACGTGACCGCGGCAATCGCGACTGCGCTCGGTCTCCCCGGCGAAGCGCTGCCCGCTGAACAGCCGGAACAGGCGGTCGCGCGCAAGCGCGTGCTGGTCGTCGATGATTCGATCACGACACGAACGCTCGAGGCCAGCGTGCTCGAGGCGGCGGGCTACGATGTGCTCACGGCGGTCGATGGCGCCGACGGATGGCGCGTGCTTCAGGAACGCGGCGCCGATCTCGTCGTGAGCGATGTGGAGATGCCACGCATGGATGGATTGCAGTTGACGGAGGCGATGCGCGCGTCTGCGCGCTTCCGCGACGTGCCGATGATTCTCGTGACGGCCCTCGAATCGCCGGAGCATCGGTCGCGCGGCCTCGAGGTCGGTGCCGACGCCTATCTTGGCAAGTCGAGCTTCGAGCAGCAGGCGTTGCTGAACACCATTCGGGAGCTCCTCGGATGAGAGGACCCATTCGTGTTCTCATCGCCGACGATTCACCCACGACGCTTGCCTGGCTCACGGCGATGTTTCGCGACTCGAGCGAGTTCCAGGTCGTTGGCGAAGCTCGCAACGGCGCCGAGGCCATCGAGCGCGCGATCGCGCTGTCGCCGGACCTGATCATCATGGACGTTCACATGCCGATCGTCGACGGCCTCGACGCCACGAAGGAGATCATGCGCGAGGCGCCGGCGCCGATCCTCATGGTGTCCGGCTCGTCTTCCACGAGCGACGTGTCGCTCGGCTTGAGCGCGACGCAGGCCGGGGCGTTGATGCTGCTCGAGAAGCCGCGCGGCCCGAGCGCGGACGGTCGAATCGAGGACGCGCGGCAGTTTCTCGCGATGGCGAAAGCGATGGCCGGCGTGAAAGTCGTGCGGCGGTGGAGTGTGCCCGGCATGCGGTCGACGCCGTCGCCCCGACCGGCGCTCACGTCCGCGACGACTCCGATCAAGGTCGTGGCGATCGGAACCTCCACGGGCGGGCCGGCGGCGCTTCACAGAATCCTCATCGATCTCCCGCGCGACTTCTCCGTGCCGATCCTGGTCGTGCAGCACATGGCGCGCGGGTTCATCGACGGGCTCGCCAGGTGGCTGGGCGGCAACATCGCACTCAAGGTCACGACCGCCGCGAACGCCGAACCACTCGCCGCCGGCACGGTGTACGTCGCGCCGGACGACCATCATCTCGGTGTGACGGCGGATGGCCGGGCCCGTCTTGCGCCGACCGCTCCATTGAACGGCTTTCGCCCCTCGGTGGACTATCTCTTCGATTCGTGCGCACGGGCCTTTGGAAGCGCGATGGTTGCAACGATCCTCACCGGCATGGGCCAGGACGGGGTCGAGGGGCTGCAGTCGGTGAAGTCGTATGGCGGCCACGTCATCGCGCAGGACGAGCGTTCGTCCGTCGTGTTCGGCATGGCGCATCAGGCCATTCAGCGTGGGCTCGTCGACGAGGTGCTGCCGCTCGATCGCATCGGCGCCCGGCTCCTGGCGCTCGCGGAGCCGTCCGCACCATGACCTCCGCGCGCATCCTCGTCGCCGAGGACAGCCGGACGCAGGCCGAGGCGCTGCGAGCGCTATTGGCGGATTCCGGTTATGACGTTCGTGTCGCGAAGTCCGGCAGTGCCGCGCTCGAGGAGCTGCGCCGGTCTCCCGCCGACCTCGTGGTCAGCGATGTGATCATGCCCGGAATGAGTGGGCTGGAGCTGTGTCGCGTCCTTCGTGCCGACCCCGGCCTCCGCGATACGCCGTTCATTCTCCTCACAAGTCTGGCCGAGCCGCTCGACGTCGTCCGCGGCCTCGAGGCGGGCGCCGACAACTACGTCACGAAGCCGTACGACCCCAGCCAGCTTCTCTCGCGCATCGAGCGCACGCTCGCGCACCGGCCCGATGAGACGGCGCAGGGCAACGGTCCCATCGAGATCTCGTTCTTCGGCCAGCAATTCGTCATCGATGCCAGCCGTGAGCGAATTCTCAATGTGCTCGTCTCGAGCTTCGAGGACGTGACGAAGGCGAATACCGCGCTGCGCGCCGCCGAGGAGGAGCGCGAGCGGCTCTACGAGCAGGAACGTGTAGCGCGCGCCGCGGCCGAGGAGGCGCGTGCGCGCGCTGAAGAGGCCAATCGAGCGAAGTCGGAGTTCCTGGCGATGATGAGCCACGACCTCCGCACGCCGCTCAACGCGATCGGCGGCTATACGGAGCTGCTGTCGATGGGCGTCCGCGGGCCGGTCACGGAACTGCAGTTGACTGATCTCGAGCGCATTCACCGCAACCAGCGCCACCTGCTGCGGCTCGTGAACGACGTCCTGAGCTTCGCGCGGCTCGAGAGTGGGGAGATTCCACTCAATCCGACCGCCGTGCGGCTCGACGCGACCGCCGGCCCGTTGCGTGCGGTCATCGAGCCGCAGGCGAGGACGCGCGGCATCACCTACGAGTACCTCGGCTGCGACGGCGACCAGACCGTGTGGGCCGATGCCGAGCGTGTTGAGCAAATTCTGATCAATCTGCTCGGCAACGCGGTCAAGTTCACGCCCGAAGGCGGCCGCGTGACGATGCGCTGCGGCGAATCGGGCGCATTCGGCACGATCGAGGTCGGCGATACCGGCATCGGCATTCCCGAATCGAAGCTTTCGCTGATCTTCGATCCGTTCGTCCAGGCCGACGCGAATCAAGGCAAGCGCGAAGGTGTCGGGCTGGGGCTGGCCATCAGCCGGAAGCTCGCACGCGCGATGGGCGGCGACATCACCGTCCACAGCGTCGAAGGCGAGGGGTCGACGTTCACGCTCTCGCTTCCCGCGACTCGAGCGCTTTCTGAACGCGGCACATCCACACAAGCGTCGTGAGCGAGTCGCCGGACGATTCGGCGGGCACCGGCTGAACCGCTGGTCAGGATCGCAACCGGCCGATTCGCGGTTTTACGCGGTCGTTCCGGTCGGCATGACCGAACGCGGCCTGCGTCGTCCTACAGATGTCGGCGTGCTCATGTTGACGCCGGCGATGCATCGCAACGCCTCTCGCGGCTTCTCACCGACCGATGACAGCTCCGACTCCCAGTGCTTCTGGCGCCCAGGCGCTGAATCTTCGCGTCCTGCTCGAGGAAATGATCGAGCGCGGCGCTTCCGATCTTCACATCACCGCGGGTGAGCGTCCCAAGCTCCGCGTGGACGGCGACATCACGAGCTCCAACATCGAGTTCGTGATGCAGCCGAAGGACACGATGCAGCTCGCCTACTCGGTGCTGACCGAGAATCAGAAGAAGCGCTTCGAGATGGAGGACGAGCTCGATTTCTCGTTCGGCATTCAGAACCTCGCGCGGTTCCGTGGCAATTGCTTCAAGCAGCGCGGCTGCGTATCGATGGTGATTCGACAGATCCCCTTCAACATCAAGACGTTCGAACAGCTCAATCTGCCGAAGGTGATCGCCGATCTGTCGGACAAGCCGCGCGGTCTCATCCTCGTCACCGGCCCGACGGGCTCCGGCAAGTCGACCACGCTCGCGGCGATGCTCGACAAGATCAACAAGGAAATGAAGGGCCACATGATCACGATCGAGGATCCGATCGAGTTCATTCACAAGCATCAGAGCTGCATCGTCAATCAGCGCGAGGTGGGATCCGATACCAAGAGCTTCCAGGCCGCGCTGAAGTACGCGCTTCGTCAGGACCCCGACGTCGTGCTCATTGGTGAGATGCGCGATCTCGAAACGATTCAGGCGGGACTCACCATTGCCGAGACGGGCCACCTCGCGTTCGCGACGCTGCACACGAACAGCGCGGCGGAGGCCATCAACCGCATCATCGATGTCTTCCCGAGCCATCAGCAGAGCCAGGTGCGCGCCCAGCTCGCGTTCTGTCTCGAGGGCATCGTCACACAGACGCTGCTGCCGAAGATCGGCGGCAAGGGCCGCGCGATGGCGGCGGAGATTCTCGTCGTCACGCCCGCGATCCGCGCGCTCATCCGTGACGACAAGATCCACCAGATCTACTCGATGATGCAGTCGGGCAAGAAGTACGGCATGCAGACGATGAACGACGCGCTGTACAACCTCTACATGAGCAAGGCCGTGGCCCTCGAGGAGGTCCTGCGCGCAAGCCACGACCAGGCGGAGCTCACACGGATGATCGGCATCTCGCCCGATGGCGACGGCGCGGGGAAGGGATCGCCGGCGATGGCCGGCAAGCGGTAAATCGACCGCTCGCTCGACATTCCCACGCCTCGGTCAGGGCTCCATGTTTGAGCATGGACGCCGACCTGCAATCGCGCCTCGCCCGGGCACTCGCGCCGGCATACGACCTCGATGGCGAGATCGGTCGAGGCGGCATGGCGATCGTATATCGCGCTCGCGATACGCGACTCAAGCGCGCCGTCGCGATCAAGCTGTTGCCACCGGAGCTCGCGTATCGCGGTGACATTCGCACGCGCTTCCTGCGCGAGGCGGAGATGGCGGCACGGCTCAGCCATCCCAACATCGTTCCCATCTATTCCGTCGATGAGCGCGATGGCCTCGTCTACTTCGTCATGGGGCTGGTGGACGGCGGCAGCGTCGGCGACCGCGTGCGTCGCGAGGGCGCGCTGCCCATCACCGACGCGCGTCGCATCCTGCGCGAGGTCGGCGACGCGCTCGCGTACGCGCACGCGCGCGGCGTCATCCATCGCGACATCAAACCGGACAATATCCTCATCGAGTCGGCATCGGGCCGAGCGATGGTCACCGACTTCGGGATCGCGCGCGCAGCGAGCGAGGACGATGGCGGCACTCGACTGACCGCGACCGGGCTCGCCATCGGAACGCCGGCCTACATGTCGCCCGAGCAGTGTGCCG
>Ga0070680_100003553_pt1 | contig 11628 bp, 10 predicted proteins | sample KBSC73BmetaG_FD_64672 | JGI IMG/M metagenome (GOLD analysis project Ga0070680, IMG submission 64672) | Corn rhizosphere microbial communities from Kellogg Biological Station, Michigan, USA - KBS C7-3B metaG | ecosystem: Host-associated > Plants > Roots > Rhizosphere | place: USA: Michigan...
TCGCGCACGTTGGCGCGCACGTTCTTGGCGACGAAGAAGGCGACGTCCTCCGGCATCGTCGTCGCCTCCTGCTCGGCCTTCTTCATCAGGATCGCGACCCGCATCTCGAGCTCGGGCGGCTCGATCGCGACCGTCAGCCCGGCGTCGAAGCGCGAGGTCAGCCGCTCGTCGATGTCGACCAGTCCTTTCGGATAGGTGTCGCTCGTCATGATGATGTGCGCGCGCTTGGCGAGCAGCGCCTCGAAGGCGTTGAAGAACTCCTCCTGCGTGCGCTCCTTGCCGGCGAAGAACTGCACGTCGTCGATCAGCAGCAGGTCGAGCGAGTGGTATTTCGCCTTCAGCTCGTCGAACGTCTTTCGCTGGTAGTTCTTCACCACGTCGGTGATGAACTGCTCGGCGTGCAGGTAGAGGATGCGCGCGTCGGGCCGGTCGGCGAGGAGCGCGTTGCCGACGGCGTGGATCAGGTGCGTCTTGCCGAGGCCGACGCCGCCGTAGATGAAGAGCGGGTTGTACATGAGGCCCGGCGAGCCGGCGACGTGCAGCGCCGCCGTGCGGGCCATCTGGTTCGCGCGCCCCGGCACCAGCGTGTCGAAGGTGAGCGCCGGGTTGAGCCGGCTGCGCGACGGCATCGTGCCGGGATACGCCGAGCCGTCGCTGCCGTTGCCCTGCGCCCTGCTCGAGGAAGTCTTCGCCTCGCTCACGCGCCCATTGGCCTGCTCGGTCGCATTCGTCGCATGGGTCGCGCCTTGCGCCGGCGCTCCGGCGACGCTGCCCGGGCGGCGAGCGCCGTCGAGCGGCGACGATGCGCCCGACTCGGCCGTCCGGCCGCTGCCGTCGCGCTGCGCGAGCGCCACATCGAGACGCACCGGCTTGCCTGCGAGATCGCTCAGGACGGCTTCGATGCGGCCGGCGTACTGATGCCGGATCCAGTCCAGCTTGAAGCGGTTCGGGACCCGCACCGTGACGACGGCTTCTGCGCCGTGGTCGGCGACGTCGGCTTCGGGAAGCGGCCGAATCCAGGTGTTGAATTGCTGGTCCGGCAGCTCGGACGCCAAGCGTTCGCAGCCGCGTTGCCAGAGATCGGCTTGCATGTGTGGAGAAGTCCCGCGAGGAAGCCCTCGATTGTACGTCAGGACGGTCGGACAACACCAGTTATCCACAGGGGAAAATACGGTGGCGGGAATGACGGTCGCAGCGCATCGAAGGCAGCGCGGTTGACGGGGTTTCGGCTTCTTGCTGTAATCGCCGGTTGCCCCCAGGGGCGTCACTCCCGCCGGGCCTCTCGCCGCCGAAGCCCCCCTCGGGCCGCGGGCACCGGAAGCGATCCATGAAACGAACCTATCAAGCCTCCAAGGTCCGTCGCGCACGCACGCACGGCTTTCTCGTCCGCATGAAGTCGCGTGGCGGACGTGCGGTCATCAACGCCCGGCGCGCCAAGGGCCGCAAGCGCCTCGCCGTCTGATCCGCCCGCGCTGGGCGAGCCGATGGCCGGCGCGCCGCGGCCGGCCCGGGCGCTCGGCAGGCTGCTCGCTTCGGTCGATTTCGAGCGGGTGCTCGCCACGCGCAGTCGCGCCAGCACCGAGCACTTCTCGCTGCACCACGTGGCCGGCCCGCCCGCAGCGCGGGCGAGCGCTCCCGGCGGACCAGCGCAGCGGCAGTTATCAACAACCGGTGTACAAACGAGCGCACAGCCTGTGGAAGACTTCTCTCCCGCAGCCCCGCCGACCGGCCCCACGTGGGTTGGCGCGGTGGTGCCGAAGCGCCACGCGAAGCGAGCGGTCACGCGTTCGCTGATCAAGCGGCAGATCTACGCCGTGACCATGCGGCAGCAGGGCCACCTGGCACCAGGCCTCTGGGTGGTGCGGCTGCGCGCGCCCTTCGACCGCGCCCGGTTCAAGAGCGCCGCATCGCCGGCGCTTCGCCACGCCGTGCGCAGCGAACTCGAGGCCGCGCTGGCAGCGGCCGCGCGCCGATGAGGTCGTGGCCGGCGGCCGCCCTCGCCGGCGCTGTCCGGGGGTATCGGTTCGCACTCAGCCCGTGGCTCGGCAATGCATGCCGCTTCTCGCCGACCTGCTCCGCCTACGCGCTCGACGCTCTGGACCAGCACGGAGCGGTGCTCGGCGTCGCCCTGACGATCGGCCGCGTCGGCCGCTGCCATCCCTGGTGCGCCGGTGGCTTCGATCCGGTCCCCGCCGACCGGCCGCATTTCCTCACCGCCTTGCTCGGGCGCGCCCGCGCTGCCGACGAACTCTCGCCGGCGCCTGCCGAATCGACGCCATGACCGACATCCGCCGCACCCTGCTCTGGGGCATCTTCCTGGCATCGCTGTTCTTCATCTGGGAGTCGTGGAACCGTCACAACGGCCAGCCGACGATGTTCGGGCCGCCGCCAGCGTCGCGCGTCGCGGCGGCGCCCGGGGCGCCGACGCCTTCGGCGCCTGCCGCCGGCACCGGCAGCCTCGGCGTGCCGGGCAGCGCCGCGCCGGCCACGCCGGCCGCCGCTCCCGCCGCCGCCGGCCCGGCACCCGTCGCGCCGACGCCGACAGGGCCGGCCGCTACCGGGCAGCAGGTCGTCGTGACGACCGATCTCGTCCGCGCGACGATCGACAGCACCGGCGGCACCCTGATCCGGCTCGAGCTTCTGAAGCAGACCGACCCGGCCGACCCCACCAAGCACGTCGTCCTGCTCGACAGCTCGCCGAACCGCCTCTATCTCGCCGAGACCGGGCTCGTGCCTCCAGCGGGCGGCAGCGGCCTGCCCAACCATCACACGCCGATGCACGTCGTGCCCGGCGAGCGCTCGCTTTCACCCGGCACGGACACGGTCAAGGTCGTGCTGGAAAGCGACCCCGTGGGCGGCGTCAAGCTGGTGAAGACCTACACGTTTCGGCGTGGCGACTACGTCATCGACGTGCTGCACCAGATCGTCAACGACTCGTCTGCGCCGGTGAACCCACGCCTGTACCTGCAGCTCGTGCGCGACGGCAACGACCCGCCGGGCGGCTCGAGCATGTACTTCACCTTCACGGGCCCGGCCATCTACACCGAAAGCGGCCACTACAAGAAGATCGACTTCAAGTCGATCGAGAAGCGCGCGCCTGGCGAGAAGCCCAACCACGAGACGAGCGGCACCGACGGCTGGGTGGCGATGGTGCAGCACTACTTCACCTCTGCCTGGCTGATCGATCCGCCAAACCACGCGCCGCTGCCGCGCGAGTTCTTCACGGCCAAGGTCGACACGAACAAGTACTCGGTCGGCGAGATCGTGCCGATGGGCGAGATCGCGCCGGGCGCGACCAAGACGTTCGATGCGCGCCTGTTCGTCGGCCCGCAGGAAGAAAACAAGCTCGCGCAGCTCGCGCCGGGGCTCGAGCTTGTCAAGGATTACGGCTGGTTCACGATCCTCGCCAAGCCGCTCTTCTGGCTGCTCACGCAGCTGCACAAGCTGATCGGCAACTGGGGCTGGTCGATCGTCGGCCTCGTGGTGCTGCTGAAGATCGCCTTCTATTGGCTGAACGCGAAGGCCTACAGCTCGATGGCCAAGATGAAGGCCATCAACCCGCGCATCATGGAGATGCGCGAGCGGCTGAAGGACAAGCCGCAGCAGATGCAGCAGGAGATGATGCGCATCTACCGCGAGGAGAAGGTCAACCCGCTCGGCGGCTGCCTGCCGATCGTCGTCCAGATGCCGTTCTTCATCGCCCTGTACTGGGTGCTGCTGTCGACGGTGGAGATGCGGAACGCGCCGTGGATCGGCTGGATCACGGACCTCTCCGCACGCGATCCGTACTTCATCCTGCCGCTCCTCATGACCGGCACCAGCCTGCTGCAGACGTGGCTCAACCCGAGGCCGCCGGACCCGGTGCAGGCGAAGATGATGTGGATCATGCCGCTCGTCTTCTCGGTGATGTTCTTCGTCTTCCCGGCCGGCCTCGTGCTGTACTGGCTGACCAACAACATCCTGTCGATCGCCCAGCAGTACCTGATCAACAAGCGGCTCGGCGTGCTCGGCAAGTAGCGCCTCGCGCCTGCCGGAGAATCCGGCGATGCAGCTGGCGCGCCGAGCAGATCCGATCGTCGCCATCGCGACCGCGAGCGGGCGCGGCGCGGTCGGCATCGTTCGCATCTCCGGGATGTCGCTCGCGCCGTTGATCGCGGCGATCTGCGGCCGCGCGCTGGTTCCGCGCCGCGCGACCCACGTCGCCTTCCGCGCAGGCGACGGCAGCCCGATCGACCGCGGGCTCGCGATCTTCTTCCCGGCGCCGCACTCGTACACCGGCGAGGACGTCCTCGAGCTGCAGGCGCACGGCGGCGCCGTCGTCCTGCAGCTGCTCCTGGCGCGCTGCCTGGAAGCGGCGGCCGAGCCTGACGACGCCGCCGGCGGCGAGCGCCTGCACGGGCTGCGCATCGCGGCACCGGGCGAATTCACCGAGCGCGCATTCCTCAACGACAAGCTCGACCTCGCGCAGGCCGAAGCAGTCGCCGACCTGATCGACGCGAGCACCGAGGCCGCGGCGCGCTCGGCGGCGCGGTCGCTCGAGGGCGCGTTCTCGAGCGAGATCTCGACGCTCGTCGAAGCGCTGGTCGAGCTGCGCATGCTGGTCGAGGCGACGCTCGATTTCCCCGAAGAGGAGATCGACTTCCTGACCGCGGCCGATGCGAACGGGCGCCTCGCACGCGCCGCCGCTTCGCTCGACGCGGTGCTAGCGCGGGCGCGCCAGGGCGCGCTGCTGCGCGACGGCATGCACGTCGTCCTCGCAGGCCAGCCCAACGTCGGCAAGAGCTCGCTTCTCAACGCGCTCGCCGGCGCCGAGCTCGCGATCGTCACCGCGACACCGGGAACGACGCGCGACAAGGTGGGGCAGACGATCCAGATCGAGGGCGTTCCCGTGCACGTGGTCGACACGGCGGGGCTGCGCGATGCACTCGACGAAGTCGAGCGCATCGGCGTCGCGCGCAGCTGGGCCGAGATCGAGAGCGCGGACGCGGTCGTCTTCGTGCACGACCTGACGCGGCTCGGCGAGGCTGCCCACGACGCCGGCGACGCGGCGATCGCGGCGCGCCTGCCGCCTCGCCTGGCGGCCGAAGGCCGCGTTCTGGACGTCTACAACAAGCTCGACCTGCGGCGCTCGGCGAGCACCGGCGGACTCGCGATCTCGGCGGCGACCGGCGAAGGTCTCGGCGAGCTGCGCCGCCGCTTGCTGGCGCTCGCAGGCTGGCAGGGCGCGCCCGAGGGCTTGTTCATCGCCCGCGCGCGTCACGTCCACGCGTTGCAACGCGCGCGCTCGCATCTGCAGCTCGCGGCGCGCCACGCAGCACTCGGCAACCGGGCGCTCGAGCTGTTCGCAGAGGAGCTCCGCCTTGCGCACGACGCCCTGGGCGAGATCACCGGCGCGTTCAGCGTCGACGATCTGCTCGGCGCGATCTTCTCGCGCTTTTGCATCGGCAAATGATGCGGCGCGAGCGACGCGGCTCGAGCGACGCAGCTCAATACGCGCCGATGTTCGGCGCAGCACCCCAGGCGATGCCGTCGAAGTTCGTCGTTGCGAACGGCAGCGCCAGGCCCTTGCCGATCACCGGGCTGCCCGCCAGCGGGCGCATGTTGAGCGGCACGACGGCGAGCTTCGGGTCGTTCGCGTAGAACGACGTCGGCTCGCCCGCGAACGGCAGGTCCGAGTAGATGCCGGCAGTCGTCGTCAAACCCGTCGCGTACCAGAGGTTGTGGCTCATCACCAGCCCCGACGTCTCGCTCGACCCGGTGCTGGGGATCATGTCGTTGAAGCGCGAGCCGCTCAGGAACAGGTTGTTGACGATCGTGACGTTGCGATTGTGGTTGCTGCGCACGACGGTGCCGCTCGCATTCGTGAAGTCGCTCGGCAGGATCCGGAACGAGGAGTTCGGCGCCGCGCCGTAGTAGCTGTTGTGGGCGACCACGCAGTCGTGGCACGCCCAGATGTAGAACGCCTCGCGCGGCACGTTGACGACGACGTTGTTCCAGACCTTCAGGTCCCGCGCCTCGAAGTCGGCGTCGGTGTGGATCAGGTACTGGTAGCCGGTTCCCGGCCCGGCGACGAGGATGCCGCCGTCGGAGTCGTGGATGTAGTTGGCGAAGATCACGTGCGGCCCGTGCGCGCCGCCCTTGATCTCGTCGAAGTAGCCCGAGTGGTGCGCCTCGTTGCCGGCAATCGTGACCTCGTCGACGGCGACGAACTCGAGGGTCTGGCGCGCGATCGGGATGTACGCGAGCTCGTTGCCGATCGCGGTGATGCGGCGCGCCTGGCTCGACTTCATCCCCGCCAGCCCGGTGTGGTGGATGTAGGCGTTGTGCACGACGATGTCGCTCGAGACCGCGTCGATGTCCCACGACGGGCCGCCGCCGCTCATCACCTGGATGCCGTGGCCTGCCGTGTTCGAGACCTCGATCCCTTCGAAGATGAAGCCGTGAACGAAGTCGAGCAGGAATGAGCCGCCCGATGCGCAGTCGAACTTGGCTGCGCGCGGGCCGTCGACCGAGCGGATCGAGCCCGGCGCCGTCGTGCCGCCGTTGAAGTTGGAGATGAAGCCGCCGGCGCAGCCGTACGTTCCGGCGGTGAAGTTGAGGCGCACGCCCGGAGCGAGGCGCGCGATCGCGGCGGCGGTCGTCTTCAGCGCCGTCGCGCGCGTCGCGCCAGTGTTGGAATCGTTGCCGCTCGGCGAGACGTAGAGCTCGGTGGTCGCAACGTAGTTGCGCGCCCACGTCGGCAGGAGCTGCTCGGCCGCGCTCAGCAGCGGTGCCGGGCCGGGCGCTGGAGCGGGTGACGGCGACGGCGACGGAGACGGCGAGGGCGCAGGAGTCGGCGCAGGCGAAGGCGAAGGCGACGGAGACGGCGAAGGTGCAGGTCCGGCCGCAGGCGCCGGAGCAGGCGCCGCTGGCGGTGCCGGTGCCGCGGCGATCGTCTTCTCTTCGCCTCCGCCGCCGCACGCGGCCAGGGCAAACGCCGTGACGACCCAGGTCCAGGCCGCGGGATGAGATGCGCGCATGTGCTTTGAAATTCGCCTCGTTGCAGGAGCGGCAGGGTCGCACGGTGCGCGCCGCGCGAGGCGTAAGAAGGCGCAATGCTCTTGCCAAGCCGAAACCCTCGCGGCCCCGCGACTCGGGGGTCGACTTGCGACCGGGGACCCGGAGCGTGCGACGAATGGCCGCTTCGGTGGTGATGCGCGTGTGCATCGCGTGCAATGCGCGACCGATAATCTCGGCCATCACAGTCGCCGCGCGTTGGAGCCGGCGCACAAGGCGGAGGTCGGGAATGGACATCGACGAGCTCGTCAGGGCGGTGCAGACGCTCAACGCCGAGGACGCGTTTCGCGCCCGCCTGACGCTCGACAACTGGCGCACGATCGCGCCCTACCTGGCACGCTACGAGATCCGCGCCGGCGACCTCCTGATCAAGCAGGGCGACGCCGACCGCTCGATGTACTTCCTCGCCCAGGGCAGCATGCAGATCTTCATGACCGGCGGCGCCCCCGGCAGCAGCAAGGTGGCGATCCTGCGCGCCGGCGCCGTGGTCGGCGAGCCGGGCCTGTTCGGCGACACGCCGCGCATGGCCAACGTCGAGGCGATGACGCCGTGCGTGGTGTGGGCGCTGCGCGGGCCGCGCATGGAAGAGCTCGCGCAGCGCTCGCCCGCGCTCGCGCTCGAGCTGCTGCGCGCCGCGGGCGCGGTGATGGCGACGCGCATGCGCGCGACGCTCGCCAAGCAGGCACCGATGACCTGAGCCGGCTCAGGTCGGCGCGAGCAGCGCCTGCTCGGCGCGCGCGAGCGTTTCCGGCGATCCCGAGAGCACGAGCGTGTCGCCGGGCGCGAGCTCCGTCGAGTCGCTCGGCTGCAAGACCGCGCCCGACGCGCGCCGAAGCGACACCACCGTGACGCCGCGATCGGCGAGCGCCTGCTCGCCGAGAGTGCGCCAGGCGCTGCGCGAAGACGGCGGCAAGGTGACGCTGAGCAGGCGCGTCTGGTCGAGCTCCTCCGCACCTTCGTCGTCGATGCCGTAGAAGTGGCCGCGCAGCAGTCGGTAGCGCGCGTTCCTCTGCCGCTGCACGAGGCGCAGCACGCGACGCACCGGCACGCCGACCAGGGCAAGCGCGTGGCTCGCGAGCATGAGCGAGCCCTCGATCGCCTCCGGCACGACCTCGGTCGCGCCGGCAGCGCGCAGCCGCTCGAAGTCGGAGTCGTCGATCGTTCGCACGATCACCGGCACCTTGGGCGCATGCGAGTGCACGAGATGCAGGATCTTGAGCGCCGACGGCGTGTCGTGGTAGCTGACGACGACCGCCGCCGCGCGCGCCAGCCCGGCGGCCATCAGGCTTTGCAGGCGCGCCGCGTCGCCGAAGACGACGCTCTGGCCGGCGCCTGCCGCTTGGCGCACGCGGTCGGGGTCGAGGTCGAGCGCGATGTAGGCGATCTTTTCCGCTTCGAGCAGCCGCGCCAGGTTCTGGCCGCTGCGCCCGAAGCCGCAGATGATCACGTGCCCTTCGGTGTTGATGGCACGCCGCGCGATCGTCGTCACCGCGACCGACTGCAGCAGCCAGTCGTTGGCCGAGAGGCGCATCACGATGTGGTTGCTGTAGGTGAAGATCAAGGGCGTCGCCAGCATCGACAGCACCATGCTGGCGAGCACCGGGCCGTGCAGCGCCGGCGTGAGCAGCTGCTTTTCACTCGCCAGCCCGAGCAGTACGAAGCCGAACTCGCCGGCCTGCGCGAGATACAGCCCCGTGCGCAGCGCGACGCCGGGAGCGGCGCCGAAGGCGCGCGCGAGAACAGTGACGAGACCGAACTTGAAGAGCACCGGCAGCACGGTCAGCGCGAGCACGAGGCCCCAGCGCTCGGCGACGACGGTCATGTCGAGCTTCATGCCGACGGTGATGAAGAAGAGCCCCAGCAGCACGTCGTGAAACGGGCGGATGTCGGTCTCGACCTGGTACTTGAACTCGGTTTCGGCGATCAGCATCCCGGCGACGAAGGCGCCGAGCGCGAGCGAGAGCCCGGCGTGCTCCGTGAGCCAGGCGAGGCCGAGCGTCACGAGCAGCAGGTTGAGGACGAACAGCTCCTCGCTCTTCCTGCGCACGACGAGCGTCAGCCAGCGCCGCATGACGATCCGCCCGCCGCTCAGGAGCACGGCGAGCAGCAGCGTCGCCTTCAGGGCGGCGAACGAGAGCTCGCGCAGCAACTCCTGCGGCCCCGAGCCGAGAGCCGGCAGCAGCACCAGGAGCGGCACCACCGCCAGATCCTGGAACAGCAGCACCGCCATCACCCGGCGGCCGTGCTCGCTCTCCAGCTCGAGCCGGTCGGCCATCAGCTTGACGACGATCGCGGTCGAGCTCATCGCCAGCGCCGCGCCGAGCGCGATCGCGCTCTGCCAGCCGAGGCCCCAGCTGCGCCCGGTCGCGGCCAATATCGCGGTGAGCGCCGCGTTGCCGGCGAGCGCCGCGAGCATCGTCAGCACGACCTGGCTGAGGCCGAGGCCGAAGACGAGCTTTCTCATGCTCTGCAGCTTCGGCAGGTTGAACTCGAGGCCGATGACGAACATCAGGAAGACGATGCCGAACTCGGCCAGGTGGCTGACGCCGTCGCTGTCGCCGGCCATTCCCATCGCGCTCGGGCCGAGCACCACGCCGACCGCGAGATAACCGAGCATCGGCGGCAGCTTGGCCAGCCGGCAGAGGACCACGCCGGCGACCGCGGCGATCAGGAAGACGAGCGTCAGGTCGAGCGACGAGATCATCGATGGGCGATCGGGCGTGGCCGCTTTCGGCAGCCAGGCGGGCGCGCGCGGAGGCCTCCCTAGAATCGGCCGATCCTACTGGACCGATCGATCGCCACGGTGCTTCCTTCCGCGAACTTCGATGCCGAGCGCGCGCTCGAACTCGCGCGCGCGACGCTCGACATCGAGGCGCGCGCGCTCGATGCGCTGAAGGCGCGCCAGGGAGAGGGCTTCGTGCGCGCGCTCGGTGCGATCCTGGCGTGCCGCGGGCGCGTCGTCGTGATGGGCGTCGGCAAGAGCGGGCACGTCGGGCGCAAGGTCGCGGCGACACTCGCTTCGACCGGCACGCCTGCCCTCTTCGTCCATCCCGGCGAGGCGAGCCATGGCGATCTCGGCATGGTGACTCCCGGCGACGTCGTGCTCGCGATCTCCAATTCGGGCGAGAGCGACGAGCTCGCGGCGATCGTGCCGGCGATCAAGCGACTCGACGTCGTCCTGATCGCCATGACGGGCAAGGTCGAGAGCAGCCTCGGCCGCCACGCCGACATCGTCGTCTCGAGCGCGGTCGACCAGGAGGCTTGCCCGCTCAATCTCGCGCCGACCGCGAGCACGACCGCGCAGATGGCGCTCGGCGACGCGCTCGCGGTCGCGCTGCTCGATGCGCGCGGCTTTCGCGCCGAGGACTTCGCGCGCTCGCATCCGGGCGGCAGCCTCGGCAGGAAGCTGCTGATGCACGTCGCCGAGCTGATGCGAAGCGGCGACGCCGTGCCGCGCGTCGGCGCCGACACGCTGATGGCCGACATGCTGCACGAGATGACGAAGAAGGGCCTCGGCTTCACGGCGGTGTGCGACGAGCGCGGCCGGATCGAGGGCATCTTCACCGACGGCGACCTGCGCCGGCTGATCGAGACCGGCGCGGACCTGCGCGCCATGCGCGCACGCGACGTCATGAGCAGGTCACCCAAGCTCGTGCGCGAGGACGCGCTCGCCGTCGCCGCCGCCGAGCTGATGGAGCGTCATCGCGTCACGGGCCTGCTCGTCGTCGATGGCGAGGGAACGCTGGTCGGCGCGCTCAATTCGAACGATCTCATGCGAGCGAAGGTGATCTGAGTGGACGACGCCCAAGCGATCCCCACGGTCGCTGCTCCGCGAGGGCGCGCGGCCGCGCTCGGGAGCGGCGCGGCGCCGGGCCAGCCGACGATCAGCTTCCCGCCCGAGCTCCTGCTCGCCGCGCGCGGCAGCGGCGACGGCATCGCTGTCGCGCTGTTCGACGTCGACGGCGTCCTCACCGACGGCAGGCTCTTCATCGGCGAGAGCGGCGAGCTGTTCAAGGCCTTCTCGAGTCTCGACGGTCACGGCATGAAGCTGCTGCGCGAGGGCGGCATCGTGCCCGTCGTCGTCACCGGCCGTGATTCGCCGGCGGTGCGCCGGCGCACCGCCGAGCTCGGCATCGTCCATGCGGCTTACGGCGCGTCCGACAAGATGGCTGCCGCTGCCGCATTGGTCGAAGCGCTCGGCGTCGGCTGGGAGCGGGTCGCGGCGATCGGTGACGACTGGCCCGACCTGCCGCTCCTGCGCCGCGCTGCGTTCTCCTGCGCGCCGCCGAGCGCGCACGTCGAGGTGCGCGCGGCCGTGCACCACGTCACCGCGGCTCCGGCGGGCGAAGGCGCGGCGCGCGAGTTCTGCGACCTGCTGCTCGTCGCCGCCGGCCGCTACGCGGCGCTCCTGCACGCGCCTCTGCTCGCGCTCGATGTCGCGCGATGAGCCGGTCACCGCGCCCGCGAGCGGCGGCCTCGAGGACGACGACGAGGTCGACCTCAGCTTCGCGGGCCCCGAGCCGGTCGCCGCGGCGCCCTGGCCGTTGCGTTTGCTCGATCTCGCGTCGGCCT
>Ga0070680_100003559_pt1 | contig 11622 bp, 9 predicted proteins | sample KBSC73BmetaG_FD_64672 | JGI IMG/M metagenome (GOLD analysis project Ga0070680, IMG submission 64672) | Corn rhizosphere microbial communities from Kellogg Biological Station, Michigan, USA - KBS C7-3B metaG | ecosystem: Host-associated > Plants > Roots > Rhizosphere | place: USA: Michigan...
GGTGGTGTCGTTCAGCGCGGTGACGAAGATGACGGGAATGCGCTTCGTGCGAGGGTCGCGCTTGATCCGCCGGCAGACTTCGAAGCCGGTGGAGCGGTCGTCGACGCCCAGGTCACCGGCCGGCATCGACACGTCGAGAATACAGAGATCGGGCCGGTGCTCGAAGCACGCGGCCAATGCCGATGGTCCGTCGGCGGCAGCGATGGCCCGAAAGCCCAACACGTGGAGCTGGTCGAACAGGAGCTCCACGTTCGCCGCGACGTCATCGGCAACGAGAATCAGCGGCGCATCGGCCGGCGGTGCGGATGGCTCCATGTAGCGCTCACGGACGAACGCTGAGTCCAATGCTGATAGTCCAGGCTCTTTCGGTTGCCGGCACATTGGCCGTACGAATCGCGTGAATCAGCGCGACGTCGGCCAATGCACGCTGATTTGCGAACGTCGTTCCAAAGCCGGCGGTAAAGCTCTTCTCCGTTACGGTATTGCTATCCGCCTGAAATGGAAGGGTGCGGTAGCGGAAGCCGCCGCGGAGAAAGACCGTCCGTCCGAGAAAGTGGGGACCCGCCATGTCCGCGCCGACGCTGCTGTCCCACCCGTCGATGGCATTGAATCCGGGGCCGCCGAGCGGGCCGAGCACCGACCAGTTGTCGTGGGCCAAACGTACGGCGATCGATGAGTTGGTGATCCCCGTGTAGGCGAGCGACGCACCGAAATGATTCGGCACCCTCGCCTTCGTAATCACCGTGTCATTGGACGACATCTGGATGTTGCCGCCCTGCCGGTACGAGACGCCGCCCATGAACAGCTTTGAAACGAGTTGGACGCCCGCCGATGCGGCAAAGCCGGTGAACCCGAACAGGCGCTCTTCCGTGAACGTCGCGAACTGACTCGAATCGGTGAACGATTGCGTCGTCGCGATCAAGTTGTGTCCGACGATTCCGTGAATCCCGATGCCGAGTCGCAGCCAGGTCGTTGGAATCCACGCTCCCGCGAGCCGGATGTCGTCCATCGCGCCATCGACACGCTCGCGATTCGTCGTCTCCACGCGCTCACTGTTGTTGATCGGTTCCGTCGACGGAAAAATCGTCGTTGAGGTGCGATCGAGAAACGTCGAGGAGCCGAGGCTCAGCACCCACGCCTTCAGCGGAATCGCGCCGAAGACAACCGGGTATCGCGCTGTCGTCGTCCGGTCGATCCCGCCAGACGACGACACCGAGCGATACTCCGGCTCGATCTGGAAGTTGACGAGACGCGTGCCGATCATCGCCAGCGTCGCCGGATTCACCGGCGACAATGGATCCACTTCCGCAATCGCTCCGCCCGTGCCCCACGCCCGGGAACTGAGTTGTCCCGTGGGAAATCCAAACCCCTGCGTGCTCAGGGCGGCTTGCCCCGATGCTACGCTCGCCAGCGCCGCCGTGAAGCTGAACGCGACGCCGGCGCGGATTGATCGCGTCATTTTGGAAGCCCGATGTTGGTTTGCGGCACGTAGGTGATCCGAAGCTTCGGGCGGACCGCTGCCGGTGCCTCCATCGAGAAGAAATCGATTTCGGCGGGAAGCTGCGCCTCCGACCCACTCAGCATGCCGATCGCGTTGGGACTGATCTCTTCCGTCGTGTTGTGCCAGGTGCGCACGAGACCGACGATCTGGAATGCCCGCACGCCGCTGTCGCCGGGTGCCAAGCGAAGTGAGTCCAGACCGAGGAACCCACCGCCACTGACGAAGCGAAGCACGGTGGCCGCGTCATTCACCACCGGCGACGCCAGAATCGCGACCGGGAACACCCACACCGAATCGCGCGGATTGACGCCCCTGTTGGGCGTTTGCGTGAGCAAGAGCGACGCGCGAACGACCGTGGTCGAATCCAGAAGTCTCGACGGGATGTTGAACCGGAACAGCGACCGTCTCGACGGGATCCCGCCCACGGCCAACTGGGTCAGCGGCGTACTCGTACTGCCCTTGAGCACGATCGTGTAGTCGCGCAGCGGTCCGGCGACGAATGACTCGTTCGGCGGCGTGTTGGAGATGGGTTGCACAACTATCGCGTGGACCGCTGTATCGGGCGAAACCTTGAGACGCAGCGTACCGGGGTTGCCGTTGAGCGACGTTCCGATGCGCACGTCGTACCCCTGCGACGATACGAGACGCAGACCGATGCGCAGATGCGTGCCGTTGGTGATGCGATCCATCACGCTGTCCGGCGAGATCGGGATCCGCAGCGTATCAAGGAGCGATTCCGGAGCGAACGTCTTCGCCCCGAGCAGCCGGCTCGGGCGGAAGAGCGGAGCCAACGCGGCGATGGACGTGTCGCTCGCCGTCGTATCGACGTTGTACGCCTCGAGCGTGATCGGCACTTTCGGACGGTGCGCGCTGTCCGGCTTTTCGATCGGCAGCACGATCTGCGCGGTATCGATGTGCGAGATGAGACTGTCCGCGCCGTTGCCGGCGGAGAAATTCCCCTGAAGCGTGTCGAAACGGATGATGGCCCGCGTCTGCACGCTGTCGCCGTGCGACGAGAGCATCAGGAACGTCTCGGATCCGATCGGCGGAATGCCGAGGACCGTTGTGTCGCTCGCGATAGCGTCGATCACCGTGTCGCGAAGATTGATCTCCTGCTCCGGGCAGAGGAGCGGGCATGACTTTCCGGCATCCAGCTGTTCACCACAGGCTGCGATGGCAACGGTCGCCAGCGCGACCATCGTCAGGGCAAACTTCCGATTCAAGACAGACTCTCCATTCATTGCCGGCTCAGGGACTGGGGCGTGAACGCTTGGGGCAGGAGTTCGTCGAGCGTCCACGTCGCTTCGCGTCCGCCGCGAGTCACGGCGATAACGAGCATGTGAGGAGAAAACTCCTCGAGCACTTGGCGGCACATGCCGCAGGGGGGGGTGGGCTCTTCCGCTTCCGTCGCGACGACGATGGCGTCGAACCCGCGGTTGCCGCGCGCCACCGCCGCGGCCACCGCACTTCGTTCCGCGCAAATTCCCGCCGGAAACGCCGCGTTCTCGACGTTGCATCCCTCGGCGACGCTACCGTCCGTCGCCAACAGCGCGGCGCCGACACGGAAGCTGGAGTACGGAGCATACGCGCGTTCCATCGCGGCGAAGGCGCGCTCGCGCAATACCGTCCGGGTCCGTTCATCGCCGGGAAAATCCACTCCCGGCCTTTGTTCGACGGTCATTTAACCGGCGATCAGCTGGCCGAGGAACGACTGACCGCGTCCGCGGAAGCTCACGCCGAGCCATTCCGCGACGGTCGCGCCCAAATCGGAAAACGTTTCGCGACGACCGAGAGGCACAGGGTGCACTGCCGGTCCAAGGGCGAGCAGGGGCACGTTTTCACGGGCGTGATCGGTCGACGGGGTCGTTGGGTCGTTGCCGTGATCGGCGGTGATGAAGAGCAGATCGTCCTCGCGTAGCAAAGCCAGCAGTTCCGGTAGGGCCGCGTCAAACTCGCGCAGTGCCCCGTAGAACCCCGAAGTGTCGTTCCTGTGCCCGAAAGCTTGGTCGAAATCTACCAAGTTCGTGAAAAGTAACCCACTTACCTCACTTGCCAGCCATTCCTGTACAGCCGCGATTCCCTCTGCGTTGTTTGCGGTGTGTCGCGACGCGATGGCGCGGCCCGCAAACAAATCATCAACCTTTCCAACTCCGCTTCGCGCGACTCCGCCACCGGCGAGCGCATCCAACAGCGTTTCGCCGGGCGGGAGGATGGAATAATCGCGCCGGTTCTTCGTTCGGCTGTAGGAACCAGGCGTTCCAATAAACGGACGGGCGATGACGCGAGACACGTCATTAGGCGCCACGAGCTGGCGCCGGGCGATCTCGCAGCCGGAATACAGCTCGGTCAACGGAATCACCTGTTCGTGCGCCGCGATCTGAAAAACCGAATCGGCCGACGTGTACAGGATCCAGGCGCCGGTGCGCTGATGTTCGGGGCCGAACTTGTCGATCACCGCTGTCCCGCTGCCCACGACGTTTCCGATCACCGGACGGCCCGTCGCTCGCGCGAATTCGCCGACGACGTCGTCGGGAAAACCGTTCGGATACGTTGGAAAGGGCCGGACCAGCTGCAGTCCCGCAATCTCCCAATGCCCCGTCGTGCTGTCTTTGCCGGCGGAGCGCGGCTGCATCAACCCCCAGGCGCCCGAAGGCGACGCGACACGCGCGACACCGTCCAGTGGCGCGATGTTGCCGAGACCCGCGCGCTGGAGGTTTGGCAAGGACAGGCCGCCGACCGCCCGAGCAAGGTTGCCGAGCGTGTTGCTCCCGACGTCGCCGTACGTCGCCGCGTCCGCTGCCTCGCCGATCCCGACGCCGTCCAGAACGATGATCGCCGCGCGACGGCTCACTGCTCGACCTCGACATACCGGCGCGGCAGACGTCCGCGAAGCCCGGTGAGCACCTCATAGGGACTCAGCTCGCCGACACGCGCGATCTCGGCGACGTCGATCTTGTCGGTACCGTCAGCGCCGATCAGCGTGGCGACGTCACCCACCTCGCACGGCACGTCGGTCACGTCCACCATGGTCATGTCCATTGTGACGACGCCGATGATCGGCGCCCGTCGGCCGCAGATGAGAACTTGCGCGCGATTGCCGAGAACCCGTCGGTAGCCGTCCGCGTAGCCAATCGCAAGCGTCGCGACTCGGCGCCGGCTCGGCGCGCGAAACGTCGCGCCGTAGCTCACGCCCTCGCCCAGCTCAATGAATCGCGTCTCGACGACACGCGCTCGTACCGACACGACGGGTTCCGGCTCGATCTGCGGCGAGTTTCCACTGCCGACGCCGTAAAGGAAAATTCCGGGTCGGGCGACTGACCAGCGCGAAGGCCCACGATGCTCGACCGCTGGACTGTTCTCGGCGTGGATCAGCGTCGGCCGAAACGGAAGACGCGCCAACGCCGCGTCGAATCGTTGTTCTTGTTCCGCTCTCGACTCGTCGTCTCGCTCAGCCGAGTGAAAGTGCGTGAACACGCCTTCCGGCGGATGGGCCGAGAGAATCTCGCGTAGCGAGTCCACCTCGTTCCACTGCACTCCGGCGCGGCTCATTCCCGTATCGATGCCGAGTTGCCAGGGCAGCCGCGTCGGCAGCCATCGTTCGATGGCATGTTTGTCGGCGAGTGCCGGTGTGAGCCGCGCGCGAACGGCCGCGTCGAAGTCGCTGGGAAGCAAGGGAGTGAAGACGACGATCGGCCGCGTGATCGAGACGGCGCGCAATTCCTCGCCTTCGGTGGTCGTCGCAACCCCGAACCCCCACGGATCGAGCTCGTCGAGCAAACGCGCGACGCGAACCGCGCCGAGCCCATACGCGTCCGCCTTGACCATTGGCAGGAGCGGCACGCCGGCCTGCGCGGCGAATGTTGTGGCGTTTCGTAACAACGCGCCGAGGTCGATGTCGACCCAGGCGCGACGCATCAAACTGTGCATTGTCCCAATTTGCGAGGGCGGGTAGATATACCGGACCCGAGGAGGCTATGCAAGCTAAACCAACACTTGAAGATACGCTCGCGCTGATGCGCGATCTTCGCGCCCGCTGCGAGTGGGACGCCGCGCAGACGCACGAGTCGTTGCGGCCGTACTTGATCGAGGAAGCATATGAGGTCGACGACGCGATTCGCGGCGGCGACGACGCGCGGCTCCGCGAAGAGCTCGGCGATCTCTTGCTCCAGATCCTCTTTCATGCCGTGCTGGCGGAAGAACGCGGCGCGTTCGGTATGCAGGACGTCGCGGAAGGTTTCATCACGAAGATGAAGGGGCGCCACCCACATCTGTACGGCGACGGGGTGAAGCAGCCGTGGGAGCAGATGAAGGCGAAGAAACGCGAGAGCATCGTGGACGGGCTACCAGCAGACCTTCCCGCCTTACACCGCGCCTTTCGTCTCCAAGACCGCGCCGCCGGCGTCGGCTTCGACTGGCCCGATGTGAACGGACCGATCGAGAAGGTAGAGGAAGAGTTGCGCGAGGTTCGAGGTGAGCTCGCCGAGCGAAGCGCCGAACCGTCGGGCGCCCCGCGCTACGACGCCGCGCACGAGCGGCTCGAGGTAGAGCTGGGCGATCTGCTTTTCGCCGTAGTAAACCTGTGCCGCAAGGCGGACGTTCACCCGGCTCTGGCCCTCGACAAAGCCAACATCAAATTCGCCCGCCGATTCGCGGGAGTTGAACGACTCGCCACGGAGCGCGGTCTGAAGGTCGGGGCCGCGTCGTTGGAGGAGCTTGACGCTTTGTGGGATGAAGTGAAGGAATACGAGACAGGGACGCCGGACATAAACACGAACCGCGGTAATTCCGGATAGCCGAGCGGTATCTTCCAATTTCTCGTCACGCCTTCTCCGTGCCTTTCCGCGACCATCAGTGCAGTTGATCCGTGTCCAAACTTTCAGTCTCGAGTCGTGTAGCGGCCGGTCCGGCGACCACTCAAACTCGGGGAACAGTGTTCTGACACGGATAACAGCACGGATTTGCGCGGATCGGCGCGGAGACGGCGTTTGAAGTCAACAGCCGGAATTGAAGGGGGGAGTGCAGAGTAAGCACTCCCCGTCGTGTCTCGTGTCTCGTCCCGGTCTCGTGCCCCGCATCTCACGGCCTCAATCGATGCATCATTCGCGGGAACGCGATTACCTCGCGGATGTGCGGCAATCCGCAGATCCACGCGACAGTGCGCTCGAGGCCGAGACCGAATCCTGAGTGCACGAACGTTCCGTACTTTCGCAAATCCAAATACCAGCCGTACGCGTCGACCGGGAGGCCTTCCTCGTTGATGCGGTGTAGCAACCGATCGTAATCATCCTCGCGCTGTGAGCCGCCGATGATCTCACCGTATCCCTCGGGCGCGAGGCAGTCGTCGCAGAGGACGGTCCGCGGGTCCTCGGGATTCTCCTTCATGTAGAACGCTTTCGCTTCCTTCGGATAGTTCATCACGAACACGGGGCGGTCGTACTCGGCGACGAGCAGTGCTTCGTCCTCGGCCCCGAGGTCGTCGCCCCACGTGATGCTGCTTCCCCGCTGCTGGAGCACCGAGACGGCGTCCGTGTAGTTGATCCGATGAAATGGCGGTTTGACGCGCTCGAGCGGGGCCGTGTCTCGCTCGAGCTCACGCAACTCCGCCGACCGGCGCGCGAGGCAGCGCTGCACGATGAACGACACGAAGTCTTCCTGCAGGCGCATGTTGTCGTTCGAGTCGTTCCAGGCGACTTCGGGCTCGATCATCCAGAACTCGGTGAGATGTCGGCGCGTCTTGGATTTTTCGGCGCGGAATGTCGGGCCAAAGGTGTAGATGCGGCCGAACGCGGCCGCGGCGGCCTCGCCGTATAGCTGCCCGGTCTGGGCGAGGTAGGCATTGCCTTCCTCGAAATATTCAGTCGAAAACAATCCACTCCGCTCCCCGATCGCCGCCGTCAGGATCGGCGTGTCGATGCGGAGGAAGCCACGCTCATAAAAGAAGTCGTGGATCGCCTGCTCGATCTCGTTTCGGATCGAGAAAATGGCGCGCACCCGGTTGCTGCGAAGCCAGAAGTGACGATTGTCGAGGAGGAAGTCGATCCCGTGCTCCTTCGGCTGAATCGGGTAGTCGATCGGGCTCGCGCCGATGACGGTGAGGCCTGTCACACCGATTTCGTGACCTCCAGGGGCGCGCGATTCGGCGCGCACCTCGCCTGTTACATGCACGGATGTCTCGAGCGTAAGCTCCTTGAAACGCTCCCACACCTCCGGCGGAAGTTGCGTCTTTACGAGAACTGTCTGGACGATGCCCGTCCCGTCGCGGACCACGGCAAACGCGACCTTGCCGGAGGACCGGACGTGGGTTATCCACCCGCGAACGGTGACGGTTTGTCCAACGTGTTGGGAAAGATCGACAATGCGCGGCGTGGGGTCGGCCATGTGGTGCGCGCGGCGGCGGGGTGTAAACGTTGTTGGCGTGGCGAGCCTTAACGCTATACCTCCCATGGGAGGCGTGGTACCCCTCAGGCCGACGCCGCTGTCTCGGCGTTGTCCTTGCATCGGTGGAACGCACACCTGAACTTCGCACCCCCAAGCGATGACCCTGCGCTCGAGGCTCGTCATTGGTCTTGTCACCATTGCGGTCATCCTCGTCGGCCCACTCGTCTTCGCGGTATCCTCACTTTTCCGTCTGCGGACTGACGCCCTTCAGCTCCGCGAAACGGAAATCGCCGCGTTAATCGTCCTGGGCCGTCTGCGTGACGGTCTGAACGATCTCCGACGCGAGGAGCTCGCCCTGCTTTTTTCACGTGACGTCGCCACCAGCGCCGCCATGGATCGCGAGTTGTACCAAGCCGACCGCCTGGCCGATACGCTGGCGCACTACAATCTGCCAACGTTCGCCTCCGACATTGCGACGTCGATTCACTTGATCGCCGCCGCCGCGCCGGCCGAGTACCGCGCGGCCATCAACGGCGACACGAAGCTCGCCGACTCGCTTTCCTCGAACGCTTTTGTGCCGGCCCTCAACCGCGCCGACTCGGTCGTCCGCGCGGCCGAGCGGAAAGTCCGCGAACGCACCTCGCAGCGCGTGGAGGACGAGACCACGCGCATCGCGTACATCACCTCGGGCTCGATCGGCGCGCTGCTGCTCGCCATCTCGCTTGCCGCGGTCATCTCGCTCTGGCTGACGCGCACGATCAGCCGGCCGATTTTCGAGTTGCGCTCCGGGATGCGCGCCGTGGCCGACGGAGATCTCGGCTATCGGCTCAATATTCCACGCGCGCGGACGGATGAATTCGGGCAGCTTGCCTCGAGCTTCGACGACATGACGCGGCAGCTCGCGGAGCTGGACAAGCTCAAGGCGGAATTCGTGTCGGTGGCGTCGCACGAGCTCAAGACGCCGATCAACGTGATGATCGGGTATCTCCAATTGCTCGAGGAGGGCGTCTACGGCCGCGTCGATCAGAAGCAGCTGGAGGTCCACCGCACACTCGCGACCCAGGCCAACGTGCTGCTCCGGCTCGTCAAGCAGCTGCTCGACGTCAGCCGGTTCGAGGCGGGCGGCGGTCGGCTCGAGCCGCGAGAAGTGTCATTGAACCGGCTCGTCTCCGACCTGGAGCGCGCCTTCCACGTGCTGGCCGTGCAGCGCGAGATCGACTTCCGCGTGGAGCGCGAGCCGGGCCTGCCCGACGAAGTGTTCTGGGACGCGGACCGCATCAACGAGGTCCTCGGCAACCTTCTCTCGAACGCCTTCAAGTTCACCCCGCACGGCGGCACGGTCGAGCTGATACTCGAGCCGGTTGAGGACGACGCCATCCTCATGCGGGTGCACGACAGCGGAGCTGGCATTCCGCCCGAACAGCTTCCGCGGATATTCGAGAAGTTCTATCAGGCCGACAATCAGCGGTCGGCTCGGGCCGCCGGGTCCGGCTTGGGACTTGCCATTGCGAAGCAAATTGTGGAGGCGCACGGAGGGTCCATCTTGTGCGAGAGCACACCTGGGGTCGGTACCACGTTCTCGATCGCTCTGCCCGTCAGAGTGACGGGACGACACACCGCACAGCGTCCACTGCCGGTTCCGGTGTGAGCGCTGGCCGCGGCCTTCGCCTATTGCTGGCTCTCGCCGCGGCCGGTTCGGTCGGCTGCAGCCAGATGCTGCGCCCAAATCCGACGCCCGTGGCCGATAGCGAGTGGCCGAAGACTTTGGGGGCCGCTCAGGAGCGCGCCGGCCGCGGCGATTTCGAAGCCGCTGACAGCCTCCTCGGTCAGTTCGCGCGCCTCCACCCCGGCACCCACCCCGCCAACGAAGCGATCTTCTGGCAGGGAGTCTTTCGGCTCGATCCGAGCAACCGAAACGGCTCGCTTACCGTTGGATTGGCGTCGCTGGACGCCTACCTCGCCGATACGCGGCCGCACGATCACGCCGTCGAGGCGATGACGCTCCGCCGGGTCGCGGCACAATTGGACGCCGCCAATCGGCTCGCGGCGTCCGCCAGCGTCGCGGCCCACGAGGCCCCGGGGCCGCCCAATCGAGCGACGGACACGCGCTCCGAGTCGCGCACCCCCGACACGAGCGCCGACGCCGAGATCAAGCGATTGAAGGACGAGTTGGCGAAGGCGAACGCGGAGCTCGAGCGGATCAAGCGACGACTGGCACAGCCGCCCGGAAAAAGCTGAGGCGCGTTCTCCCAAGTCCCTCAGCCGACGCGGAACAGCTCGAGCGATTTGGCATAGCGGTCGCCGAGAACGCGGCGAAGCGCGGCGTGCTCGCTCCGCGTCAGGTCCGGATCGCCCACAAGCAGTCGTTCCGCCGCGGCGCGCGCGCTCTCGTTGAGAACTTCGTCACGCAGCGGATCGGCGACCCGGAAGGTCGGAACGCCACTTTGTCGCTCGCCGAATAGGTCGCCCATCCCACGGAGACGCAGGTCTTCCCGGGCGATTTCGAATCCGTCCTCGGTACGCACGAAAATGTGGAGTCGCTCGGCGACCTCCGGGCTCACGTCGCCGAGAAGGATGCAATACGACTCGTCCGCGCCGCGGCCGACGCGCCCGCGCAACTGGTGCAATTGCGACAGGCCGAATCGCTCCGGGTGCTCGACCAACATCACGGTCGCGTTCGGAATATCGATCCCAACCTCGATGACCGTGGTGGCGACGAGAATGTCGATCTGGCGATCGCGGAAGCGGCGCATGACGTCGTCGCGTTCGTCGCTCGGAATGCGGCCGTGGAGCAGCGCCATTCTGCGATGCGAGAATGGGCCACTGCTCAGCGTCTCGAACATTGTCGTCGCCGCCTTGAGATCCGTCTTCTCCGATTCCTCGATCACCGGATAGACGATGTACGCTTGGCGTCCGAGCTCGATCTGTCGGTCGACGAACTGCAAAACACGCGAGCGACCGGATTCGCGGCGAAGCGCCGTCGTCACCGGTTGCCGCCCCGGCGGACGTTCATCCAGCATGCTCAGATCGAGATCGCCGTAGAGTGTCAGAGCGAGTGAACGCGGAATGGGCGTCGCGGACATGAGCAGCACGTCCGGGAACTCGCCCTTCCCGGCCAATGCCTTGCGCTGCTCCACGCCGAAGCGGTGTTGCTCGTCGATCGCCGCGAAGCCAAGATTGGCGAACTGGGTCGCCCCCTGAACCAATGCGTGCGTCCCCACGACGAGAACAGGCTCCTTGATCGCGAGTCTCGCCGCCGCGGCTTTCCGCTCGCGTGCAGGCAGACTTCCGGTGATCAGCAGCGGCTCGATCGCCAACGGTGCGAGCAACTGCGTCATCGAATCGCGATGCTGCTCGGCGAGGAGCTCGGTCGGCGCCATGATCGCTGCCTGATAGCCGTTCTCCATCGCCAGCAACGCGGCGAAGAGAGCGACGATCGTCTTCCCACTCCCCACGTCTCCCTGCAACAGCCGCTGCATGCGGCGGTCGCTGCACATGTCGCCGAAGATCTCGCGGACGCACCGCACTTGCGCTCCGGTGAGTTGGAACGGGAGCGACTCACGGAGCCGGGTCGTGAGCTCGCGCTTGTTGGTGAAGCGGATGCCCGTTCGCTTCTCGCGGGCGAGGTCCTTCGCTCGCTGGTGCAGCACGTGAACGAAGAAGAGCTCCTCGAACGCCAGCCGCGCACGGCCCCGCATCGCCTCGGCGATCGACGCAGGCCGGTGGACCATGCGCAGCGCCGT
>Ga0070680_100003562_pt1 | contig 11616 bp, 11 predicted proteins | sample KBSC73BmetaG_FD_64672 | JGI IMG/M metagenome (GOLD analysis project Ga0070680, IMG submission 64672) | Corn rhizosphere microbial communities from Kellogg Biological Station, Michigan, USA - KBS C7-3B metaG | ecosystem: Host-associated > Plants > Roots > Rhizosphere | place: USA: Michigan...
TCCCAGAGCTGCTCGGCGTTCATTTCGCCCAGGCCCTTGAAGCGGCTCACGCTCCAGCTGCCGGGGCGCGCGCCTTCCTTCTGCAGCCGGTCGAGCGTCGCGCGCAGCTCGTCCTCGTCGAGCGCGTAGATCTTCGCCGCCGGCTTCTTGCCGCGTGCCGGCGCGTCGACGCGAAAGAGCGGCGGCTTGGCGACGTGCACGTGGCCGCGCTCGATCAGCTTCGGGAAGTGGCGGAAGAAGAGCGTCAGCAGCAGCACCTGGATGTGCGAGCCGTCGACGTCGGCGTCCGAGAGGATGCAGACCTTGCCGTAGCGCAGGCCCGAGAGGTCGGGCGAGTCGTCGGCGCCGTGCGGGTCGACGCCGATCGCGACGGCGATGTCGTGGATCTCGTTGTTCGCGAACAGGCGATCGCGCTCGACCTCCCACGAGTTCAGCACCTTGCCGCGCAGCGGCAGGATCGCCTGCGTCTCCTTGTCGCGTCCCATCTTGGCGCTGCCGCCGGCCGAATCGCCCTCGACCAGGAACAGCTCGTTGAGCGCCAGGTCGCGGCTCTCGCAATCGGTGAGCTTGCCGGGCAGCACGGCGACTCCCGAGCCGCGGCGCTTCTCGACCTTGAGGCTCGCCCGCTGCCGCGTCTGCGCCTGGCGGATGACGAGCTCGGCGAGCTTCCTGCCGTGCTCGACGTGCTGGTTGAGCCAGAGCTCGAACGCCGGTCGCACGCACCCCGAGACCAGGCGCAGCGCCTCGCGACTGTTCAGCCGCTCCTTGATCTGCCCCTGGAACTGCGGGTCGAGCACCTTCGCCGACAGGACGAAGCTCGCGCGCGAGAAGACGTCGTCGGGCATCGGCTTGACGCCCTTGGGCAAGAGCGAATGCATGTCGATGAACCCTTTGACGGCCTGGAACAGGCCGTCTTTCAATCCGGATTCATGGGTGCCGCCGGCGACCGTCGGGATCAGGTTGACGTAGCTCTCGCGCACCGCGTTGCCGTCCTCGGTGAAGGCGATGCACCACGTGGCGCCCTCGCCTTCGGCGACGTCCTCGCTCTCGCGGCCGTCGGCGTGGTGCGCCCCTTCGAAGAGCGGGATCACCGGATCGGCGGTCAACGACTGCATCAGGTAGTCGGCCAGGCCGCCCGCGAACCGCCACTCGTGCCGCTCGGGCTCGGCGCGGTTCGCCTTCTCGATCGTCAGCGTGACCTTCACGCCCGGCATCAGCACTGCCTTGCTGCGCAGGAGGTGCACGAGCTCGGCGCGCGGCAGCTCGGCGCTCTCGAAATAGCGCGGATCGGGCCAGATGCGAACGCGCGTGCCGCTCTTTCGCTCGCCGGCCGCGGCCTTTTTCGTCGCGAGCGGCTCGACGACCGCACCGCCGGCGAAGGCGATCGTCGCCATCTGGCCGCCGCGCCAGACCGTGACCTCGAGCCGCTTGGCGAGCGCGTTCGTGACGCTGACGCCCACGCCGTGCAGCCCGCCGGAGAAGCTGTACGCGGCGTTGCCTCCCTTGTCGAACTTGCCGCCCGCATGCAGGCGCGTGAAGACGATCTCGACGACGCTCACGCCTTCTTCCGGATGCAGCCCGATCGGGATGCCGCGGCCGTCGTCGTCGACGCTCACCGAGCCGTCGGCGTGCAGCGTGACGTCGATCGCGCTGCCGTGGCCGGCGAGCGCTTCGTCGGCCGCGTTGTCGATCGCCTCCTGGACGACGTGCAGCGGGCTCTCGGTGCGCGTGTACATGCCGGGCCGCTGCTTGACCGGCTCGAGCCCCTTCAGGACGCGGATCGACTCCTCGCCGTAGCTGGCGTTCTTGGCATTCGTCCTCGTGGCCATCGAATCATTCTAGGCAGCGCTTCTTTCCACTCGAATCGGCCGCTACCGGTTCGCGACCGGCCCGGCGGGCGCTCGGCACCCGTCGTCGGCCGCCCGGAACAGCGCCAGCAACGCGAGCCCGCCCCTGCAACAATCGCGCGATGCCCGCCAGCCACACCCGCGAACTCGGCCGCTCGGGCCTGCACGTCTCCCGCATCTGCCTGGGCGGCAACGTGTTCGGCTGGACGGCCGACGAGACGATGTCGTTCCGCCTGCTCGACGCGTGGGTCGACGCCGGAATGAACTTCGTCGACACGGCGGACGTGTATTCGCGCTGGGTTCACGGGCACGCCGGCGGGGAGTCGGAGACGATCATCGGCAAGTGGCTGAAGGCGAGCGGCAAGCGCAGCCGCGTCGTCCTCGCGACGAAGGTCGGCAAGCCCATGGGCGGCAACGACAAGGGCTTGTCGAGCGCCTACATCCGCCGCGCCGTCGAGGCGTCGCTGCGGCGTCTGCAGACCGACTGCATCGATCTGTACCAGGCGCACGAAGACGATGACGCGACGCCGCTCGAGGAGACGCTCGCCGCGTTCGCCGAGCTGATCCGCGAGGGCAAGGTGCGCGCGATCGGTGCCTCGAACTACGGCGCCGAGCGCCTCGCGCTCGCGCTCGACACCAGCGAGCGGCTCGGCCTGCCGCGCTACGAATCGCTGCAGCCGCTCTACAACCTGGTCGAGCGCAGCGCCTACGAAGACGCGCTCGAACCGCTGTGCGTCGAGCGCGGTCTGGGCGTCATGAATTTCTACGCGCTCGCCAGCGGCTTTCTGACCGGCAAGTACCGCAGCAGCGCCGATCTCGGCAAGAGCGTGCGCAGCGGCGGGGTCGTGAAGTACCTGAACGAGCGCGGGCTGGCGGTGCTCGCGGCGCTCGACGCTGTCGCCGAGACGATCGGCGCGACGCCGGGGCAGATCGCGCTCGCGTGGCAGATCGCGCGGCCGAGCATCACCGCGCCGATCGCCAGCGCGACGAACGAACGGCAGCTCGCCGAGCTGGTCGCCACTGCGCAGCTGCAGCTCGACGCACCGTCGATCGCGCTCATCGATCACGTCAGCCGGCCGGGCGCAACGTGAGCACGTCGACCAGGCAGCTCTCGATGCTGCAGGTGCTCGTCTGCGGCGCCCTCATCGTCACCATGTCGATGGGCATCCGCCACGGCTTCGGGTTGTGGCTGCAGCCGATCACCGCCGACCGCGGCTGGAGCCGGGAGACGTTCGCGTTCGCGCTGGCGGTGCAGAACCTGGCCTGGGGCCTGGCCGGCCCGCTCGCCGGCGGTCTGGCCGATCGCTGGGGCGCGTTTCGCGTCATCGCCGTCGCGACGCTGCTCTACGCCGGCGGCCTGGTCGCGATGGGTCTCGCCAGCAGCGGCGCGGCCTTCCTCGGCGGCGCCGGCGTGCTGATCGGCATCGCGCAGGCGGGAACGACGTACGCGGTCGTCTACGGCGTCATCGGGCGCAACGTCGCCGCCGAGAAGCGCAGCTGGGCGATGGGCATCACGGCCGCGGCGGGGTCGTTCGGCCAGTTCCTGATGGTGCCGATCGAAGGCGGCCTGATCAGCGGCATCGGCTGGCAGAACGCGCTCTTCGTGCTGGCGATCGCTGCGCTGCTCATGCTGCCGCTCGCGTTGGGCCTGCGCGAGCCGAGGCGTGCCGAGCCGGTCGCCCAGCAGCAGAGCATCGGCGCGGCGTTGCGCGAAGCATTCGGCGACCGCAACTTCCAGCTCCTGACCGCGGGCTACTTCGTGTGCGGCTTCCAGCTCGCCTTCATCGGCGTGCACATGCCGAGCTACCTGAAGGACCACGGCCTGACTCCGGGCGTGGCGACGACCGCGCTGGCGCTGATCGGACTCTTCAACGTGTTCGGCACCTATGTCGCCGGCTCGCTCGGCGGCCGGCTGCCGAAGCGCTACCTGCTGTCGACCATCTACACGCTGCGCTCGCTCGCCATCATCGTCTTCGTGCTCGCGCCGCTGACGCCGTGGAGCGTGTACGTGTTCGCGGCAGCGATGGGATTCCTCTGGCTTTCCACCGTGCCGCTCACCAACGGCATCGTCGCCGAGATCTTCGGCGTGCGCTATCTGTCGATGCTCGGCGGCTTCGTCTTCCTGAGCCATCAGGTCGGCAGCTTCCTCGGCGTCTGGCTTGGCGGGCGGCTGTACGACGCGACCGGCAGCTACGACATCGTCTGGTGGATCGCGGTCGTGCTCGGCGGGCTCGCCGCGATCGTCAACCTGCCGATCCGCGAGAGCGCGATCGTGCGCCCCGCCACCGCATGAGGCCCGCACGCATCGCCGCGTGGACGGCAACCGCGGTCGTGCTCGCCGCCGTCTTCGCCGCCTATCAGCGACCGGATCTCGCGGTCGATCTCGCCAGTCGTCTGTGGGCGTGCTTCTGACGTGAGCCGGCCGCCGCACGCGTGGCGCGCCTGGCACGCCGCGTTCGCGTGAGCGCACCGTCGCCCTGGATCGAACGCTGGGCGCATCTGATCGCGCCCGGCGGCGGCGTGCTCGACGTCGCCGCGGGAAGTGGCCGGCACGCACTCTGGCTCGCAGCGCGAGGCCACCGCGTGACCGCGGTCGACCGCGACGCCGCGGCGATGGCCGCGCTCGCTCCGCCGATCGAGACCGTCGCGGCCGACCTCGAAGGAGGCCCGTGGCCGTTCGCCGGGCGCAGCTTCGACGCGGCGGTCGTCACGAACTATCTCTGGCGGCCGCTGTTGCCGCTCCTCGTCGCGGCGCTCGCTCCCGGCGGCGTGCTGCTCTACGAGACGTTCGCCGTCGGCAACGAGACCGTCGGCCGGCCGAAGCGCGCCGACTTTCTGCTCGCCCACGGTGAACTTCTCGCCGTCTGCGCGGGTCTGCGCATCGTCGCCTACGAAGACGGCTTCCTCGCCGACCCCGAGCGCTTCGTCCAGCGGATCGCCGCCGTTCGCGAGCAGAGCGGCGAGCCGGCGGCGCGCTACCGCCTCGAGCCCGGTCGCGACGACGGGCGCCGCTAGAATCGACCGGCTCAGGACCCCGCACATGAAACCCATCACCGGCAGCATCGTCGCGCTCGTCACGCCGATGCAGGACGACGGCAGCATCGACTTCGGTGCGTTGCGCAGCCTGATCGACTGGCACATCGACGAAGGCACGCAATGCCTCGCCGTCGTCGGCACGACGGGCGAGTCGCCGACCGTCACGGTCGAGGAGCACTGCGAGATCATCAGAGTCGCCGTCGAGCACGCGCGCGGCCGCGTTCCCGTGATGGCCGGCACCGGCGGCAACTCGACCGCCGAGGCGATCGAGCTCTCGCGCTTCGCGCTCGAGGTCGGCGCCGACTGCACGCTCTCGGTCGTGCCCTACTACAACAAGCCCTCGCAGGAAGGCATCTACCGGCACTTCAAGGCGGTGGCCGAGGCGGTCGACCTGCCGATGGTCGTCTACAACGTGCCTTCGCGCACCGTCGCCGACCTGCAGACCGAGACGGCGCTGCGACTCGCGCAGGTGCCCGGCATCGTCGGCATCAAGGATGCGACCGGCGACATCGCCCGCGGCAGCTCGATCCTGCGCCGCGCGCCCGACGGCTTCGCGGTCTATTCCGGCAACGACGACTCGGCCGTCGCGCTGATGCTGCTCGGCGGCCACGGCAGCATCAGCGTCACCGCGAACGTGGCACCGCGCGCCGTGCGCGAGCTGTGCACGGCGGCGCTCGCCGGCAATGCGCGCCAGGCGGCGCGCTTGCAGCTGCAGCTCCTCGGGCTGCACCAGGCGCTCTTCGTCGAGCCCAGCCCCGCGCCGACGAAGTGGGCGCTCGAGCGGCTCGGGCGCTGTCGCGCGGCCGTGCGGCTGCCGATCACGCCGCTCAGCGAGGCGGGCCAGGCGGTCGTCGCCGCCGCGCTGCGCGAGACGCGCCTCGCGTGAGAAGCCGGCGGCCGGCCTGAGCGATCGCGCGCCGCGCGCGCCGTCGCCGGGCGGCTCGCAACGATCGATATCGATGGAGACTTCAGAGTGACCCTTTCCCAATCGTTGCGCCGTGTCGCTGCCGTGTCGTGCCTGGCCGCGCTCGCCAGCTGCTCGTCGGTCGACAACTTCCTCGCCGGCGACAAGGTCGACTACCGGTCGACGTCGACGACCCGCTCGTCGGGGCTCGAAGTGCCGCCCGACCTGACGCAGCTGTCGCGCGACTCGCGCTACCAGCAGCCGAACGGCACGGTGAGCGCGTCGACCTTCCAGGCGCAGTCGGCTGCTTCCGCACCGGCGGCGACGCCGACCGTGGCGCCGCAGTCGGTCGGCGCCTTCAAGATCGAGCGGCTCGGCAACGACCGCTGGCTGAGCACGACGCTGCCGCCCGAGCAGGTCTATCCGATGGTGCGCCAGTTCTGGAAGGACAACGGCTTCACGATCGCGCAGGACCGCGCCGAAGCAGGCGTTCTCGAGACCGACTGGGCCGAGAACCGCGCCAAGCTCTCGAACGATCTCATCCGCAACACGATCGGCAAGGTGTTCGACTCGGCGTTCTCGACCGGCGAGCTCGACAAGTTCACCACCCGCGTCGAGCGCACCGCGACCGGCAGCGACATCTTCATCACCCACCGAGGCATGGAGGAGGTCTACGTCGGCGACCGCAAGGAATCGACCGTCTGGCAGCCGCGGCCGGCCGATCCGCAGCTCGAGGCGACGTTCCTGTCGCGGCTCATGGTCAAGCTCGGCGCGAAGGAGGAAGCGGCGCAAGCGACGGTCGCCGCTGCATCGGCGGCCGCCCCGGGCGCGCCGCGCGCGCGTCTTGTCGCGGGCGCGTCGCCGACGCTGCAGCTCGACGACGGCTTCGATCGCGCCTGGCGACGCGTCGGCATCGCGCTCGACCGAAGCGGCTTCACCGTCGAGGATCGCGACCGCGGCCAGGGCCTGTACTTCGTCCGCTATGTCGACCCGGCATTCGCGGGTCGCGAGGAGCCGAGCTTCTTCGGCCGCCTGTTCAACTTCGGCCGCAAGAAGAACGACACCGCCGGGCTGGCGAAATATCGCGTCAAGGTCGCCTCCGAAGGATCGACGAGCACGGTCGCCGTGCTCGATTCCGAGGGGCGGCCCGACACGAGCGCGAACGGCAAGCGGATCGCCAACCTGCTGCTCGAAGACCTGCGCTGATACCCGCTCGTCCGCGTTCGGCAAGCACGGCAGCAACGGCCCTGTGATCCGCTTCTGCAGCCTCGGCAGCGGCAGCACCGGCAACGCCACGGTCGTCGAGGCGAGCGGCGGCATCACGACGACGCGCCTCCTGATCGACGCCGGTTTTTCGCTGCGCGAGCTCGAGGCCCGGCTCGCGCGCGCCGGTCTCGCACCCGACGATCTCGACGCGATCTTCGTCACCCACGAGCACAGCGACCATATCGGCTGCGCCGTCGCGTTCGCGGAGCGCCACCGGCTTGCGCTCTGGATGAGTCGCGGCACCTGGCGCGCGATCGGCGAGACGAGCACGCCGGCGCGGCTCGGCTTCGTTCGCGACGGCGAGGTGGTCGTGCTCGGCGACCTCGAGCTGCGGCCGTTCACCGTCGCACACGACGCCGCCGAGCCGCTGCAGCTGCGTTGCAGCGACGGCAACGCGTGCCTGGGCGTGCTCACCGATCTGGGCTCGCTCACCGAGCACATGCTCGAGGCGATCCGCGGCTGCGAGGCGCTCGTCCTCGAGTGCAACCACGACGAGGCGATGCTCGCCGGCTCGCGCTACCCGCCTTCGCTGAAAGCGCGCATCGGCGGCCGCTACGGGCACCTCAGCAACACAGCTGCGGTCGAGCTGCTGGCGACCGGCGTCGGCGCCAGGCTGCGCCACCTCGTCGGCGCGCATCTCAGCCGCGAGAACAACCGGCCCGAGATCGTGCGCGCCGCGCTGGCCGCGTGCTGGGGAAGCCGTCCGGAAGACGTCGTCATCGCCGACCCGGCGCTCGGCTGCGCCTGGCTGCAGCTCGGCTGACGAGCGCACAAGGCCGCTCCGGCGGGCCATGAAAAAAGCCGCCCGCAGGCGGCTTTCCTCGTTCTTCGGACCTGCCTACTTCGACGCGGCATTCATGGCTGCGGAGGCTGCCATGTTCGCGGAATTGGCAGCATCGGTGGCAGCGGAAGCCGCGGTCATCGCCGAGCTCATCGCGGCGGAAGCGGCGCCGGTGTCGGCCGGCGGCGTCGTCACGACGGTCGTGGAGCTGGACGGCGTCGTCGTCGTGGTCGCGGGCGGCGTGGTCGTCGTGGTGGTCGTTTCTTCCTTCTTGGTGCAGGCAGCGAAGGAAATGGCGGCGGCCAGGGTCACCATCAGCAGTGCGGTTTTCATGTTTCTCCTCGTTTTGAAGTTCGTCATCAACGGACGTGTGGGGGACCTTCTCGGCAAAGAGCCCCAGCGCCTGAAAGACCTGGAACGGGCGGACAATTCCAGTGCCTAGACAATAATTATAGGATGCTTACGGGCTTTCCCTAAAGGCCGAGCGTGGTCGGCGGGAAGGCTTCGATCGAACGTTGCAAAAGCGCGTCAACGGCTTCCCTGCACTCGTTGAGATCGACCGGCCGGTTCGACACGGTGCCGCGATGGCGGACGCGATCGAGCAGGCGAACGCACGTCAATCCGGGCGCGAGCAGGAGCGTCGGCACCTGGTCGGGCTCGAGCTCCGTGTCGGTGCGACAGTGCACGACGTGCGCCCACTGGCGACGCCAGTCGACGAATCTCGGATGGCTGCGCGGCAGCGCGTCGAAGCTGTGCGCGAACGCCGTCAGCCGGCGTCCGGAATCGATCCACGTCGCGAGCGATTCGACGACGGCGCGATCGTTGAGCGGCCAGTCGGCGAAGGTCGGATCGACGATCACGAGCTCGCGCGCACCGGCTTCGGCGGCGAGCGCGAAAGACGATCGCACGGCGGCGAGGAAGTCGCCGCGCGATCCGATGGGAACGATGGTCTCGTCGGTCATGTCGCCTCCTCATCGATCGAACTCGGGCCGAGCGGCACGCACCACCCGGCGCGCAGCCACTCTGCCAGCAAAGCGCGCGCGGCGGCGCTCGCCTGTGCGACGCTTTTGGCATCGAGGCGGCGCTCGTCGGCGAGGCGGCGCACGAGCGCCCGGTCGCGTCCGCCGGCGCGAAACGCCTCGCCGTTGACGAACACGAAGCGCTCGTCGTAGAGCATCCGCGTGCGGCGGTCGAGGGCGATGCCGCGCGACGGCGATCGGCGTCCGCTCGCCGCCTCGAACCACGTGCCCGGCTTGGGCTCGCTCAGGAGCTCGCCGAGCGCACGGCCGCGCGTTTCCGGGTCGGCGAGGACGCGCTCGAGCGCGGCGTCGGCGAAGCGCTGCAGCGATTCCGGCACGCGTGCCGGCCGATCGCTCGCGGGCGCGCCGGCATCGCGAAAGCGGCGCGCGGCGGCGCCAGCGCCGGGCGAGGTCGTCTCGCGCGCGCTGTCGGCGAGACGCTCGAGCATCGCCGCGGCGAGCTCCGCGGCCACCGGTGCGCGAAAGCCGATCGATGCGGTGATGCACTCGCCGACCGCGACGCCGTCGTGTCCCCAGCCGGGCGGCAGGTAGAGCAGGTCGCCGGGCTCCAGCAGCCATTGCGCGCTGGGCGTGAATCCGGCGAGCATCCGCAGCGGCACGTCGTCGCGCAGCCGCGCGCCGCGCGCGCGGCCGATGCGCCAGCGGCGTCGGCCGGCGGTCTGCAGCAGGAACACGTCGTAGGAGTCGACGTGCGGACCGACGCCGCCGCCGTCGGCGGCCCAGGAGCACATGACGTCGTCGAGGCGCGCGTCGCCGACGAAGCGAAAGCGGCGCAGCAGTCGATGCGCGGCATCGTCGTGCAGATCGACGCCTTGCACGAGCACCGTCCAGTCGGGCGCGCTGCGCGCGGGCAGCGCGCGGCGCGCGATCGGGCCCTGGCGCACCGACCAGCGCTCGCCGCTGCGCACGACGAGGCGCGACTCGACGCCGTCGCTCGCGGCGAGCGCGAACAGGCGCGCTCGGTCGATCCTGGCGAGCGCGCCGGGCAACGCCGCGCGCACGACGAGCGGCTTCTTCTGCCAGTGACGACGCATGAACGCAGAAGCCGACAAGCCGCCGAGGAAGGTCTGCGGCCGGTCGAGATCCATGCCTCATTGTGCGATCATCGTTCGATGGAGATCCTCGCTCCCTGCGTCGTCAGCCTCACGTGGCATCTCGCCGACGCGCAAGGCGTCGAGATCGACGAGCTGAAGGAGCCGGTCGAGTTCTTCTTCGGCGGCGACGACCTGCTCGAGAAGGTCGAGGAGGCGCTCGCCGGCCACGAGGTCGGCTTCGAGACGACGCTCCATCTCGAGCCCGAGCACGCCTTCGGCGAGTACGACCCGGAGCTCGTCTTCTTCGAATCGCGCGAGATCTTTCCCGACGGCACCGTGGATCCCGGCATGCAGTTCGAAGGCCCGCCGCCGGGCGCCGTGACGCCGGATCTGCGCGAGGACGCGATCTACACCGTCACCGAGGTCTACCCCGATCACGTCGTTCTCGACGGCAACCATCCCCTCGCCGGCATCGCGCTGCGCCTCTCGCTCGTCGTGCGTGACGTTCGCGAGGCGAGCGAAGACGAGATCGAGGCCGGCAGCGTCGCCGGCAGCGCGCCCGGCCTGTTCTCGGTCGCGACGCCGGGAACGCGTCTGCACTGACGGCACGGCCGGGCGCAGCGCTGCGGCACCGCCGCGGGCGCGGCTACTCCGCGGCAGAGACCACCGGCGTCGGCGCGACCTCGGGCGTCTGCACCGGCCCCTTGCCGCTGAAGCGGTCGAGCGCGAGGTAGATGACCGGCGTGATGTAGAGCGTGATCGCCTGCGAGAAGACCAGTCCGCCGACGACGACGAGGCCGAGCGGCTGGCGCAGCTCGGCGCCGGCGCCCAGGCCGATCGCGATCGGCAGCGCACCCATCAGCGCGGCCAGCGTCGTCATCATGATCGGCCGAAAGCGCAGCAGGCACGCCTCGCGGATCGCGTCCGCCGGGGCCTTGCCGTCGTTCCTCTGCGCGTCGAGCGCGAAGTCGATCATCATGATCGCGTTCTTCTTGACGATGCCGATCAGCAGCAGGATGCCGATCGTCGCGATCAGCGTCAGGTCGAGGCCGAACAGGCGCAGCGTGAGGAGAGCGCCGACCGCCGCCGACGGCAGCCCGGCCAGGATCGTCAGCGGATGCACGTAGCTCTCGTAGAGCACGCCGAGCAGCACGTAGATGACGAGCAACGCCGAGACGATCAGGATCGCCTGGCTCCCCTGCGAGCTCTTGAACACCGCTGCGTCGCCGCCGTACTTCGTGATGATCGACGCCGGCATGCGCAGCTGCTCGCGATAGCGCTCGATGCTCTCGGTCGCATCGCCGAGCGCCGCCCCGGGAGCGAGGTTGAACGACACCGTGACCGCCTGCAGCTGGCCGACGTGGTTGATCGCCGTCGGCCCCACCGACCGCACGACGGTGGCGAAGCTCGAGATCGGCACCAGCGCGCCGGTGTTCGAGCGCACGTAGATGTTGTTGAACGCGCTCTCGTCCTGCTTGGCGCCGGGCGCGACTTCCATGATGACCTGGTAGCTGTCGACCGGCGTGTAGATCGTCGACACCTGCCGCTCGCCGAAGGCGCTGTAGAGCGCCGAGCGGACGTTCTCGATCGAGACGCCGAGCGTGTTGGCACGGTCGCGGTCGATCTTCAGCGACGCCTGCAGGCCCTTCAGCTGCGAGTCGCTGGTGACGTCGCGAAAGAGCGGGTCCTTGCGCATCAGCTCCTGCAG
>Ga0070680_100003569_pt1 | contig 11609 bp, 12 predicted proteins | sample KBSC73BmetaG_FD_64672 | JGI IMG/M metagenome (GOLD analysis project Ga0070680, IMG submission 64672) | Corn rhizosphere microbial communities from Kellogg Biological Station, Michigan, USA - KBS C7-3B metaG | ecosystem: Host-associated > Plants > Roots > Rhizosphere | place: USA: Michigan...
GCGCGGCGCTCGCGGCCGGGGGCCAAGACAACGGACCACCGCGGCTGCGCCCGCATTATCACGAAAACTACTATGGGGCGTTCATCCTTGACCCCGACGGCCACAACATCGAGGCGGTCTGCCACCGCAAGCAGGCGTAATCCGGCATGCGCGTCAGCGTGACGCCGCACCGAAACGCGCCTCCATCGCCCGCCGTGTCTTGACGGTCTCGTTATCTGCATCGATCTCGACGTCGCTCCACCTGACCACCGCGCCATGCGCGACGTCGTTCTTGAGCTTCAGGTGGTGCGCGAGTCCAATCGGCAGCGCGCCGGCTTTGAGGCTTGCCGCCGCCGGCATCAGTTTGCCCCACACCGTATAGCCGCCTTCGCCGTCGAGCATTTCGCCCGCGCGCAGATCGCGCTTTGCCACTGAGCCGACGTCACCACGAAAATCGAAAGGTTGCCCGGTCGGCTCGCGACGCAGCGCCGCCGAAAGAATCGAGATGTTCAGCTCGAGCCCGATCAGGTGATAGGGCTTGTACATCGCCGCATAGCGCCCGCTGGCGTCGGTCTTCAGGCCGTATTGCCGGAAACAATCCGCGGCATAATCGTTTGGCGCCTCCAGCACCACATAAACTCCCCAGCGCAAATCACGAAACACCGGGCGGCCATCGCGCTCCAGCGACGACACCACTTCGACCAGGCCCGATTGCTCCAGCACGCCGCCCTTGTCGCGCGGCCGCATCACATGCGGCAGATCGTCGACGCCGCAGGGCGGAAACAACAGGCCGCCGGTGGGCACATCTAACCCGGTGGCATTGGCGATTGCCGCCATTTCGATTGCCGACTTGGTGCCGTCGAGAAACGAGTTGAACATCTGCGGGTTCATGCCGGCCGACTGCGCCTCATCGGCGGTCAGCCCGTAATGGCCCCAGACGCCGGCGGGCGTCACGTCGTGATAGGCCGGCAGGTATTTTGTCCCCTTGCCGGCAGCGACGACGCGAAAACCGGTGGCGCGCGCCCAGTCCACCATCTCGGCGGTCAAGGCCGGTTGGTCGCCATAGGCCAGCGAATAGACCACGCCGGCCTTGCGCGCTTCCTCTGCAAGCAGCGGCCCCGCCAGCACGTCGGCCTCGACATTGACCATGACGATATGCTTGCCGGCCGCGATCGCCGCGCGCGCGTGCTTGATGCCGACCGCGGGATTGCCGGTGGCCTCGACGATCACTTCGATATCGCCCGATGTCGCTTTAGCTGCGTCGGCGGTGAATGTGGTGGCTGCGATCCGTGCGGCGTCCCAGCCGACGGTGCGGCAGGCCTCGCGCGCGCGCTCCGGATCGAGATCGACGATCACGGACACCTCGAGCCCCGGCGTGTGCGGCACCTGCGACAGGAACATCGAGCCGAATTTTCCGGCGCCGATCAGCGCGACGCGGACGGGTTTTCCGGCCACGCGGCGGGCATTGAGCAGACGGGAAAGGTTCATGGAGGGGGTGATCCGATCGGATTGAAGGATATCGATATCTCGACAACGGAAGTGCGCTCCCTCTCCCGTTGGGAGAGGGTTGGGGTGAGGGGTTACGGTCTATCGATAGACCGTAACCCCTCACCCGAATTTCTCGCGAATGCTCGAAATTCGACCTCTCCCAAAGGGAGAGGTGACAGAGCTCGCCGCTTACTCCGCCGCTTGGCGATGGCTGCGCGCCAGCCGCAGCAGCGCATCGTCGTCCACCGTCTGGATCGGCGCAAAATCGCGATGGGCGATATATTCCGGCCGCGTCGGGGTGCGGATGTAGTTCGAGACCGCATTGAGCGTGAGATAGACGATCTTGCGCGGATACGGCGTGATGTTGCCGGCCGAGCCGTGCACCAGATTGCCGTGGAACATCAGCATGCCGCCGGCCTTGCCGGTCGGCGCGACAATGCCGCCTTCCCTGACCAGCCGCGTCACGGTTTCCTCATCCAGCGTCCACAGCGGATAGGACGTGGTCTCGAGATCATGCGAGGCCTTGAGGTCGCCGGCATGCTGGCTCTTCGGCACCAGCATCAGCGGACCATTGATGGGCATGACCTCGTCGAGAAAGATCGCGATGTTCATCGCCCGCGGCTCAGGCATGCCGTCGTCGCGCTTCCAGGTGCCGTAATCCTGGTGCCACTGCCAGACGTCGCCGGTGAAGGCGGATTTGGCGTTGATCTTGTACTGGTGCATGTAGACCTTCTCGCCGAAGATCTGTTCCACCGGATCGATCATGCGCGGATGCGCGCCGAGCAGCCCGAACGCCTCGTTATAGAGATGCGCGGCAAACGCGGTGCGCGGCGCGCCGCTCTTTTCGCGCCACACTTCAGGGCGTTGGGTGTCGTAGATGCCCTCCGCCTCGCGCGCCAGCAGGGCAACCTCCTCGGCGCTGAACAGTTCGGGTAGAAACAGCCAGCCCTCGCGGTTGAAATCGTCGATCTGCTCTTGAGTCAGTTTCATGGGTTTCCTCCTTTGGTCTTGTTCTCTCCCCTCATGGTGAGGAGCGAGCGCGTCTTCGCGCGTCTCGAACCATGAGAACTCCCTGGCTCACCCTTCGAGACGGCGCTTCGCGCCTCCTCATCAGGGTGAGGACGTTCTGTTGGCTATGCCGCCTTTGCGTGTGCCTTCAGTCTCTCCTCGGTCATTCGTCCGGCACCGAGCGCATGCGCCAGTGCCGCGCCTTCGGCGGCCTTGGCGTTGCCGGAAAGCACATGCGCGGCAATCGTCCCGTGTTCGGTCCAGGCGCTGTCGCGGTAATCGAGCTCGGCCAGCACGGTCGCCATCGAGCGGCGCATATGCGGCCATTGCGGCGCGATCATCTCCTCGATCGCGGAATTGCCTGACAGCCGGTGGATCGCGCGGTGGAAGTCGACGTCGAGCGCGATCAACTGCGCCAGCGGCGTTTTGTCGTCGATGGCGCGCCCGGCCTGCAGCGCAGCTTCGAGCTGCGCCCGCCCGGCAGCATCGGTTTTCACCCGTCCGGCCGCCAGCCGGGCCGCGAGCGCGTCGATGGCGCCGCGCACTTCATACAGCTGGCGAATGCGGCCGGGATCGAGCTGGGTCACCTCAAAACCGCGGCGGCCGCGCTCGGAAACCAGTCCCTGCCGGTGCAACAGATGCAGCGCATGCGACACTGGCTGGCGCGAGACGCCGAGCCTGTCGGCCAGTTCATTCTGGAGGATGCGTTGTCCCGGCGGCAGCGTGCGGTCGATGATCGCGTCGAGGATCCGCGCATAGACTTGGTCGATCAGGTTGGGGAGCGGATCTAAAGGGATCATGCCGGCTGTCCATTTGGAATACGGAATTCCGTATTCGAAGATACCGCCAGCGACTGGACTCGTCAAGGCGTCTTCGGAGCCTCAAAGCACCTCCACGTCGAACCCGGCGATCCGCCCGGCATCTGCCACCGCTTCCACCGCCGAGATCCGGTCGCCGGAGAAAGTAAGCCGCAGCGCGATACGCAATTTCCCGCCGAAGATGACCGCGACTCCGAGCGCGCCGTCGACGAACGCGGGCTTTGCCGCCTGTGCGCGGCCCTTGAAGGTTTCGGCAACCGCCGCCGCGCCGCGGATTTCCGCGAGCGAGCCCAGTCGCTGCGCCGCCTGATCGGCGCGGAATACGACGTCGGGATCGAGCACCGCGAGCAGCCCTTCGAAATCGCCATCGCGTGACGCCGCGAGAAACGCCTCGACGATTTTTCGCTGCCGGCTCAGATCCGTATCGGGCGGCGGCGCGCCCTGCACGCGGCGCCGGGCGCGGCTTGCCAGCTGCCGTGCCGCGGCGGGCGTGCGGCCGACGATCGGCGCGATCTCCTCGAACGGCACGGCGAACATATCGTGCAGGACGAAGGCGAGCCGTTCGGCCGGCGCCAGCGTCTCGAGCACCACCAGCAGCGCAGCTCCAACGGAATCCGCCATCTCGGCGTCGCGCCCACTTGCGTCGTCGGCGACCGGCTCTGGAACATGCGGACCCATCGGCTCTTCGCGCCGCGATTTGCGCGAACGCAGCATGTCGAGGCAGACGCGGGCAATCACCGTGGTCAGCCATCCCCCGAGATTTTCGACCGCGCTGGTGTCGGAGCGGCTGAGCCGCAGCCAGGTTTCCTGGACCGCGTCATCGACTTCGCTGCGCGAACCCAGCATCCGGTAGGCCACGGCGCGCAAACGGGCGCGGTTGGCCTCGAATTTCTCAGTCAGATAATTTTTCTCGTCCATCGGTCACATTCCCCGATTCCCTTCCGTCATGCCCATGACGAACGAAACCCGACCGATGTGACAGCAGAGCGGCGCGGGAACGTCAAAACCGAACCAACCGAATGGAGAGAGAAATGATGCAAGCTCGCATGAACCACCCCGCGATGGTCGTTCCCGACGCCATGAAGGCGCTGCAGACGCTGGGCGAATTGACCAAGCACGGTCTGCCGGAAAAGCTTCTGGAACTGGTGCATCTGCGCGCCAGCCAGATCAACGGCTGCAGCGCCTGCGTCGACATGCACCCGCGGCTGGCGAAAAAGGCCGGCGAAACCGAAGAGCGGCTGTTCTCGGTTGCGGCCTGGCGCGACACGCCCTACTTTACCGAAAGCGAGCGCGCCGCGCTGGCGCTGACGGAGGCGCTCACCCGGCTTTCCGACCGCGCCGACCCAGTGCCGGATGCGATCTGGAACGAGGCCGACAAGCAATTTGACGAGGCCGAACTCGCGGCGCTGATCCTCGCAATCGCCAACATCAACGTCTGGAACCGGCTCAATGTCGCGGTGCGCCAGCCGGCCGGCGTGTGGAAGGGGTGAGGTTTCACCTCCCCCCGTGGGAGAGGTCGGATCGCGTCGATAGATGCGATCCGGGTGAGGGTTTCTATCCGCGGAGACAGGCCCCTCATCCGGCGCCATAGCCGGTGCAAAGCAAAGCATCGGCGTTCTTAGAGACGGCGGCCGGAGGCCGCCTATGCCACCTTCTCCCACAGGGGGAGAAGGCAGGAGCCACTAGGCCGCCAAAAATTCCAGCACGATCTCGCAGAACTTTTGCGGCGCCTGTTCGAACATCGGATGCGTGGTGCCCGGAATCATCACCGTCTTTGAACCCCGAACATGGGCCGCCAGCGTATGCAGCACATGCGGCAGCGCGCCCCTGGTGTTGGCGCCGCCGATGAACAGCGTCGGCGTCTTGATCGCCTCCGCATCGGCCTTGGAGAATGGCGGCCGCTTGTCGCGGGTTTGTCCGATCAGCGTCATCGCATTGTCGCGCAGCTGCTGCTTCGCCGCGGCCGGCAGCCGCGTCCAGGCGCCGGAACCCTCGATCGCATCGAAGAACAGCATCAGGCCGCCCTCGACATCGCCGGCCGCGATTTTTTCGGCCGCAGCCGCAATCCTCGCGGCCAGCGCCGACGGTCCGGGTTTTACGGCCGGATCGAGCGTGGCATCGAGCTCGCCGCCGGGCTCGGCCAGGATCAGTTTTCGCAATAGATCAGGCCGCCGCTGCGCCACGCGAAACGAAATATGCCCGCCGCGCGAATGCCCCATCAGATCCACCGGTCCGCTGTCGAGCTTCTCGATGAAGGCGATCACGTCGGCCGTGTGCTGCGCGATCGAATAGGTGTCACCGACGCCGTCCCAATGCTCGGGAAAAAAGTGGCGCAGGCTGAGGGAAATCACGCGACGGCCCTTCGACAGCGGCCCGAACGCGGCCGACCAGGCACGGAAATCGCCGAGCGAGCCGTGTACGCACAGTAGCGGCGGGCCCTGGCCTACCTCGAGATAGGCCATGTCGTATCCGTTGACATTTAGCGTTTGCATGGGGGCTCGCGGGGTGGGGCGGGTCGAAGAGGGAACAATAATCCCACGGAAATCGCCGTATGCCCATGGACTAACCACAGCCGTCATTCCGAGTTCGCTGACTTCGTTCGCGCCCCGGAATGACGGATAACTGTGGGACGGCGCCAGGTTCCCTCAGGTTTCGGGTGGATCGCAACAATTTCCAAGCCTAGATTCCGAACCCAGCATCAAGCTCACGACATGGGGCGATAGGATTTGGAGCCAGCCATGACCGACCACCATTTTACGATATTCGACACCGCGATCGGCCGCTGCGGCATCGCCTGGGGGCCGCGCGGCATTAATGCGGTGCAACTGCCGATGGGAAGTGAGGACAAGACCCGGGCCCGCATCCGCCAGCGCTACGGCGACATCGCGGAGGCGCCGCCGCCGGCCGAGATACAAAGCGCGATCGAGGGGATCGTCGAATTGCTCGCGGGCAAGCCGAACGATCTCACCAACGTCGTCCTCGATCTCGATGGCGTTCCCGAATTCCACCGCGGCGTCTACGACATCGCGCGCACCATCCCTCCGGGCAAGACCATGACCTATGGCGATATCGCCAAACGGCTCGGCGGCGTCGAGTTGTCGCGCGATGTCGGCCAGGCGCTCGGGCGCAATCCCTGTCCGATCGTGGTGCCGTGCCATCGCGTGCTCGCCGCCGGCGGCAAGCCCGGTGGTTTCTCTGCCAATGGCGGCGTGGTGACAAAACTAAAAATGCTCGCCATCGAGGGCGCGGTCGTCAATCATACGCCGAATTTGTTCGACTGAATTGCGGTCGGTATCGGCGTGTGCGACATGCTCAATGCCACCTCGCCCACAGGAAGAGGTGACACCGCAGATGCAGATGCGGCACGCGCAATCCAAATTCGCGATCCAATCTAGCCCACCGCCTGGCAGGAAAATCCGTCGCCCCAACGGCGGATTTTCCCTGATGACGGCGAGGGGAAATGCGCCGTGCAGCACAGCGTATCGGTATCGCAATAGCGTTCCAGGAAATTGCGTCGCGTCACTGCCGACTGCGCCTGATCGACATCGAACTTCGCCGACAGTTCAGGATAGCGCGCCTGTAGCGGCGAGTGCATCAAATCGCCGCTCACGACCGCTGTGTCCTTGCCGCGGCCGAAGGTGAAGGCGACATGTCCCGGCGTATGGCCCGGCGTCGGCAGGATGCGCGCATGATCGCCGATCTCATAATCGTGGCGCACGATATCGGCCTGCTTGGCCTCGACGATGGGCAGCACGCTATCGTCGAAAGGCGGCACCGGCGTCTTCGCGTGTTGCTCGGTCCAGTAATCGAATTCGCTTTTCGCAAATACATAACGCGCGTTCTGAAACGTCGGCACCCAGCGGCCGTTCTCCAGCCGCGTATTCCATCCGACGTGATCGACATGCAGATGCGTGCACATCACGAAATCGATGTCGTCGACGGAAAAGCCAGCCGCCGCCAGCGCGCGCATATAGGTGCCGTCGGTCTTCATGTTCCATTTCGGGCGCAGCGGTCGCGGCTTGTCGTTGCCGATGCAGCTGTCGACCAGAATGGTGTGATGCGGGGTCTTCACGATATAGGACTGGAAACACAGGATCAGCACGCCCTCGGCATCGATCGCAGATGCTTCTTGCATCCACGGCCCGTTCTCCGCCAGCAGCTCCGGCGTCAGGCCGGGCAGCAAATCCAGCGCCGGCAGGAAGGTGGTTTCCTGCTCGACGATGCGGTGGATGGTGAGGTCGCCGACGGTGAATTTGAGGCTCATGGCAGCTCCCTGCGACCTAAGCCGGCGGCGGCACCGAGATCTTGACCGAGGGCCGGGTAAGCATTTTTTCGTGGAACGCGTCGAGCTTCGGATAGGCCTTGTGCCAGCCGCAATCGGCAAAGCGGAAATCGGCATAGCCTAGCACGCAAACCAAAGCGATCTGCGCGATATCGAGCGGCCGCGACATCAAGTCCGCCTGCTGCTCGAAACGCGCCATGCCGTTCCATGCGCGCTTCCAATGATCGTCAGCCCACGCCTGCCATCGCAGCGGCTCCGGCCGCACCATTTTCTCGTAGCGGCACAGCAGCATCGAATCGAGCATGCCCTGCAGCAGCGAATGATCGCTCTTGACCTTCCATCTGGCGGCGCCGGACGCCGGAATGAGTTTGCCGCCGCCGGCGAGCTCGTCGAGATATTCCGTGATGACGTAGGAATCGACGATGACCTCGCCATTGTCCAGGATCAGCGCCGGCAGTTTCTTCACCGGGTTGATCTTCGAATATTCGTCGTTGGGCTGGCCCGGCACCACCGTGGCCGGAACGAATTCGATTTTGTCGATCAGGCCGAGTTCGATCGCGGCAATGCGCACCTTGCGCGCAAATGGCGAGGCGGGGGAGAATGTGAGTTTCATGGGGTTTTCCTTAAAGAAAGAGCCTTCCGTCATCCTGAGGTGCTCGCGTCTTCGCGAGCGTCGAAGGATGATGGTTCGTTGTGGCTGATCCTTCGAGACGCGCGCCAGAGCGCGCTCCTCAGAATGACGGCAGCATTAAGCCGCGACGATTTCCTGCCGCTGTTCGCCAAGTCCCTCGATGCCGAGCGTGACGACGTCGCCGACATTGAGGAATTGCGGCGGCTTCATGCCCGAGCCGACGCCGGGCGGCGTGCCTGTCGTAATGATGTCGCCCGGCAGCAAGGTGAGGAATTGCGAGACGTAGGAAATGCACTTCGCCATCGAGAAGATCATGGTCGAGGTCGAGCCGGTCTGACGGCGTTCACCGTTGACGTCGAGCCACAGCGACAATTTCTGCACGTTGGGTATCTCGTCCCTGGTCACCAGCCATGGTCCGAGTGGACCGAAGGTGTCGTGCGACTTGCCCTTGGTCCACTGACCCAGGCGCTCGATCTGGAAATTGCGCTCGGACACGTCGTTGCAGACGCAGTAGCCGGCGACGTGATTGAGCGCGTCGGCCTCGGAGACATATTTGGCGCGGGTGCCGATGACGGCTGCGATTTCGACTTCCCAGTCGAGTTTCGTAGAGCCGCGCGGTTTCTCCACCGCGTCGTTCGGACCGCTCAGCGCCGTGTTGGCCTTCAGGAAGAAAATCGGCTCGGCCGGAATCGGATTTCCGGTCTCCTTGGCATGGTCGATATAGTTCAGCCCGATGGCGACGAATTTCGATATGCCGGTCACCGGCGCGCCGATCCGCGGCTTGCCGCTGACGGCCGGAAGCTTGGCGGGGTCGAGCGCGGCGAGCTTGGCCAGCGTGGCCGGCGCATAGGCCTCGCCATTGAGGTCCTTTACCTGCGCCGAGAGATCGCGCAATTGACCCGATTTATCGATCAGGCCGGGCTTTTCCTGGCCTTTTGCCCCGTAACGAACAAGCTTCATTTCTTATCACTCCCCTGGGGTTTCGTTGCTTGGATGCTTCATGGAACAGCGCGCGGCGAAATTCAACTGCTGACTTCGCGCTGCATTGCAGCCCCCTGATCCCGAGGTGCGGCCCTTTTTGGCCGGGTCTCGACCGATGGAGCCGCGCCTTGATGGTTGGAGACGCGCAAAGACGCGCTCCTCACCATGAGGGAGGCCCTTTCGGGGATCGCGCCCTAAACGATGAATTTGAAGGCATCGCCGTCCCGCCTGATGCTTCCCGCGCTGAAATGCCCGCCGATCACCACCGTCGGCGTATCGGCAAAGCGTGAGAACAATTCGCGCCGCGTCACAGCCGACTGCACCGGATCGGAATCCGCGGTCGACGACCAGTCGAGATGCGCCATCTGGCAGGGATGATGGGCGACGTCGCCGCTGAGCAGGCCCGCTTCGCCGTCCGATTGGATGAGAATGCTGATATGGCCCGGACTATGGCCTGATGTCGGGATCAGGGTGATTTCATCGCAAAGCCTGGCGTCGCTGGCGACGAGATCGGCCTTGCCGGCATCGACGATCGGCTTCACCGAGTCATTGAAAACAGCAAGCTTGTCGGGCTCGTCGCTGTGATCACGCCAGTGCTCATATTCGGTTTTGCCGAACACGTAACGGGCATTCGTGAATGTCGGCACCCATTTGCCGCCGGCGAGTCTTGTGTTCCAGCCGACGTGGTCGACATGCAGGTGGGTGCAGAGCACTGTGTCGATGCTGTCAGGCGGAAAGCCTGCTTCCGTCATGGCTTCGAGGAAGGGCGTGTTCCGGTTATTCCAGGTCGGGACGATGCGGCCTTCCTTGTCGTTGCCGAGCCCGGTATCGACCACGATCCGGCGCGTGGGGGTCTCCACCGCCAGCGAGTGGATCGACATTTTGAGCCGGCCCTCCTCCGTGGCGAAATGGGGAATGAGCCAGGGCAGTTTCCGGATTTCTTCATTGGTGGCCAAGGGGAGAATAAATCTGGTGCTGCCGATGGTCTCCAACTCGACGATTTTCGTGATTTTGACCCGGCCCACATTCCAGTGCATCCGGCGCTTCCCCCAAGGTCTTCGTTTCCTGGGCGCAAAGATGCTGGTTTCCGTGGGGGCGCGCAATGGATCATCTCGCCGGCCTGCGCGTTGAAAGGGCACCTGCAGCCAAGGGAGGGCAGGATGCCAGAACTAGCTATTTCGGCCGACAAGGTCGGGTTTTTGATCGAGAAAACCCGTGAATTCGACGTCAAGGAGGGGGCGACCGATCCGGACTCCGGGTCGAACGGCGCCGACGACAATATGATCGATGTGCTCGAGGAAGATGGCGGCGATCCCGTGGCGCGCGAGATCACCGGCTTCATCAATGCCATGACCGAAGACGAAAAGATCGATCTGATCGCGCTGATGCGTCTCGGGCGCGGCGACGGCACGATCGAGGAGTGGGACGAACTCCGGCGCGAAGCCGCGGAGGGACGGGCCCGCAACACCGCAAGCTATCTTCTGGGAGAACCCCTGGTCAGCGATTACCTGGCCGAGGGGCTGGATACGTTCGGCCTGACCTGGACCGATGAGCGGACCACGCCGGTGCGATAGCTTAGCGCCCGCAGTCGACAATGACGGTGCCGAGCTTGTCGCCTTTTTCCACCGCGAGATGCGCCTGCGCGGTCTCCGACAGTGCAAACTGCGCGGCGATGTTGTGGACGCGCCGGCCGGCGGCGAGCCATTTCGAAATATCGGCCTGCGCTGCTGCGAGCAAGGGCTGCGGCAGCGCGTACAGCACCAGCGTGCGCAACGCGATGCATTTCTCCATCAGCTCGCGCATCGGCACGGTCGGGTTGCGATTGCCGTTGGTGGCGTACACGGCGATGGTCGAATTCATGGCCATCAGCTTCAGGGTTGTCGCGATGTTGCCGCCGAAGTCGACATCGACCACACGGTCGACGCCGCGCTGGTCGGTGAACGCCATTGTCTTGGCGACGACATCCTCGGTCTTGTAGTCGATGACGAGATCGGCGCCCGCAAGGCGCGCCTGCTCCGCCTTCAACGACGAACTGACGGTTGCGATCACCCGCGCGCCGCCCCATTTTGCCAGCTGCACGGCATAGTGGCCGACCGCGCCCGCGCCGCCGGCGACCAGGACGGTCTGGCCCGCGATCGGTCCGTCGCCGAACAGGCAGCACCACGCGGTCATGCAGGGAATGCCGAGCGTCGCGCCAGCGGCGAACGACACATTGTCGGGTAGCGGCGTCACCAGACGCTCGGCCAGCGCTATATATTCGGCCGCGGTGCCGAACGACCGGCCGTTACGCTGTCCGTTATAGAGCCAGACCCGCTGGCCGAGGCCGAGCCGCGTGACGCCGTCACCGACCTGGTCGACAATGCCGGCGCCGTCGCTGTTGGGTATCACGCGGGGGAATTCCATCGCGCGATAGCTGCCGGCG
>Ga0070680_100003570_pt1 | contig 11609 bp, 11 predicted proteins | sample KBSC73BmetaG_FD_64672 | JGI IMG/M metagenome (GOLD analysis project Ga0070680, IMG submission 64672) | Corn rhizosphere microbial communities from Kellogg Biological Station, Michigan, USA - KBS C7-3B metaG | ecosystem: Host-associated > Plants > Roots > Rhizosphere | place: USA: Michigan...
CGCTTTCCAGGCTGCGTTGGTGCCGGTGCTGCTCGTGCTCTCGGCCATCAAGTTCGCGCTGGTCGTGATGTTCTACATGCACCTCAAGTTCGACAACAAGTTCTTCGCCCTGCTGTTTGGCGGCCCACTGCTTCTGGGATTCTTCGTCGTCGTCAGCCTGCTGTTCCTCTTTTACGGTGGCATCCGGCTGCGCACCGGCATGTGAAACCCTGGAATACGTGGGATCTGCATCCGAGCGTACTGATCGGGCTCGCCCTCCTGGGCGGGCTTTATGTCTTTTTGGGGGGTCACACGTCGGCACGTCGGCACGTCGCAAGCTTCGTCGCGGCGCTGGTCGTTCTGTTTCTCGCGCTAAACGGGCCGCTGCACAACCTCTCCGACACGTACTTGTTCAGCGCGCACATGGCGCAGCACCTGCTGCTGACGCTCGTGTTCCCGCCACTGTTGCTGTACGGCGTACCTGGAGCGGTCGTGCGCCCGCTGCTGCGGCCTCGCTGGGTCATGGCATTCGCCCGCGTCGTCACAAGGCCGCTCGCGGCCGCCGCCATCTTCACGGCGCCAATCGTTTTGTGGCATGTACCGGCTTTCTACGAAGCCGCCCTCCGCAATCACAACCTGCATATCGTCCAGCACCTGGTGTTTCTCACGACGGCGGTCATCATGTGGTGGCCGGTGCTCTCGCCGGTGCCGGAGCTCCCACGGCTGCCGCATCTCCTCCAGATGGTCTACCTGTTCCTGCTCGGCATCCCCATGTCGATCACGGGGGCCCTGATCAGCTTGTCGGACCGTGTGCTCTATCCCTTTTATGCGTCCGCCCCCGTACGCGTTGGCGGGCTGTCTCCGCTCGACGACCAACAGATCGGTGGACTGCTCATGTGGGTGCTGGGCGGGCTGATGCTGTGGATTGTGATGACGGTTATTTGGTTTCGATATTCGGTGTGGGATCAGAGAGGGGATGCGGAAGCGGGAGTGCCGGAGGAAGCCTACGGTGGGCCTAGGGTTGGGGACTAGGGATTCGGAGTCCCAAGTCCCTAGTCCCCACCCCTTGTCCCTAAATCATTCGCCGTCTTCGGTCTCTCCCAGCGGATGGCGGCGCAGTTCCTCACCAATCTTCGGATGCTCGCGCCAGAGGAAATAGCCCATGCCGAGGGCCGCGAGGGCATTGCCGACGGCGACGTTCCACCAGACGAGGCTGGCAAGCAAGGGCTTGGCGAGCAGCGCGATGAGGATATAGAAGCCGACCTCGAAGAAACAGAATCCCACGACCACCAGGAACAGCGTCGACGGCGCATATTCGACCTCGGCCGCCAGAGCCGCTGAGATGACGCCGACGACGACAAAGGCGCTGACGTGGATCATGGTGTAGCCGAAGATGCGGGCGGGTTCGATGACGACGGCGGTGGGATCGTGCGTTCCCCAAAAGACGGCGCTCCCCAACATCGCCGGTGTAAAGAGCGGCTGGCCGTTGATCGTATCCACGATGAGGAACCAGACGGCGACCACGGCGGCGCCAATGCAGCCGGCGATGAGTCCTTCGCGCAGGATGCGATTGAGGTCCATGGCGGCTCAATATATCGTTAGCCCCGCCTCCGAACAGTAGGAGCACTCATGGTGACGCGCCGTCCGTTGTTCTATGGACTCTGTTTGTTGCTGGGCGCCCTGATGTTTGGGGGCGCCGGTCTCATGCATCCGATTCTGTCCGGCGACGGCGCCGCGCAGCTGAGCACCATCGCGCGCACGCCGTGGTGGCGCACGATACACTGGGTCTTGCTGTTCGGTCTCGTATTCATGTACGCGGGGCTGATCGGGGTCTCGCTGCGCCACAACGAAACTCCGGGCGCCTCCCCGGCCCGTGGCGCCATCCGGATGGGCGCCTTCACCTTCTCCGTCTGGTCGCTGAACATCCTGTTCATGGTGGGGGCGGGCTTCCAGCTCGCCCGCGCCTACGCCGCATCCGACGCGGGCCTGACCGCCACCCACGCCGTGTTCCTCTACGACATGCTGCATCCCTCCGGTCTCGCCGCCGAGCGGCTCGCGACGTTCATGCTGGGAATGGTGGCGTACATGTTCGGCTGGGCGATTCGCAACGGAGGCGTATGGCCGCGCTGGCTGGCCTGGGCCGCGTGGATCGTGGCTCTGGTCAACGCGGGCGTCGCGCTGGTGTTCAACGAGTTTTCCGTGATGCTCTTTGTGGCGCAGGGGCTATTTGTGACATGGTTGGCGGCGACCGCGGTGTTGATGCTCGCGGAGCGCCGCCAGGGAACGCAGGTAAAGTAGGGGCGCAGCATGCCGCGCCCCTACATCCCGTCATTTTGCGCGCACGCGCACGATGCGTTGCTGCCAGCCGTCCGGCGTGCTCGACAAAACCGTCAACGTGACGATCTCGCCGGCTTTCACACTCGCCAACGCCTGCCGCAGCTCGGTCCGCGTCCGCGCGGGTAGTCCGTTCACCTTGAGGATAATGTCGGGGTTGCCCTGCGTGTCATCCACCAGGTGTTGATAGGACGGGCCGTCGGGCGACACCTGCGTGACGATGAGACCGCCGCCGGCGCGCATGACGCTGCGCAACGAGGGATCGCGGGCGTTCTCCTGGGACAGCGGCTGCACCGAAATGCCCAGCGTCTGCTCCATCGGGCTGGTGTCGTTGCGGCTCGCGCCGTCATCGGAATCCGCAACTTCCTCCGGCTCCGCCGATGGGGCCGCGACCAGGCGGACTGGAATCGTCTTCCTCGTGCCACCCTTGCGCACGACGGTGACCTGAACCATCTCGCCCGGCTTCTTGAAGCCGACGCGCTGCTGCAGCTGGGCCACCGACTCGATCGACTGACCATCGACCGAAATAATCACGTCGCCTTCTTGAATGCCGGCGCGCTTGGCCGGTGAGTCGTCCCCGGTGAAGTCGTTGACCACCACACCACGGATATCGGTCAGCTTCGCGTCCTCGGCGTCCTCCGGCGTTATGGGCCGAATCGAAACGCCAATCACGGCACGCTCGACGTGCCCCGTGGCGATCAGCTGCGTCATCACGGTGCGGGCGAGGTTAATCGGGATTGCAAACCCGTACCCGGCATACATGCCAGTCTCACTGGCGATGGCGGCATTGATGCCGATCACCTCGCCGCGCACGTTCACTAGCGGTCCGCCCGAGTTGCCCGGATTGATCGCCGCGTCTGTTTGAATGAAGTCCTGGATCGCATAGCGGCTCTGGTTGAGGCCGACGAGCAGCCGTCCCTTGGCGCTGACGATCCCCGCGGTCACCGTGAAAGTGAACGCCTCACCCAGCGGGTTTCCGATCGCCAGAACCCAGTTGCCGATCCTGGTCGAATCGGCATCACCGAGCCGCACGGTCGGGAGTCCCGTCGTCTGGATCTTGATGACGGCGATGTCCGTGCTGGGATCGGTGCCGACCGTCTTGGCCGTGAACTCGCGATTGTCGAGCAACCGCACGGTGACACGATCGGCGCCCTGCACGACATGGTTATTCGTGAGGATGTAGCCGTCCTGCGAAACGATGAAGCCAGAACCCGATCCCTGCTCGATCTGGGGCCGACGCGGGGTCTGGAAGAAGTCCTCGAATCCCGGCGGCAGGCGACGGTTCGAGACACGTTCCCGTCGCTCGGACCGAATGAATACCACGGCCGGCTTTACGTGCTCGGCCACCGATGCGAACGCATCACCGAGATCAACCGCTGCCTTGGCTTGAGGAACAGACTGGCGGCGCGTGTCCTGCAGCACCGACCGGACTGCCGCCTCGCCACGCGAAGGCAGCCGGAACGCGGAGGCGAATGCCAGTCCCAGCGCAAACGCCATCGCGACCAGCGTTCCGAACTTCAACCAGTCCCGCGTCTTCACCGACATCAGCGTACTCCCCCCGGTTCAGGATTTCTTCTTATCGTCATCCACGATCTCGTAATCAGCATCGACGACGTTTTCCTTGCCACCGTCACCGCCGGCGCCTGGCTGACCCTCACCGGTCCCTGACGGTCCTGCACCGCCTGCCCCCTGATCAGCACCGGCGCCCCCCGCGCCCCCTTCTGCTCCGGCTGCGCCGCGCGCCGCGTACAGCGACGCCCCGGCCGCGGAGTAGGCCTGCTGCAGCTCGTCGAGGGCCTTGCTGATCTCGTCCGCATTGCCGCTGCGGAGCGCCGCCTGTGCCGCCTGAATCGCGGCGTCCAGCCGGGTCTTGAGGCCGGCCTCCAGCTTATCGACCCAGTCCTTCGACTCCTTGGTCACTTGATACACCATGTTGTCGAGACGATTCCGCTGCTCGATCACGTCCCGCCGCTTCTTGTCTTCCTGTGCGTGCGCTTCGGCGTCCTTCACCATCTTGTCGATGTCCTTGTCGGCGAGGCCGGACGATGCCTCGATCCGGATCTTCTGCTCCTTGCCCGTCGCCTTGTCCTTGGCAGATACGTGCAAGATGCCGTTCGCGTCAATGTCGAACGTCACCTCGACTTGCGGGACGCCGCGTGGAGCCGGTGGAATGCCGGTGAGCTGGAACTTGCCGATGGTGCGGTTGTCCTGCGCCATCTGGCGCTCGCCCTGGAGCACATGAATCTCGACGGTGGTCTGATTGTCTTCCGCCGTCGAGAATACCTCCGACTTCTTGGTCGGGATGGTCGTGTTGCGGGGAATGAGGACCGTCGTCACGCCGCCCAGCGTCTCGATACCGAGTGAGAGCGGAGTCACGTCGAGCAGCAGCACGTCTTTGACCTCGCCGGCGAGCACGCCACCCTGAATCGCGGCGCCGATCGCCACGACCTCGTCGGGATTCACGCCCTTGTGCGGCTCTTTCCCGAAGAAGCTCTTCACGACCTCCTGGACCTTCGGCATGCGCGTCTGACCACCAACCAGAATGACCTCGTCGATGTCACCCGGCTTGAGCCCCGCGTCCGTGAGCGCCTGCTGCATGGGCGGAATCGTCCGCTTCACCAGGTCGTCCACCAGCTGCTCGAGCTTGGCACGCGTGAGTGTGAGATTCAGGTGCTTGGGCCCGGACTGATCAGCCGTGATGAACGGGAGATTGATTTCCGTCTGCATCACCGTCGACAACTCCATCTTGGCCTTCTCGGCCGCTTCCTTCAGCCGCTGGAGCGCCATCGGGTCTTTGGACAGGTCGATGCCCTGATCGCGTTTGAACTCGCCGACGAGCCATTCCATCACGCGCGCGTCGAAGTCGTCACCGCCGAGGTGGGTGTCGCCGTTCGTGCTCTTGACCTCGAACACGCCTTCAGCAAGCTCGAGAATCGAGATGTCGTAGGTACCACCACCCAGGTCGTAGACGGCGACCTTCTCTTCCTTCTTCTTGTCGAGTCCGTAGGCGAGCGCCGAGGCCGTCGGCTCGTTGATGATGCGGACCACGTCGAGGCCGGCGATCTTGCCGGCGTCCTTGGTCGCCTGACGTTGGGAATCATTGAAGTAGGCTGGGACGGTGATGACGGCCTTCTCGACCTTGTGGCCGAGGTAGTCTTCGGCGGTCTGGCGCATCTTCTGGAGGATCATCGCCGAGATCTCGGGCGGCGTATACTGCTTGCCGCTGATCTCCACGGCGGCAAGCCCATTCTGACCGCGCACCGTCTTGTAAGGAACGCGCTTGATCTCTTCCGAGACCTCTTCGTAGCGTCGCCCCATAAACCGTTTGATTGAGAAGACTGTGTTCTGCGGATTGGTTACGGCCTGCCGTTTCGCCACCTGCCCAACCAGCCGTTCACCGTCCTTGGTGAAGGCGACCACCGAAGGCGTCGTCCGACCGCCCTCGGCGTTGGGAATGACCACGGGATCGCCACCCTCCATGACCGCCACGACGGAGTTCGTGGTCCCGAGGTCAATACCAATGATCTTCTCAGCCATAACGCTCAGCTCCTGATAGGGATTTTGATGCGGGCCCGCTGCTGGCGGTCGCAGAGGGCAAGCATCGTGCCTGCTTTCGATGCCAAAAAGGCAGGGGCGCGGGCTTAGGGTCGGGGACTGGGGACTACCAGCCCCTGACCCCGGACGCCAAACTCCTAGACCCCATGTTTCCGTATAAAGACGAGAACCCCACCGAGAAGCCCGCTGTCATCACCGTCGCCATCATCCTCGCCAACGTTCTTGCCTTCATCCTTGTTCAGGGTGCCGGTGCCGACGCGCCGCTCGCCAGGTCCGTGTGCAATTACGGGCTGATCCCCGGGGAGATTCTCCAGAGTGTGAGGCCGGGAACCGGCATCGAGCTCGCCCCCGGGATGGTCTGCGTCGTCGATGCCGTGCCCAAGTACTGGACCGTGCTGACTTCGATGTTCATGCACGGCGGATGGTTCCATCTGATCGGCAACATGCTGTTTCTGTGGGTGTTTGGAAACAACATCGAAGACGCGATGGGTCACGTGAAGTTTTTGATCTTTTATCTGCTGTGCGGAATCGCCGCGGCCGCGACCCAGACGTTGGTCAGCTCGCACTCGGTCGTCCCGATGGTCGGAGCCTCAGGCGCGATCAGCGGCGTGCTCGGCGCGTACATCCTGCTGTACCCCCGAGTTCCCGTGCACACGCTGATCGTCTTGCCGATCTACATCACCACGGTCCGACTGCCGGCCTACGTCATGCTCGGGTACTGGGCAGTGCTGCAGATCTTGAGTGGGCTCGCCGGTCTGCGGGACATGGACAAGGGTGGGGTGGCGTTCTTCGCTCACGTGGGCGGCTTCGTGACCGGACTCGTCCTGGTGCGGCTGTTCGCCTCGGACGACGTGCTGCGGCGTCGGCCTACGCCTCCTGCGCCCTACTACCGCTATCGGACCGACTGAGCCCTCAGCCGTCTGCCGTCAGCCCTCTGCATGATGTTTGATAGACTTGCCCTCCACCAGGAACACCACATCCTCGGCAATATTCGTCGCCAGGTCCGCCACGCGCTCCAGATTCCGGCTCACCAGAAATAGCTCCAGGGCAGTTCCGATGATGTGCGGATCCTCCATCATGTGCGTCAGTAGGATTCGGAACATCGACTGATGGAGTGCGTCGACGCTGTCGTCGCGCCGGCAAATGGCCCGGCCGGCCTGCGCGTCGCCGCGCACGAACGCGTCGAGCGCGTCGGCGAGCATCGTGCGCGCCTGGCGCGCCATCTCGAGCAATTCGGGCTCGGGGACGATGGGGCGGGCCTGGAGCAACCGCTCGGCCGACTGCGCGATGTTGACCGCATGATCGCCGACCCGCTCCAGGTCGTTGGCGATTTTCATCGCGGCCGTCAGAAACCGCAGATCCCGAGCCATCGGTTGCTGGGTCGCGAGCAGCCGGATCACGGTCTCCTCGATTTCCAGCTCGAGGTGATCGACCTCGGTGTCTCCGCTGATAACCTGGGTGGCCTTGGCGCCGTCACGCTGCAGTACCGACTCGACGGCGGCCGCGAGAGCCGCCTGCGCCTCACCTGACATGTTGAGCAGCGCGACCTTGAGCTCGGAGAGCTCGTCGTGGAAATGGCGGTGACTTGCTGGTTGCGCGTTCATCCGAACCGTCCTGTGATGTAAGCTTCGGTGCGCTCATCCGTCGGGCGCGTGAAGACTTGTTGGGTGGTACCGAATTCCACCAGGTGTCCAACATAGAAGAATCCCGTGAAATCGGACACACGGGCGGCCTGCTGCATGTTGTGGGTGACGATCACGATCGTGTAACTCTGCTTCAGCTCGACCAGCAGCTCTTCGATGCGTTGTGTCGCGATCGGGTCGAGGGCAGAGCAGGGCTCGTCCATGAGCAGTATCTCGGGCTCGTTGGCGAGGGCGCGCGCGATGCACAGGCGCTGCTGCTGTCCGCCGGACAGCGACGTCCCCGGCTCCCGCAGCCGATCCTCCACCTCCGACCAGAGCGCGGCCTGCCGCAGCGCGCGCTCGACGCGGCCCGGCAGATCGCGTGCGGGACAGAGCGCATTGAGACGCGGACCATAGGCGACGTTGTCGTATACCGGCTTGGGGAAGGGATTAGGGCGCTGAAACACCATGCCCACGCGGCGCCGCAGGGTGACCACGTCGTTGCCGGGTCCGAAGATCGATTCACCGTCCAGCAGGATCTCGCCTTCATGCCGAGCGCCGGGCGTGAGGTCGTGCATCCGATTGATCGAGCGCAAGAACGTCGTCTTGCCGCACCCGGATGGACCGATGAGCGCCGTGATGGCGTTGCGCGGGATCGAAAGGCTGATGCCGTGCAGCGCTTGGTTGGCTCCGTACCAGAAGTCGTACGCGCGCGACTCGAGGACGGCGGTCGGACTGTCGGACGGTCGGACGGTCGGACCGACAGGCGCATTGTGGTCCGACTGTCCGACTGTCCGACTGTCCGACGTTGTCGTTTTCATCCGAACCGACCCGTGATGTACGCTTCTGTCTGCTCCACCTTCGGTTTCGTGAAGATCTCGTTCGTTTTCCCGACCTCGATCAGGCTCCCCAGGTACATGAACGCCGTATAGTCCGAGACGCGCGCCGCCTGCTGCATGTTGTGGGTGACGATCACGATCGTGTACAACGTCTTGAGCGCGTGACACAGCTCCTCGATGCGCTGTGTCCCGGCGGGGTCAAGGGACGCCGTCGGCTCGTCGAGCAGCAGAATCTCGGGCTGCGGCGCCACCGCGCGCGCGATGCAGAGACGTTGCTGCTGCCCTCCCGACAGTGCCAGCGCGCTGGTATGCAGCCGGTCCTTCACCTCGTCCCACAGCGCGGCCTGCTGGAGCGCGCGCTCCACCGACTCGCTGATTTCCGCGCCCGGTTTGCGACCATTCACGCGCAGCCCCGCCGCGACGTTGTCGTAGATGGACATCGTCGGGAACGGCGTGGGCCGCTGAAACACCATCCCGATGCGACGCCGCAGCTCCACAGCATTCACGCCGGCGGCGTAGATGTTCATCTCGTCGAGGAGAACCTCGCCGGTCACAGACGCGCCGGGCGTGAGCTCGTGCATCCGGTTGAGGCACCGCAGCATCGTGGACTTGCCGCAGCCCGATGGTCCGATGATCGCGGTGACCGTATGTGCCGGAAACAGCAGCGACACATCGCGGACCGCCCGGAGCTGTCCGAACAGCGCCGTGAGCTTCACGGTCTCGAGCCGCAGTCGTGTATTACCGGATGCTGCCATAGCGTTGCCGGGTCACCCAGCGGGCGGCGAGAGAGATGATCAGCACCAATCCCATGAGCACGAGCGCCGAGGCCCAGGCGAGGCGATGCCATTCTTCGAACGGACCCGTGCCGTACACGTAGATCTGCAGCGACAGCGTCTGCATGGGATGGTTGACGCTGAGCGAGAAGTTCAGGTTCCCGAGGGCGGTGAAGAGCAGGGGCGCGGTTTCGCCCGCGATGCGTGCGATACCAACCAGACACCCGGTGACGATTCCGCCCAGCGCTGTCCGGGCGACGACCTTGAGCGACGTGCGCCAGCGGGCATACCCCAGCGCCAGTGCTGCTTCGCGCAGCGAATTGGGCACCAGACGCACCATCTCTTCGGTGGTTCGCGCCAGCATCGGTATCATGAGAATCGCCAGGGAGACGCTCCCGGCCAGGGCGGAGAAATGGCCGGTCGGTCTCACGATGAACGTCCAACCGACGATGCCGATGACGATCGACGGCGTCCCATTGAGCACGTCGGCGACGAAGCGCACCAGAAATCCGAAGCGTCCGCCGCCGTACTCGGCCAGATACATGCCGGCGCCGACGCCGATCGGTACGCCGATCAACGCGGCGAGCGCGACGATGATCCCCGTCCCAACGATTGCGTTGGCCACTCCGCCGCCGGTCTGTCCCGCAGGGACCGGGTTTTTCGTGAAGAAGTCCCAGTTGATGGAGGTCGCACCCTTGAGGAGCAGGTTCCCGAGGATGAGCACGAGGGCCAACACCGCCACGAACGAGAACAGCACGACGACCCCGGTCATGAGCCGGCTCACCAGATGGCGGCGGAACGCGCGCGCGCTCACAGCGCCCGGCTCCCCACGGCGGTGCCGCGCGCGACGCGCCAGATCAGCCAGCGCGCGATCGCATTCACGACGACGGTGACCACGAACAGGATCAGCCCGACTTCGAACAGCGCCGACAGGTAGAGGCTGGTCGTCGCCTCACTGAACTCATTGGCGATCGCGGCGGCCATTGTATACGCCGGCGCGAACAGCGAGACGCCGATGTCGTGCCGATTCCCGATCAGCATCGTCACGGCCATCGTCTCGCCCAGCGCGCGCCCCAGGCCGAGGATGATGGCGCCGATAAGACCGGCGCGTCCGTAGGGGAGCACGGCGGAGCGCACGGCTTCCCAGCGCGTCGCCCCCATCGCCAGCGCCGCCTCGCGCTGGCTCACCGGCACCGCCAGCAGCACTTCACGCGACACCGCGGCGATGTAGGGCACGATCATGATCGCGAGGATGATGCCGCCGGCAAGGAGCGAATTGCCGTAGAACACCCCTTTGAAGAGCGGCAGCCAACCCAGCACGCTCTTCAGCGGCGGAACGACGGAGCTGCGCAAGAACGGAATCAGCACAAAGATTCCCCAGACGCCGTACACCACGCTGGGGATCGCCGCCAGGAGCTCGACGAGGAACGCCACTGGCTGGCGCAGCCAACGGGGGGAGAACTCCGTGAGGAAGATGGCCACGCTCAACGCCAACGGGACGGCGAGCAGGAGCGCAAGGAACGAGGAGGCCAGGGTCCCGAACACCATGGGCGCGGCGCCGTACACGTCTTTCACCGGGTCCCAGGTCGACGTCCACAGAAACGACGGGCCGTAGCGCTTGAGTGCCGGCAGCGCACTGACGAACAGCACGCCCAGCAGTACCAGCATCAGCGCCGGCAACGCGAGTGCAAAGAGTGTGAGGATCTGGCGGTAGATCCGATCGCTCCGATCCACGCCCAGCAAGACTTGCCAGCGGGGTTGTGAGGGACGCGAAACCGGTTCGATCGGGAGGGTAGTCATCGCCACGGGGAACCTACCGGCGCCTCATCTGGTGTCCGTCACGGCGATGTAACGGAATTGTCACCACGAAAAGCGCACCCCCCGGCGCCGAACTGCACGCCGGGGGGTGGCGGTATGACTGCTTACATGACCGGGCGACCGCCCGCCGTCACGCTCTTCAAACGAGCCTGAATCCAGGGCCGGAGATCCTTGGGTAGCGAAGCGTACCCAAGTTCCGAAGCCTTCGCCTGACCATCTGTTTCGGCCCACCAGATGAACTGCACCAGCGCCTTGGCCTTCGCAGCGTCGCTGTAGGTCTTGTGAACGAGCAGCCACGTGAAGCTCGCGACGGGGTACGCTTGGGCGCCCGGCGCGTTGGTGATCGACACGCGGAAGTCCGTGCTCGGTCCCATTTCCTTCATTGCACCCGCGGCCGCGGCGGTCACAGACTCGAGATTCGGCGTGATGAAGTTGCCGGAGCTGTTGCGCAGCGACCCGAACGTGATCTTGTTGATCAGCGCGTACGCCAGCTCGGCGTAACCGATCGCTCCGGGGGTCTGGCTGACTGTCGCCGTGACGCCCTCGTTACCGCGACCGCCGAGACCGACGGGCCAGTTCACCGAAGTCCCCTTGCCGACCTTCTCCTTCCACTCGGGACTCACCTTCGACAGATAATCGGTCCATACGAACGACGTGCCCGAGCCGTCGGAGCGGTGCACCACGATGAT
>Ga0070680_100003571_pt1 | contig 11606 bp, 9 predicted proteins | sample KBSC73BmetaG_FD_64672 | JGI IMG/M metagenome (GOLD analysis project Ga0070680, IMG submission 64672) | Corn rhizosphere microbial communities from Kellogg Biological Station, Michigan, USA - KBS C7-3B metaG | ecosystem: Host-associated > Plants > Roots > Rhizosphere | place: USA: Michigan...
CGAATTCCTGCGCCGCGATGCTGTTTTCGACGAGAGATGTTTCGTCATCGTCGCTCACGTCCCGGTACTGCCGCTCTCCGGCCAGGATGAGCGACGATCCTGCGCCCGTTCGATACTCGATCGCGCCTCGCCCTTTCAATTCCTTGTCGCTGAAGCCGTACCTACCGGACGCCGCGACGTCGAAACCGCCACCAACCCGCTGGAGGAACCCGGTGCCGAGCGCGAGCCCTTCGACACGATTGAAGCGCGCGAAGTCGGAGATGTGGTGAGCAGAGAGCGCGAAGCTCTTGCTCCTCGCGAGCGCCTGCGCACGAACGAGAGAACGAGCTTCTTCCTGCACCCTCTTCACGTCTGCGTCAGTTACCGCGCGGACGTCGGGTGGAAGTGAGTCCAACACCTGGCCCTTGAATGGGAACGGGTGCAGCGCCCGCTCGCCGGGCGGCGCCATCACGATCTCCGGTCCAGTGAAAAAGCTAACCGGCACCCCGGTGTTCACCTCGTAGCAGCAGATCTCCCACCGGCCCCGGATGATCCCGCGCGCGGGGTAATCGAGCCAGGACCCCGTACGACGGATCTCGATCTCCTGGCGCCGCGGGAGCCAGAACCGCCCTTCGATCAGGGCGTTCTCGAGAACTACGGAGACGTCCTCGAGGTCCTTGTCGATGAGAGCCGCACGCGTGAAGCTGAACGCCATCCGTACTACCTCTCCGCTCTCGCGATCGATGAACACCGCCCCCACCGCGCGCGGCTGTCGATCATCTTTCGGACGAACCCTGACCTCGTAGACATCGAGCACGCGGTCGCCGAGTCGGATCTGGAGGGAGTCGTGGATGGCGTAGTCGTATTCCTGGAGCCCGACCGGAGAGAGCGGGTGCGGAACGTCCTTCACTTCGTCTCCCTCGCCTATCCGTATGACGTTCCTGAAATTGTTCTGGACGATTCCCAGGTGGTCGCGGTGGTAGTTGATGTCGGTCGGCAGCATCAGCGTGTCGCGGCGACCCATGATCCGCTGCTTGCTGAGATCGGGCGCACGCCAATAGACTTCCAACCCCAGCTCGTCCGCTTTCACGATCTTTGGCGGCTCGGGGAATCCTTCACCAAGTTGGGCGAGGAAGGTGACGTACCCGTGCGCGGTGGCCTTGTAGTCGACGAGGCCGGTGTCCGCGAGCTGGCTGGTCCTGCGTTCCGTCGCACGCTCGACCAAAGCGCGCGTCCGCGGATCGTTCCACGTTTGCGCGTCGAGCCGGCCGGCCGTGGCGAGCGCGATGAGAAGGACTGGGGCTCGGAGATTCACTCAGGAAAGTTAGTTGCGGGCCAAGTTTGGGGGGAGCAATTGCAAGCAAAACGAACACAGGACAGTCGATGAGTCTGGCGGAATTCAGAAGGCGCGCGAAAACCGCGACACTGGTGCCGGTGTGGAAGGATTGTCTCCTCGACACTGACACTCCGGTGTCGGCGTTCGCAAAAATCAGCCGCGGACCATTTGCGTTCTTGCTTGAATCCGCACCCGCCGGGGGCGAGACCTGGTCGCGCTACACCTATCTCGGGTCAGAGCCGCGCGCGGCGTGGAGACTTGCGAACGGCGTCGTCGAGGACTGGACGGCCGAGCTGGGATGGCACAACGCTCGAATGCCATCCGATCCGCTTGCTGACCTCGCGATGCTCGTCGATGGCGCCAAACCCGCGGACGTTCCCGAGCTCGGAGACTTCTGGGGTGGAGTGGTTGGCTATTTCAGCTACGACATCGTCCGCCTCATCGAAAAGCTTCCCAATCGACCGCCGATGGGCGTTCCAGTTCCCGATGCGGTGTTCGTATTCACGCGTTCGCTGGTGATTCTCGACAATCTGCACGGAAAGGCGCGCGTCGTAGTTTCGGTGCCGGTGCCGGCCGGCGCCCCCGATGCGGACGTTCGGTCCCTTTACGACGGCGCGATTGCGGATGTCGAGCAGATTCTCGCGCGGCTGCGCGCGGTCGGGCGCATGGAGCCGATCTCGTTGGACCTCACCGCTGCGCCCGTGATCGGAAAATCGAGTTACGTGCGCGCGGATTTTCTCTCTCACGTCGACAAGATCAAGGAATACATCCGAGCAGGCGATTGCTTTCAGGCGCTGTTATCCCGGCGAATCGACATCCCGCTGGATTTCGAGCCGGCCGATCTCTATCGCGCGCTGCGGGCGATCAATCCATCGCCGTACATGTACCATCTCGTACTCGACGGCGTGCAGATCGTGGGGAGCTCGCCGGAGCTGCTCGTGCGCGTGTCGGAGGGGCACATCACACTTCGCCCGATCGCGGGCACGCGTCGGCGTGGGGCAACGCCGGCCCAGGATGATGAGCTGTCGGCCGAGCTTCTCGCCGACGAGAAGGAGCGCGCCGAGCACGTGATGCTGGTTGATCTGGGTCGCAATGACGTCGGCAGGGTGGCGAAGTACGGTACGGTGAAAGTCACCGAGCTGATGAAAGTCGAGAAATATTCGCACGTGCTCCACATTGTCAGTCAGGTGGAGGGCGACCTGAACGACGGACTCTCGGCGCTGGACGTGTTTCGCGCTTCGTTCCCCGCCGGTACCATGACGGGCGCTCCCAAGATTCGCGCGATGGAAATAATCGATGAGCTGGAACCGGTGTCGCGTGGCCCGTATGCAGGCGCGATCGGCTATATCGCCGCCGGAGGAAAGCGGATGGATCTGGCGATAACCATCAGGACGTGCATCATTGCCGATGGAATGGCGTCGGTGCAGGCCGGCGCAGGCATCGTCGCCGACTCCGTCCCCGAGAAGGAATGGGACGAAACGCAGAGCAAGGCGCAGGCGCTTCTGAACGCGATCGCATCGGTCCGCCAGGTGCGGAAGCGGCACAAATAGTGGCAGTCATCGCAATTCCGTCCTACGATCGATTCGAGGTCGGCGGTGCGCGCGTTGTAGCGACGATATCGTGTGCGGCGTGCATCCGGGACGTGCTCGAGAAGGAACGTCTCTATGAATATGCGGCGAGGCAGCCGGATGCAGTTCCGCTCGTGGGACGAGCGCCCGTGTTCGCCGTGAATCTGCCCGGTGCGTGCGGACGCGTTGTGGTTCGCCACAACATGCGCGGCGGGTGGATGGCGAAGTTCAACAAGGATCTGTTTGTCTTTCCCACACGTGGCTTCCGCGAGCTGATCGCTTCGCTGCGCTTGCGGGCGAGCGGGGTGAGCACACCCGAGGTCGTGGCGTACGTCTCGTATCCGAAGAACTGGGTGCTGCGTCGATCCGATGTGGCGACGCGTGAGATCTCGAACGGCCACGACCTGTCCGTCGCGCTCGCCAAAGTCACAGATCATGATCATCGCGTGATGGTCCTCGACGCCGTCGCCAAACTGCTGCGCGCGTTGACACATGCAGGAGCGCACCACCCAGATCTCAACCTCAAGAACGTGCTGCTCACCGCCGGGCTGGGCGAGGGTCTGGACGCCCACGTGCTCGACGTCGATCGCGTCCGGTTCAGCTCGCCCGGCTCTCCACTCGTAGCGAAGGCAAACCTCGATCGATTGATTCGTTCGCTGCGGAAGTGGCGCGACAACTTCGAGCTCCCCTACTCCGCTGAGGACGAGGAGTACCTGCGTCTCCGGACCGGCGAGTGACCGCTCGGCTCCCGCAATCGGTGCCCGACAACATATGCATCGTGATGATGAGCGCTGTCGGCGACGCGGTTCACGTGCTGCCGGTGATCGACGCTCTCAAGCGGGCGAATCCGAGGACGCGAATCACCTGGGTGCTTCAGCCGGGGCCGGCGGCGCTGGTGCGGGGTCACCGTTCCGTCGATGAGATAATCATCTTCGACCGGGGGCGGGGCTGGCGTGCATTTGCCGACGTGCGATCCGAGCTGGCGAAACGACGGTTCGATCTCGTGATCAACCTTCAGGTTTATTTCAAGGCGGGGATCGTCACCGCATTCACGAGAGCGCCGATCAAGCTCGGCTTTGATCGCGCACGGGCGCGGGATTTCAACTGGCTGTTCACCAACGCGAAGATCCCCGCGCACGCGGTGCAGCACGTCCAGGATCAATACTTCGAATTCCTCGGTGCGCTCGGCGTTTCGCCCGAGCCCGTGGAATGGGACCTTGGGCCCTGGCCCGATGAGCGCGGCTGGCAGGCGCAGTTCCTCGCGTCGGTCAATCGCCCCGTCGCATCGATAGTCATAGCGACCAGCAAACCCGAGAAGGATTGGATTCCCGAGCGCTGGGCGGAGGTAGCCGATGCCCTTTATCTGCGCTACGGGATGCAGGTCGTCCTGGTCGGTGGAACCTCGGAGCGGGAGCGCGCAGCAGAGCGAATCGTGATGGAGCGCACGAGCCACAAGCCACGATCGGAATTGGGGAGCGGGTTGCGAAAGCTCGTCTCGATTCTCGACGCGTCGTCGCTGGTGCTGTCGCCGGACACTGGACCATTGCATATAAGCGTCGCGCTCGATCGGCCCGTGATCAGCCTGATGGGTTACACGAATCCGAAGCGCACCGGGCCGTATCGCAAGTTTCACGATCTGATGATCGATGTCTATGGTGAGCCAGGCGAGAATTACCCGATTTCGATGGAGAATCGTCCAGGGCGGATGACGCGTATCGAGACGCAGGACGTGCTGGCAAAAGTCGCGCTCTGGAAAGAGCGTTACGACGGCGGCAAAAGTTGAAAGCGCGCAAGCCGCCAACTGCGAAGCTCCCTGTCAGGGAACAGGTATCCGCGGGCGGAGTTGTCTTCCGTCGCTACAACGAACGGATCGAGGTTGTGATTGTCGCAGTCGGCCCTCAGAACAGGTGGCAGCTGCCCAAGGGACTCGTCGAGCCCAATGAGAAACCGGAGATGGCCGCGGTGCGAGAAGCGCGCGAGGAAGGGGGAGTCACGGGCGAAGTCGTGAGTGACATCGAGACCGTCGAGTACTGGTTCGCCGGTCTCGATGGAGGAGAGAAGGTTCGTTTTCACAAACGCGTTCACTTCTATCTGTTGCGGTACATCTCGGGCGATCCCAAGGACCACGATTGGGAGGTGAACGACGCCCGGTGGGTGCCGATCGACGAGGCAGCCGGTCAGCTTGCGTTCGAGAATGAGCGGCGGGTGGTTGATCAGGCGAGGGAAACCATCATGGCAAGAGGCCCAACTCAGTAAGGAATCGCGTAGTGGTCAGTTCCGACCTCGCTTTCTTGCCATCGCTGGCCACTCTACCAGGCAGCGGAAATGATCTACGAGACCGGTGAGACCGTTGAGACCGGTGAGGATGGTGTTTGTTTTTGTTTTTGAACAAGTCGTTTCCTCACCGGTCTCATTGGTCTCAACGGTCTCCCCATTTTTCCCCTATCCGTCCAACAGGCGGACTTCGAAGCGAGAAGGGGAAGCGCTAGGTGCGAAGGCTCCCGAACCTGTACTGCACTCCCACGTCCCGCATCAACCCGATCAGCCTCACCAGCGGCAGTCCCATGACGGCGAAGTAATCCCCCTCGACGCGCTCCACGATCGTGGCTCCGTATCCCTGAATCCCGTATGCGCCCGCCTTGTCCATCGGCTCACCGGTGGCGATGTACGCCTCGATCTCTTCCTCGCGCAGGCGGCGGAACTTTACTTTGACTTCCTCGATCGCCGAGCGAAGCTTCCTGCCACGCGAGACGGCCACGGCTGTGATCACCGTGTGTTCTCTGCCACTCAGCATTGCGAGCATCCGCGCGGCGTCTTCCATGTCGACCGGCTTGCCGAGGACTTTTCGATTTATGACGACTATCGTGTCGGCGGCAATCGTGATGAGATCCGGATCACGCATCGCGACGGCACTCGCCTTGTCCCGCGCCAGACGCTCGGCGTGGCGACGCGGTGCCTCGCGCGGACGCATCGATTCGTCCAGGTTCGCCGGACGCACTTCGTGAGCGATGCCGATGAGATTGAGCAGCTCTCGTCGTCGGGGAGAGGAAGAGGCGAGCACCACCTTACAGGTGCTCACCGCTCGAGCCAAAGCGTGACAGGACCATCGTTGACGAGCTCGACATCCATCATCGCGCCGAACTCACCCGTCTCGACCTTGAGCCCGCGCTCCCGCAGCGCCGCGACGAAGCGCTCGTAAAGCGGAATCGCCTCTTCGGGACGCGCGGCATCTATGAAGCTGGGGCGCTTCCCCTTCTCGGCGTTGCCGTAGAGCGTGAATTGCGACACAACCAGAAGAGCGCCGCCAACTTCAGCCAGGCCGAGGTTCATCTTTCCCTCGGCGTCGCCAAAGAGCCGAAGGCCGGACGCCTTCTCCGCCATCCAGTCGACTTTCTCCGGCGTGTCGCCGTGCGTGAAGCCGACGAGAAGGAGAAAGCCCTTCTCAATGCTGCCCGCCGTTCGTGGTCCGATGCGGACTTCCGCCCGCGAGACGCGTTGAAGCAGGACTCGCAGGACCTACTCCACCGTCACGGACTTGGCCAGGTTGCGCGGCTGATCGACGTTCGCGCCGCGCTTGACGGCGATATAGTAGGCGAGTAACTGGAGCGGAATCGACGCCAGCACGGGCGTCAGCATGTCCTTAGTCTCCGGGATACGGAACTCGTAATCGAGCTTCCCCTGGAGAGCTTCCTCGTCGCGGGTGGTGATGGCAATCACACGCCCGCCGCGCGCCTTCACTTCCTGCACGTTAGACACGACCTTGTCGAAAACCGAGTCGTGCGGCGTGACGAAGACGACTGGCATCTTCTCGTCGATCAACGCGATCGGACCGTGCTTCATCTCCGCCGCCGGATATCCCTCGGCGTGGATGTAGCTGATCTCCTTCAGCTTGAGTGCTCCCTCGAGTGCGGTCGGGAAGCTGTAGCCGCGGCCGAGGTAGAGGAAGTTTTGCGCGTTTTTGAAGTCTTCGGCGATCTTCTCCACCTCGCCCGCGCGATCCAGAATGTTCTGGATCTTGGATGGAAGCTCCTGCAACTGCTGGATGATCTCCTTGCCGTCGACCATCGAGAGATTGCGGAGCCGAGCGAGCTTGAGCGTGAAGAGAAGCAGCGCGATGACCTGACTCGTAAACGCCTTCGTCGACGCGACACCGATTTCGGGACCGGCGTGGACGTAGATGCCGCCGTCGCTCTCACGCGCGATGGTCGAGCCCACAACATTCACGATCCCATACGTGCGCGCTCCGCGCGACTTGGCTTCGCGCATCGCTGCCAGCGTGTCGGCCGTCTCACCCGATTGTGAGATGACGATGCAGAGAGTCTTGTCAGATACGACCGGATTTCTGTAACGGAACTCGGATGCGTACTCGACTTCGACCGGAATGCGCGCGAGGCTTTCCAGCATGTGCTCGCCGATCAGGGCCGAGTGCCAACTGGTGCCGCAGGCGGTGATGAGGATGTTGTCGAACTTGAGCAGCTCTTCGTCCGTCATGTTGAGGCCGCCCAGCTTCGACGTCCCCTGATCGGGCAAAAGCCGTCCGCGCATCGCATTCTCTACGGTCGCGGGCTGCTCGAAGATCTCCTTGAGCATGAAGTGGTCGAATCCGCCGCGCTCGATCTGATCCAGATCCCAATCGATCTTGCTCACGCCGCGCTCGAGCTGCTGTGCCCGCTGGTTGAGAATTGTGTAGCCATCGCGGGTCAATACCGCGACATCGCCATCGTCGAGGTAGACCACTTCGCGCGTCTGAGCAAGGATCGCCGAGACATCGCTCGCGACGTAGTACTCGCCGTCGCCGAGTCCGATGAGAAGCGGACTTCCCTTCCGCGCGGCGACGATCTTGTTCTTGTCCTTGCTCGAGACGACCGCGATTCCGTAAGTGCCCTCGATCTGCCAGAGCGCTTCGATGACGGCATCCTCGAGATTCTCGTCGAACGCCTCTTCGATCAGGTGCGCGATGACTTCGGTATCGGTATCGGATGCGAACTCGTGGCCGCGCGCCTCGAGTCCCTTTCTGAGCGTCCCGGAATTCTCGATGATCCCGTTGTGGACGACCGCGATGTCGCCCTTGCAGTCGACGTGCGGATGCGCATTGCACTCGTTGGGGACGCCATGCGTCGCCCAGCGCGTATGGCCGATCCCTGTATCACCGTTGACCGGGCTGGTCGCGAGCGCCCGCTCGAGCTGCGAGATCTTTCCCGCGGCCTTACGGGTCTCGACTCCCGAGCCGTTCATCACTGCAACGCCGGCGGAGTCGTAGCCACGGTACTCCATCCGCTTCAGGCCTTCTAGAAGAAGTGGGGTTGCGCCGCGCATTCCGATGTATCCGATAATTCCACACATATGATCTCTTGTTGGCTGGATGCTATTGGCTGAGGGCCTCGACCGGCTTCCGGCAGTCGCGGACGAGTTTCTCCGCGTCTTCGGCGCTCGGCGCCTCTGCTATTACACGCACGATTGGTTCCGTCCCGGAGGGCCTGATATGTACCCAGCGATCGGGCCATGTGAGTCTCAAACCGTCCTGGGTGTCGGCCTCGGCGTCGGGGAAGGCCCGGGTTAAGGCTTGATACACCGTGTCGAGGGGCGCGTTCGGGCGGTCCAGCTTGTCCTTGACGATGATATAGCGCGGATACGCGGCGACAATCTTGGAGAGAGGGCGCTTTTCTCCCTCTTCCAGCAGCAACTGTAGGATGAGCGCAGCACCGACCGGTGCGTCCCTGCCGAGGTGCAGCTCGGACAGAATTACCCCTCCGTTCCCTTCTCCGCCAATGGGCGACTTCTCCGTCCGCATGCGGGTCGCGACGTTCACCTCGCCTACGGGGGCGCGAATGACCCTTGATCCCGCCTCGGTGGCAATGTCGTCGAGAATCCTGCTCGTTGAGAGATTGGTCACGACCGGCCCCTTTCGATGTCGCAGAACGACCTTGGCGGCTAACGCCAGCGTGTAATCCTCCCCGATCGCGACGCCCTCATCGGAAACGAGCGCGAGGCGGTCGACGTCGGGATCCACGGCCATTCCGATGTCGCAGTGTGAGTCCTGTACCAGCTTCTGGAGCTCGCCAAGGTTCTCGGCCACCGGCTCGGGGGGACGCGGGAATCGCCCGTCGGGCTCCATGTTGATCGTCGCCAGCTTGCAGCCGAGCAGCTCGAGAAGCACGGGCATGAAGACACCGCCAGCGCCGCGAACGCAATCGAGTCCGACCCGAAATTCCCGCTTTCTGATTCCTTCCACGTCGAGAAACGGGAGCGCCAGAATCTTCTCGATGTGCTCGCGGGCGGCGTCCTTGTCGGCGGTGATAACGCCAAGCTTGTCCCACGTCGCGCGCGGAATCTTCTCGCCGTCGACCACCTTCCGCATGTCAGCCGCTTCGGCACCGTCGAGAAAAAGTCCCGATGGTCCGATGAATTTGAGAGCGTTCCACTCGATTGGATTATGGCTCGCCGTTATCGCGAGGCCGCCCGCGGCGTGATGGTGTTCGACCGCGAGCTGTACCGTGGGCGTCGGAACCATGCCGATATCGACGACATTGCACCCGACCGACTGCAGCGCGGAGAGCACGACTGGGTGAAACATCGGGCCCGACACGCGGCTGTCGCGCCCGACGACGATCGTCGCCTTGCCGCCATTGCGCGCCAAGGCCCAGGCGCCGAATCCGGCTGCGAACTTCGCCATGATCTCCGGCGTCAGCGCTTCGCCAACGCGGCCGCGCACACCGGAGACGCTCACCATCAATCCTTCGTACGCCATTCGTGCTCTTCCTCTCTTTCTGTTGGGCCTGCACCGCAGTCCGTAATTTACTCGTCACGGAAGGGCTGGGACGCCGTTTGTTGGGGCCGCCGATCTATTAACTTCCCGTTCAATCTCCTCCACGCGAACCAGCGAATGACCCGCATCTTCGAAGAAGACCTCAAGGCACAGTTCGGCACCCGCGCGATTCACGCGGGACAACGACCGGACATGCTCTCGGGCGCCATCATGACGCCCATCTACACCACGTCCACCTACGTCCAGGAAGGACTCGGCAAGAACAAAGGCTACGAGTACGCGAGAGGCAAAAACCCCACCCGCGAGGCGCTCGAGCGAAATGTGGCGGCGCTGGAAGGCGGTACGCACGGGTTCGCATACAGCAGCGGAATGGGCGCGACGGATTCGATCATGAAGCTGTTCAAGTCTGGCGACCATATCGTCGCCGGCGAAAGCAGCTACGGCGGCACCTTCAGGCTGTTCGACAAGATCCTCAGGAATTTCGGGCTCTGCTTCACGTACGTCGACAGCCGCGATCCGCAAAAGGTGGAAGACGCCTGCAACGAGCGCACTGCGGCGATCATGATGGAGACGCCAACGAATCCAATGATGCGCCTCACCGATCTTGCCGCAGTCGGCGAGATCGCGAAACGAAAGAAGGCGCTCTTCATCGTCGACAACACCTTCGCATCGCCCTTCTTCCAGCGGCCTTTCGATTTCGGCGCCGACATCGTCTATCACTCGTCGACGAAATACCTGAACGGCCACAGCGACATGGTCGGCGGAATCGCGATCGTGCGCGACGATGCGCTCGCCGAGCGGATGCAGTTCATTCTCAACTCGGCCGGCGCTGTGCCGGGGGCGTTCGATGCGTGGCTGGTGCTTCGGGGAACCAAGACGCTTCACCTCCGCATGCCCCGCCACGATGAGAACGGCCGGAAGATCGCGGCCTGGCTCGCCGAGAAGATCGGCCATGAGAACGTGATCTATCCGGGACTTCCGTCGCATCCGCAGCACGAGCTCGCGAAGCGACAGATGAAGGGATTTGGCGGAATGATCTCCGTTCTCACCGGCAGCAAGGAAAAAGCAGCGAAAGTCCTCGGCAAGGTCCGCGTGTTCTCGCTAGCCGAATCGTTGGGTGGAGTCGAGAGCCTGATCAGCCACCCGGCGTCGATGACGCACGCGTCGGTTCCTGCCGATCATAGAGCGGAGCTCGGATTGACCGACGATCTCGTCCGTCTGTCCTGCGGCGTGGAGGATGTCGGAGACCTCATCGCCGACCTCGACCAGGCATTCGGATGAAGATCCTGATCGTCGGCGGGGGTGGGCGTGAGCATGCGCTTGCCTGGAAGCTGCGCCGCGACGATCCGCTGGCCGAGCTGATTGCCGCGCCGGGAAATCCGGGAATCGCGGCTTTGGCGCGCTGTGTACCAATAGCGGTTGGAAAGCTGGAAGCGCTGGCGACGCTCGCCGAAGATGAGCGCGTGGATCTGACCGTTGTGGGTCCGGAGGGGCCGCTCGAAGGCGGGATTGTGAATCTCTTTCGATCGCGCGGGCTGCCGATCTTCGGTCCGACGCGCGAGGCAGCGCGGATCGAGACGTCAAAGCGCTTCGCAAAGGAGCTGATGACCAGCGCGGGAATCCCCACCGCGCGCGCCACTCACCACACCGATTCGGCCAAAGCAAAGAAGGCGCTGGCCGAGTTCGGCCTGCCCGTTGTCATCAAGGCGTCCGGGCTCGCAGCTGGAAAGGGGGTCGTCGTCGCGGAGAACACCGTGGACGCAGAGACGGCGATCGACGCGATGCTCGAGGACGGCGCGTTTGGCGAAGCGGGCGGTGAGATTCTCATCGAGGAATTCATGGAGGGCGAAGAGCTCTCGCTGTTCGTGATCACCGATGGAACCCACGCGATCCCGCTGCTTCCGGCGCAGGATCACAAGCGACTTTTCGACGGAGACTTCGGACCGAACACCGGTGG
>Ga0070680_100003572_pt1 | contig 11605 bp, 10 predicted proteins | sample KBSC73BmetaG_FD_64672 | JGI IMG/M metagenome (GOLD analysis project Ga0070680, IMG submission 64672) | Corn rhizosphere microbial communities from Kellogg Biological Station, Michigan, USA - KBS C7-3B metaG | ecosystem: Host-associated > Plants > Roots > Rhizosphere | place: USA: Michigan...
CGGCGCGGCAAGGCCGTCGAGATCAACGCGCTCTGGTACAACGCCCTCGTGCTGCTGTCGCGCTGGGAGCGCGACTTTGGCGACCAGCACAACTGGAAGAAGTACGGCGACGCCGCCGCCCTCGTGCGCGAATCGTTCAACGAGAAGTTCTGGTTCGAGGAAGGCCGCTACCTCTACGATGTGATCGACGGCCCTGAGGGCAACGATCCGGCCCTGCGGCCGAACCAGGTGCTTGCGATCTCACTTCCCAATCCGGTCCTCGACGAAGAGCACTGGCCGGAAGTGGTTCAGATCGTGCGCGAGCGGTTGCTGACGCCGGTCGGGTTGCGCTCGCTGGCTCCCGGTCATCCCGACTACAAGGCGCGGTATTTCGGTGATCTCCGCACGCGCGACGCCGCTTATCATCAGGGAACGGTTTGGGCCTGGCTGATCGGTCCCTTCATCGACGCCTGGCTCAAGGTTCATCCGGAAGACCACACGTCGGCGCGCGGGTTTCTCGACGGCCTGATCACGCATCTGCCCGAGTTCGGCGTCGGGTCTATTGCGGAAATCTTCGATGCCGAAGCGCCGTACACGCCACGCGGCTGCATCGCGCAGGCGTGGAGTGTGGGCGAAGTCCTCCGCTGCCTGCTGAAGATCAATTCGGCCGAAAAAAGCTCCGAGCTGCAAGAATCCGATTAGCGTCCCGCGGGGCTGCGTTGTAGGTTCGCCTATGTCGAGCGGCATTCACAGCGATCCGGAGCAATGGAGTGATCCTCGGCATCGTCTCGGACTCGCGTCCGAGGAGCAGGCGATCCGATACCTCCAGAGTCGCGGTTGGGACATCGTCGCGCATCGGTTTCGCGTGGGCCGCATCGAGCTGGACATTGTCGCTCGACGCGGGCACCTCGTTTCCTTTATAGAAGTGAAGGCTCGGCGGGGTCTCGCGTTCGGGAGTCCCTTTGAGGCGGTTACCGGGGCCAAACGACGGGAAATCGTCAAAGCGGCGCGGGTTTGGATGGACCGTTTCGGGCAGCAATCCGACGTGTACCGCTTCGACTGTATCGCGATCGTAGGAAACGAGTTAGAACACCTGGAGGACGCCTTCCGTCCTGGATGGCGATAATCGCTGTTTCGGTGTATATTCGGGTCCGCCGGGGCATGGCACCGGCACTCAGGGCCCCGTCTCACAACCCAGGTCGAGGTCAACCATGGCAGAAACGCAGCCCCCCCAGCCTGTAAAGCTCACCGACGATCGGCGCAAAGCGCTGAACCTCGCCATTACCCAAATCGAGAAGACCTGCGGCAAGGGATCGATCATGCGCATGGGCGCTGACACGCCCCAGGTGCGCGTGAGCGCGATCTCGACCGGCGCGATCAACCTCGACGCGGCCATCGGCATCGGCGGGATCCCGCGCGGCCGCGTGACCGAGATCTTCGGCCCGGAATCGAGCGGCAAAACCACCCTCGCGCTGCACGTCGTGGCGCGGGCGCAGAAAGATGGTGGCGCCGCCGCCTACATCGATGCCGAGCACGCGCTCGACGTCGAGTACGCCAAGAAGCTCGGCGTGGATATCGAGAATCTCCTCGTCTCCCAGCCCGATACCGGCGAGCAAGGACTCGAGATCTGCGAGATCCTGGTGCGCTCGGGGGCGGTCGACGTAGTCGTCGTCGACTCGGTCGCCGCGCTCGTGCCCAAGGCGGAGATCGAAGGCGAAATGGGCGACTCGCTCCCCGGGTTGCAGGCGCGCCTCATGAGCCAGGCGCTGCGCAAACTCGCCGGCGCGATCAACCGCTCCCGCACTTCCGTGATCTTCATCAATCAGCTGCGCGAAAAGATCGGGGTCATGTTCGGCAACCCCGAGACGACGAGCGGCGGCCGCGCGCTCAAGTTCTACTCCTCGGTGCGTCTCGACATGCGCCGCATCGGTCCGGTCAAAGAGCGTGAGATCGTGATCGGCAATCATGTGCGCGTGAAAGTCGTGAAGAACAAGGTGGCGCCGCCGTTCCGCCAGGCGGAATTCGACATCATGTTCGACGAGGGAATCAGCCACGAGTCGCTGCTGGTCGACATCGCGGCTGAGGCCGGGATCATCGACAAGTCCGGGGCCTGGTACTCCTACGGCAAGGAGCGAATCGGGCAGGGACGTGAGAATGCCAAGCTGTACCTCAAGGACCATCCCGAGATGTCGGCCGAAGTGGAGGTCCGCGTGAAGGAGCACCTTGGGGTGAAGGCCGCTCCCGGCCCCGGCCCCGTTGGCGGCGACGAGGAAGCGTCCTCGAGCGACGAGTGATTCTCACCGGACTCGCCCCCGATCCACGGCGGCCCGACTATCGGGTGGTCGAAGTGGATCGGGGGCGTTTCGCTTCACTGCCCATCGCAGATCTCGCAGATCTGGGACTGCAGATTGGCGCTGAGATCGCGCCGCTCGTGTACGAGCGGCTGCAGGAGCTGGCCGACCTCGAAGGCGCGCAGCTGGCCGCACTGCGCGCCTTGAACCGGCGAGCGCATGCGGAGCGGGACCTGCGGCGGCGCTTGCTGCAGAAACAGCACCCGGCGAGGGCCGTGGAAACCGCCCTGGCGCGACTGCGCAACGCAGGCTTGCTCGACGACACGCGGTTTGCGTTCGACTATGCGGCTGCCAAAGCCCGGCGCGGGCGCGGTCCGGCGCGCCTCATTCGGGATCTCCAGGCGCAGGGTGTGGACCGCCGCATTGCCGAAGACGCCGTGCGGAGATCGCTCGCCATTGAAGGGGTCGATCCTGCGGCAACGGTGCGTGCACTCGCGGAAAAGCGGGCGCAGCAGCTCGCGGGGCTGCCGCCCATGGTGAAAAAGCGAAGGCTGGTCGCGTTCCTGGTGAGACGAGGATTCAGCGGGTCTGATGTGAGATCAGTGGTAGAAGCCATGACAGCCTAGGTTTTTGATTGCCCCGCGGCGTGGCCGCGGGGCTCCCTACCCGCACTGACTTCGTCGCAACTCGTGAGAGCTCGGGGACAGCACCAGGCGTGCCGGCTGTACGTCCACATAACCTGGCACACATTCCTGAGCGAGCCGACTATCAAAGCGTCCGTCGTTCCGACCGTTATCACATCGATGCTCAACGCTGGGAAGCGAACGAATTGCTCGGTGCTCGCTCAGGGTGTTCTAACAGATCATGTGCACCTTTTGATTCGATGCGCCCCGGACGCGACGGTGAGCGCGTTCGTGCGAGAAGCAAAATCGGAGTCATCCAGATTGATCGGGACAAGCTTGCGTTGGCAGCGGGGCTATCACGCGGACTCGATCAGCAAATCGCACCTGCTTCCTGTACGTCAGTACATCGCAGCTCAATTCCGTCGTCACCCCGACAAGATCCCCCAAGGGTAGGGTGCCCCGCGGCCGTGCCGCGGGGCAATCAAATGCCCCGTCACTGAGGTTTAAGTTCTACGCTGCCTTTCAGTTGCACCTCCTCGCGCTATATTCCCCGCCATGAAGTCCTCGGAAATCCGCCGCAAGTTCCTCGCTTACTTCACGGCTCGCGGGCACACCGAAGTGCCCAGCGGTTCGCTCGTTCCCGCCGACGATCCGACGCTGCTGTTCACCAACGCCGGCATGGTGCAGTTCAAGCGCGTGTTTCAGGGGTTGGAACGCCGCGACTATGACCGCGCCGTCACCTGCCAGAAGTGCGTACGCGCGGGCGGCAAGCACAACGATCTCGAGCAGGTGGGGCACACCGCCCGTCACCACACCTTCTTCGAAATGCTCGGCAACTTCTCCTTTGGCCAGTACTTCAAGAAGGAAGCGATCGAGTACGCGTGGGAATGGGTGACGAGCCCGCAGTGGCTCGGCATCGATCCCGATCGCCTCTACGTCACCGTTCATCACACCGACGACGAAGCGCGCAAGCTCTGGCGCCAGGTCACCGGCATTGCCGACAGCAGGATCTTTGGCCTGGGCGACAAAGACAACTTCTGGCAGATGGGCGACACGGGACCGTGCGGTCCCTGTTCCGAGCTGAACGTCGATCTGCGTTCCAAATCCGAGCGGGGAAAAAGCGATCTCACCACCGAGCAGTTCGAGCGCCTGAATGAAGAAGGCAGGCTGCTCGAGATTTGGAATCTCGTCTTCATGCAGTTTGACCAGCAGCCGGACGGCTCTCGCGTCGCGCTTCCCGCTCCGTCGGTCGATACCGGGGCCGGGCTGGAGCGCATCTCCGCGGTCATGCAGAATGTGCCGTCCAACTTCGATACCGATCTGTTCCAGTCGATCATCGCCGAAGCGGTCGAGATCGTGGGCCGTCCCTATGACCGTGGCCCGGCGGGCGCGCCCTACCGCGTGCTTGCCGATCATGCGCGCGCGGTCGCGTTCCTGCTCGCCGACGGCGTGTACCCTTCTAATGAAGGGCGTGGCTACGTGCTGCGCCGGATCCTGCGCCGCGGCGTGCGCCATGCCTGGCTCCTGGGCCGCCGCGAGCCCACCCTGGCGCAGCTCACGCGTACCGTCCGGACCGTGATGAGCGACGTCTATCCCGAGCTCGAGGCCAAGGAGCAGCACATCGAGCGCGTGACGCGCGCCGAGGAAGAGCGCTTCCTCGAAACGATCGAAGGCGGCCTGTCGCGGCTCGAGGAGCTGAAAGGCGCGAAGACGATCTCGGGAGAGGACGCGTTCAAGCTCTATGACACCTACGGCTTCCCCATCGACCTGACCCAAATGATTGCGGGCGAGCGTGGTCAGAACGTCGATGTGGAAGAATTTGAGCGCGCGCTCGGCCACCAGCGCAGGAGATCACGGGCGGCGCGAAAGGCCGAGACCCGGGACACGGGACACGAGCGACGGGGGGAATGGGTTGAGCTGAAGAAGAAAGGCCAGCAGAAATGGATTGGCTACGAGTCAACCAAGTCCGAGACGGAGCCGATCGCGTTCCGGCAGACTGGCGACCAGCTCGAGCTGATCCTCGCGGAGAATCCGTTTTACGCGGAGTCCGGCGGGCAGGTCAGCGACACCGGCGTCGTCAAAGGCGACGGCTGGGAGCTGACGGTCGAAAGCGTCGAAAAAGTCGACGGCAAGAACGCGGTCGTCGGCACCTTCGGGGAAACGTTCGAGCCCACGCCCGCGCTCGCGCAGGTCAACGAAGCGCGGCGCCGCAACATCGAGCGCAATCACACGGCGACGCATCTGGCGCACGCCGCGCTGCGCCGGATTCTCGGCCCGCACGTGCGGCAGGCCGGCTCCGTCGTGGCCCCCGAGCGGCTGCGGTTCGATTTCAGCCACCATGGGCCGATCAAGGGCGACCAGCTCGCCTCGATCGAAGCCGAGGTCAACGCGCACGTGTGGGAGAATCTGCCGATCGAGACTCGGCAAATGGCCTACAAAGACGCGGTCGCCGCCGGCGCGATGGCGCTGTTCGGCGAGAAATACGGCGACGTCGTCCGCGTGGTCGATGTGCCGGGCGTGTCGCTGGAGCTGTGCGGCGGCACACATGTCGGCTCGACCGGGCAGATCGCGCTGTTTCGGTTTACGCACGAGACCGGCGCAGCGGCCGGGGTGCGGCGCATTGAGGCGCTGACGGGGCCCGCGGCGTACCGCTACGCGCTGGAGCTGCAGCATCGTCTCAACGAAGCCGCCGGCCTCCTCAAGACACAGCCGGAGCATCTCGCCAAGCGCATCGAGGCGATGCTCGAGGAGCAGAAGAAGCTCGAAAAGCGCCTGGAGGAGCTGCTGCGCCAAGGCGGCGGCGCCGCGTCGGGCCAGGAGCTGCGGGTCCCCAACGGACCGTCGCTCTGGTATGTCACGACCGACATTCAGGACCGCAATCAGGTGGCGGTCATGGTCGATGGCCTGCGGGCGCAGCATCCCCAGAGCGCGACCGTCGTGATTGCGCCCTCGACCGCCTACGTCGGCGTAGGCGATGCCCTAATCGAGCGGCTCAAGGCGCCAGAAGTCATAACCGTCATCTCGAAGTACACTGGCGGACGTGGCGGCGGGCGCCCACACTTTGCCTCCGGGAGCATTCCTGATCCGTCGAAGACGCCGTCGTCCACGACACTGGTGGATCTCTTCACGGATTACTGGAAGTGACGCGCGAGCAGCTGCTCGCGTGGCTCGATACGCGCCGTCCGGTAGCGCCGGCTGCCTTGCGGGACCGGTTGCGGAGCACGGTCCATGACGCTCCGGACGGGCTGGTCGCGCATCTGGCCAGGCATGGGCGCGAGCTGCTGGACAAAGTCGCGGCACATCCGGACGGTGGACGCGAGCTGGCGTTCGATCTGCTCGCGGCCGATGCGTTCGCCACGTATGCCTTCGAGGCGCAAGCCGAGGAGGGGAAGGGAGGGGAGCCGTCGCATGAGACTTGATGGTAAGGGTTTGCTCGTGCTCGTGGATCCGGTGCGTACCAGTGTGGCTGACGCAGCCCGGATCGGGAAGGAAGCCAAAACAGCCGGCGTACGAGGTCTATTGATCGGGTCGTCGTTCGATGGTGCCGCGCAGACGCATGAAGTCGCGCGCGCGTTGCGCCAGAGCGCCCCCGGGATTCCGGTGGCGCTTTTTCCGGGCTCGGCGATGCAGCTGACCGATCAGGTCGATCTGGTCCTGTTCCTGTCGCTGGTGTCGGGCCGCAATGCGCAGTACTTGATCGAAGAACACGTTCGCGCCGTTCCGTTCCTACAGCAGCATCCGGTCGAGACGCTGTCCACGGCCTACATCCTCATCGATGGGGGACGCGTGACGAGCGTCGAATCGGTGAGCCAGACGCGGCCGCTGCCCGGGGACAAGCCGGAGCTCGCCGCCGCGCATGCGACAGCCGCCGCGCTGATCGGGATGCAGGCGGTCTATCTCGACGCCGGCAGTGGTGCCGAGCGTCCCGTATCGGTGGAGATCATCCGCGCCTGCCGCGTCGCGGCGCAGGAACGCCCGCTGTTCGTCGGCGGCGGCATCCGCACACCGGCGCAGGCCCGGGCCGCCCGAGTCGCGGGCGCCGATTTCGTCGTCATCGGCAGCGTGGTCGAGGAAGGTCCGCAGGGCGAGCTGGGCCGGCGCGGAGGACTCGGAGGTTTGGAGGCGTTCGTCGAGGCCGCGCGGTGACGCACGAGAAAATCCGCGAGAGTCTGAACGGCCTGGCGGCGCTCGCCGGTCAGGTCGCCGCGGCGCAGGCGGACGCGATCGCCGCGATCGCCGAGCGCTACGAGGCCACGTTGCGCGGCGGCGGCACGCTGTACTTCGCCGGCAACGGCGGCAGTGCGGCCGACGCGCAACATCTCGCGACCGAGTACGTCGTGCGCTATCAGACGAACCGGCCGGCGATGCGCGCCGTGGCGCTGACCACCGATACGTCGCTGCTCACCGCGTGCGCGAACGACATGGGGTTCGACGAGGTGTTCGCGCGTCAGGTCGAAGCGCTGGCGGAGCCGGGTGATCTGCTGGTGCTGCATTCGACGTCGGGCGAGAGTCCGAACGTCATTCGGGCCGCGCAGGCGGCTCGGGCCCGCGGCATCGGCGTGGTCGCGTTTCTGGGGCGCTCCGGCGGCACGCTGAAGGATCTCGCCGATATCTCGCTGATCATTCCATCGTCCGACACCGCGCGGATTCAGGAGCTGCACCTCGCGATCGAGCACGTGATCTGCGATCTGGTCGAGGAAAGCCTCAAGGGATGATCGATCTCGCCGGCAAGCGCGCCTTCGTAACGGGCGGAGGACGGGGCATCGGGCGCGCGACGGCGATGCTGCTGGCGCGCGCGGGGGCGAAGGTGGCGGTGGGCTATCGCGCCCGGAAGCCGGCGGCCGAGCCCCACGTCACGGCCGCGGTGCGCGGCGACCTGGGCACCGCTTCGGGAGCGAAGAAGGCGGTCGATGAGGCGCTGCGCGCGCTCGGCGGGGCGCTCGATATTCTGGTGATCAATCACGGCGTGTGGCCGGCCGACGACGTGCCCGTCTCGAAGATGACCGACGAGCAATGGGAGTCGACGCGGCGCGCGAATCTCGATGCCGTGATCTATGTGTGCCGGACCGCGATTCCGAGTATCGCGGTCGGCGGGACGATCATCCTCGTGTCGTCGACCGCCGGCCAGCGGGGAGAGGCGTTCCACGCCGACTACGCGGCGACCAAGGGTGCGGTTATCTCGCTCACGAAGGCGCTCGCGGTGGAGCTCGCGCCGAACATCACCGTGAATTGCGTCGCTCCAGGCTGGGTGGATACGGAGATGTCGGCGAAACCGTATGCGGGTGAAGGCCGCGCCAAAATCGAGCAGACGATTCCGCTGCGGCGGGTGGCGAGCGCGGACGACGTCGCGGGACCGATCCTGTTTCTCGCCTCGCCCCTGGCGCGGCATATCACGGGGGAGATTCTGAACGTGAACGGCGGTTCCGTTCTCTGCGGATGACTTTTCCGGCGCAGCTCCCCATTCCATCCGAAGTGCTGAAGATCGCCAAAAAGCTCGAAGATTCGGGCTTCGAGACGTGGTGCGTCGGCGGGGCGATCCGGGACAACCTGCTCGGAGTGCCGAATCACGATTTTGACCTGACGACCGCTGCTCCCCCCCAGGACGTGCAGAAGCTGTTCAAGCGCACGGTGCCGGTCGGCATCGAGCACGGCACCGTGGTGGTGCTCGACGCCGACAACAAGCCGCACGAGGTCACGACGTTTCGCAAGGACATCGAGACCGATGGCCGCCACGCGGTCGTGGCATTCGGCGTCTCGCTGATGGACGATCTGGCGCGGCGCGATTTCACGATCAACGCCATGGCGTATCATCCGATCCGGCACGAGTGGCGCGACCCGTTCCAGGGTGCGCAGGATCTCGACAAGAAGCTGATCCGGTCGGTCGGCGATCCCAATTGGCGGTTTCAGGAAGACTATTTGCGCATTCTGCGCGCGCTGCGATTCAGCGCGCGATTCGAATTCCGGATCCATGCGCGCACGCTCGAAGCCGCGAAGGCGAACGTGCAGGGGCTCGCACAGCTGTCCGCCGAGCGGGTGCGCGACGAGTGGTTCAAGGGCATTCAGACGGCGAAGAAGGTGTCAAAGCTCGTCGCGCTCTGGAAAGACATCGGCGCGAAGCGGATCTGGCTGCCGGAATTGGGCGACGCGGCGGGCGTCGATAAGCTCCCGCGCGATCCAGTCGTGCTGACCGCGTACATCGCGAAGGATCCCGCATCGCTGCTGACGCGGCTCAAATGCTCGACCCGTGATATCGAGCGTGGTCGCGCCATCGGCAAATGGCGGGAGAGCTATCCCGAGCCGAAAGACTCCGCCCAGGTGCGCCGCTGGATGGCGGATGTGGGCGAGTCCGTCGATGATCTCCTGATCGGCGCCTCCGACGCGGTTCGCAAAGCGGTGGCCGCCGTGCGCGCGGACAATCCTCCGTTGGCGCTCAAGGATCTCGCGGTGAAGGGCGATGACCTGATCGCGGCGGGGGTCAGGCCGGGCCCGGACGTGGGCGAAACGCTCGCGCGCCTGCTCGACGAAGTGCTCGCGGATCCGAGCCGCAACACGAAGGAGTATCTCCTCACCCGTGTCTAAGGCGCTGCTGTATGCGCTCATCGCCGCGGCGGGCAACGTGCTCGGCGCACTCGCGGTCACCCGTCGAGCGGTGCGTGAGCTGCGCGTCATCGAGCTGCTCGTGGCGTTCGGGGCGGGGTTCATGCTGTCGGTGGCGATCGTGGAGCTGCTCCCGGCGGCGTTGACGCGCAGCGGCAGCCTGGCGCCCGCGCTGGTGCTGATCGGCTACCTCGCGGTCCATCTCACACAACACACCATCACGCCGCACTTTCATTTCGGCGAAGAGACGCACCCCGTCAGTGCGGTGGCCGGGACATCCGCGCTCGTCGGTCTGCTGCTGCATACATTCTTTGACGGGGTCGCGATCGCCAGCGCCTTCCTGGTACGGCCTTCACTCGGCGTCATGGTATTCGTCGCGATTTTCCTGCATAAGCTTCCCGAAGGCGTCACGATTTCGAGTTTGATGGTGGCTGCGGGCCGCTCGCAGGGGCGAGCGGTCGGGGCTGCGGCGCTGCTCGGTATCGCCACCCTCGTCGGCGTGGTGCTCACCGACCAAGTCGGCTTCCTCGTACAGCACGGTCTCGCGCTGTCTGCCGGGGTGACGATCTACGTCGCAGCCTCGAACCTCGTTCCCGAGTTTCAGGGTAAGAGAGGATGGAGCCTGCCTGCGGCGTTCTTCGCGGGCGCGGCGGTGTTCTACCTTACGAAGACGTTGGTTGAGTCTGCGAGCTGATCGGGACACGGGACACGTGAAACGGGACACGTGAACGGCCGGTACGATCGAGCTTTTTGAGTAGACCGACCAAGATCGCGATCACTCTCATCGTCAAAGCAATTGTGCTTTTGAGATCCTCGGTGTTGGCGAGCGCCAGGCGTCTTGTGAGATCCAGATGCGATCGTAACTCAGCGCTCGAACCAAGGGAAATTCGTAGGCATCTCATGAACTGAAGCGTAGTCCCGAGCGCATACCCTTCCGCGATGTTAGCAGGGACTGAGATGCAAGATCGACGGATTTGGTCGATCAGTGCAAAGTGCTTCGTGATGGGACCGGTCAGAGTGAGAGCGTAGGCTTGAGCGGCAAGATCCTGCGCGGCGCGGTACGCGTCCAATGATTCAAGTTGCCGCATAGAACGAGTATTCTTAGAGCGCGAACTGGAACGCAATCATTCCTACGCCCAGAGGGCTGATTACATGCAGCACGTTTCCCGTTTCCCGTTGCGCGTTTCCCGTGTCTGAACCTACCCTCTTTCAAGGCTCAACTGAGCCGCTCGCGGCGCGGATGCGTCCCAAGACGCTGGATCAGTTCTTGGGGCAGGAGCATCTCCTTGGTCCCGGGAAGGCGCTCGGTGAGCTGATCCGGCGCGGCGATGTTGGCTCGTGCATCTTCTGGGGCCCGCCGGGATCCGGGAAAACCACCCTCGCCAAAATCATCGCCAACTATACCGAGCGACATTTCGAGCCGTTCTCCGCCGTGACCGAGGGCGTGGCTCGCGTGCGCGAGATCATCAAGGAAGCCGAAGAGCGTCTCAAGTATCAGGGGCAGGGCACGATTCTGTTCTGCGACGAGATCCATCGCTTCAACAAGGCGCAACAGGACGCGTTTCTGCCGTGGGTCGAAAACGGTATCATCACGCTCATCGGGGCGACGACCGAGAATCCGAGCTTCGAGCTTACCGGAGCCCTCCTGTCTCGGTGCAGAGTGTTTGTGTTGGAGCCGTTGAACGACGAGCACATTCGGACGGTGATCACCCGAGCCATCGAGCTCGAAAGCAAAGGGAGAGGGGAGAAGGGAGAGGTACGATTCGGTGATGATGCCTTGCAACTGCTCGGTGCCCATGCTCAAGGGGACGCGCGAAGAGCGTTGAACACGCTCGAAGCGGTGATCAAGCACGTATCGAACATCTCCCCTCTCCCATCTCCCATTCCCGGTGAAGTCATCCGCCAGGTCTTGGAGAAGCCGTTACCGGTTTACGACAAATCCGGCGAGCAACATTTCAATCTGATTTCGGCGTTGCACAAGGCGGTGCGCGGCTCCGACGTCGATGGCGCGCTGTATTGGCTCGCCCGCATGCTCGCGGGCGGGGAAGACCCGCTGTACATCACGCGCCGGCTGGTGCGGATGGCGATCGAGGACATCGGCCTCGCCGATCCGCG
>Ga0070680_100003573_pt1 | contig 11604 bp, 7 predicted proteins | sample KBSC73BmetaG_FD_64672 | JGI IMG/M metagenome (GOLD analysis project Ga0070680, IMG submission 64672) | Corn rhizosphere microbial communities from Kellogg Biological Station, Michigan, USA - KBS C7-3B metaG | ecosystem: Host-associated > Plants > Roots > Rhizosphere | place: USA: Michigan...
CAACTGACCCGGGATCATCTTCCATCCTTGTGGATAGGCTCCAACGTATTGGGCAGCAAAGCTTGATCCGTTGCTCGTCCACAAATACAAATCCAAAGCCGAGCTGGTCCACATTACGTCCACCCTACCGTCGCCATTGAAATCTCCAATGGCGGAGATGGTGTACTTACCCGAAGCCTCGATCGACTGACCCGCAACTTGCCTCGGACCATTCATGATCCAGTAGCCGAACAGACCGCTCCCCTGGTTGCGCCAAAGCAGATCCGACAAACCATCGCCGTCGACGTCACCTGTGCCGGCCACGGCCCAACCAGCAGGATAGGTTCCGATGTAGTAGGGATCGAAATCCGAACCGTTGCTCTCCCACAAGTACAAATCGCGCTTGGCGCTGGTCCAGACTATGTCAGCTCGCCCGTCGCCATTGAAGTCGCCAACCGCGGCAATGGAATACCCAGCTGCCACCTGAGTCGACCATTTTCGGACGATGTTTGCCCCATCCATGGCCCAGTAGACAAATGTGCCGGTTCTTGTGTTCATAAACAGCAAGTCGGACTTGCCATCTCCGCCGATATCCCCGGTACCAACGATCGTGTCACCAGCCGGATAAGTACCGACATATCGGGCATCAAAACCCGAGCCATTGCTTGACCACAGATACAGGTCGTTGGCAGCGCTTGTCCAAATCACATCACCTCTGCCGTCAGCATTGAAATCACCAACCGCAGCAATGTGATACCCCTGTGCGACGGTTGTCGACCAAAGCCCGGCTACGCTGGCTCCATCCATCAGCCAATACCCGAATGCGTTCGATGTTGAGTTCCTCCATACCAGGTCGGACTTGCGGTTGCCATCCTCGTCTTGTACCGGGGGCTCCTCGCGCATCGGAACGCGTGTAGGTTCGAACGCTGCAACGGTCGGCAGCGTCAGATTGAGGCTGCGTGCCGCGTCAGACTGATCTGTCACCCCACAAGGGGCGCCGTTGCAAAGACTGATGTCCGGATTGGAAAAATAGGGCCAATGCACCACGTAGGCAAACGGCGAGAGCGACGGGTCTGGCTGCGCGAGTAGCGTGTAGCCGGTACCTGTCGCCCCAGAACCCATATTCGGAGGTGCTTGCACCTGCGTCGAATAGGCGTGAGAGAAGGAGTACGCGCCATCATCCGCCGGGTCCCAAGCGACATCCGGAACCAGCCCGAAATTCTGACCGAGAATTTCTGCCAGACCATAACCCGGCATTGATCCGCAGTTGTAGTCACCGTCGTCTGCGACGAAGCTGTACGCGTTTGGTGCATCCGACGCCGTAATTGGCGTCAGGTTGTGTCCCATTGATCCTGCTGCAGCACAAATCACGGTCTGACTATCAGAGACTTGCATGAGGGATACAGCGTCCGCGCCGTATTCCTGCCGCAGGGGCGCTACTGACGCCAGCGACTCCGGGACACCATCGAGGCCTGTACCCATGAGATCCTTCAGCGTCGAAATGCCGGAGTTGTCCGGGTAGGGGACCTCTGCCGTGTGTACCAGACGAATGCGCCCATGGACGCCGCTGTTCTCAAACGCCTGGTTCGTCAAGTCGACTACATGATTGATCCGTGCAACCGCCGCCTCGGTTGAACCGAACAAATCGCGGAATCCTTGCGTATATACCACCAGGAGGTCAACGGTGGCAGGACTTTCTGCGGTTGCTCCAGCCGACGCGGCAATATCAGATGACGCCCGTGACTCCGTGGCCTGCATAGAAATGGCGCTCGGAGAAGACAATGTGAATTGCGGTGCCTTGACTGCGCTGCCCGGAGAAGCTCTGGAATTGACCAACCACACTTGGCTATGCAAGGTGACAAGCGACCAAATTTTGCCTGACGGGACCGGGATCGTGCCGAATGTCGCGTGATCCCCAAAGGTGATCAACACACCACCGGACGCGTCCGGCGCGCCTTTAACCGTTCCTACCCAGGTCCAAGTGCCATCGGGATGGACCAGCGAATCGCGGTATTCGATATAGATGGGGCCGTCTGGCAGCGCAAGCCATATGCCGCGGCCGGGCGCAGCCGCGCCTATCGCGACGCTTTCGTCAACACTGACCGGAACCCCGTCAATTTGCGGCGCCGGGGTGGACGGGCGCGCAAGGACGGTCAACAGAAAAGGATTGCCATCGGCCATTGCCGACAGCGGCAAGACACACAACAAGAACGCAATCAGACAGCATCTCACGCAGCCGCCCCCAATTTTTTATCCCCGACCTTGAATGCCGTGAACACAAACGGCACGTCCCCTCAAGGCAAGTCGCATGCACCAACCCGCGTCAGCCGCGGGGAAAGATAGAGTCTATCGCCCGCGGTTGGCAAGCCCTGCTATGGCAAAACCGCGCGCAGTCCTAAACTTGTTCATTGCAACCGCATCAAGGCTTTCCGGCAGCCATCACTTGGCTTGGAATGATTTTCCATCCCGCCGGATAAGTGCCGGCATACCGCGTATTGAATCCATTTCCGTTGCTCGTCCACAGGTAAAGATCATCCGCGGCACTGGTCCACATCACGTCGACCTTGCGATCACCGTTGAAATCCCCCACAGCGGCGACCTGATAGGCACCAGCCGCGGAAACGGCCCAACCCGATACCTGCCTCGGCCCGTTCATGACCCAGAAACCGAATAAACCCGCGCCCTGGTTGCGCCAGAGCAGGTCTGCCAGTCCGTCGCCGTTGACATCGCCGGCTCCTGCCAGACTCCAGCCGGCGGGATAGGTCCCAGCATAATAGCTGTCAAAACCGATGCCATTGCTCTCCCACAGGTAGAGGTCGCGTTTGACACTCGTCCAGACGAGGTCAACCCTGCCGTCACCATTGAAGTCGCCGATGGCGCCTATGGTGTAGCCTGGCGCGACGGGGGTGGAAAACGCACTGATTATGTTCCCGCCGGTCATGAGCCAGTAGCGCAACGAATGGGTTGCGCTGTTCACGAACAACAGATCGGATTTTCCATCACCGTTCACGTCCCCCGTACCGACCACCTGATCACCGGCCTGATAACGGCCCAAGTACTCGGCAACAAAGGCGGTGCCATTGCTGCTCCAGAGGTACAAATCGTTTTTCGAACTGGTCCAGATCAGGTCGACGCGTCCGTCGCCGTTGAAATCACCCGTTGCCACCATTCTGTAACCCGCAGCAACCGGTGTGGACCACAGATTCAGTATTCCTGCACCGTTCATCAGCCAGTAGCCGAAAGTGCTGGTTTGCGTGTTCATCCATAGCAGGTCAGATTTTCCGTCGCCATTGACGTCATTGCGCATGGACGCCGTCGGGAAACCCGGGGCACTTGCCATCATCGTGGGCTCGAACGCTGCGATCAGTGCCGCAGTGTTGTTCATGCTGTGCACGTTGTCGGCTGACGACGACGAACTGTCAGCGACACCGCAAGGCGTGTTCTGACAGACGGAAATGTTCGGATTGGAAAACACCGCAAGCGGCGTATCGGTATCCGTCCCGTAAGCCATGATCGTGGAAAAACCGTCTTTGCCGTTTCCAAGGTATCCATAGGAATACGGATAGGCGCCCGAGTGCTCGGCATTGGCGCGGTCGTGGGCATCACCCATGTTATGGCCCAACTCATGCGCGAAGGTGGTATCAAGGCAGTAATAACCACCGCTACTGCCGTCGCTGACCACCGAGTAGCCGTACACATTCGAATCTGGCTTTATCTGCGTCTGATCTCCCCCGACCAGCCAGCCGACACCACAATCGCTCTGCGTGGAATTGTCATAACTCCGCATCATGACCACCAGATCGGCACCATACTGCGCGCGCAGCGAGGCGATATTGGCGAGCGATGCAGGAATGGATACCGAATTTCCGTGCTCGTCAATGCCGGTAATTTCGTCCAGCGCACTTTGATTGGCGGTGTTGTCGGGGTAACTCACCGCCGTCGTGTACACCAGTCGGATCTGTTGATTGACACCGCTATCGAGATACGCTTGGTTGGTGATGTCCACGAGGTTCTGTATACGCGTCAGCGCCAAGCTCTGGCCACCCAGCATGTTTGCAAAACCTTGCGTATAAGCGACCATCACGTCGATGGTGACCGGACCCGACGAGGCAGCAGCCTGCCTGACGGCCGCGTCGGCGGCTGCCCGCATCGCCAACGTGTTCTCATCGCCCTTGGGTGCGACGCGCGGCGGGATCGCATAATCCCGCTGGCTGCGCAGCCTGAGCGTCTGCGTCGAACGAGCCATGGCCGCCGCGGAGGTTTCAATGACGCGCGTTTCACCCTGGCTTGTCACGATGCGAAGCGGATATCCAGACGGTTGCGGAATCAGACCGAATACCCCGTCCTTGCCGAACGTCAGCACCACCTGCTGCGCGCCGTGCACGGTGTCGACCGTACCGACCCAAGTCCAGATTCCATTCGCATGGACGATGTGCCGTGCGTATTTGGCGTAAACGCGCCCGCCGCTCGGCGTCGGCAGCCACATGCCGCCCTGGAACACCGCACCCAGCGCATTGTCTTCGCTGATCTTGATAGGCCAGGACTTTTGCGCACCCTGCGCCAGTACCCGGGGGGCACTTGCCCCGATCGAATACAGGACAGGCTGGGACGTCGCTGCCAGCACAGGAAGGCAGCCGAACAAGAGCGAAAGGGTCAGTGCGTAGCCGAAGGCACGCAACGTGAGACGGGGCATGGTGGTATCCATGGACGCGGGTATGCGTATCTTTATACCAGTTCGGGCACGACGCAATGCTGCGGCTCCGCACACAGTTCAGGCGCGGGTCCCGCCGAGCCGTCCGAAAGGCGGTGCCCGTCACATCCCCTCGACAGCAAGGCCCATTTGATTGCCCGCGACCAGCGATTCGGCCGAATGGCGCAGGTCAATCCGCTACAATTCGGCCATTCCTGATCTGGATGCGGCATGTCGAACGACGCCCCCTTGTGGACCCCGAGCGCCGAACGCAGGGACGCCACCAACCTGCATCGGTTCGTGCGGTTCGTGCGCGACGCCACCGGCAACGCCGACATCGGCAGTTACGCGCCGCTTTACGATTTTTCGGTTCGCCACCCCGCGAAATTCTGGCCGCTGGTATGGGAGTTCTGCGGCATCCGTGCTACCGGTGAGTTCGAACCCGTGCTGGCGGATGCCGAGCAGATGCCGGGCGCACGCTGGTTTCCCGGCGTGCAATTGAACTTCGCGCAGAACCTGCTGCGCTTCAAGGACGACAAGCCGGCGCTGGTATTCCGCAACGAATGGGGGCACAAGCGGGAGATCTCCTACGCGCAACTGCACGCGATCGTCGGCCGCGTCGCCTACGCGCTGAAGCAGGCCGGGGTTGGCAAGGACGACCGCGTCGCGGGCTTCCTGCCCAATCTGCCCGAGACGATCATCGCGATGCTGGCAACGGCATCGCTGGGCGCGATCTGGTCCTCGGCGTCACCGGATTTCGGCGTCAACGGCATCGTTGATCGCTTCGGCCAGATCGAACCGAAGGTGCTTTTCTGTGCCGATGCCTACGCCTACGGCGGCAAGCGGCACGACTGTCTCGCCAAGGTGCGCGAGGTGTTGACGGCGATCCCCTCGATCGAAAAGTGCGTGGTGATTCCCTATTCCGGCGATCCGCTGCAGCTCGACGGTTTGCGGGATGCGATTTCGTGGGACGACTTTGCCGGCCACGAAGATCACGCCCTCGAATTCGTGCCGACACCGTTCGACCATCCGCTGAACATCATGTATTCCTCGGGCACCACCGGGAAGCCCAAGTGCATCGTGCACGGCGCCGGCGGCACGCTGCTGCAGCACTTGAAGGAACTGGTGTTGCACACCGATCTCAAGCGCGAAGACCACATCTTCTACTACACCACCTGCGGCTGGATGATGTGGAACTGGCTGGTGTCCAGCCTCGCGGTGGGCGCAACCGTGGTGCTGTACGACGGCTCGCCCACCTGGCCCGACGGCAACGCATTGTGGAATCTCGCCGACGAGGTCGGCATCAGCATCTTCGGCACCAGCGCCAAGTGGATCGACGCCACCGCCAAGATGGGCGTTAAGCCGCGCGAGACGCACAAGCTCACACGCCTGAAAACGATCCTCTCCACCGGCTCACCACTCGCGCCGGAAAGTTTCGATTACGTCTATCGCGACGTGAAGGAACGCGTGCTGCTGGCTTCGATTTCGGGCGGCACCGACATCATCTCCTGTTTCGCGCTGGGCAATCCCGTGTTGTCGGTCTATCGCGGCGAACTGCAAAGCCGCGGACTCGGCATGAAAGTCGAGATTCTGGACGAAGCCGGCCAGCCGGTGCGCGAACAGCCGGGCGAACTGGCTTGTGCCGCGCCGTTCCCGTCGATGCCGGTCATGTTCTGGAACGATCCAGATGGCGAGAAATACCGCGCCGCGTATTTTTCCAAGGTGCCTGGCGTGTGGTGCCACGGCGACCGCGCCGAACTCACCGCGCACGACGGCATCATCATCTACGGGCGTTCGGACGCCACCTTGAATCCGGGCGGCGTCCGCATCGGCACCGCCGAAATCTATCGTCAGGTGGAGCAGTTGCCGGACGTGCTTGAATCGGTCGCGGTCGGGCAGCACTGGCAGGGCGACGAACGCATCGTGCTGTTCGTGCGCCTGCGCGAAGGCGTCACGCTCGACGACGCACTGCGCGAAACGATCTGCAAACAGATCCGCGCCAACACCACCCCGCGCCACGTGCCGGCGAAAATCCTGCAGGTGACCGACATCCCGCGCACCATCTCCGGAAAAATTTCGGAACTTGCGGTGCGAGCGATGATCCATGGCGAGGCGGTGAAGAACACCGATGCGCTGGCGAATCCGGACGCGCTTTCGCTCTTCCAGAATCTGCCGCCGCTGTCAGCCTGAAACCCATGGGTGCAAGTCTGGCCACAAGCGATCCCGCGCAACGCATGCGCGTCCGTGAGACGCCCCCCCAATTAAGCGTTGTCACGTCGGTGTTCCGATCAGAGGCGTTCCTCCCGGCTTTCATCACGGAAATGAGCCAGGCAATCGCGTCGGCCGGCATCACAAGTTACGAAATCATCTTTGTCAACGATGGTTCGCCTGACGGCTCACGCGAGTTGTTGTTGCAGGCCTGCAACGAAAGCCGCGCGGTCAAACTGGTTGATCTTTCCAGGAATTTCGGGCATCACAAAGCCGTTGTCGCGGGGCTTGCGTATTCCCGCGGTGATCTGGTTTTTCTCATCGACTGCGACCTCGAAGTCAGACCCGCGGCGCTCGGTCAGTTCCTGAAAACCATGCGCGAAAATCATCCCGATGTCGTCTATGGCGTCCAGGACAAGCGCAAGGGCCCCGCGATTGAGCGAGTTGGTGGCGCGCTGTTCTGGCGTCTTTTCAATCGCCTGAGTCAGACCGCGGTACCACCCGACGTTTTGACCGAACGATTGATGACGCGACGCTACGTCGATGCTCTGCTGTCACTGGGTGACCGCAACGTGTTTCTCGGCGGAATGATGTACTGGGCCGGATTTCGGCAGATGGGCATCACGATCTCGAAGGATCAACGCGCGGGACGCTCCACCTATTCACTGGGGAAGCGCCTTTCGCTGCTCGTCGAAGCTGTGACGTCGTTCTCCACGGTACCGCTCAAACTGGTGCTGTTGACCGGGCTCTGCATAACCGCATTGGCGCTGCTCGGTGTCGTCGTGCTGGTGGCGCGAAAGCTGCTCGACCCCGCCGCCATCCTTAGTGGCTACACCTCGCTGATGCTGGCGGTGGTCGGGATGGGTGGCCTTGTTCTCACCACGGTCGGCGTCCTTGGGCTGTATGTGTCGCGCATTTTCATACAGACGCAAAACCGCCCTCTCTACATCGTCCGGGACTTTCACCAGCACCCCCATGACTGAAAACCTGGACGCCTACAAATCCGCTTACACGCCTCAGTTCCCGTACCACCACGACGAGGAGCTGCTGTTGCAGGCCTATTCCGGGAAGATCGTTTCCCGGCTGGGAAACCTGCGGGGCCTGCGTCTCCTGAGCCTTGGCATCGGCGGACAGACCGTGAGCGCCACGCTTCGGACCACGCTGGCCATCGACGAATACCACATCGTCGAAGGCTCCGGCGACATCATCGCCGCTTACCGCGAAGCCACCTCACCGCCGGGCAATGTGATCATCCATCATGATCGTTTCGAAACGATCGTCCTGGATGGGCGCTTTGATGCCATCGAGATGGGCTTCGTGCTGGAGCACGTCGATGATCCAGCGCTCGTGCTGCGCCGGTTCCGCCAGTTCCTGAAGGCGGACGGCACCCTGTTCACCGCTGTACCCAATGCGCGATCACTGCATCGCATGCTCGGGCACGCAGCCGGCATGCTGACCGACCTCTACGCACTCAGTCCCTCTGATCGAGAATTGGGGCACAAGCGGTATTTCGATGCCCAAACGTTCGAGGAAACCGTCAGTACAGCGGGATACACGGTCATCCAACGCGATGGACTGGTGTTGAAGCCGCTTGCCACCGCGCAACTTCAATCCCTCGATTTCCCACCCGCCATCGAACGCGCACTCATCGAGGTGGGCTATTCGCTTCCGGACATTTGCAACGGCATCATGCTGACGGCAAAACCTGCATGATTCGCGTGCTCATTACCTGCGGGGGCGGCTTTCAGGGACTGGGGCTTGTACGAGCACTGCATGCAGCCGGCGGAATACGCACCTTCGTGTGCGACGTGCACCCGGACAATCCCGTCCGCTATGTGGCGCATCGTTATCTGGGTTGTCCACTGCTGGCAGACGACGACGCGTACGAATCATTCCTGCGCGATACCGTTGCACGCGAACGGATCGATTTCGTGTTTCCAGCCACTGCGCTGGACCTGCGGGTGCTGGCGAGTCTGCACGCTGAACTTCCGTCACGCGGCGTGACCCTTGCGGTCTGTCGGCAACCGCTGCTCGACCGGCTGCTGGACAAGAAGTCCGTACAGAAATTACTTACCGACGCGGGGTTGCCGGCCGCACAGTCCATCGATCCCCACCAGCACGATTTTTCGTTTCCCTTGATCGGAAAGCTTGCGGACAGTTGGGGCGGACGCGGTCTCGAAATGATCGATTCACGCGAATCCAGAGACCAGCGGTTCGCTTCGATCCGGGCCAACCACTACGTCTGGTCGCGCTACTTCAACCGATTCGAGGAATACTCCGCCGACTTCGCGATCGGCTCGTCAGGAACCCTATCGCCGATCGTGGTGCGAAAGCGTCTGCGCACGTCCGGTGGATTCGCGGTCATTTCGGAATCGGCGGGGGAGCCGGGGTGGCAGGCGCTATTCTCCAAAGTCGCGCAGGCACTGGCCGACGCAGGCGGCTACGGCCTGTTCAATGCGCAAGCGATCGACCCCGGGTCGGAAACGGCCCTGCCATTTGTTTCAGACATCAACCCCCGCATTGGAACGTCGGCCACCCACGGGCTCGCGGAGGGAATCAATCTGCCGGCGTGGTTCATCGGGTCCGTGCGGGGACACGCGCCAGAGGCGCCCCGCCTGCGCCGGCACACAAAAAGCATCCGCCTGTTGTCCGACATGGCATTGCCGGTTTTGCCGCAGCGCCCTCGTGCCGTGGTCTTCGATCTGGACGACACGTTGGTCGATCACAAGCGCTGGCTGCTGGCCAAAATGCAGGCGCTCTACGACGCATGCTTTCTCGACCTCGCAGACAGGAGCCGCTATCTGCGCGTTGCCGTGCAGTTGATCGACGACCACGAGTGGCCACGCCTGATTGACCGCACTCTGGAACTGCTGGATTTGCCGACCACGCTTCGCAACCGGGCAATCGAAGCCTATCGCGCCATGGAAATATCCGATACGCCGTTGTACGACGATGTCGAGCCGGCGCTCTCAGCATTGCGCGATGCCGGTATCAAACTGGCAATCCTGACCGACAATCCGCCCGCGACGCAAAGGTCGAAAATCGCCCACGCGCCACCGCTGCGTGATATTGAGACCGTGGTGTTGTCGCGCGAATATGGCGGCGAGAAGCCACGCCAATCAGTTTTCGACCAAACAGCCGTTGCACTCGAGCTCTCAGCCAACCAACTGGTGATGGTCGGCGACAACTGGATGCGCGATGGCGCGGGCGCGCTCCACGCAGGTTATGCGCATGCCTTCATCGTCCGCCGCAGCGCTTCCGGCACGCTTGCCGATCGCTGGCTTGTCGAGGAACTCGCGGCGATCGGGCAGGCCGACCGGATCAGCGCAGTACCCGGACTTGTCGCGATGCTGCACGCCTGCCTGGATGCACCAGCATGAAGCGCGTCGCCATCATCCAATCGTCTTACATTCCATGGAAGGGATACTTCGACATCATCCACGATGTCGATGAATTCATCTTCCTCGACGACGTCCAATTCACGACGCGCGACTGGCGCACGCGCAATCGCATCAAGACCGTGCACGGATCGATGTGGCTGAGCGTGCCGGCAGGCGCCAACCGCAACCGCAAGATTTGCGAGGTTGTCCTCAATGATCACGCATGGCAAGCAAAGCACTGGGAATCCATCCGCCACGCATACGCAGCCGCCCCCTTTTTTGACCGTTACCGCTCTTTTTTTGAAGACATCTATCTACATGCCTCATGGCGCAGCCTTTCCGAGATGAACCAGGAAATCGTCACACGGATTGCTCGCGACATTCTCGGGATCAAAACCCACATGACCGATTCCCGTCGCTATTCCGCTGGTGGCAGGCGCACCGAGAAACTGGCAGATCTCGTAATCGCGGCCGGTGGCAACCACTATCTTTCCGGGCCCACCGCACGCGACTATATCGAGCCGGAAGTTTTTGCGCGTCACGGTATCGCGCTCGAATACAAGGATTACCGAGGCTATCCGGAGTACCCCCAGTTGCATCCACCCTTCGAGCACGCGGTCAGCGTCCTGGACCTGCTTTTCCACACGGGACCCGATGCGCCTGCCCACATCTGGGGCCATCGGCGGAGCAAAACATGAACATTGCCACAAGCTATGCCATGGTCCTGATGACTGTTCTGACGACTGTGTACGCACAGCTGATCCTGAAATGGCGCGTACTGCTGGTGGGGATGCCACCGCACGACCTTGGTGGCAAAGTCAGGTTCTATACAACGCTGCTGTTGGACCCATGGGTACTCTCCACGTTCGCCGCGGCGTTCATCGCTGCCATGTGCTGGATGACCGCGATGATGCGGCTCGAAATCAGCAAGGCCTATCCGTTCATGGCTCTCAACTTCGTGCTTGTCGGCCTGCTTGCGGTACCCCTGTTCGGCGAGAGCATGACTTGGCCGAAGATGGGCGGGCTCTTCCTGGTGGTGATGGGGCTGGTCCTGACCAGCCAAGGTTGATGCGGTGACCTCGCCAACCCGATCCAGTCCCATCGGCCACACAGCCGAAACCCGCAACCGCATGGATTCCGCATCGAGCGGGCGTGGCGCATCGACGTGGCCTGGCACGCTTGCGGCTGCGGCGATCATGGCTTGCGGTGCCCTCTCGTTCCTGCTGACACATGGCTACGCAACAGGCTGGAATTGGACGAATGATCTGTGGGATACGGGTTACTACTTCCAGATTGCATCCAGCGGCTACCGCTCGGGTGGCGGGCATGCCCTCGCATTTCTTCCGG
>Ga0070680_100003574_pt1 | contig 11601 bp, 6 predicted proteins | sample KBSC73BmetaG_FD_64672 | JGI IMG/M metagenome (GOLD analysis project Ga0070680, IMG submission 64672) | Corn rhizosphere microbial communities from Kellogg Biological Station, Michigan, USA - KBS C7-3B metaG | ecosystem: Host-associated > Plants > Roots > Rhizosphere | place: USA: Michigan...
GCCCCCCGGTCGGTTGGTCCGGGGGGCCATGTCGGGGCCACCCGGTCGGTCAATCTGCACCCGCTCGGGAACCCGCGGCCGGTCGCTCAGCCCTTGACCGACCACGCGCAGGCTCACGATCTCGACCGGCTCGTCGGCGCCTGCCCGGTGTCCATAGGTGCGCTCGTGCTCGCGCCCGAACGCCTCTGCCGGCGACACGCCGGCCGTCACCGCGACGGTCAGCTCGAAGGACTGGCCCTGGTAGCGGCAGTCCACCGAGCGCGCGATGCGAACGGCCGCGCCCGTGAATCCCTCGGCGGCGAGCTGCGCGCGCGCCTCGTCCTCCAGGCGTCCGAACGCCTCGGCCAGCTCCGCGGGATCGAGGCCCTGCGCCGGCCGCCGCCAGGTGCGGACGTAGTGATGCTCGACCTCGGAGTAGAGGAGACCGAAAGCCGAGAAGAGTCCCGGCGCGGGCGGGACGACGACGCGGGTCATCTCCAGCGCCCGGGCCATGCCCGCCGCGAAGAGCGGGCCGTTGCCCCCGAAGGCGAAGAGCGCGTACTCGCGCGGGTCACGGCCGCGCTCGCTCGAGACCGCGCGGATCGCGCGCATCATGTTCGATGCCGCGATGAGGTGAGCGCCGTAGGCCGCCTCGGCGAGCGGCAAGCCGAGCGGCCCGGCGACCCGCTCCTGGAAGATCTCATGCGAGCGCGTCGCGTTGAGCTTCACGGCGCCACCGGCCAGCGCCGTCGGGTTCAGGTAGCCGAGGATGACGTTGGCATCGGTGACCGTCGGCTCGGTGCCACCGAGGTCGTAGCACAGCGGCCCCGGGGACGCCCCGGCGCTGCGCGGCCCGACCTGCAGCGCGCCGCCGACATCGCGCGAGACGATCGAGCCGCCACCGGCACCAACCTCGGCGAGATCGATCGCCGGCACCCGGAGGAGGTAGCCGGCGCCGGTGAGCAGCCGCGAGCCGTGCATGATGCCGCCGCCGACCTGGTACTCGGTGGCCCGGCTGACCGCGCCGTCCTCGACGATCGACGCCTTGGCGGTCGTGCCGCCCATGTCGAACGTGATCAGCTTGTCGAACCCGATCCGCCGCGCCAGCGCCTGGGCGCCGACGACGCCGGCGGCCGGGCCCGACTCGACGATGTGCATCGGCCGCGCCGCCGCCGCCTCGCCGGTCATGAGGCCCCCGCTGGACTGCATGATGAGCAGCGGTCCCCGGACGCCGATCCCGTCGAGGCCGGTCCGGAGCGTGGCCAGGTAGCGGCGGACGATCGGCAGCACGTAGGTGTTGATCACCGTGGTGGAGGTCCGCTCGTATTCCTTGATCTCGGGCAGCACCTCGCTGCTGATGCAGAGGGGCAGCCCGGGCGCGCGCCGCTCGACGATCGCCTTGATACGTTGCTCGTGAACGGGGTTGGCCCAGGCATTGAGCAGGCACACCGCGAGGGCCTCGATCCCGTGGCCGAGCAGCCGGTCGAGCGCCCGCTCGACGTCGGCGTCGTCGAGCGGTTGCTGCACGGCGCCGCGGACGTCGATCCGCTCGCCCACCTCCATCCGTAGGCGGCGCTCGACGAGGGTGGGCGGTTTCTCCCACGTGAGGTCGTAGAGCTTCGGCATGCGCAGGCGACGGATCTCCAGGACGTCGCGGAAGCCGCGCGTCGTGATGAGCCCCGTCCGGGCGCCGCGCAGCTCGAGCAGCGCGTTGGAGGCGATCGTGGTGCCGTGCAGCACCTCGACCACGTCGCGGCCGCCGAGCCCGGTCTCGTCGAACACCTCGCGAAGCCCGTCGACGATGGCGCGGGCATAGTCCTCGACGCTGGAGGACACCTTCTTGATGTGCAGGCGCCCGTCGGCGTCGAGGAAGACGATGTCGGTGAAGGTGCCGCCGATATCGACCGCGACGCGGAAGCGGCTCATGCGGCGAGCCTCTCCGCCGGCCGGGGCGTCCTCATCCTGGATATCGTCGCCATCGCCCCTCCTTCCCCGCTACGGCGCCCGCAGCCGTGCGCGCCGTGATGATACTCTTCCCGCCCGCGCAAGCGGGCGGGGTACAACGCGCCCGGTGAGCCGGGGCATCCCCGCCCTCGTGGCCATCGGGCGGCCTCCCAGGACCCCGGAAGGCGCAGGTCAAGCTGGCGCGTGCCGTGGAGATACGCAGTGCTCGGAGTTCAACGACGACAGGCAGCGGATGGAGATCGAGCCGGGGCTCGACGATCACCGCTACCTGCTGAAGCCGGAAGATCGGCGGGGCCAGCCGCACCGAACGGCTGGCCCCGCGTCGCTCATGGACCTCAGCTGGCGCGCAGCAGCTCTTGCGGGACCATCCCGCCGTTTTCGGCGAGCTTCTTCATGACTTCCTCGTGTAGCCACACGTTCATGGCCGCGGTATCGCCGGTGTCGCCGGTGTACTGGAGATCGGCGGCCAGCTCGCGGCGCGCGCTCAGGCTGCTGTCGATGCCGACCAGCTTCATGAGGTCGACGATCGAGTGCCTCCAGTCGAGCTTCTGCTTGTTCTCGGTCGCCATCCTGTCGAGGATCGCGGAGACATCGACGGCTTCGATACGTGGCGCGGCCGTCACCGGGCCCCCACCGCTGTCGGCCGGACGAGCATCGGCAGTGCGGGCTTCCGGTGCGGACTGCGCGGATGCCTCTGAGGATGAGTGAAAGATCTTGTTCATCAGGGTCGTAAAAATGCCCATGGGATCCCCTCCTTCTCGTCGGGCCTTCCCGGAGCGAAGGAGGGTGCTGCAAGACCAGGACCGTCACGGTCGTGCGCGACCGAGCTCTCGGCCCCTGGGTCGAGAACGGCGGCCGAAAGGACCAGTGGGCCCTAACACGATGCTCCATCACAGCCTGGTGTGAGCCCTCTGGACCTCACGGGCACCATGGCAGCGGGAGTGTTTGACACCTCGCGGCCTTTGGTCGACGATGCGCCTCGGCATGGAGCGTGACGCGGACGTCGTCGTCGTAGGTGCCGGCATCGTCGGCTGCGCCACCGCCTACTTCCTCGCCCGCCGGGGCGCGCGCGTCGTCGTCGTGGAGCGGGGGCCGGTGCCCGGCGAGCAGTCGCGGAAGAACTGGGGCTTCGTCCGCCAGCAGGGACGCGACCCGCTCGAGATGCCGCTGGTCGTCGAGGCGAACCGGCTCTGGCAAGGCCTCGAGCGCGAGCTGAACGCCGACATCGAGTGGGTTCAGGGCGGCAACCTCGCGCTCGCCGCCGACGAGTCTCGGATGGCGCGGTTCGAGACGTGGCTGCCGCTCGCGCGCGAGTTCGGGCTCGAGACGCGCCTGCTCCGCGCCCGGGACCTCGACGCCGTGGTCCCCGGACTGGCCGGTGGCTGGGTCGGCGGCATGCACACGCCGGGCGACGGCCACGCCGATCCCGAGAAGACCACCGACGCGTTCGCGCGCGCCGCCGTCGCTCACGGCGCCACGCTGCATCTGGAGTGCGCGGTCCAGGCCGTGACCACGCGCGCCGGTGCCGTCGCCGGCGTCGTCACCGAGCGCGGCGAGATCCGCGCGCCGGCGGTGGTCTGCGCGGCCGGCGCCTGGTCCTCGCGGCTGGCGCGCACGCTCGGCTTCGCCCTGCCGCAGCGCTGGGTGCGCGGCACCGTCGCGCGCACGACGCCGGCGCCGGCGGTGACCGCCTGCGCGGTCTGGGGACCGGGTGTGGCCTTCCGCCAGCGACGGGACGGCTCCTTCAACATCGCCGCCGGCGGCGCTCTCGACCACGACGTCACGCTCGACTCCCTGCGCCAGCTCCGCTTCTTCCTGCCGAACTTCTGGAAGAACCGGACGCTGTTTCGCTTCCACGTCGGCCGGCCGCTGCTGGCCAGCCTCGCCGCCGCCCTGCCCGGCTCGGCCGCGCGCCGGCGGCCCCTCGTCTGGGACCGCGGACGCGAGCCCCAGCCCAATCCGGTGAAGGTGCGGCGTAGCCTGGCCGAGCTACAGCGCGTGCTGCCGGCACTGCCGCCCCTCGGCATCGCGCGGAGCTGGGCCGGCTACATCGACGCCGCGCCCGATCTCGTCCCCGTGCTTGGTGAAGTCCCGCAGCTGCGCGGCTTCGTCCTCGCGACCGGCTTCAGCGGCCACGGCTTCGCGATGGGGCCCATCGCCGGCCGCCTCGTCGCCGAGCTGATCGTGGACGGCAAGACCTCGCTCGACATCGCCGGGTTCCGCTTCTCGCGCTTCGCGGAAGGCGCCATCGGCCGGCCGCGCAACGTCCTGTGACGGCGCGCTCCGGCGGCTACGCCATCGCCCTCGACGTCGGAGGGACGTTCACCGACGTCGCGCTCGTGCACGAGGCGAGCGGTCGCCTCTGGGTCACCAAGACGCCGACGACACCGAGTGACCCCTCGACCGGCTTCATCGGCGGCATCGACAAGGCGCTCCGGCTGGCCGGCGTCGAGCCCGCGGCGCTGCGCCACGTGCTGCACGGCACGACGACCGCCACCAACGCGATCCTCGAGGGCAAGGGCGCGCCGACCGGCCTGCTGACGACCGCCGGCTTCCGCGACGTCCTCGAGATCGGGCGCCACGACATCCCGCGGCGCGCCAACATGTTCGCCTGGGTGAAGCCGCTCCGGCCGGTGCCGCCCGAGCTGATCTTCGAGATCGGCGGCCGCGTCGCCGTCGACGGCACCGAACTGCAGCCGCTCGACGAGACCGCGGTGCGGGCGGCGGCCCGCCGGCTGCGCGCGGCGGGCGTGGATTCGATCGCCGTGTGCTTCCTGCACGGCTATGCCAACGCCGACCACGAGCGGCGCACCCGTGCGCTGGTGCTCGCCGAGCATCCCGGCTGTGCGGTGTCGCTGTCGAGCGAGGTGCTCCCGGTCTTCCGCGAGTTCGAGCGCTCGATGGGCACCGTGCTCAACGCCTACGTGCAGCCGCTGGTCGGGCGCTACGTCGGCAGGCTGGCCGAGCGCCTGCGCGGGCGGGGCGTGACGGCGCCGCTGTCGATCATGAAGTCGAACGGTGGCGTCATCGGTGCCGACGTCGTGCAGACGCAGGCCATCCACACCGCGCTGTCGGGCCCGGCGGCGGGTGTGATCGGCGCGCGGCGCATCGGCGAGGCGGCCGGGTTCGCCGACCTCATCTCGGTCGACGTCGGTGGCACCAGCGCCGACGTCTGCCTCATCCGCGGTGGCGAGGCCGAGGTAACCGTCGAGGGTCGCATCGGCAGCTGGCCGCTGCACGTGCCGATGATCGACATCCACACGATCGGTGCCGGCGGCGGCTCGATCGCGCGGGTCACCGAGGACGGCACGCTGACGGTTGGCCCCGAGAGCGCGGGAGCGCAGCCCGGTCCGGTCTGCTATGGCGCCGGCGGCGAGGAGCCCACCGTCACCGACGCCCACCTGGTGCTCGGCCGCATCCCGGCGCATCTGCTCGGCGGCGAGATCGCGCTCGACGCCGACCGCGCGCGCCGGGCCATCGAGGAGCGGGTGGCCCGGCCGCTCGGGCTGCCGCTGGAGGCAGCGGCGCAGGGCATTCTCGACATCGTGAACAACAATATGGTCGGCGCCCTGCGGCTGGTATCGGTCGAGCGCGGCTACGACCCGCGCGACTTCGCGCTGGTGCCCTTCGGCGGCGCCGGGCCGCTGCACGGCTCTGACCTCGCCGCGCTTCTCGGCATGCGCACGATCGTCGTCCCGCGCCATCCCGGCGTGCTCTCCACGTTCGGCCTGCTCGGCACCGAGGTGCGCAACGACTACGCCCGTACCAGCCTGCAGAAGCCGCCCGACTACGACCTCGCCGCCGTCGGCGCCGTGTACGCTCAACTGGAGGGCCACGCCCAGGCGTGGCTCGCGGGCGAGGGCGTGCCGCCGGCCGCGCGGCGGGTCACGCGGCTGGCCGACCTGCGCTATCGCCACCAGGGGTTCGAGCTGACCGTCCCCTGGCCGGAGCGTGACCTCGCGATCGAGCCGCTGCTGGCGCGCTTCCACGAGCGCCACCGCCAGCTTTACACCTACTCGTTGCCCGAGGCGCCGGTCGAGATCGTCACGCTGCGCGTGGCCGCCGCCGGGCGCGTCCGACGCTTCCGCCTGCCCTCGCTCGAGCGCCGCGGCTCCGCGCGCGGACGACCGTCACGCCGTCGCGTCTTCTTCGCCAGCACCGGCTGGAGGATCTGTCCGTGCGTCGAGCGCGATCAGCTCGGCGCCGGCGCGGTGGTGACGGGGCCGGCCATCGTCGAGCAGCTCGATGCCACCACCGTGATCCCGCCCGGGCAGCGCGCCACGGTCGATCGCGCCGGCAACCTCGTGATCCGCGCGCGAGGGCGCGGGCGATGAAGCGCCCGCGCGCGCTCCGCCGTCGCCCGCCGCTGGTCCCCGACCCGGTGACGCGCGAGATCATCCGCGGCGCGCTGCGGGCGGCCCAGACGCACATGGAGGCGGTCATCGAGCGCACGGCGATGTCGCCGTTCATCCGCGAGAAGAACGACTACTTCGCCGGCATCCTCGACGCGCGTGGACGCGTGGTGTGCGGCACGATGGTGCCGCTCTTCGGCAACCTCACCCAGATCATCTTCGACCAGTACCCGGCCGCCACCATGCGCCCCGGCGACCTCTACTGGTACAACGACTGCCACGGCTCGCGCGGCGGCGTCTCTCACTCGCCGGACATGGTGTTCGCCGCCCCGGTGTTCCACCGCGGCCGGCTCGTGGCGTTCTCGCAGACCTGGGGCCACTTCTGGGACATCGGCGGCATGCGGGCGGGCAGCATCTCGCCCGACGCCACCGAGATCTTCCACGAGGGCATCATCGTCCCGGCCGTCCGTATCTACCGCGAGGGCGTGCTGAACGACGAGGCATTCCGCATCTTCCTGCGCAACTCGCGCTTCCCCGACATTCTCCGGGGCGACATCCGCGCGGTGCTGGCCGGCTGCCAGCTCGGTGAGCGCCGCGTGCTGGAGATGTTCGACCGCTTCGGCGCCGAGACCGTGCTGGCGGCCTGGGCGCTCTTCGAGGCGCAGTGCCGCGACACCATCCGCAAGACGCTGGAGTCGCGCATCCCCGACGGCACCTACGAGAGCGAGGACGCGGTGGACGGCGACGGCATGAGCGGCCGCTCGTTCCACGTGCGCATGCGCCTGATCAAGGAGGGTGGCCGCATCGCGCTGGACACGCGAGCCAGCGACGATCAGGCGCGCGGGCCGATCAACTTCATCATGCACGAGAGCGTCCCCAAGCTGATCCTGGGGATCTACCTGCTGTCCGGGCACCCGACGGTGCTGCTCAACGACGGGGCCCAGGACGCCATCGACGAGGTGCTGGTGCGGCCGGGCAGCATCCTGCAGCCACACTGGCCGGCCGCGCTCGGCAACCGCGCCCACACGCTGGCGCGTGTGCAGTCGAACGTCCTCGCGCTGCTGGCGCTCGCCACCGAGGGCGACGTCGCCGCGCCGAACTCCGTCTACAACATCTACTTCCTCCGCGGGTTCGACCGCGCGCGCAACGAGTTCTTCCTGTGCAGCGACGGCGTGGCGGTGGGCTACGGCGCGCGGCCGTTCGCCGACGGCCTCGACGCGATCTACTACGTGGCCCAGAAGAACTACCCGGCCGAGTTCATGGAGATGGTGTTCCCGCTGCGCCTGCGCCGCTACGCGCTCCACCAGGACTCCGGCGGGCCCGGGCGCTTCCGCGGCGGCACCGGCGTGGTCCGCGAGCTGGAGCTGCTCGCGGACGAGGCCGTCATCGCCATCCGCCAGGACAACATCCTGTTCCCGCCCGCCGGCGTCAACGGCGGCCACGCGGGCCGCCCCGGCTCCTGCATCGTGAACCCGGGGCGGTCCGACGAGCGCGGGCTCGCCCCGATGTCCGACGGCAACGTCCTGCGTCGGGGCGATGTGGTCCGGCTGGCCACCAGCGGGGGCGGCGGCTGGGGCCACCCATTCGACCGGCCGCTCGACCGCGTGCGTCGCGACGTCCTGGCCGGCGTCGTGTCGGTGGATGCCGCCCGCACCGACTACGGCGTCGTCGTCGACGCCGGCGGAATGCTCGACGTGCCCGCATCCGAGGCACTGCGCGCCGAGCCGCGCGGGCCCGTGCGGATGTTCCACCGCAACGGCTACTTCGGTCCGCTCGTGGAGGCGCGGCGCTGACGGCGCGCGCTTGCCTACGCGGACGGCCGTACCGTACAATCCCGCCACATCGCAGGCCCCCCGACTTTCCGGGACCTTTGGAGGCCGCTCATGACCGACCGCCGCTCCTGGTTGATGCTCGTCCTCGCTCTCGCCCTGGCGTCGATGGCCGCGATCCCGCCGGCGGCCGTCGCGCAGACGCGCTTCGTGTTCGCCAACGAGAGTCCGTACGACACGATGGACCCGCACGCCGCCTTCGACGTCGGTCGGGTGGCCGTGCGCCTGAACCTGTACGACGGCCTCTACCGCTGGCTCGACAACCCGCCCAAGCTCGAGCCGTGGCTGGCCGAGAGCCACACGATCTCGCCCGACGGGCTCACGTACACGTTCAAGCTCCGCCACGGGGCCAAGTTCCACGACGGCACCGAGATCACCGCCGAGGACGTGCGCTACTCCGCCGAGCGCATCCTCGCCCTCAAGAAGGGCGCGGCCGCGCTGCTGGCCACGATGATCGCGCCGGGCAGCACGAAGGCCATCGACCGCTACACGGTCCAGTTCACGCTCGCCAAGCCGGCCGCGATCTTCCTGGCCGTGGTGCCCGAGGTGCACGTCGTGAACGCCGCCCTCCTCAAGAAGAACGAGAAGGACGGCGACTGGGGCGCGGCCTGGCTCACGAGCAACGACGCCGGCTCGGGCTCGTACATGCTCTCGCGCTACGACCCCGCCGTCGGGTTCATCGCCAAGCGGTTCCCCGGCCACTTCCTGCCGTGGGGGGCGAAGTACATCGACGAGATCGAGTTCCGGCTGGTCAAGGAAGACAACACGCGCGTGCTCGGCATGATCAAGGGGGACTACCAGGGCACCGGCGGCTACCTGCCCAACGATCAGGTCAAGCGCCTGCGCGAGGCGCCGAACGTCAAGATCCTCGAGCAGGAGTCGATGCGGATCATGACGTTCCAGATCAACAACCAGCGGGCGCCGCTCAACGACGTGCACGTGCGCCGCGCCATCAGCTACGCGTTCGACTACGACGGGTTCAACAAGGAGATCCTGGGCGGCTCCGTCGAGCGCAATCCGGTGCCGATCCCCAACAACCTGTGGGGCGTGCCGCGCGACGTGAAGGGCTACACCTACAACCTCGAGCGGGCCAAGCAGGAGCTGAGCCAGGCCGCGGCGAAGGTCGACCGCCCGATCACGGTCGGCTTCCTGCAGGGATTCAGCCAGACCGAGCAGGCGGCCACGGTGATGGCCAACGGCCTGCGCAAGCTCGGCCTCGAGACCAAGATGACCAGCGAGCTGTGGCCGGCGATGGTCGAGCGGATGAAGAAGCCGGAGACCTCGCCCGACCTGGTCGTGTACTGGATCAGCACCTACTACGCGGACCCCAACAACTGGATCGGCGAGATGTTCCACTCCGGCCAGTGGGGGACGTTCAAGGCGTCGAGCTTCTACAAGAACCCGCGTGTCGACGAGCTGCTCGACGCGGCGCTCAAGTCCACCGATCGCAAGGTGCGCGACAAGGCGTATCAGGACGCCGCCCGTATCGTGGTCGAGGACGCCGCCGGGGTGTGGATCTACAACACGAAGTACTTCGGGCCCTGGGCGAAGAACCTCGAGGGAATCCGCTTCAGCCCCATTGGCAACGGACAGGAGATTCGCTGGCTCTATTATTCAAAGTAACGGCTAGCCGACACCAGGGACACACCGAACATGCCCGGGGTGTCGGCGGACGTCGATGAGACTGCTCGCCCTCGCGCTGCACCGCCTTGCGTGGTTCGTGCCGACGCTCCTTGGATTGCTGGTGGTGACGTTCTTCATCTCGCGCGTGATTCCGGCGGATCCGGTGGCGCTCGTCGCGGGGGAGACGGCGACGCCGGCGCAGGTGGAGGAGCTGCGGCGGCAGCTCGGCTACGATCGGCCGTTGCCGGTGCAGTTCGTGCAATACGTCGGGCGGCTGGTGCGGGGAGACATGGGCACCAGCATCTTTACGCGGCGGCCGATCGTGGAGGACCTGGCGCACCGGTTGCCGGCCACGATCGAGCTGACCGTCGTCGCCATGATCGTCTCCGTGCTGGTCGGCATCCCGCTCGGCGTGCTCTCGGCGCTCTGGCGCAACTCACCGCTCGACCACGCGCTGCGTGTCGTCACGGTATCCGGTCTCGCGATCGCGAGCTTCTGGCTGGGCATCATGCTGCAGCTCCTGTTCGCGATGCGGCTGGGCTGGACGCCGCTCAACGGCCGGCTGCCGGGCTTTCCGCCGCGGTCGATCACCGGGTTCTATCTGCTGGACGCCGCGCTCACCGGCGACTGGCCGACGTTCGGGAGCGCGCTGCTGCACCTGGCCCTGCCCGCCGCCACCCTCGCCTTCCCGGCGCTGGCCACGCTCGTGCGGTTCACCCGGGCCGGCGTGCTGGACGTGATGCAGTCGAACTTCGTCCTGTACCAGCGGGCCATGGGGCTGCCCCGGCCACTCATCGTGTGGAAGTACATGCTCCGCTCGGCGCTCACTTCCACGGTGACGCAGATCGGTCTGCTGTTCGGCATCCTCCTGGCCGGCGCGGTCGTGACGGAGGCGGTGTTCGACTGGCCGGGGATCGGCACCTACGCGGTCAACTCCATCCTGCGCTCCGACTACAACGCGGTGATGGGCTTCACCGTGTGGGCGGGCGCGGTCTTCATCATGGTCAACCTGCTCGTCGACGTGGCCCAGACGCTCGTCGATCCGCGGGAACGCGCGACATGAAGGCCGTGACCTTCGTGCTGGCGCGCCTGGCGCGCGATCGCTCCGCGCTGCTCGGGCTGCTGCTGATCGCCGCGCTCGTCGCCTCGGCGCTGCTGGCGCCGGTGCTGGCCACGCATCCCGACGATGTGTTCGAGCTCCACCCGGCCGAGCGGCTCCGGGCGCCCGGCGCGGCCCACTGGCTCGGCACCGACCGGATGGGTGCGGACGTCTACAGCCGCCTTCTCTTCGGCGCCCGCATCACGATCCTGATCGGCGTGATCGCCGTCGGCGCCTCGCTGATGGTCGGCGTGCCGGTCGGCCTCGTCGCCGGCTATCATCACGGCTGGTTCAGCGACCTGCTGATGCGCGTGTCCGACATCTTCCTGGCGGTGCCGCAGGTGGTGCTGGCCATCGCGATCGCCCAGACGCTCGGCCCGTCCCTGCCCAACGTCATCCTCGCGCTCTCGGTCACCTACTGGCCGTGGTTCGCCCGCGTCGTCTACGCCGAGACGCGCGCGCTCCAGAAGGAAGTGTTCGTGGAGAGCACGGCGGCGCTCGGCGCCTCGCCCTGGCGCCTGACCGTGCTGCACGTGCTGCCCAACATCGCCTCGCCGATCATCGTGCGCGCCTCGATCGGCATGGGCTTCACCATCCTCACCGCCGCCGCGCTCGGCTTCCTCGGGCTGGGGCCGCCCCCGCCCACGCCCGAGTGGGGCCGGACGATCGCCGAGTCGCGCGAGTTCCTGCCCGACGCGTGGTGGTACGCGGCGGCGCCGGGCCTGGCCATCTTCCTCACCGTGATGGGCTTCAA
>Ga0070680_100003581_pt1 | contig 11597 bp, 14 predicted proteins | sample KBSC73BmetaG_FD_64672 | JGI IMG/M metagenome (GOLD analysis project Ga0070680, IMG submission 64672) | Corn rhizosphere microbial communities from Kellogg Biological Station, Michigan, USA - KBS C7-3B metaG | ecosystem: Host-associated > Plants > Roots > Rhizosphere | place: USA: Michigan...
CCCGGTCGTGACCGCGCCGGCGGGGAAGACCCTCGCCGACCCCCAGCAGCTGGCGCTCGCGGCGGGCATTCTGGCCGCCGCGAGCCGCCATGCCGACGTACGCGTCGTCGACTACGCGAACACCCACGACCGCACGTTCCTCACCCGTGACCGGCGCAGCACCTTCGCGCTCGTCTTCACCCCCCGCAACAGGAAGCAGAACGGCCAGTCCAAACTCGACCACACGCTGGCCGCCGCGGTCCGCCGGGCCGCGCCCGAGGGGTGGACGGTGCACGTCACCGGCATGCGCGAGCTCACCAACGCCGCGCCACCGAAGAAGAGCGCCGGCGTGGCCGCCGAGAGCATGATCGGTGGCCTCGGCGCGCTCGTCGTGCTCGTGGTCGTCTTCGCCAGCCTCCTCGTCGCGCTGCCGCTGCTCGTCGCCGCGATCTCGATCCTCACGACGTTCCTGCTGCTCGGCGGACTCACCGCCCTGACCGATGTCAGCTTCATCGTCGAGTACCTCGTCGCCCTGATCGGCCTCGGCGTCGCGATCGACTACTCGCTGCTCGTACTCACCCGCTGGCGCGAGGAACGGGCGGCCGGGCTCGACGCCCGCGCTGCCGCCCTCGCCGCGACGGTCGCCGCCGGCCGCGCCGTTGTGTTTTCCGGACTGACCGTGGCCGCGGGGCTGCTCTCCCTCGTCGCGCTGAACGTGCCGTTCCTGCGCTCCATCGGTTACGCCGGCATGCTCATCCCGCTCGTCTCCGTTGCGGTGGCGGTGACCCTCCTCCCCGTGCTCCTCGCGCGCGTCGGCGACCGGCTCGAGTGGCCACACGAACGGCGGGAAGACGCGGTCAGCACCACCTGGTCCCGGTGGGCAGCCGCCGTCTACCGGCACAAGATCGTCGCCGCCCTGCTCGGGCTCGCCGTCCTCGCAGCACTCGCGACGCCGCTGCTGGCGATCCGGCTCGGTGAGCCGCGCACCGCGACCCTGAGCAAGCAGGGCCCGGCGCGGACCGCACTCGACACGCTCACCCACGGTGGCGTCCCGAGCGGGGTCCTCACGCCCCTAGAGGTGCTCGTGCACGGTGACCCCGCGCCGGTCGAGACCCGGCTGCGCAGCGTGAGCGGCGTACACGCCGTGGTCGCGCCCGCGACGGCCCGCCGCGCGGGGACGGCCCTCGTCGACGTGCTGCCGGCCGCGGAGGCCGGCCAGCACGCCGGCAAGGCCACGGTCACCGCCGTCCGCGACGCGGTACGCGACGACCCGGCCGTCATCGGCGTCGCGGGGGTCGGCCCATCGACGGTCGACGCCGTGCATGCGATCTACGGCAACTTCCCGCTCATGCTCGCGACGATCGCCGTGCTGACGTTCCTGCTGCTCACCCGCGCGCTGCGTTCGGTCGCCCTTGCCGTGAAGGCGGTGCTGCTCAACCTGTTGTCGGTGGCCGGGGCGTACGGCGTGCTGGTGATGGTCTGGCAGTGGGGCTGGGGAAGCAGCGCGGTGTGGGGCGTCGACGCGACAGGAGCGGTGACGTTCTGGGTCCCCGTCTTCGTCTTCGCGTTCCTGTTCGGTCTGTCGATGGACTACGAGGTGTTCATCCTCGCGCGCATCCGTGAGGAGTACGACCGCACCGGCTCCACCGAGCGTGCGGTGGTGGAGGGGCTCGCCCGCACCGGACGCATCGTCACCAGCGCCGCAGCGATCCTCGCCCTCGCGTTCCTCGCGATGTCAACCGGCCCGCAGACCGACATCAAGATCCTCGCCACCGGCCTCGGCGCCGGCATCCTGCTGGACGCCCTCGTCGTCCGCAGCCTCGTCGTGCCGGCGCTGGTCGCGCTGCTCGGCCACTGGAACTGGTGGCTTCCCGAACGCGTCGCGCGCCGGTTACGACTGCATGACGATTCAGCGCCCAGCGGCCGCGGCGTGAGGGGTACGTCGAGGCAGGTGCTTGATCGTTAACGAGCCACTGTGTTCGGGCGCCGCTGGACAACTCGCCGCTCGCAGCCGGCGTTTTCGGGCGCGCCGTCACCGGAATTCCTCCCGGCTGGACCCGCGTCAAGGGGCGGCGCAACTGGGTGGCCGCCGCGGCCGTCCGGTGCCAGCCTGGCGTGGTGCCGACAGTTCCTCAGGACTACGACGCGGATCCCGCGCGGCGACGGGCTTGGATCGCGCCGCGCGACGTGCACGACATAGTGGCGCCAGAGCTGCTTGGGCCGGTGCTCGATGCCGGCTGCGGGGAAGGGCGGCTGGCAGCGCGCTTGGCACCAACGGTGCGATGGGTGGGTCTCGATCTGTCGCCGGCGCAGCTCGCTCAATGCCCACATCGGCCGGTCGTACGAGCGGACCTACTCCGGCTGCCCTTTGCGGACGAGACGTTCGCCGAGGTGACACACCTGTGGTGCCTGTACCACCTGGAGGACCCGGTTGAGGCGGTTCGCGAAGCAGCTCGAGTGCTGCGTCCGGGGGGTCGCTACTACGCCTGCACCGCAGCCCGCAACAGCGATCCCGAGCTCGTGCCGGAGGGGTATCCGCCGTCTCCGTTCGACGCCGAAGAAGCAGCCGCAATCATCGGCGGGGTCTTCGATGACTTGGACGCTGAGCGGTGGGACGGGCCGTTCTTCCCACTCGTAACCCGCGAAGAGGTGCGCGCCTACTGCAGGCACAACTACATCCCGCTCGAACGCGCGGAACATACGGCACTGCCTCTTTGGCTAACCAAACGGGGAGTACTGGTGCGGGCGACCAAGCGCTGACGACAGCGTGAAGGTGCCGAGTGCGTCGCCTTCGCCCGCGACGAGATCCTTCGAACGGCGCCTGTGCCGATCGCTCGGAGCGCATCAGATCAACTTCGAGGCGTTCGCTGACTCGAAGGCTGGCGGAAGGGTCCCTCGGGACAGCAAGTAGGGAACCGCTACCCGCTTGAAGTGGTGACGTTCGGCACTGGCCGATGGGCGGCCAAGAGGTGAGGCTCGAGTGAGGAGGAAGGGATGCGTCCGATGAAGACACCACTGCTCGCTCTCGCGGTCGTCCTCATGCTGTTCGGAGCGGCCATGCTCATCGCCGACGTTGTCGGCGTTTCAGCGCTTTGGATCGCCATCATCGCCATCGGCATCGCCGTTGTAGTCCTGCAGCAAGTCGGCGGCAGACCGAGTCACCGGTAGGTGCCGTTGTCAGCGGATGGCATCAGTTGCGCAGCTAGGAATGTGAGGACGCGGTCCAGTGCCGCACGGGTGGGGTGCTCGGGCTCATCGACGAGGTCGACGGTGAGCACAGAGTGCGCGCTCTGCGCGATGCCATATCTGTTGCCCGGCGATGAGTCGATCTCGATGCCCTCGAAGGCATCACCGAAGGCCGCGCGCAGGGCCTCGAATCGCTCTGCCGGGCACCCCTTGTCGTTCGTGAACCGAAGTCCCAGTACGCAGAGTCCTTCCCGCGTCCGCTGCTGAACGCGATGTAGGTCGTCTTCATCCAGACCAATCGCGGCCCGGCGGCGGTGGCCGATTGGCGCGGGCAGCGCGGGTTGGCTCATCACTGCCGCCTGCACGGACGGGTCGACTGCGGTGGCCAGAGCGAAGCCGCCGGTGAAGCACATACCGACGACTCCGACACCCACGCCGCCGCACTCCATGAACGCGCGGGCAGCAAGCCCGCGCAGCCAGCTCGCCACCCGGCTCGTCCGGTCCGCGAGCACGGTGAACTCTCGGGAGACGCACACGCGCGCCACCGACCGTCGAATCGCGCTACCAGAGAACGGCTCGCCCGGCTGACCAAACAGCGACGGCAGATAGGTCGTGTAACCAGCACCGATCAGTCGCCGAGCGAACTCCACCACCCCTGGATGGAGGCCCGGCATCTCGTGGATGACGACGACAGCCGGACCTGAGCCCTGCCGGTACACCGGGTGCGTCCGCCCGTCGTGTACGAACGTGAACAGGTCGAAGTCGTCCAGTGCGTTGGGCTCCTCCATACCGACCTCCCGGGGCCATCATGGCGCTAGTGCTGCTTTCGCGGGAGGAGTACGACGCCCTGCAGGAAACAGCGCCTCGTCTACCTCGTAGACGGCGGCGAAGTAGTGAGCCTCGGGCGCGCTACCAGTACTGATGTGCCGCTCTCACTCATCGCGCAGGGCCAGCGGCTTGAGTTCGGCGCTACGGTTCTGGCCGTGCATGGGATCGTGCGCGGGGCACCGCTTCTCCTGGCCCTGGCCATAACGCCTACGGCGTGCTCCGCCTCGCCGAAGTCCACGGAGTGCCTCTCGTCCATGCGCACGGTCGAGAAGAAGGTCCACGCGACTCATCTCACAGACCATCAGTTGATCGCGCTCGGCAAGACGATATGCCGCACCCTGTCCGTCGGAGAGCCCCACAAACAGCAAGTCGTTCTCGCCGACGCGCGTCTGGGCAGCGCCGTGACGGGCACCGCCGCCTACTTCCTGGCGATCCAGGAGTTCTGCCCCAACCAGGCCAGCCAGTAGGTGCCGTTCTCGCGCGGTCTCGGCCGGCGGCGAAATCGATCGAGAGCGGCACCCTCACGTCGCCGTTTTGACCTAGACGATCCTAGAAATCTGCGAGCTCGGCACGGGCGGTGAGCACGTCACGGACGGCGCCGTTGTCGACCAGCTTCTGAAACATCGGATCGCCGCCGCGGGCGAGTTGAAGAACGTTCTCGCAATGCGCTTCAAGTCGTCGATCGAGGACAGCTAGCAGGTCGGCGACCTGGCCCTCCCAGCCGTACTTCCCAAGCAGCAGCGCTAGCCGGCGGCGGCGATCACCGAAGGCACTGAATCCCTCGGCTGCTGCGACATGTCGGGCGTGAAGTGGCACCCACGCGCAGGCCGTAAAGGCCAGGTCCCATTCCGGAGCCCCTGGGCCGGCGAAGTCCCAGTCGAAGAACCCCGCCAGCCGGCCGCCGTTCCAGGCTGCGTTATACGGCGTCGCGTCGTTGTGACAGATGATCTGTCCCGGCGCGCACTGCCCTCCCATGCGCCAGGTGGCATCGGACGGAGGAACGAAGTCAGCCACCGCACGGTGGTAGTCGCGCAGCCATTCCGCCACCTGGGGCAGCGTCTCATCTGTCAGAGCTGGAGTGGCCGCATGGTCGCGACGGCGTGAGGGTCGGTGCGCCAGATGTCGGAGACGTCGGCGTAGAGCTCGATACTGTTGCCGTCTGGGTCGCTGGTGTAGATGCTATGGGCCACAGTGTGGTCGGCGATGCCGAGAATCGGTGCCCCGGCTCGGTCGAGGCTTTCCTTCGCATCGCGCAGGTCTGCGGTTGAGTCGCCGATGCGGAAGGCGACGTGGAACAGGCCGGGCGAGTCGGCTGAGGGGGGTGGTCCATCGCCGACTTCGACGATCGCGAAGTCGTGGTGGTTACCGAGGGTGAAGAACGTCATCGGCGGGGTTTCGAGGCGGGCCACGACCGGCAGCCCGAGAACGTCGCAGTAAAAGCGTTCGGCGGTCTCCCGGTCGCGCACCTTGAGCACGACGTGCCCGAGCTGCTGTACCTGCAGCGTCACGTCAGGCCGCCGGCAGACTGATCAGCTCGAGCTGAATGTTGTCGGGGTCACGGAAGGCCAACAGCGCCGAGCCGTGGACCGCTCCCGGCTGGATCCCGGAGTGCTCGACACCGAGCCGATCGAAGTGCCGCGCCCAGCCCTCGAGGTTGGCGCGGTCGGTGACGTGCAGCGCGAGGTGGTCGAGGCCAGGCCGGCGCTCGTCGAACTCCTCGTCGGCCTCGACAGCCCTGTGCCGGCTGAGGCCGAGCATCGCCCCGCTGTCGTGGCGAAGGATGACGCGTTCGAACCGATCGGTGGCGTAGCTGGTCAGCCTGGTGAATCCCAGCACGCCGACGTACCACTGCTCGGATTTCGCGACGTCGTGCACGTTGATGCTGAGGTGATGGAATCCGGTCCAGTCGAGTGCGTTCATCGGTTGGCCTCCTTGGTCGGGGCTCACTGGCTGGGTCATGTCAGGGCGCGGTGAGCTGGGCGACGATGGAGCCGCTGTCGAGCCAGACCTGCTCCCGGCTGATCAGCCCGTCGCGGAAGTCGAAGACGTGCAGGATGCCGAAGCTGACGCGCCGGCCGTTGCCGGGGATGCCGAGCATCTCGCCGATCACCGTTCCGGTCATGCGCTGCTCGAGGATCATCGTGTCGCCGTCGAAGTACCGGTGCCGTGCTTCCTCGCCTTCGGTGCGGAAGTTCGCCGTGAGGTGCTGGTAGAACTCTCGCGCCGCGGCCTTGCCCGTCACGGGCCCACCCGGCATCCCGATGTCGTCGTGCTCGATGTCCTCGGTGTACACGGCGACAGCGCCGTCGACGTCACCGGCACCTTCGGCCTTGAGGTGCCGCTCCACCAGGGCGATCATTTCGGCCCGCTCCATCGCATGTCCCTTCACCGATGCGAGCGTTCACTGCCCGCGATAGCGCTATCATCATGAGATGGCTGTCTCACGTCAAGGCCGGAGTCTCACTGAGTCGGGCCGGCTGAACCAGAAGACGCGCACCCGCACGGCCCTGCTGCAAGCTGCCGTGGAGCTGGTCCGCGAAGGCACTCCACCATCGATACCGGCAGCCGCCGAACGAGCGCTGGTCTCCGTCGCCACCGCCTACCGCTACTTCTCCTCCGCCGAAGACCTGTGGTGGGAGGCATCGACCTCCACCTACGAGCAGACGGTGGAACAGTCAGCACGGCAGGTGGAAGCCGCCGGCACCGACCCGCAAGCACGGCTGGAAGCGCTCATCCGCAGCACCGGCTTCCTGATGCTCGACGATCAGCTGCCCTACCGCAGAATCGCCAAGAACGCGCTCGAGCAGTGGTTTCGCCAACAGGCCGCACCCGACGAGGAACGGGTACCGGTCCGCCAAGGACGGCGCAAAGACCAGATCCGGCAGGCCATCGCGCCACTCGCGGACCAGCTTCCCGACACTGCCATGGACCGCCTCGCCCACGCACTCGGGCTGCTCGTCGGCACCGAACCCATGATCTCCCTGATCGACGCGATCGGGCTCGACGTCCCCGAAGCCAAGCAGACGCTGCTCGACGCGGCACGATGGATGCTCACCGGCGCCCTCGCTGAACTAAACCCCACCGTGGGATAGCCGCATCACAGCGCATCCGCGTGGCGCTCCGGTTTCGCCAGCCGCGCCGGGCGCCGATCGCGGGCGCGGCGCATCACCAGCCGCCCGGGCGGAAGGCCGTGCCGGTCGAGCCACCGCTGCGTATCGCAGCGCGTCTGCTCGGGTCTACCCGTGACATAGGCCAGGTCGTAGGCCGCCGCCAGCTCGCGCGCCAGCGCGATGCCGTCGGCCTGCTTGCCGGGGACGTGAGGACGCGAAGAGCCGGTTCCTGTGCGAGAACATCCGGGCGCACGGGCTCACGTTGGACGCGGCGCTAGAGGACCAGCTGCGCGCCGATGAGCAGGACGAGGCAGCCAAGCAGCGCGAGCCCGACGTGCCATCCCTGCCGGGCCGTGAGCGGCCCAGACAGGTACCAACGCCAACGGGCACGTGGGTCGGTGAGCAGCTGCTCGTACCGCTGGATCTTGGGAAGGCACGTCGCCTCGCAGACGATCCAAAACTGGTGGCCCGGGTTCACCGGGGCGAGGCACTGCCCGGCAGAGAGTGACCTCGCCGCAGCCTTCGCAGCGCAGCCGTGTGGTCACCCGTTCTGCATCGACTCGCGCCGGGGCGGTCTTGAGCCGCGTGATCTTGGCCAGTCCGCTGAAAGTCCGCAAAATTGCGGACTACAGCGGTGTCGTACGGACACCAGCAGATCACGCAAAAGCCCAGGTCAGAAGGCAAATTTGCCCTCCGCGAGCGGCGTTCAGACCCCCAGGTAGATGAAGCCGTAGGCCTCGTCGCGGAAGGGAACTCCGGCCTCGCGCAGTGCTTCGTCCCAGTCGCCCGTGCACGCCGGGTCGGCACCCTCGGACCCGTGGTCGGCGGTCAGCAGGAACGTCACCTGGTCCGTGATGCCAAGCGAGTCCAGGTGCGCGAGAAACGCCCCCAGTCGCCGGTCGGCGTCGCGCATCGAGTCGTGCGCGATGTCCGAGTGCGGGCCGCCTTCGTGGTGACCGGTGTCGGTGTTCATGCTGTTCCACCACATCAGCCGCGGCGCGGACTCCGGCGACTCCCACAGCGACAGCACCTGCTGCAGCCCGATCGCGTCGACCTGACTGCCGAACGCGTAGTTGCGGTTGCGCACGTGCGCCTGGGTCGTGTGCGGATCCTCACGCGGGTTCGGGAGCGCCGAGTCCATCGACGCCGCACCGTCGCTCGACCCGCCGCCGCGGATGAGGGCGAACGTCGAGTAGTCGGCACCCCGGTCGACGGGCTCGTCGACGCAGGCGGTCTGCACGTCGACCATCTCGAAGACCGTGCGTACGCCGTCGCGCAGCAGGCCCGTCGCGAGATGCCAGGTCTTCTGCTCGTTGGCATGGATCGTCTCGCTGCGCACGCGGTCGTAGTAGGAGTTGTTGACGATGCCGTGCCGGCCCGGCCCGACGCCGGTCAGCGCGCACGTGTGGTTCACGAGCGTGACGCTCGGGAACTCCGCGATCGCGCCGCCGGCCAGCACGCAGCCCTGCGACAGCAGCCGTGCGACCGCCGGCAGGTCGCCGGACTCCGCCAAAGCGGTCAGGCTGTTGGAGTTGACGCCGTCCCAGAGAAGGCCGACCACGTAGCCGCCGGTCGGCGTGACGAGGTCGACCAACGCAGAACCGTCGAGGTCGGCCAGCGACGACAGCGACGCGCCGGCCAACCACGCCAACGTGGGGGCGACGTCGACGACGCGTGCTGCCGTCTGGAGCACACCACGCTCCCTGACGCCCGCGCCGGACAGCAGCAGCGGCGCGCGGGACTGCACCACAGCGAGCGACCCGTGCTCGCCCAGGTGCCCGCCCCGCTCCGGCCAGTGGTGCGCACCCGTGTGCACGACGGCAAGGTCCGGTGCACGCGGGTCATCGAACAGCGATGCCAGCCGCTGCCACGCGAAGGGGTAGGAATTTCCTTCGGCAGCAGCGAATTCCGCGGGCAGCGGTGTGAAGGCCAGCGGATCCTGGCGCGCCACCGGGTCGGTCCCGGCCAGCACCTCCACCGACGACAGCGCGTTGCGCGCCGCCCGCGACCGGCCGGCCGCGTTAGCGACGTACAGATGGTCACCGTCGGCCCACGCCACCAGTTCCACGATGCGCGCGAGCGCCGGATCGGTGAGAACGTCCAACGCCCGCTCGCGCAGGCCGGCCAGTTCGTCAGGCGAACCCGTGCCCACGGCAGTGTCGAAGGTCCGGTCGGACAGCGGCATGCGGCGAACCCTAGCGAGAAGCGTGCGCGACGGCGCTCATCCGACGACAGACGGCGCTGCCCCGGCACTCATCCTGGAGGAGAGCGCCGGGGCAGCGGGGCGACCCGAGTGCGCGGCCGAGGTGGCCGCCGCACTACCGCGGGGCGAGCACCGCACGCCAGCTGCGATGTGCAGCGGCCGCGCGGCGTTGCCGACGCCGGGTCGCGCGCAGGCGCGCGAGCATGCGTGCTCGCTGCGCCTCCAGCTCGCGGTCACGCATGCGTTCGCGCGCGAGCTGTTCGGTCATGACGCTGAACATGTCGGACTCCTGATGTTCGGGCCGTGGGTCGCACGGCTCGGACGAGGGACGGCATACGCCGGGGTCGACCGGCGTCGCCGAAGCAGTGGGCTGTGGGGAGCCGCCCGCTTCCCGGCTGGGACAGCTCCCCACAGCCCGGTCATCCGGCCGCGTCAAGACGCGGCCGTGGGCTGCGCTCACGCGGCGACGGCGTCCTTGCGGGGCCGGCCCCGTGGCCGCTTGCGCGGGACGATCGAGCCGCGCTCGAAGTACTCCCCACCCCAGACGCCCCACGGCTCCCGCCGCTCGAGGGCACCCGCGAGGCAGCTCAGCCGGATGGGGCAGTCCAGGCACATGGCCTTGGCCCGCTCGACGTCGGCCGGCGACTCGGCGAAGAACAGGTCGGGGTCGGCTCCCCAACAGGGGAGCTCCAGGTCGACCCGCTCTTCCTCGACGAACGGTTCGGACAGACAGGGCTGCATCGGGGTCACACCTCCTCGTGGGACAGATGCGGCGCTGGGCTCGTGGCCCGGATCACGCTGGTGGTCGGTGGAGTCGGAGGGACAGGGCTCGAAGGGACGGGGACGGAGGACCGGCAAACAAAAAGGCCGCGGATCCCGGTCGGGGTTCCGCGGCCCTGGAGGCTGCCGGTCGTTTGGCTGTCAAACCGGCGGGCTCCAGGCACGGGACCCCCACACGTCGTTGTCCTTGGCGGCGGCCGTAGCGCTCGCGACAAACGCGATCGCGCGGGCGCGGAGGACGGTCGGGTAACCCGGAATCGGGCACGTGCCGCCGCTGGACATACCGGTCCCCTGGAGACCGGCGCCGACGCCCACACCGGCATGCTGCGAAGGCATGCAGGCGGGCGCCACGACGGCAGCGAGCGTGCTGCTCAGCATCGGGCACCTCCTCCGGCCATCGCAGGCCTCCTCGGGCGTGGGCGCACGGACGACGGCACGTCGTACGGCGTGATCCGCACGATAAAGGTCACCGGCGCAGGGCGCAACGGATTAATCGGGTGGCGGGTCCGACTCGCATCAGCGGCGCGAGCGCACGAGCCGCATCAACCCTTCCTGCACGACCGACACGATCAGCTGCCCCTCGCGGTCGTAGATCAGGCCACGGGCCAGCCCGCGCGCGCCGTACGCCGACGGGCTCTCCTGCACGTAGAGAAACCACTCGTCCGCCCGGAACGGCCGGTGGAACCACATCGCGTGGTCGAGGCTCGCCCCGCGCAACTGCTCCCACGACACCTCGTGCGGCAGCATGATCGAGTCGAGCAGCGTCATGTCGCTGGCGTAGGTCAGGGCGCAGACGTGCACGAGCTCCTCGTCGGGCAGCCGCCCGTCGGCCCGCATCCACACCATCTGCTGCGGGTGTCCCTTGCCGGACAGCCGCGCGATCCACGGCGGGTCGTCGACGTGGCGTACGTCGATCGGCCGCGGCCGCAGCACGAAGTCGGGGACCTTCTCGGCGTAGGCCTTCATCCGCTCGGCCATGGTCGGCAGCGACTCGGGGTCGGGCGCGGGCGGCGCGTCCCACTCGTGGTCGAGCCCCTCCTCGCGTACCTGGAACGACGCCGACAGGTTGAAGATCGCCTCGCCGTGCTGCACGGCGACGACCCGCCGGGTCGTGAACGACCGACCGTCGCGCAGCCGGTCAACGGTGTAGACGATCGGCACCGCCGGGTCACCGGGCCGCAGGAAGTAGGCGTGCAAGGAGTGCACCGGCCGGTCGATCGGCACGGTGCGTCCGGCCGCGACCAGCGCCTGCCCGGCCACCTGCCCGCCGAACACCCGCTGCTGCCGCTCCTCCGGGCTGCGCCCGCGGAAGATGTTGACCTCGATCTGCTCGAGGTCGAGCAGGTCGACGAGCTCGTCGAGCGGCGTGCGCATGAGCGGGGATTCTGCCGCAGCCACGTCGATCCCTCGCAGCGCCATCCAGCGACGCTCTCGCGTCGCGGTCCGCCGGTGATCAGGGCGGGGGAACATCCGCGACCAGGGCGAGCACCTCGTCGCCGTAGTCCTCGATC
>Ga0070680_100003586_pt1 | contig 11591 bp, 14 predicted proteins | sample KBSC73BmetaG_FD_64672 | JGI IMG/M metagenome (GOLD analysis project Ga0070680, IMG submission 64672) | Corn rhizosphere microbial communities from Kellogg Biological Station, Michigan, USA - KBS C7-3B metaG | ecosystem: Host-associated > Plants > Roots > Rhizosphere | place: USA: Michigan...
GGCTGCTGGCGCTCTATGCGGCCGTCTCCCGGGTGTTCGAAAAGGACGAGTCCGACGACCTGTCGAAGACCATGGCCGCCCTGGACAGCCGCCTGAAGATGGCTGAAAAATGGGCTCAAACTATTGATAAATATACAGTTTCCCCGCGGCGCCGGGCAGAGAGTGCGCCGGCTGCATGAATATTTTGTGCAGTGCACAAAAGTCTCTTGACCCTGCTGCGGTGCATCCCTAAGTTAGCCTCCGTTGTGCACCGCAACATAAGTGGTGCAGCAAGTTTCACGCACCCTATCCGTTTGCAGGAGCCTTCCCATGTACGCCAACACCGCCTTCAAGAACCCCTTCGCCGACTTCGACTTCTCCAAGATCGCCGCTGAGTTCAAGGTCCCGGCCGTGAACGTCGAGACGATGATCGAGACCGGCCGCAAGAACTTCGCTTTCATGACCTCGGTCAGCACCGCCGCCGCCGAGCAGCTCAAGGCGATCGCGACGCGCCAGGGCGACATGTTCCGCGCCGCCATGGAGGACTTCTCCAAGCACGGCAGCGATGTGATGTCGGCCGCGACCATCGAGGAGAAGGCCGCCAAGCAGATCGACTTCGCCAAGAAGAGCTACGAGCTCGCCGTGTCGAACACCAAGGAGCTGACCGACCTCTACACCAAGAGCTCGACCGAGGCTTTCGAGGCGCTGAGCGCCCGCGTCGCCGAGCTGACCGAAGAGGTCAAGGCCGCGATCGCCAAGAAGTAAGACCGAACGGCGCATTGCGCTGGACGGCGAGAGGGGGCTGCCTGCAAGGGCAGCCCCTTTTCTTTGTCTGCTATGCTGATGGCATGGAACAGATCGTCTACGCCGACTTCGAGAAGGTCGACATCCGCGTCGGCACCATCCGTGCCGCCCAGCCGCTCGAGGGCGCGCGCAAGCCGGCGCTGCGGCTCGAGATCGACTTCGGCCCGGAGATCGGCGTGAAGAAATCCTCGGCGCAGATCACCGTGCACTACACGCCCGAGGCATTGATCGGCCGGCAGGTCGCGGCGGTGGTCAACTTCCCGCCGCGTCAGATCGGCAAGTTCATGTCGGAGGTGCTGACGCTCGGCTTCCCCGACGCCCAGGGCGCGGTTGTCCTGATTGCGCCCTCGAAGCCCGTGCCGGACGGCGGCAAGCTCTTCTGAGGCTACTCCGCGGCCTGCTTGGGAGGCTCGCGGAACTGGGTGCGGTAGCGGTCCCACTCGTCGGCGCCGGACAGGCGGAAGCCCTGCTGCGGCGTGATGTCGGACGCCGGTGTCGGATGACGTCCCTTGGTCTTCAGCTCGGCCAAGGCCGCGTCGCAGGCGCCGACCACGGTGCGGGTGAGCACGCCCGGCAGGATCATGAAGGCGTAGTTCATCTTCGCCGCCTCGACGATCGACAGGTCCGGGGTCTTGCCGCGCCACACCATGTTCAACATGCACGGGCCCTTCACCAGCTTCGGCACCGAAGCGGTTTCCTCGAGCGTCTGCGGCGCCTCGACGAAGGCCATGTCGGCGCCCGCCTCGATCGCCGAATTGGCGCGCCGGATCGCCTCCTCGAAGCCCAGCACCGCGCGCGAATCGGTGCGCGCGATGACCAGGAAGTCGGGATCGAGCTTGGCGCTCACGGCGGCGCGGATCTTGGCGACATAGTCCTCGATCGGCACGATGACCTTGTCCTCGAGGTGGCCGCACTTCTTGGGGAAGCCCTGGTCCTCGATGTGGATCCCGGCGACGCCACGCTTCTCGTACTCGCGCACGGTGCGGATCGCGTTCAGCTCGTTGCCGTAGCCGGTGTCGGCGTCGGCAATCACCGGCAGCTTGATGGCGGCGGCGATGCGCCCGGCGTTGTCGGCCATCTCCGTCATGGTGACGATGCCGTAGTCGGGATAGCCGAGGCTCGCCGCCGTGCCGGCGCCGGTCATGTAGACCGCGTCGAAGCCCGCGCGTTCGATCGAGCGCGCGGTGATGCAGTCGTAGCAGCCGGGCGCCGCCACCATTCCGCGCTTCATTGCGTCTCGGAAGATCCTGCCCTGGGACATGTCGGTTCTCCTTATGCTGCGGTGCGCATGCCGAGTGCGGCGGCCTGACGGGCGTCGAAGGCGCGGCGGACGTCGTCGTAGTAGTGGCCCTTCATGCCGCCGCGTACGGTGCCGGGCTCGGCTGTACCGTAAAACGCCACCCAGCCTGGGGGAAGCCGCCGCGAGTCGGGGCGGGCCAGCCAGAGCCTGTAGAGGAGGCGTTTGCGGTCTTCCTCGACATGGTCCTCGAAGCCGGTGCGCGAGTGCAGCATGGTGTGGTTGCAGAGGATTTGCAGGTCGCCGGGCGCCAGATGCATGCAGAACATGTTCTCGGGTCGGCGCAGCACGGCGTCGAAATACTCCATCGCCTCGCGCTGCAGTGTACTGAGCGGCGGCACACCCTCGAGCTTCTGGGCGTTGTCGATGCGGTTGCGGTTCCATTTGCAGAAGACCCGGCCGTCCTCGACGCTGCAGATCGGCACCGCATACCAGGGGGTCTCGTCCTCTGCCTCCTCGCCGTTGCGGCTGAAGGCATAGTCGGTCGCCAGCGCCGCGGCGTAGTCGGGCCGCTCGGCCCTGACGATGTCGTAGGCCGTCGCCGCACTCGCGCACATGCTCATGCCGCCGACCGGCGCCTGGTTGTAGCAGGACAGCAGCACGACGTCGGCGCTGTCGACATGGAAGTCGAGCTCGGCGTTCGAGTTGTAGCCGCGGCCGGTCGGGCTGCGATAGGGGCCGCCGGCGTTGCTGACTTCGGTGATGTAGTCGCTCACGCGATTTTGCGGCCGGGCAACGCCGAAGTGCAGGCCGATCGCCCAGGTCATCAGCCTGAACTCGGCCGGCGTGACGCCCTCGCGCGGCAGGTTCTTCAGCAGGGCCATGCCGCGACCGTCGTGCACATCGCGGAATGCGGCGGCGAGGGCGGGGATCGACTCGTGGAGATCGAAATCCTCGCGACGCCACGACAGGATCGGCCGGCCGGGATCGCCGGCGCGGCGCACGGCGGCGATCAGTTCGCCGCCTTCAGCGGCGGAGAGGGGGTGGATCCAGCGGCTGTCCGCCCGGATATCGGCGACGGTCCAGGAGGCGGGCGAAGTCTCGGCCATCATGTCCTCCGTCATGCCGGCTTCCGCGGCGGCGCTTGCTAGAAGACCCGGTGAATCCACTTGTGCGGGTCGCTGGCGCGGCCGCGCTGGATGTCGACCAGGCTCTTCTTCAGCTCGTCGGTGCGCGTACCCGAGCCGCCGTTGCCGATCATGAACTCGCCCTCGGGCGCGCGGACCGTGCCGATCGGCGTCAGCACCGCGGCGGTGCCGCAGGCGAAGGCCTCGCGCAGGCGGCCGCTGGCGGCGTCGGCCTTCCACTGGTCGAACGAATACTTCTCTTCGCGCACGGCGATGCCCTTTTCCCGGGCGAGCGTCAGGACCGACGCGCGCGTGATGCCGGGCAGGATGGTGCCGAGCGGCGGCGTCGACATCGAGCCGTCGTTGAAGACGAAGAAGACGTTCATGCCGCCCAGCTCCTCGACCCACTTGCGCTCGGCGGCGTCGAGAAAGACGACCTGGTCGCAGCCGTGCTTGCTGGCTTCGGCCTGGGCGATCAGGCTGGCGGCGTAGTTGCCGCCGCATTTGGCGGCCCCCGTGCCGCCGGGGGCGGCGCGCGTGTACTCCTGGCTCACCCACACCGAGACCGCGTCGGTCGCCGACTTGAAGTAGGCGCCGACCGACGAGGCGATGACGATGAACAGGTAGTCCGACGACGGCTTCACGCCGAGGAAGGTCTCGTTGGCGAACATGAAGGGCCGGATATAGAGACTGCCGTCGCCGTCGGGGATCCAGTCGCGGTCGATGTTGACGAGCTGGTCGATCGCCTCGAGGAACAGCGTCTCCGGCACCTTCGGCATGGCCATGCGCTCGGCCGACTGCTGGAAGCGGCGCGCGTTCTCGATCGGCCGGAACAGGGTCGCGCCGCCGTCGGCGGTCTTGTAGGCCTTCAGCCCCTCGAAGATCTCCTGGGCGTAGTGCAGGACGGCGGCGGCCGGATCCAGCGGGATCGGCGCGCGCGGCTCGACCCGCGCGTCGTGCCAACCCTCGGCGTCGCTGTAGCGGACGGTCACCATGTGGTCGCTGAACACCCGGCCGAAGCCGGGATTGGCCAGCAACTGGGCGCGCTTGTCGGCAGGAGTGGGCGTCGGATGGGGATGATGGACGAACTTCAGGGACTGGCTGTCGGTCATGGCTCTCTCGATTGGACGGACCACTGTAGCACAGGCTTTCCGCCGTTTTCCTAGACCGGAATCCGCACCACGACACGCAGGCCGCCCAGCGGCGAGCCGTCGAGCGTGACGTCGCCGCCGTGGCTGCGCGCGACGTCGCGCGCGATGGTGAGGCCGAGGCCGACGCCGCCGGTGTCGACATTGCGCGATTCGTCGAGCCGCAGGAACGGCCGGAACACGTCCTCGCGCCGGGCCTCGGGAATGCCCGGCCCGTCGTCGTCGACGATGATCTCGACCGAGGTGCGGCCGCGCACGGCGCGCAGTTCCACTTTGGTGCCGTGGCGCAGTGCGTTGGACACGAGGTTGGTCAGGCAGCGCTTGATGGCGATCGGTCGCAGCTCGACGTTCATGTCGCCCTCGGTCGCGACCACGACGTCGGCATTGTCGCGCCGTGCGCCCGAGGCGACGTCCTGCAGGATCTCCGACAGGTCCGACGGCGTGGGCTCCTCGTCGCCCTCGCCGCGCGCGAAGGCGAGATAGCCCTCGATCATGCGCTCCATGTCGACGACGTCGTCGCCGAGCTCCCTGGTCTCGGCCGACTCCGGCAAGAGCGCCAGCGACAGCTTCATGCGGGTGAGCGGCGTGCGCAGGTCGTGGCTGACGCCGGCCAGCATCTCGGTGCGCTGCTGGATCGAGCGGCCGAGCCGGATCTTCATGGTCTGGAACGCGGTCGCGGCATTGCGCACCTCGCGCGTGCCGCCGGAGAAGGCGAAGTCGGGCACGTCGCGGCCCTTGCCGAGCGCGTCGGCGGCCACACCCAGATGCTCGATCGGCACCAGCTCGCGGCGCATGAACCAGATGGCGAGGCCGAACAGCACGAGCGCCAGGCCGACCTGGGCCAGCACGTAGGCGAAGCTCGAGCCGAAGGTCAGGCGCACGTAGGGCACCAGCACTTCCATGACGTCGCTATCGGTCAGCTGAATCTCGATCAGCAGCTGCTCGCCGCCGACGCTGTTGTCGAGGAAGTAGGGCTTGCGCAGGTCGGCGTCGAGCGCGCCCTGGACCTCGCGCGCCACGATGTCGAAATATTCCGGCGGCTTGAACTGCCGCACCGTGCCCTTGTGGAAGGCCACGAAGATCAGCATGTCCGAGCGCGCGTGGCGCAGGATCCACGAACGGTGCTCGTCGTCGGGGAAATCGGCGCGCAGCGAGATCAGGGTGCGCAGGTCGCGTACCAGGATCAGCGCCAGGCGGTTGGTCACGTTGTCGCCGCGCTGGCTGTAGAACCACCACGCGCTCAACGCCTGCAGCAGCAGCATCGGCACGACGATGATGATCAGCGCGCGCGCGAACAGCGTCTGCGGCGAATGCCGGTCGGCCCAGCGGGCGATGCGTTCGAAGAGGTCGCCGACGCCACTCATGCGTCGACCAGCCGGTAGCCCTGTCCGCGCACCGTGCGCAGGTAGCGCGGGAATCCGGGGTCGGGCTCGATCTTGCGCCGCAGCCGCGTCACCTGCACGTCAATGGCGCGCTCGTTGACGTCGGTGCCGACGCTCCTGCACAGCGATTCGCGGCTCAGCACGTCGCCCAGGTTGCCGCCGAGCGCGCGCAGCAGCGCGATCTCCGTGTCGGTCAGCGGCGTGCGCTTGCCCTTCTGCGTGAGCTCGCCGAGGTCGAGGTCGAACTGGAACGGACCAAAGGTCACCTTGCGGTCGGGCGCCGACGGTGCCGGGGCGGCGGCCGGCCGTCCGCGCCGCAGCACGCTCTGGATGCGCAGCAGCAGCTCGCGCGCCTCGAACGGCTTTGGGAGATAGTCATCGACGCCCTTCTCGAGGCCGGCGATGCGGTCCTGGGGCTCGCCCATCGCCGTCAGCATCAGGATCGGCACGCCGCTGGACTTGCGCAGCTCGGCGGCGAAGTCGAGCCCGGTCTGGCCCGGCATCATCACGTCGAGCACGATCAGATCGAAGTCGAGCGCGTCGAGATGCTGGCGCGCCTCGGCGGCATCGCGGGCGGTGCTGACTCGGAAGCCGTTGCGCGACAGGAACGTCTTCAGCAGTTCGCGCAGGCGCGTGTCGTCGTCGACGACGAGTATGTGCGGCTTGTCCGGCGAGGGCTGCTCCATCAGCGTCCGCCGCTGCGGATCCGCTTGTCGACATGGACGCGTTCGGCGGGATCGAGCAGGCCGAGCAGAACCTTGCGGAAGCCTTCGACGGACTCCGCGCCGGTCTCGCGATAGGCGCGGGCGAAGCGCTGGCTCTGGCGGTCGGTCAGCTCGTGCTCGAGCTTCGTACCGCGCTCGGTGAGGAACAGGCGGCGCTCGCGCCGGTCGCGCGAGCCGCTCTTCTGCTCGACGTATTGCTGTTCGAGCAGGTCCCGGAGCACGCGGCTGATCGACTGCTTGGTGACCTTGAGGATCGACAGCAGGTGTCCCACGGTCTGTCCGGGATGTCGGCCGATGAAGTAGAGGGCGCGGTGGTGCGCGCGTCCCAGCCTGTAGTGCTTGAGCTGCTGGTCCGCTTCGAAGGTGAAATCGCGATAGGCGTAGAACATGAGCTCTATGCCCTGGCGCAATTCTTCGTCACGCAGGAACAGCGGATTGGCGGGAGGTCTGGTCTCAACCATGCATCGTCGAGTATAGGGCGGCGGCCGCGCGTTGACACCCCGCCGACGCCGATGTTACGGCACGACCGAGCCATGCTGACCGTCCACCATCTCGGCAAGTCACAGTCGGAGCGCATCGTCTGGCTGTGCGAAGAGCTGGCCATTCCCTACGAGCTCAAGATCTACGATCGGGACAAGGTCACGCGCCTGGCGCCGCCCGAATACAAGGTGCTGCACCCGCTCGGCGCCGCGCCGGTGATCTCCGATGGCGACGTCGTGCTGGCCGAATCGGGTGCGATCGTCGAATACATCGCAGCGAAATACGGCAAGGGCCGTTTGGTGCTGGCGCCAAGCGATCCTGACTTCGCCCAGTTCCTCTACTGGTTCCACTTCGCCAACGGCACGCTGCAGCCGGCGACGGGCCGCAACATGATCCTCGGCCGGCTCGACCTCGCCGCCGATAACCCGCTGATGCGGGCGATGAAGGGCCGACTCGACCTCGCCCTTGGCCTCGTCGAGGCCCGTCTCGCGACGGTCGACTATCTCGCCGGCGGCACGCTCACGACCGCCGACATCATGATCGTCTTCACCCTGACGACGATGCGTCTCTTCCTGCCGTTCGAGCTCGCGGCCTATCCCGCGATCCTGGCCTATCTCCAGCGCATCGGCCGGCGCGACGCCTACCGTCGTGCAATGGCCAAGGGCGATCCTGACCTCATCCCTCTGCTGACCTGACTTCGCCGCTATCGTCGGCCTGCCGTCTCTCGGCGCGCCTTGCTGCGTCTGACTTGACAAGGTCAGTATTGCTGACCTAATTATCCATAATGTTGCGTTTATGAATGTCCAAATGATTGGTTTGGAACTATTCGGAAGGAGGCGAGGCAATGTCAGCGAATATGGAAGATCGCGACGGATTCATCTGGTTCGACGGCCACCTCCTGCCCTGGCGGGAGGTGAAGACGCATGTGCTGACCCATGCGCTGCACTACGGCTCGGCCGTCTTCGAAGGCGAGCGCATCTACGACGGCCGCGTCTTCCGCCTCGCCGCGCACAGCGCCCGCCTGCGCAACTCCGCCCACTTGCTCGATTACGAGCTGCCGTGGACGCGTGAGGAGATCGACGAGGCCACGCGCGCGGTGGTGAAGGCCAACAGGCTGGAGAGCGGCTACGTGCGCCCGATCGCCTGGCGCGGGTCGGAGGTGCTGGGCGTGTCGGCGGTCGGCACGACGGTGCATCTCGCGATCGCGCCATGGGCCCAGGAAGGCCGGCTGTCGGTACAGGCCAAACCGGGCGGTATCGCCGTCACCATGGCCAGGTTCCGCCGCCCGTCGCCCGAGGTCGCGCCCGGCGGCGCCAAGGTAGCCGGCCTCTACGTCATCTGCGGCATCGAGAAGGACCGCGCCCTCAAGGCGGGCTTCGACGACGCGCTGATGCTCGACTGGCAGGGACGCCTGGCCGAATCGACGGGCGCCAACATCTTTCTGGCGATCGGCGAGCGGCTGGTGACGCCGAAGGTCGAGAATTTCCTCGATGGCATCACGCGCCGCGCGGTGATCGGCATGGCTGCCAAGCGCGGGTGGGCGGTCGAACAGCGCGCGGTGATGCCCGAGGAACTCGCCGACGCGAGCGAGATCTTCCTGTGCGGCACCGCCGCCGAGATCGTGCCTGTCGGCGCCATCGACCGGCAGCACTACCAGGTCGGTCCGATGACACGTGCGCTGGTCGAGGATTTCAAGACGCTGGTGCGGCAGCCCGACAGCGAAGGCTTCGGTGAATCGGCGCACTTCGCCGCAGCTTGACAGGCGGGGCCGTCCGCAGTTTCCTTGACACATCCGAGGGGTGTCCGGGCTCGCGTGAGAGCCCGGTCTGAGACAGCTGGTTGCGGCTGAACCCTTTGAACCTGATCCGGGTCATGCCGGCGAAGGAACGGGAGTTATCGAGTGGCTACACCCAACGTCATTGTCGTCGGCGCCGGCGTCGCGGGACTCGCCGCGGCACTCGAGCTGAGTGAGCGCGGCCTGCCGGTCGAGGTCGTCGATCGCGGCCGGGCGCTGGGCGACAGCGCGTGCTCGTGGATGGCCGGCGGCATGCTGGCGCCATGGTGCGAGCGCGCCTCGACCGATCCGGCGGTCGTCGCCCTGGGTGCACCCTCGATCGCGTGGTGGCTGCGCAATTTCCCGGGCGCCGTGCAGCGCGGCAGCCTGGTCGTGGCCCAGGCGCGCGACCTGCCCGAACTCACCCGCTTCGCCGAGCGCACCGAGCGCTTCGAATGGGTCGACGCCGACCGCATCCTGGCGCTCGAGCCCGATCTCGGCGGGCGCTTCCGCAAGGCGCTGTTCTTCCCCGACGAGGCGCATCTCGATCCGCGGCGCGCCCTGCCGGCGCTGGCCGACTTGCTGAAGTTCCGCGGCGTGCCGATCCGTTTCGGCGTCGACTTCCACCCCGTCGACCGGCCTGACTGCCTGATCGTCGACTGCCGCGGCCTGGCGGCGCGCGACGTGCTGCAGGACCTGCGCGGCGTGCGCGGCGAGATGGTGATCGTGCGCACGCGCGAGCTGTCGCTGTCGCGGCCGATCCGCGTGCTCCATCCGCGTATCCCGCTCTACATCGTGCCACGTGGCGACGGCGTCTTCATGATCGGCGCCACCATGATCGAAAGCGAATCGCGCGCCGGCGCCAGCGTCCGCTCGGTCGTCGAGCTGCTGGGCGCGGCCTACGCGCTGCATCCGGCGTTCGGCGAGGCCGAGATCCTCGAGGTCAATGCCGACCTGCGGCCGGCCTTTGCCGACAACCTGCCGGCGGTGCGGCGCATCGGCTCGCGCACGCATTTCGTGAACGGCCTGTTCCGCCACGGCTTTCTGCTGGCGCCGGCGATGGCCGTGCGCGTCGCCGAGGCGGTCCACGTGCAATCCCTGGAGATATCCGATGAAGATCTTCGTCAACGGCGATCGGCACGAGCTTGAAGCCGCGACCCTGGCGCTCGCCCTGGCGGCGCTGGGCTACGGCGGCAAGAAGATCGCGACCGCGGTGAACGGCCAGTTCGTCGCCGCCGCCGCGCGGCCGCAGCGGCCCTTGAGCGACGGCGACCGGATCGAGGTCGTGGCGCCCATGCAGGGAGGCTAGAGTCATGTCGTTCTATGGAGTGGAGCTTGCCTCGCGCCTGATGATCGGCACGGCGCGCTATCCCTCGCCCGCGGTGCTCGCCGAGGCGGTCAAGGCATCGGGCGCCGAGGTCGTCACCGTGTCGCTGCGCCGCGAGTCTGGATCGGGTCGCGCCGGCCAGGCCTTCTGGTCGTTCGTGCAGGAGACCGGTCTGCGCGTGCTGCCCAACACGGCGGGCTGTCACACGGTCAAGGAGGCGGTGACGACGGCGCACATGGCGCGCGACCTGTTCGACACCAAATGGATCAAGCTCGAGGTCATCCGCGACGACGAGACCCTGCAGCCCGACATCTTCGGCCTGGTCGAGGCCGCGCGGGTGCTGACCGACGAGGGTTTCGAGGTGTTTCCCTACACGACGGAAGATCTCGTGGTCGCCGACCGGCTGGTCGAGGCCGGCTGCCGCGTGCTGATGCCGTGGGGCGCGCCGATCGGCTCGGCGCGCGGCCTGAACAACGTCTACGGGCTGCGGGTCCTGCGCGCGCACTTCCCCGACATTCCACTGGTCGTCGATGCGGGACTGGGCGTGCCCTCGCATGCCGCCGCGGCGATGGAACTGGGCTACGACGCAGTGCTGCTCAACACCGCCGTCGCCGAGGCAGGCGATCCGGTGGGCATGGCCCGGGCTTTCGCGCTGGCGATCGAGGCCGGCCGGATGGCGCACCTCGCCCGGCCGATGGAGCCGCGCGACATGGCGGCGCCCTCGACGCCGATGATCGGCAAGGCGGCCCTCGGTGATTGACCGCTTCTATCCCGTTGTGCCGAGCGCCGAGTGGGTGGCGCGCCTCGTGCCGGCCGGCGCGCGCTTCGTGCAACTGCGCATCAAGGACCGACCCGAGGCCGAGCTGCGCCGCCAGGTGCGCGAGGCCCAGGCGGTGTGCGCCCGCCATGGCGCGCAGCTCATCGTGAACGACTATTGGCGGATCGCCATCGACGAGAAATGTCCGTGGATTCACCTCGGGCAGGAAGATCTGGTCGATGCCGACGTGGCCGCCATCCGTCGCGCCGGACTCAAGCTCGGCGTCAGCACGCACGACCATGCCGAACTCGACAAGGGCCTCGCCGTCGATCCCGACTATGTGGCGCTCGGTCCGATCTATCCGACGCTCCTGAAGAAGATGCCGTTTGCGCCGCAGGGACTCGATCGCATCGGCGAGTGGAAGAAGCTGGTCGGCGGCAGGCCGCTGGTCGCCATCGGCGGCCTGACGCTCGAACGGGCGTTGCTCTGCCTGAAGGCCGGCGCGGATTCGGCGGCGGTCGTGGGCGACATCGTGAACAACGCCGATCCCGAGGCGCAGGCCCGCAGGTGGATCGCCGAAACGCAGGCAGCGGCATGAGCGCCCCTGAAAGCGGCCGTTACGTCCGCCAGACCGTGCTGGCCGAGGTCGGCGCGGCGGGGCAGGCGCAGCTGGCCGCGGCCTCGGTGCTGGTCGTCGGCGCGGGCGGCCTCGGCTGTCCGGTGTTGCAGTATCTCGCCGGCGCCGGTGTCGGCCGTCTCGTTGTCGTCGATCACGACACGGTGGAGGAGAGCAATCTCCACCGCCAGCCGCTCTACACCATGGCCGACATCGGCGCGGCCAAGGCCGAGGC
>Ga0070680_100003588_pt1 | contig 11589 bp, 6 predicted proteins | sample KBSC73BmetaG_FD_64672 | JGI IMG/M metagenome (GOLD analysis project Ga0070680, IMG submission 64672) | Corn rhizosphere microbial communities from Kellogg Biological Station, Michigan, USA - KBS C7-3B metaG | ecosystem: Host-associated > Plants > Roots > Rhizosphere | place: USA: Michigan...
CCCTCCTGGCGCAGCACCAGCAGGCGGTGCTGCTTGGCGAAGCCGATGGGGATCTTGGTGGCCAGCTCGGCGTCGACGTCGTCCGTCTTCAGATCGCCCAGCACCGCGATGCCCAGCTGCCGGCCCAGGGCGGCCAGCACGTCCTCGTCGGTGGCGACGCGCATCTTCACCAGCACCTCGCCGATGCGCCCGCCTTCTTTCTGCTGCAGCACCAGCGCCTGATCGAGGGTGTCGACGGTGACGCCACCGGCGCCCAGTTCGAGCAGGATCTGACCGAGTAGCTTGTGACCCACGGGCTTCCTTCTATCGGGTGGGCGTCGTCACCACCGGCGGCGCGTTGCCGGCCGGCGGCGCGACCGTGGAGGGTGGCGGTGGTGAGGTGGCGCGGCCGACGGTGCCCGGCGCGCCGGTGGGCGCCTGCGAGGGCGTGCCCGGCACGGGGGCGTACGGCGCGGTGGTGTTCGGGGTGTTCGGGCCGGTGCCCGGCGACGTGCCGGGGGGCAGCGTGCCGGACGGCTGTGTGCCGGGCGAGGGCGTCACGGGCAGCACGCCCAGGGCGCCCACGGCCGCGCTCTCACCGTTGTCGCCCGGGGTGGGCGTGGCGGCCGCTCCGGTGGCGGGTGCCACCGGGACGATGGCGCCGCCCGGCGCGGCCGGCGTCCTGGCGGGCGCCGCGCCCGGAGCGCCCGTACCGGCGGGCGCGCCTGGCGTGGCAGGCGCTTCCGGCCCCGTCGGCACGGCCGGGCCCAGGGGATGCGTGTTGATGGGGATGTCGAGCGGGCCCGCCTCTTCCAGCGAGTCCTTCTCGCGGTTGCGCAGCAGCGCGTCTTCCTCGTCGACGATCTCCTTCACCCCCCGGTTGATCTCCTCCAGCATGCCGCGCTTGCGCCGGTAGTCGATCGACGCCTCGGGGTTGACCACGTCCTGCTTGCCGAAGCGCTCCACGAACTCGCGCCGCTCCTTCAGCTTCTTCTCCAGCACCCGGCGCAGGTCGGCCTGGTCGGTGATGACGTAGGGGGTCAGCGCGATGAGGATGTTCGTCTTCTGCACCGACTTGGTGGTGTTGCGGAAGAAGAAGCCCAGGATGGGGATGTCGCCCAGGAAGGGGATCTTCACCACCTTCTCGACGTCGCGGTCCTGCGACAGGCCACCGATGACGATGGTCTGCTGATCGCGCGCCACCACCGTGGTCTTCGCGCTGCGCTTCGAGGTGGCCGGGCCCAGGCCGTTGAAGTTGGGCGACAGGATGTCCTGGATCTCCTGGTCGACCTCCAGGCGGATCATGTCGTGCTCGTTCACGTGCGGGGTCAGCTTCATCTTCAGCGCGACGTCGGTGCGCTGCACCGGCGTGGCCAGGGGGATGCCGCCGAACGACCCGGCGCCGGCGGTGCCGCCGAAGCTGGCGCCCTGGAAGGGCAGGTTCTGGCCGACGCTGATCTCGCCGTCCTCGTTGTTCATGATCAGCAGGTGCGGCGTCGACAGCACGTTGACGTCGTTGTTCTGCTGCAGCGCCGTGATCAGCACGCCGAAGCTGGGGATGCTGGACGCCACCGACGCGGGCGCGTTCAGGGTCTGCGCCGCGTTGGGGATGGGCGGGCCGATCACGCCCGCCGCCAGGCCCAGCAGCGTGTCGCCGCCGCTCGACAGCAGGCCGCCCGGGTTCAGCGTCTGCGTGATGTCGAGGCCGCCCAGGATCAGGCTCTGCTTGCCGAAGATGGGGACGTTCGGCACGCCGCCGTGGAACGAGGCGCCCAGCGTGCGGCTCTTGTCGAGCGAGATCTCCATCACCATCGCCTCGACGAACACCTGCTTGCGCGGCGAATCCAGCTTCTCGATCACCCGGCGCAGCGACTGGTAGTCCTTCAGCGACGACAGGATGATCAGCGAGTTCGTGGGGCGGTCGAAGCTGACCCGCATGTCCCCCTCGAACAGCAGCGGCAGCTGCGCGCCGTTGGCCGGCGCGGCGGCCGGTGCGGCGGCCGGCGCGGCGGCGCCCCGGCGGGAGCGGCTGCTGCCGCCGCCCGACACGGCCACGCCGGTGATGGCGGTCAGCGTCTGCCCCAGCTCGTCGCAGTTCGCGTTCTCGCAGTAGTAGACGTGGATGCGTCCGTCGCCGCCCTCGATCGGCACGTCCAGCTTGTGGATCAGCGTCAGCAGACGGGCGTAGGCGCGCTCGGTCGCGATCACGATCAGCTGGTTCGAGCGCTCGTCGGGGATCATCTTCGAGATGGTCATCTCCATCGCCAGATCGGCGATGGACCGGGGCCCCTTGGGCGAGGCGGCGGCCGGCGTGGCGGCCACGCCACGCTTGCCGGTGCCCAGCTGCTCGACCTTGAAGATCTCGGCCAGCTTCTGCGCCATCTCGCTGGCGGCGGTGTTCTTCATGCGCACGATCCAGACCTTCTCGCCCTGGGTGGGCTGGTCCAGCTCGTCGACGATCTTCATCATGCGGTCGATGCTGGACTCCAGGTCGGTGACGATCAGCGCACCCTGTGGCGGGTAGACGATGATGTCGCCCTGCTCGGTCTTCAGGCGCAGCAGCACCTGCGACAGCTCGTTGGCGTCGGCGTGCTCGACCCGCACCAGCCGCGTGATGTAGCGGTCACCCGGGGGGGCCTCGCCGTCCGCGCCCGACAGGGGCGCGCCCATCTTCGCCTTGCCGGTCTCGATGATGCGGTAGAACTTCCCCGACTCCTGCACCGTCAGGCCCACCGAGTCCAGCGCCGCCACGAACAGCTGGTACGCCTCCTCGGGCGTGATCAGCTGGGGCGCCACGATGGTGACCTTGCGGCTGTTGCCGGGGATGGTGCCCGGCAGGATGAACTGCTTGCACGTGATCGACGAGATCCAGGAGATCAGATCTCCCAGCTCGGTGTCCGGCTTCATGTTCAGCTTGACGATGCGGCCGTGATACTTCCGGCACGAGTTGTACTCGCGCTCGGAGGTCGCGTCGACGACACCAGGCGTGCCCGCCGTGGTGCCGGCGCCCGGCGTGGCGGCGGGGGCCGGCACCGGCGTGACCGGGGCCGCCGGGGTGGTCGACTTGCCACCGCCCCGGCGCTCCTTGGCGGTGAGGGGCTTCTTCGGCTCCTTCTTCGCGTCGGACGCCGCGCCGGTACCGGTGGTGCCGCCGGTGCCCGCCGGCCGCGGCGGAAGGGGCCGGCCCGGCATGGCCGGGCTGACCTGCGCGGTCAGCGTGGTCTCGGCGGCGACGGGCGCAGCCGCCACCAGCGCGAAGGTGGCCAGCACGCCACCGGCGCGCAGCCCCCTCAGGAACCAACCGCGCCGGCGGCGCTCCCGCGAACCCGGCTTCGTCACGAACGTTCTCGATGTCATCGGATGTTGTAGTCCTTGGTCAACTTCGCCCCGTTGCGCTCGATCGCGACCGAGATGTGGTTCGCGGCCTTCAGCTTCATGTAGACCTGCAGGGCATTGTCCGGGCTGGTCATCTCCATGCCGTTGATGGCGTTGATGACGTCGCCGTTCTGCAGGCCGATCTTTCCGAACGGTCCGTCCGGCTTCACGCTGAACAGGCGGAAGCCGGCGTTCTTGCCGTCACGTACCTCGGGCACGATGCGCGCCGCGCGCGACAGCAGCGCCATGTTGCCCAGCAGCGAATCCACCGTCCCGCGCTGGATCTCGTACGAGTTCTCGCTGGTCTTCTTGATGCCCTTCTCCATCTCGGCCACGAACGGATCGGTCGAGGGGGCGGGCGGCGGCGCGGCGGCGGGGGCGGCGACCGGCGCCGGGGGCGTGTCCAGCAGGTCCAGGAACTCGGGCTTGCCGGCGTTGTCCAGGTAGATGCGGGTCTCCTGGATGTCGACGATGGTGGCGTCGCGGATCTTGCCGCCGATGGTGTAGGGCCCGCCCGAGTTCCGCTCGGTGTCGCGGATGACCGCCACGGACCAGCGGGGGTCGTTGGGCGGCGGCGAGAACATGATCGCCATGATCTTGAGCGGCAGCGACGTGCGCACCGGAGAGGGCGTCACGGGGACGCCGGGCGTGTCGTCTTTCGGCTCCTCGATGATGGGCGGGCAGGTCGAGCAGAAGATGTTCCGCTTGAGGATGACCTCGACGTCCTTGTTGTAGTGCGTGGTGGGCGCGCTGTCGGTCGAGGGCCGGTGCAGCGCCGGCACGATGGGCGTGGCCCGGCCCAGCGCCGTCTCGATCATGACGCCGGTGGCGCGGGCCGCGAACATCGACGACACGACGATGACCGCCAGGTCGATGGCCCACAGGTATTTGCGGAGCAGAGTCTCCATGGATTTCCGGCGTGAGAGCAACAGCAACGCCGGGGCCATCGACCCCGCAAACGATACCGGAACGAAATCGGCTACTTAGCCGCTACCCAGTGGTTGAACGCCCTGCCAATTTGGCACAACCAGGACCGTCCCATTGCCTCCCCGGCGCCCCCGGGGGCAGGCCCGGGCAGCGGGGGCGGGTCAGATGCCGAAAGCGGAGGCCCAGCGCAGGATCTCGGGATTCAGATGCGCGACCTCTCGCGCCTCGTCCTCGGCGATCCGCCGCAGGCGTTCCAGCAAGGGGCGCGCTTCCTCGGCGCGACGTTCAGCCAGCAACTGGCGAAGCTCGTACCTCAGGTGGACCAGCTCGCGTTCGCGTACGAACTCCATCGGAACGACTCCTTTCGATGTTTTCGTCGACGGTCTCGCGTGTCCATTCCACAGTACGAAAACTGATCTCGCCGTCAAACTAAATGTGCAGTCCAGACTGCGGATCGCGCGCGTCGCGCGCATCAGCGCGCGGCGGGACCATGGGAACCGTCCCGGCCTGCGGGCGCAGCACCGGCTCGCGCGCGCGGCGCGGCTTCAGCTTCAGCGCGGGGCTTTCAATCCAGTGCCACGAGGCGGCCGCCAGCATGAACGTGAAGAACAGGACCCACAGCAGGTTTTGCGCCGCCGACAGACGGGCGCCGCCGCGCCACACCACCACCTGCTGCACCGGGAAAGCGTAGATGTAGATCCCGTACGAGAAGTCCCCGAACTTTCGGGTCAGCCCCGCGCCCGGCAACCGCGTCAGCGACACCAGCAGCACCACGTACGGGATCGCCACCCAGGCCACCACGTGGAACAGGGGCCGGTACGCGCACAGGGCCGCCACGACCACCAGCGCCGCGCCGATGGGCCAGCGCAGGGGCAGATGGTCTCGGGCCAGGTACAGCACCGCTCCCAGCCAGAAGTAGACGCCCAGATCGCACAGCCCATAGCGGGGATGGGTCGGGCCCAGCAGGAGGGCCCCCGCCGCCAGCCCACAGGCGACCAGCAGGGCCACCCACCAGGTCAGCAGGCGCAGCCGTCCCAGCACCAGGACTCCGCCGTACATCATGACCTCGAGCGGCAGCGTCCACAGCGAACCGTTCACCGACGTCTCGCCCACGTTCTCGGTGAACACGCCGGGCAGGTGGTACCGGACCGACAAAGTGATGTTGCGCAGGTAACCCCAGGTCCCGCGCGTGGCGAAGTACTTCCCGACCGGCAGCGTCGTGACCACCGGCCCCAGCACGAACACGGACAGCAGCACCACACAGATCAGCCCCGGGAAGACGCGCAGGGCCCGCCGCATCGAGAAGCGGTAAGGGTTCGGATCGGCCACCCAGCTTTGCGTGATCAGGTAGCCGCTGATCGCGAAGAAGATGTACACCGCGATCTTGCTGACGTTGTCGTAGCCCAGGAACGACGTCTCCTCGTGCCCGCGCAGCGGACTGCTGTGGGCGATCAGCACCCACGTCGCCGCCAGCAGCCGGATCAGGTCGAACGAATTCGCCCGGTGGTCGCGCGCCGGGTCGCGGGGCTTGGTCTGGGGCGGTTCGGCTCGTGCGGGTACGGAGCTGGGCAGCGGGGCAGTCGTCATCCTCGGTCGTCCAGTGGGCGATCACGACGGATCGCGCCAAAACAACCTAAGTCCGCTTTGCCGGTTGGTTCAGAATTCGTACGCGCCGACGTCCGGCTGGCTGTCGCGGGCCTTGCCGGTGATGTCGGTCGCGGAGGCGTGCGTCGCGTCGCCGGCGTTGACCAGGGGCGACGACATGGAGGCTGGGCTCAGGGCGTACGGCGACATGACCGACGCGAACTGCGGGTCGACCTGCTTCGAGTTCTGGTCGAAGCCGCTGGAGGCGCTCCAGGCGCTGAGTTGCCCCTTGCCGACCACCCACTCCCCCTTGCCGTTCGTGTAGCAGACGTTGCTGTCGATGGCGCTGTAGGCCGACGACGGCAGGTCGTAGCGGAAGCAGCCCACGCCGCCGCTGCCAGCGCCCGAGTCGTAGATGGCGTTGTTGGCGATGACGTGCCCGCTGCCCTCGGATACGACGGCGATGCCCTGTCCGCCGTCGATGTCGATCGAGTTGTTTCGGACGGTGATCTGATCGCAGGTCCAGTCGCCGGCGTCACTGCCAGACGCCGGCACCAGGATGGCGGTGGCGTTGATGGACTGCCGGTTGATGACGACGTTGTTCTCGATGACGCAGCCGTGGCAGGCGGCGACCCCGATGCTCATGTTGCCCAGGTTCGTGACCGTGTTCCCGCGCAGCGTCACGTTCGCGAACGTCTCGGCGGTCGAATAGCCGGGATCGACGGCGATGCCCCAGCAGCCCTGGGTCACGGTGCCCACGTCCTCGTGGACGTTGTTGCCCGCGATCAGCAGGTTGGTGGCGGTGCCGTGGGCCACCAGCGACACGCCCTGGCACTGCCCGCCGATGAACGTCGATCGATACAGGTCGTTCCCGATCACCTGCACGCCGTCGGCGCCCGACAGCGACAGGTAGATGTTGTGGTTGAACGTCGCCTCGCCAAAGCCGTTGTTCTGGAAGTGCGAGTCCTGAATGACGCTGCCGTTGTCGGCCCCCAGCCAGCCGTCGCCGCTGCAATCCGTGATGATCGAGCTGCGCACCACGATCCGCTCGTTGTGCTGGTCGGCGCCCGCGTTGGCGGTGTTGGCGCCCGCCAGTTGCACGCCGATGCCGAAGTTGTGGATGAACATGTCGCAGATCAGGACGTCGTCGATGTCGTTGTAGACGAAGAAGCCATCGTCGGCCGCCGCGCCGCCGCCCACCAGCTCGAGCCCGGCGAAGACGTACCCTTCCTCGTGGTCGGCGTTCGCCGGATCGTCGAAGGCGATGCCGTGCTGGCCGGCCGGCGAATTGATGACGGGCCGTCCCTCGTTCCCGCTGCCCCAGGGGGCGGCGTAGCTGGCCACCACGCAGCGGTTGTTGGCCTTGCAGTTGCCGTTCACCCAGCGGCTGACGGCGGTGATGTTGAAGACGCCGCCCTTGCAGAACTCGATGCGGTCGCCTGCCTTCAGCGACGCGAACTGCGCCTGCGCCTTTCCGAACGTCTGCCAGGGTGCGTCCGGTGACGTGCCGGCGTTGCTGTCCTTGCCCGCCACGCAGTCGGCGTCCGCGCCCGAGGCGCAATCGCAGACGTAGTAGGTGGCGATGCCCGGGGCGGGCGCATCGGGGCAGCCGGCCGGCGGCGGGATGACGATGGTGCCGCCGCTGCCGCTCATGCCGCCCGAGCCGGTCATGGACATGCCGCCCGACCCGGGCGCCATTCCGCCGGCCCCGCCGCTGCCCGGTTTGACCATGCCACCCGTGCCCTTGATGCCGCCGCTGCCGGGGGAGATGCCGCCGCTGCCCGGGGGCACGCTGCCGCCGCTGCCCGTCACGCCGCCCGTACCGGGTCCCGCGATGCCACCTGAACCGGTTGCCGGCGCGCCGCCGCTCGCCCGCACGCCGCCCGTTCCCGGCTGGGCGCCGCCCCGCCCACCGCTTCCGCCGGGAGCAAGGCCGGTGCCCGCCGTTCCGACAGGCCCGGCGCCGCCGCCACCAGGGGGATCGGTGCCGATCACGCCCGCGGCACCGGTGGCCGGCTGGGAGGCCCCCCCGGCGGGGGCCGGCTGGCCGTCACCGCCTGCGCCGACGGGGATCGCGCCGCCGCCGGTGCCGGTCAGGTTGGTTTCGGCGGACGGGATGAACCCGACGCTGCCGGTGCAGGAAAGCAAGCCCACCGTCGCGAGCAACAGGGTGAGCTGTGGAAACCGGACGGGGGACGGCATGGAAACTCCCGGGGGGCTCAGAGTTCGAAGGCGCCGATGTCCGGCTGGCCGTCGCGCGTCTTGCCGGTGATGTCCGTGGCGGACGCGTTCTTCGGGTCGGCCGCGTCGATCAGCGGCGACGTGGCGGCGGGGCTGAGGTCGTAAGGGGCCATGATCGACTTGAACTGCGGGTCCACCTGGATCGACTGCGCGTCGAAGCCGCTGGCCGCCGTCCACGCGCTCAGCTGGCCTTTGCCGATCACCCACTCCCCCTTGTCGTTCGTGAAGCAGACATTGTTGTCGACCGCGCCGTAGGCCGACGCGGGCAGGTTCAGCCGGAAGCACCCAACGCCGCCGTTGCCCTGCCCGGCGTTGTAGATCGCGTTGTTGGTGACGACGTGACCCTTCCCTTCGTCTACCAATCCGATGGCCTGGCCCCCATCGATGTCGATCGAGTTGTTCCGGATCGTGATCTGGTCACAGGTCCAGTCGCCCGCGTCGCTGCCCGAGACCGGAACCAGGATCGCGGCGGCGTTGATGCCCTGATGATTCAGCACCACGTTGTTCTCGATGACGCAGCCGTGGCACGCCGCGACACCGATGCTCTGGTTGCCCAGGTCCTGGACGGTGTTCCCGCGAATCGTGACGTTGCTGAACATCTCGGCGCTGGAGTAGCCGGGGTCGATGGCGATGCCCCAGCAACCCTGGGTCACCGTGCCCAGGTCCTCGTGGACCGTGTTCCCCTCGATGGTCAGGTTGGTGGTGACGCCGTGGCCGACCAGCGAGACGCCCTGGCACTGGCCGTTGATGAACGTCGACTTGTACAGGTCGTTCCCCACCACGCGGATGCCGTCGGCCCCCGACATGGACAGGTAGATGTTGTGGTTGAACGTTGCCTTGCCGAAGCCGTTGTTCTCGAAGTGCGTGTGCTCGATGGTGCTGCCGTTGTCGCCGCCCAGCCAGCCGTCGCCGCTGCAGTCGTTGATGATCGAGTCGCGCACCACGATCCGCTCGTTGTGCTCATCGGCGCCGGGGTTCGGCGTGTTGCCACCCGCCAGCTGGATGCCGATGCCGAAGTTGTGGATGTACATGTCGCAGATCAGCACGTCGTCGACGTCGTTGTAGACGAAGAAGCCGTTGTCGGCGTCGGTGCCCGCGCCCACCAGCTCGAGCCCGGCGAAGACGTAGCCCTCTTCGTGATCGGCGTTCGCTGGGTCGTCGAAGGCGACACCGTGCTGGCCGGCCGGTGAATTGATGACGGGGCGGGCCTCGTCGCCGCTGGCCCAGGGGGGCGCGTAGCTGGCGACCACGCAGCGGTTGTCGGCCTTGCAGTTGCCGTTCACCCAGCGACTCACGCCCTTGACGTCGAACACGCCGCCCTTGCAGAATTCGATTCGATCGCCCGCCTGCAGCGCGCCGAACTGCGCCTGCGCCTTGCCGAACGTCCGCCAGGCCTGATCGGGCGACGTGCCGGCGTTGCTGTCGCTGCCGGCGGTGCAATCCTTGTCGGCGCCCTTGCCGCAATCACAGACGTAGTAGGTGGTGATGCCGGGCGCCGGATCGTCGGGGCAGCCGGCCGGCGGCGGAGGGGCGGGTGTCGAGCCGCCGGTTCCCCCGGGGCGAATCTCGCTTTGCTTGGCAGCGGGCCCCCCGCAGGCGCCCAGCGCGGCCGCGGACAGGGCCAGGAGACCCCACCAGACCCGCCCCGCGCCATGTTCCGCCCGCTGCATCTGCGCCGGCCTAGACTATCGGATTTGGCGCGGAATATCTGAAACGATCGCCCGGAATCCCGATATTTACGCGGGAAATTCCGGCCCCAAAGGCCGTTCGTCCGGCGATGGCGGCCGAAAAAGGCTAGTCGTCGTCCTCGTCCTTCTTTGCCGCGGCGCCAGCGGGCGTGGACGGCGCGGCCTGTGGGCCGGCGCTCTCGAGCTCCTTGATCTGGCGGCGCGCGGCGGGGGCGTCGGCGCCCGACGGTGAGATGCTGAGGTACTGCTTGTACGCGCCCAGCGCCTGCGCGTTGTCGCCGCGCCCGCGGTACGAATCGGCGATGCCGAACAGGGCCGGGCCGTAGGTCGGCTGCGTGTTCAGCACGCGGCGAAACATGTCGATCGCCTTGTTGTAGCGCTGGCGTTCCAGCTGCACGTACGCCAGGCCGGTCAGCGCGCCCGCGCCGTCGGGCTTCGCCTGCAGCGCCTGCGTGTACATCTTCTCGGCCTTGGCGGCCTGGCCGTTCTCCAGCAGGCGGTCGGCCTCGGTGACCAGATGATCGTAGCCGCCCGGCTCGGCGGCGGGGGCGGTCGCGGTGGCGTGGGTGCTTCCCACGGCGGCGCGCGCGTTGGCCAGCGCCTTGCCGCGGGCGGACTTCCCGGCGACCTCTTTCGGTTCCTTCGGCGCTGGCTGCGCAGCCTGGGCTGGCTTCACCGGCACCGGCACCGGGGGCTCGGCCGCGGTCTTGGCGGGCGCAGGTTCGGCGGGCGCGGGCGGCGTCGCCGCCGGCGCCGTGGGTGGCGGCGCGGGCTCTTTCGCTTCCGGCGGGGCGGGGGCGGCCGGTTGCTCGGCCGCCACGGGAGCGCTGGCCGCGCCCGCGCGCCCGGCCTGCGTGCGCCACACGTAGAAGCCACCGGCGCCCAGGCCGCCCAGCAACAACACGGCGATGGCGGCGTTCCGCCCGCGGTGTCGCGGCATCAGCAGCTCCATGTCCGACGCGCCCCCCTCGTCGCCGAACGCGAACTCGCTGGTCGAGTGCGGGCGATCGAGCGGCAACTGTTTCGAGTGCGCGTGCGCGTCCGGCGCGACCCGCGGCACGCCCCCGTGGGGCTTCGAGGCGCTGGCCGCGGCGGCCTTGGGCACGCCGGACGCCGCGGGCATGGCGGGGATCGTCAGCGCCGTGTTCGCGTTCGCGGCGCCGCCCTCGCCGGTGGGGGGCAGTCCCAGGCCGGGCGTGCGGCGGGGCAGACGGGTGGGCGTCACCTCGTCCGAACCAGCGCCCGCGCCGACGTCGGGCAGCCGGCGGTTCGGCACCGTCGGACCGTCCGGCTGCACCGTCTTGCGGGCATCGAAGGGGACCGGGGGCGGCGTCCCGCCGGCGCCCGCGGGCGCGCGCGACGTGGTCCCGTACGGCGCCGAGCTGGTCCCGCGCCGGGCGGGAGGCGGCGTGGCCGTCTTGGGGAAAGGGCCCGGGCCTGCCTGCGTGCGCGCGCCGCCATGGCCGCGCGCGCGGTCCGCCTCGTCGACGACGCGGAAGAAGGCCGACAGCTCTTCCATGTCACCGAGCGCCAGCCACGGCCCACCCTGATGCGACAGGCGGTCGGCGCGGGTGACCTTCCGCTCGACGATCCACTTCTGCAAGGTGTTCAGATCGCGGAAGCGGTGGACCTTGCCGTCATCGGTGCTCAGCGTCCACGGCGGCACCTCGGGCTCGGTGGCTGGCAGCTTGGCGTGTCCACCGGGCGGTGTGATCGCGGCCTGGTGCATGGCCGGGGACGTCCGGCGCGCGACGATGAACTGGTGACCACACGTCGTGCACTGAACCGAGGTTCC
>Ga0070680_100003590_pt1 | contig 11586 bp, 11 predicted proteins | sample KBSC73BmetaG_FD_64672 | JGI IMG/M metagenome (GOLD analysis project Ga0070680, IMG submission 64672) | Corn rhizosphere microbial communities from Kellogg Biological Station, Michigan, USA - KBS C7-3B metaG | ecosystem: Host-associated > Plants > Roots > Rhizosphere | place: USA: Michigan...
ACGTCTTCGCGACGGCTGCCGGCAAGGCATTGGAAAATGGCGTTATGCTCGCTGTCGATGGGAAGCAATGTCGCGCCGCTCGCATCGGCGGCGTCGGTCATCAATGCGCCGGCGGTGACAAGTGCTTCCTTGTTGGCGAGTGCGACAGCGCGGCCAGCCTCGACCGCGGCCATGGTCGGCCTCAGTCCGGCACAGCCGACAATTGCCGCGATCACCAACTCGCTCCCGTCGACAGCGGCTTCCGACAGCGCGGCCACGCCAGCCGCCGCGCGGCAATTTGTCCCTACCAGCAACTCCGCGAGACTCTCGTAGCGGTCCTCATCGGCGATCACGGCCAGCTTCGCCCCGGTTTTGCGGACAACCTCAGCCAACGCCTCGACGTTGGTCGCGGCGGTGACCGCCGTCACCTCGAACCGGCCTGGATTGCGTTCGATGAGGTCGACCGTTGATTTACCGATCGATCCGGTCGCGCCGAGAACGGCGATCCGCCGTTTCACGCGAGCCCCGCCAACTGCGCCGCCGCGGTCAGCACGGCGACCGGAACAAGCCCGTCGAGGCGATCTAGCGCGCCGCCGTGGCCCGGCAGCCATGTGCCCGAATCCTTCACCCCTGCCCTCCGCTTCATGCCGCTTTCGAACAGATCGCCGACCTGGGCTGCGACGGCGAAGAGAGGTGCCAGCGCCAGCAGCGCGGGGCCAAGGCCGGTCGACAAGACCCATGCGCCTCCCAGCACGGTCGCGGCCACAACTCCGCCGATCAGCCCCTCTACGGTCTTGTTGGGGCTGATCGTCGGCGCGAGCTTGCGCCTGCCGAAGCTGCGGCCGGCGAAATAGGCGCCGATGTCGGTCGACCAGGTCACCACGAATGCCCAAATGAGCAATGCCAATCCATGCGCGTCGCGCTCGCGGATCCACAAGAGGGCCAATGCCGGCAGCAACGCATAGATGAAGCCGCCAGCGTACCAGAAAGGACCCCAGCCACGTACGAGCCTGGTCCATTCATAATACATCAAAGTCGCGATGGCGGCCACGAGCAGAGCGAAGATGTTGCCCCCCTGGACCGCGGCGAGCAGCGCCGCGGCGATCAGGACCAGGCCCGTGAAGGTCCGAAGCGCGAGCTCGTTCATCGGCCGCCGAAGCGCCGCTCGCGGGCGGCGAAAGTGTCCAGCGCGTCGGCGAATTGCTTCTCGTCGAAGTCGGGCCACAGCGTATCGACGAACAGCAGCTCGGCATAGGCTGCCTGCCACAACAGGAAATTCGAGAGTCGCACCTCGCCGGACGTCCGTATGAGGAGATCGAGTTCGGGCAAGTCCGCGGTTTGCAACTCGGCGGCGATCGCGGCTTCGTCGATCGATGCCGGATCGAACACGCCGTTCGTCGCCTTGTGAGCGAGCTTTCGCGCGGCGGCCGCGATCTCCGCGCGCGAGCCATAGTTGAGCGCGATGACGAGTGTCAGCCGGTTGTTGTTGGCTGTCCGTTCGACGGCGCGCTCGAGCCGCTCGACCAATTCGCCGCCGAACGCTGAATAATCGCCGATCAGCCTCAGGCGCACGCGTTCCTTCTCGAGCGTCTTGAGCTCGCGCTCGAGATAGAAGCGCATCAGCGCGGTCAGATCGGAGATTTCGTCCGCGCTGCGGCGCCAGTTCTCCGACGAGAAAGCGTAGATGGTGAGAACTTCGACACCGCGATCCGCCGCGGCCTGCAATGCGCGGCGCACGGCTTCGGCGCCCGCGCGGTGGCCCGCGGCCCTCGGCAGGCCCCGCCGCTTCGCCCAACGGCCGTTGCCATCCATGATGATCGCGACGTGACGCGGGACGCGCCTGCCGCCCGCGAGTCCGGCCGCGCCCTCGTTCGGGGCGGGTGCGGCGGTCACTTGCCGAGGATTTCCTTTTCCTTGGTTGCCGCCGCCTCGTCGATCTCCTTGATCGTGTCGTCGGTCAGCTTCTGCACTTCATGCTCGAGCCGCTTGCGCTCGTCCTCGCCGATCTCGTGCTTCTTCTCGTCGGCCTTGAGCTGGTCCATGCCGTCGCGGCGGACATTGCGGACGGCGACGCGGGCCTTTTCGGCATATTGGCCGACCAGCTTGGCGAGCTCCTTGCGCCGTTCCTCGGTCAGCTCCGGGATCGGCAGCCGGATGACCTGCCCGTCCGTGATCGGGTTGAGCCCAAGCCCGGCGGCCCGGATCGCTTTCTCGACCGGCTGCACGTTCGACCGGTCCCAGACCTGAACCGAGAGCATCCGCGCTTCGGGCGTGGATACGGTCGCCACCTGATTGAGGGGCATGTTCGCGCCATATACTTCGACCTGCACCGGATCGAGCAGTGCCGTCGAGGCGCGGCCGGTCCGGAGCCCGGCAAGGTCGTGCTTCAACGCGTCGAGCGCTCCGTGCATGCGGCGCTTAAGATCGGCGGTACTCATCGTCGTGGTCATGGCTTACTCCCTGTCCTGCACGACCGTCGCGACCCCGCGTCCGGCGAGCACTTCGGCAAGGTTGCCGGGCTGGCGCAGGTTGAAAACAACGATCGGTATATTGTTGTCGCGGCACAGCGCGACCGCGGCCGCGTCCATCACCTTCAGGTCGTCGCTGAGCACGCGACCGAAGCTCACGGTGTCGTAACGCGTGGCGCCGGTGACCTTCTTGGGGTCGGCAGTGTAGATGCCGTCGACGCTGGTGCCCTTGAACAAGGCGTCGCAGCTCATCTCGGCCGCCCGAAGGGCCGCTGCGGTGTCGGTCGTGAAATAGGGATTGCCGGTTCCGGCGGCGAACAGGACGATGCGGCCTTTTTCGAGGTGCCGCAGCGCGCGGCGGCGGATGTAAGGCTCGGACACGCTCGCCATCGGAATGGCCGACTGAACCCGCGTGTCGACGCCGAGCTTTTCGAGCGCGTTCTGGAGCGCCAGCGCGTTCATCACGGTCGCGAGCATGCCCATGTAGTCGGCGGTCGCGCGGTCGAACCCCTTGGCTGCGGCGGCCATGCCACGGAAAATGTTGCCGCCGCCCACCACCAGACAGAGCTCATGTCCTTGCGCCTTCGCAGCGGCGATCTCGCCCGCGAGGCCGGCGACCGCTTCCGGATCGATGCCGAAATGCCCCTGGCCCATCAGCGCTTCGCCCGACAGCTTGAGGAGGATGCGGTTGAAGCGCGGGCGGGTCATGCGGGCGTGCGGTCCTTCAATATGACAACGGCGCGCCAGCCTTTATGGCCCACCCGCCCGGTTGCCAACTGCCTTACTTGCCCGGAACGCGGTTTGAAGGCAGCATCGCCGCTTCAGGGGGCGACGCATGGCTAGTGTGTTCCTGAGCTATGACCGCGATGATACCGGACGTGCTCGGCATTTCGCCGGCGCGCTCGGAAAGGCTGGCCATCACGTATGGTGGGACTTGCATGTTCGCGGCGGCGCGCAATTCTCCAAGGTGATCGAGGAAGCGCTGATGGCCGCCGAGGTCGTTGTCGTGCTGTGGTCGAAGGACTCGATCGAGTCACCCTGGGTCCGCGACGAAGCTGGCGCAGGTCGCGACAGCGCGCGGCTCGTGCCAGTGACGATCGACGGCACCCAGGCGCCGTTGGGTTTTCGCCAGTTCCAGACCATCGACCTGTCGCACTGGAAGGGCCACGGCAATCCGCCGGGCCTGCGGGCCTTGTTGGCCGACATCGACGAGGTCGCGGGCCGAAAGGCTGTCGCTCCCGAATTCAAACGAGCAGCGGCTGAGACGCGCTCGGCAAGGCCCATGCCGGCCGACCGTCGGCTCGTTGCCATCGCCCCCCTGCTCGCGCTCCTCGCCATCGGTGGGGCGTATTGGCTTGTCCGGGGCAAGGGTGGCGGGCCGCCGACGGTTGCGGTCGCTGCTGCAGACAGCTCGTCAAAGTCGCAACAGATGGCGCGCGACCTGCTCGTCAACCTCGGCAATCTTCAGTCGGTGAAGTCGGGCTCGATGACCCTGATGAACGCACCGGCCGCCTCCCCATCGGCAGATCTACAGTTCCAGATTGCCGACACGGCGAACGGCACGACACCGTCAGCCTCGCTTACCTTGCTGGACGGCAAGGACCGTGGAGTTCTGTGGTCGAGCGATCTCAATCAGCCCTCCGGAAAACCGTCCGATCTCAAGCAGCAACTCGCCGTCACCGCCGGACGCGTGTTGGCATGCGCGCTCGACGGCCTGCCAGGCAAGGGCGAACGCCTCCCCGCACAGCCGTTGAAGGGCTATCTCAACGCTTGCGTGCAGCTTGCCGACGTTGGCGATCCGCGGCCGGTAATCCCCGTACTCAAGGAAGTGACGCGTGCCGCGCCGCATTTCGCTCCGGGCTGGAGCAAGCTCCTGCTGGCGCAGGCCAGGATTTCGGACCGCAATTTCAGCAATGGAACAGCTGATGAGGCGGCGCGAAGTGAGCTGCGACGGCTGATCGATCGGGCACGAGAGCTCCATCCCGCAATTGCGGAAGCCGACTTGGCCGAAACCGTGCTGTTGCCGCCTGCCGCTTATGCGCAAAAGCTCGCGTTGGTCGACCGCGCGGCGAGCCGCAGCCCCGACGATCCGGCGGTCCTCAGCTTCCGGTCCAGCGTCCTATTTAGCGTCGGCAGGTTGAACGAAGCCGTCGACAACGCCGGGCGAGCGTCGGAACTCGATCAGCTTTCGCCGGCGCTGAGCAGCGCGTACATGGTCGCTCTCGCCTATGCCGGAATGATCGAGCCGGCCCGTAAACAGCTGGAAGAACTTGAAAAGCTGTGGCCCGGGGCGGCTTCCACAGAACTTGCCCGCTTCTTCTTCTACTTCCGTTATGGCGATCCAAAGGTCGCTCTCGCCATGCCTGAGACAGACGAGGGTACGGCAGGCGTCCGCTACCTGATCGACGCGAGGATCGATCCCAGTCCCGCGAATGTCGATCAGCTGGTGAACTTCCTGAACGCGCGGCGGGACAGGTTTCGTGAAACCGCCGGACCCCAGCGCCTGTCCTACTACACGCTCGCGATGGCGCTTGTTCATCATAATGACGAGGTGTTCGACACGCTGATGCAGTGGGCGAAAGAGGATGAACTCGCGCTTCAGGGCGCGACATATTTCCGGCCTGAGCTTCACGAATTTCGAAAAGAACCGCGGTTCATGCAGGTCATGAAGCGCGCCGGGCTCCTCGATTATTGGCGCTCGAGCGGGAAATGGCCGGACTTTTGCTTCGATGCGGACATGCCTTACGACTGCAAGGCGGAGGCCGCGAAGCTCAAATGAAAAGGGCGGAGCCGAAGCCCCGCCCTTCCTTGTCGATCCCGAGGATCGCTTAAGCGACCGGCTCGGCTTTGTTGGTGCCGGCGGCTGCCGCCACTTCCGCGGCGAAATCTTCCTGCTTCTTCTCGATGCCTTCGCCGAGCTGGAAGCGGACGAAGCCCGTCAGCTGTATGCCCGTGCCGGCATCCTTCGCCGTCGACGCAATGACTTCGGCAACCGGCGTCTTGTTGTCCATCACGAACAGCTGCGAAAGCAACGCATTGTCCTTGCGGAACTTGGCGAGTCCGCCTTCGACCATCTTTTCGATGATGTTCTGCGGCTTGCCGCTTTCCTTCGCCTTCTCCATCGCAATCCCGCGCTCGCGCTCGACGAGCTCGGCCGGCAGGTCCTCGGCCGACAGGGCTAGCGGATGCGCCGCCGCGACGTGCATGGCGATCTGCTTGCCGAGGGTGTTCAGTGTCTCGGCCGGCGCCGCACTCTCGAGCGCGACCAGCACGCCGATCTTGCCGAGGCCCGGCGCGACCTGGTTATGGACGTAGGAAACGATCGTCCCCTGCCCGACTTCGACCACCGCCGCGCGGCGCAGCGACTGGTTCTCGCCGATCTTGGCGATGTTGTCCGTGAGCTTTTCCTGGACCGTTCCACCGCCCGGGTACTGGGCAGCGCCAAGCGTTTCGACGTCCGTGCCATGCTCGAGCGCGAGCTTGGCGACGTTGCGGACGAAGTCCTGGAAGATCTCGTTCTTGGCGACGAAATCGGTTTCTGAGTTCACCTCGACCGCCGCGCCGCGCGTGCCCTCAACGGCCACGCCCACGAGGCCTTCCGCCGCTGTCCGGCCAGCCTTCTTGGCGGCAGCGGCAAGCCCCTTGGCGCGCAGCCAGTCGATCGCCGCTTCCATCTCGCCGTTGGTCTCGGCGAGCGCCTTCTTGCAGTCCATCATGCCGGCGCCGGTGCGCTCGCGCAGTTCCTTTACAGTCGCGGCCGTGATCTCAGCCATGTCTTTTTCCTTTCGCTCCCCTCCCGCTCGCGGGAGGGGCTGGGGGAGGGATTGTTGGAATAGAGAGCCCGTACGAACAGGCCCTCCCCTGACCCCTCCCGCTTGCGGGAGGGGAAATCTCTTTAAGCTTCCAGCGCCGCTTCGACCGGCGGTTCGGCCATCGCGCCAATGTCCTGGCCACGCGACGCGGCGTTGCCGGTGCGGCCCTCGTTGACTGCCTGGGCGACCGCATCGGCGTAGAGGCGGATCGCGCGGCTGGCGTCGTCATTGCCCGGGACCGGGAAAGCGATACCGCTCGGATCGCTGTTCGAATCGAGGATCGCGACGACCGGAATGCCGAGCGTATTGGCTTCCTTGATCGCCAGCTCTTCCTTGTTCGTGTCGACCACGAACATGATGTCGGGCAGCCCGCCCATGTCGCGGATGCCGCCAAGGCTCTTCTCGAGCTTGTCGCGCTCGCGCGTCAGCTGAAGCACTTCCTTCTTGGTCAGGCCGGCGGTGTCGCCGGACAGCTGTTCCTCGAGGCTCTTCAGGCGCTTGATCGAGTTAGAAATGGTCTTCCAGTTGGTCAGCATACCGCCGAGCCAGCGGTGGTTGACGAAATGCTGCCCCGACGACTGCGCGGATTCCGCGATCGCGTCCTGCGCCTGGCGCTTGGTGCCGACGAACAGCACCTTGCCGCCACGGGCGACGGTCTGCTGGACGAAGTCGAGCGCGCGGGCGAACAGCGGCACGCTCTGCGACAGGTCGATGATGTGAACCCCGTTGCGGTCGCCGAAGATGTACGGCTTCATCTTCGGGTTCCAGCGGTGGGTCTGGTGGCCGAAATGCGCTCCGGCCTCGAGCAATTGCTGCATGGTGACGACCGTGGCCGCCATAGTCTTTCTCCTTCCGGTTCTGCCTCGGCGGAGCCAGTCACCAGCCTTACGGCCAGCACCGGTATGTAAGCTCCGCCTGTGGAATGCGCGCGCCCCTAGCCCATGTCCGCAGAGCGTTCAAGGCCAGGACCGTTCGCCGCCGTTCCGCCGCGATGCTCGAGCGGATGCGCCAGCGACGCCTGTTATGTAATTGAGCAGCCTGTCCTTTTCAAAGGCGACGGTAGGTCGCTTGACAGATTAGAACAAAACGTGAACAGGATTGCGTCTCAAAGGAGGCTGAACCATGATTGCTCCGCTCGGAACGCTCGTCTTTCTCGGGTTGCTATGGCTGTTGACGGTCGGTGGCGCCGCCGTCGTCGAGGGAAACGGCGCCAAGATCATGGCTGCGCTCAAGGGCCGTTCGCGCCCCGCGCCGAACATTGCCCAAACGAGGATCAGGGTTCGCGCCGGAGCGCCGGCCTCTACGCGCGCGATGCCGCCTTTGCGCGCCGCCGCTTGACGCGTGCGTAGCTCGCAAGCGCCAGCGGAATCATCAGCAGGTAGGCGACGGCAAGGGCGAGCAGGGTTGTCCACGGCGTGACGATCAGCGCTGCTCCGAACAGGGCAATGCCGGCCAGCGCGAACAGGCGCCAGGCCGGCCGGATCCGAATGCTTGCCCAGCTGTAGGTCGGAAGGCTCGAGATCATCAACGCGGCAATGAACACCGTCCACGGCATCACCGCCTCCCACGCACGGAAGCGATCATCGCCGGTGATCAGCCACAGGTAGATCGGCACAAAGGCGAGGCCGGCGCCGGCCGGCGCCGGGATTCCCGTGTTGAAGCCGGCGGTTTTGTGCGGCTGCTCGGCAGCGTCGAGCCTGGCGTTGAAGCGGGCGAGCCGCAGGGCGCAGCAGACCGCGAGCGACAATGCCGCGATCCACCCGAACCGCGGCGCATTCTGGAGCGACCACAGGAACAGGATGAGCGCCGGCGCGGTGCCAAACGCGACATTGTCGCTAAGCGAATCGAGTTCGGCGCCGAACTTGCTTTGCGCACGCAGCAACCGCGCGATGCGGCCGTCGAGCCCGTCGAGGACCCCGGCGAGAATGATCGAGGCGAGCGCCCTCTCCCACTGTCCGCCGATTGCCAGACTGACGCCGGTGAGGCCGAAGCACAGCGCCAGCGCGGTCACCGCATTGGGGATCATTGCGCGAAACGGGATCCCGCGCGGATCCCGGTCGTCACTCACTGGCTGACGCCCGTCAGCGTGACGTCGCTTCCGATCTCGGCAAGCACGGTTTCGCCGGCGATTGCGCGCTGACCGAGCAGGACCTTGGGCGCGGTCCCGGCGGGCAGATAGACATCGACGCGGCTACCAAAGCGGATCAGGCCGACGCGTTGACCGGCGGCTACCGTGTCGCCTTGCCGGACGAACGCCAGGATGCGCCGCGCGACCAAGCCCGCGATCTGCGTGAAACCGATCCGCACGCCGTCAGCCGATTCGATCAGGAAATGCTGCCGTTCGTTATCCTCGCTCGCCTTATCGAGATCGGCATTGATGAACTTGCCGGGCACGTAGGCGATCCGCTTGACCCGACCGGCGATCGGCGCGCGATTGATGTGCACATCGAACACGCTCATGAAGATTGAGACGCGCGTGTAATCGCCGTCATCGAGCGCTTCCGGCCCGCGCAGCTCGGGCGGCGGTGGAACCTTCGCGATCATCGTGATCAGCCCGTCCGCCGGCGCGATAACCAGCCGCTCGCCGCGCGGCGTGGTCCGCACCGGATCGCGGAAGAAGGCGAGCACCCAAATCGTCAGTCCGGCAAGCAGGAAGCCGAGCACCTCCCAATGCATGAGAAAGGCGAGCAACGTTACCGCTCCCGCGCCTACGGCATATTTGCGGCCCTCCGGGTGAACCGCGGGAAAGCGCCATTTGACGGTGGTCGTCGGCAGCGGGCTATCATGCTTGTCGAGCGCGGGCATGGCGGTTCCTTAGTGGCGGCCCGCGGCGGGCACAACGGCGCGGTTGCCTGTCACGGGATCGGGTCCTAGAGCCCGCGGCACACCAGAACGCAGGAAAGCAATGGCCAAGATCAAGGTGAAAAACCCGGTCGTCGAGCTCGATGGCGACGAGATGACCCGCATCATCTGGCAGTGGATCCGTGAACGGCTGATCCAGCCTTATCTCGACATCGACCTCATCTATTTCGACCTCTCGGTCCAGAACCGTGACGCGACCGACGACCAGGTCACTGTCGATGCCGCGAACGCGATCAAGCAGCACGGCGTCGGCGTCAAATGCGCGACTATCACGCCGGACGAGGCGCGGGTTGCCGAGTTCAACCTCAAGAAGATGTGGAAGTCGCCCAACGGCACGATCCGCAACATTCTCGGCGGCTGCATCTTCCGTGAGCCGATCGTCATTTCGAACGTGCCGCGCCTGATCCCCGGCTGGACCGACCCGATCGTCGTCGGCCGCCACGCGTTCGGCGACCAGTATCGCGCGACCGACTTCAAGGTGCCAGGCCCAGGCAAGCTGACCATGAAGTGGGTCGGCAGCGACGGCCAGGAGCTGGACTTCGACGTGTTCGACTTTCCCGGTTCGGGCGTCGCCATGGGCATGTACAACCTGGACGCGTCGATCCGCGATTTCGCTCATGCCTGCTTCAACTACAGCCTCAACCGCGGCTGGCCGCTCTATCTCTCGACCAAGAACACAATCCTGAAGGCTTACGACGGCCGCTTCAAGGACCTGTTCCAGGAAATTTACGACAGCGAATACAAGGCGAAGTTCGAAGCTGCTGGCATCGAATATCAACACCGCCTGATCGACGATATGGTGGCCAGCGCACTCAAGTGGAGCGGCAAGTTCGTCTGGGCCTGCAAGAATTACGACGGCGACGTTCAGTCCGACCAGGTCGCGCAGGGTTTCGGCTCGCTCGGCCTCATGACCTCGGTGCTGATGACGCCCGACGGTAAGACAGTCGAGGCGGAAGCCGCGCACGGCACCGTCACCCGCCACTATCGCATGCACCAACAGGGCAAGGCGACCTCGACCAACCCGATCGCGTCGATCTTCGCCTGGACCGGCGGCCTCAAGTATCGCGGAAAGTTCGACGACACGCCCGAAGTGGTGCATTTCGCCGAGACGCTCGAGCGCGTCTGCGTCGAGACGGTCGAAGCCGGGCAGATGACCAAGGACCTCGCGATCCTCGTCGGCCCCGAACAAGCCTGGATGACCACCGAGCAGTTCTTCGAGGCAATTGTGAAAAACCTCGAAGCGGCCATGGCCGACGAGTCTCAGCCCGCCTGAGGCTAGCTTTGCCGGAGCCCGGCGTCCGGCGAGCGGATATGCTCGCGCCGGACGCCGAGGCCGATCAGGCGCGCGGGAATTCGACGGAGCAGCGGGAAACGGGCGAACAGGCGCAGCGCTAGCGGCACCTTGGCAAGCACCGCCTTGCGAACCACCAGCGGGGTCAGCACCCGGTCGTGGACCGCCTTCTGCGCAGCCTGGACGACCCGCGTCGGCAGCATCCGCCGTTGCTGCACACGCTTGAGCAACGGGTCCACGTCATCGCCGCGCGCCAGTGGCCCCGCGAGGATATTCGCGGCGGCGACGGCATCCTGGATCGCAAGATTGATGCCGACGCCGCCCACCGGCGACATGGCGTGAGCCGCATCGCCGATCGCGAGCAAGCCTGGCCGCCACCAGCGGGTCAAGCGGTCGAGCGAGACGGACAACAGCTTCACCTGATCCCAGTCCTGCAGCGCGTCGACGACTGGCGCGAGTTCGGGCGCGGCATGGGCGAGATCGCTCCTGAATGCGGCGAGGCCCTTGCTCCGAATATCATCGGCCGCTCCTTTCGGGACGACGAAGGCGCACTGCCAATAATCGCCGCGGTCGATCTGGACCACGAAGGTGCCGGCGCCGATCGTGCCGCCCGTCTCATTGGTCGCCGTTTTGTCCTTCGGAAGCCGGAACCACAGCACGTCGATCGGTGCGCCGAGGTCGTGCCTGGGCAGGCCTGCCTTGTCGCGCAGGATCGAGCTTCGGCCGTCGGCCGCGATGGTTAGCCGCGCCCGCACCTCGTCGCCATTGGCGAGGCGAACGCCCGCAACGCGATTGCCCTCGAACAGAAGATCGGTCGCCTGCGCCTGCATTCGCAGCCGGAAGCCTGGATAGCGCCGCGCTTCGTCGGCGAGGAAATCGAGGAAATCCCATTGAGGCATCAGCGCGACGAACCGGCTTTTCACCGGCAAGTGGCTCATGTCGGCAATGATGATCCGCTGGTTGGCGACACGCGCGCTGACGGTTTGCACCTCATCGTGCGGCCGCTTCAGGAATTCGTCGAGTAGCCCGAGCTCCCGCATCAGCTCGAGCGTCGAGGGGTGCACCGTGTCGCCGCGGAAATCGCGGAAGAAGTCGGCGTGCTTCTCGAGCACCTGCACGCTGCAGCCGGCGCGCGCGAAGAGCAGGCCGGCCATCATCCCCGCGGGGCCGCCGC
>Ga0070680_100003598_pt1 | contig 11572 bp, 9 predicted proteins | sample KBSC73BmetaG_FD_64672 | JGI IMG/M metagenome (GOLD analysis project Ga0070680, IMG submission 64672) | Corn rhizosphere microbial communities from Kellogg Biological Station, Michigan, USA - KBS C7-3B metaG | ecosystem: Host-associated > Plants > Roots > Rhizosphere | place: USA: Michigan...
GAAGGTCCTGCCGGTCCGCGGGGTTGGCGAGAAACGACAGCGCCTCCGGCACCGGGCTCGGCGCCGTCACCGGCCGCGCCATGATCGCGATGAGATGGCGCGGCCAGAAGCCGGCGGATTGATAGAGCCGAACATGGGTGACGCGCTCGGGCCAAGTGAACAGACCGGTGACGCGGCTGCCCCAACGGTCGAAGATCGGCATGGTCGCTTCGAGCAGCTGGCGGGCGATGCCGCGGCGCCACTGCGCGGGATCAATCACGATCGGCCCGAAAACGCCGAGGCTTCCCCAATGATTGGCGGTGGCGACGCCGAGCAGCGCGCCGTCCTCGACCGCGGCCAGGACACCGTCGGGAAAGGCTTGGCGCCGCGCCGGCAAAAGGGCGGCATCGCCGCGGAAGCTCAGCGGATCGGGAAGCCCGAACAGCGTGCCGAAGGCAAGCCGCCGCAATCGCTCGGCCGCCTCGACCTCGTCCGCGGCGAGCGGTCTGATCTCGATCGCCATGCGCCTGTCATAGCACCGCTGCGCCGCCGCGTCGCCTGCCAAGCGGAAGCCGCGATCGCAGCGCAAGCGGAATGGTCACGTTCGTGTGATCCAAGCGGTCTTGGTGCAGCGCGCCGCGCAAAGCGGCAAGCCTGGGCGCAAACGTCGCTATGTGCCGCCGCTGCGCGACAAAATTTTGTCATAAAGAGCGCGTATTCTCGCATCATCGCCACATTGCAGGACGCATTGCATCGCCCAAGAGAAACCTTGCTTGCGGAGAAGGAGGCTCTTCCATGACAACACCGAAGTCGCGCAAGGCCGAACCAACGGCCGCGAAGTTGCAGAATGACGCCGCATCGGCCGAGACATCTCTCGCCACGATGATCGGCTGGCCGATCGATGCCTGGCTGCGCTGCCAGGTCGCGGTGATCAATGCCGCGCAGCCCGTCGCGGCCGGCTGGATCGAGCGCCGGCGCGAGGGCGCAACCGCCGCGCTCGACGCCTTCGCGCGTTTGGCATCGTGCAGCGATCTCCAGGAAGCGGCGTCGATCCATCGCGAATGGCTCGAAGGGACGATGCGTCGGCTCGATGCCGATCTTCATGCCATCGCCGATCACGCCGTCGCGGTCTCGAACGAGGCGGTGACGGCGACGCGCTATGCCGCCCAATCTTCGTCCGAGGCCATGTCGCGCGCCGCCGCGCCCGTCTTCCGCCAGGATGAGGCGATCGAGCAAGCGGCCTGACGAGCTGAAGAAAATCGAATTCCCTCACGCGAACCCCGCCAGTGCGCGCCAGTGGCGGGGTTCATTTCGGGTGGCTATGAAAGCTCACCGCCCGGCCACACGGTCGGGCTTTGCGTTTGGTGCTGTCTAGCAATGCTTCGGCGGAGTCATGCTTCTTAGGCACCCTCCAGGCAAAGTTGCACCGTAATTGACGTTGGTGGCCTGGAAAGCCGTTTCAAGGCGGAAAGCTTGAAACGAAGTTGCGTTTTCGCCGGAGGTATCTCGTCCCGGCTAGGCTTGCGCGATGCGGAAAATCGCCTTGCCGTCGATCCGGCGGTTGCGCAGCTCCTCGGCGACGCGCGCGAAATCCTCCCAGCTTTGCTCGACGATCTGCGGCTTCAGCGCGCCCGCGGCCACCAGCGACGCCAGGATCGCGAGGTCCGGTGCGAAGGATTCCTCGGGCCCCGAGGCATAGGAATGAAAGCTCTGCAGGCGCGAATTGTTCGCCGCGCCGAAATCGCGAAAGCTGAGCGGGGTCTCCTCGCCGGAGGAGTTGCCGAAGACGACGACCGTGCCGCGCGGCTCGAGCAAGCCCAGCGCGGCTTTGAGCGAGGCGCCGCCGGCGGATTCGAGGATCAGCCAGAACTTGCCCTCGGCCTTGGCGATATCCTCGATGACCGCGGCGGCACCGAGAGAGGCGAGGGCGCGCGCCGCATGGCGCGTGACCGCCGTCACCCGCGCGCCCGAGCGGGCGGCGAGCTGAACCGCGAGATTGCCGACCCCGCCGGCCGCGCCGGTGATCAGCACCCGCCGTCCCAGCAGCGGGTCGCCATAGCGCAACGTCCGCAACGCCGTGAGCCCGGCAACCGGCAGGGCCGCGGCTTCGCCGAAGCTTACCCCGTCGGGCAGGGCGGCGAGACGGTGGGTTGCGACCGCGGCGCGCTCGGCCCAGCCATGCCAGTCCAGTATCCCGACGACGCGCGTGCCGGGCTTGGGGCCGCTGCCATCCGCCGCTGCCTTCAACACGACGCCGCTCACATCCTGGCCCGGACGCCAGCCCTCGGGACGGATGCGCATCAGCGTCAGCTCGCCGCGATTGAGCGAGAAGGCGTGAACCGCGATCAGCGCCTCATGCGGCGCGGGTTGGGGCTCGGGCAATTCCGTCAGCGCGACCGGTGCCGCGCCCTTGGGCGTGTTGACGAGCGCTTTCATCGCCTCCTCCAAGCCAAGCCACGATATTTTGTCGGTTTCTGGCGCAATGCTGCCACATTGCGCGGTAAAGTTCATCCTCCGATGCGGAATGCGCCGGAACATCATGCGCGCCGCCTTGCGCGGCTTGCTCTCTGCGCGCTCCCGCTCCTCGGGAGCGCCGTGCCGATGGCGCAGGCGGACGAGCCGAGCGAGGCGTGGCGCACCACGCTGCTGGAAGAGAACGATTCGCTCTACACGCAATCCGACAAGCACTACACCCAGGGCTTGCGCATCTCGGCCTTGAGTCCGACGCTCGGTGAGAGCTGGGCCAACGACCTCTTCGATTGGGCGCAATTCTTTCCGACGGTGTTCCGCCCCGGCGGCACGCGCCGCGTCGCGGTGTTTCTCGGCCAGAGCATCTTCACGCCGAGCAATCTCGACATCAAGCCGCCCAATCCGCGCGACCGGCCCTATGGCGGCTGGCTCTATACTGGCGGGAGCCTGCTGCAGGAAAGCGGGAACCAGCTCGAAAATCTCGAGCTCGATCTCGGCGTGGTCGGGCCGGGCGCGTTTGGCAAGGAAGTCCAGAACGACTGGCACCAATTCATCGGCATCCACCAGGCGCGCGGCTGGAGCAGCCAGATTCAAAACGAGCCCGGCGCCGTTCTCTCCTATGAGCGGCTGTGGCGCCTCCCGCTGCCTTTCCTTAGCAGCACCGCCGACGGCGTCGAGAACGGTGTCGACATCGTGCCGCAGCTCGGCGGCAGCGCCGGCAATGTCTTCACCTATGCCCAAGCGGGCGCGTTGTTGCGGATCGGCCGTCATCTCGAGGCCGATTACGGCCCGGTTCGCATCCGCCCGGCGCTGTCGGGCACGGATTATTTCAATCCCGCCCATCTCGATGACGAACTCGGCTTCTATGTCTTCGCCGGCGTCGCCGGGCGGGCGGTCGCGCGCAACATCTTTCTCGACGGCAACACCTTCCGCCGCAGCAACAGCGTTCAGCACAAGACTTTCGTCGCCGATCTCGAGGCGGGCGTCTCGGCCTTCTGGTCGCAGCGCGTGCGGATCGATCTCAGCATGGTGCGCCGCACCGACGAGTTCGTCGGCCAGCGGCAGGCCGACATCATCGGCACCGCGGCGGTCGCGGTCACCTGGTAGGGGTTGAGCCCGAATCGACGCTCGAGAGCGGCGCCGCGACGGCTTCGAGCGAGCGCCGCTCGGCGGAGACGCCGAGCCAGGCCTCGACCGCGGCCGCGGCGAGCATCAATGCCGCGGCGCCGAGATAGCCCCACATCACGGCCCCGCGTGAGCCCTGATCGAGCAGCGCGCCGAAGAGGGCCGGTCCCGCGAGGCCGCCGATTGCCGTGCCGCCGGCATAGAAGATCGCGATGATGAGGGCGCGCGCCTCCAAGGGAAAGCATTCGCCCACCGTCAGATAAGCGGCGCTCGCGGCGGCCGAGGCGAAGAAGAAGATCGCCGTCCAGGCCGCGGTCAATTGCGTCGCATCGAGCAGATCGCGGCCGAAAAGGATCGCGGTCGCGATCATCAGCAGCCCCGCGAGCCCGTAGGTCGCGATCATCATCGGCTTGCGCCCAAGGCTGTCGAAAAAGCGGCCGAGCAGCAGCGGCCCGAAGAAATTGCCGACGGCGAAAGCGATGATGTAGCGTCCGACCGCGCCCGCGGGCACGCCATAGAACCGGCCGAGCACCAGCGCGTAGGTGAAGAAGATCGCATTGTAAAAGAACGCCTGTGCCGCCATCAGGACGAGGCCCAGCACCGCCCGCCGTGGATATTGGCGCAGGATCGCGCGCAGCAGCGGCCACAGGCCGAAGCGCGCGCGGCCGCGCAGCCGGATGGTTGCGAGGGGCGGCGCCTCGGTCACGGTCGCGGTGCGCGCCTCGATCGCGCGAGTGGTCGCCTCCGCCTCCTCCGGCTGGCCATGCGTCATCAGCCAGCGTGGGCTTTCCGGCACGAAGCGCCGCAGCGCAATGACGATGCAGGCGAGAATGCCGCCGGTTGCGAAGGCGATGCGCCAGCCGTAAGCCGGCGCGATGAGGGCCGGATCGAGAACCACCAGCGAGCCGCCCGCGCCCAGAGCGGCGCCGATCCAGAAGCTGCCATTGATGGCGAGATCGGTCCAGCCGCGGCAGCGCGCCGGGATCAGCTCGTCGATCGCCGAGTTGATGGCGCCGTATTCGCCGCCGATGCCCATCCCGGTGACGAAGCGGAAGAGCGCAAAGGACCAGAAATCCCAGGAGAGGCCGGTGGCGAGGGTGGCGATCGCGTAGACCGCGACGGTGATGGTGAAGAGCCGCTTGCGGCCATAGGCGTCGGTCAAATGCCCAAAGAGCAGCGCGCCCAGCACCGCGCCGGCGAGATAGGCGCTGGCCGCGAGGCCGATCCGCGTCGCATCGAGCGCGAGCGCCCGATCCTGCTCCATCGCGCCGGCGAGCGAGCCGACCAGGGTCACTTCGAGCCCGTCGAGCACCCAGGTGATACCCAGCGCCGTGATGACGAGCCAATGGAAGCGGCCCCAGGCGAGGCGGTCGAGCCGGCTCGGGATGTCGGTCTCGAAGACCGCGGCGGCCGCGTTCGTTTCCGCGGTCAATGCAGCGGCCAGGCGAGAAGGATGAGCGGAACGCCGCAGATCGCGACGAGCACCGAGAGGGGCAGGCCGAGATGCCAATAGTCGCCAAAGCGATAGCCGCCCGGCCCCATCACCAGCGTGTTGCATTGATGGCCGATCGGCGACAGGAAATCGCAGGACGCGCCGACCGCCACGGCCATGAGAAAGGGGTCGATGTTGACGCCGAGATGACGCGCGATCGCCGCGGCAACCGGCCCCATGACGAGAACCGCGGCGGCGTGGTGGATGAGCGGCGTCAGCAGCATGGTGACGACGAGCAGCAAGCCGAGCATCGCCCAGATCGGCAGCGTGTCGGCGGCGCCCGACAGCCAATTGGCGATCATGCCGGTGGTTCCGACGCGCTGCATCGCGTCGCCGATCGGAATGAGTGCTCCCAGCATGACGAGAATCGGCCAATCGACCGCCTCATAAGCTTCGCGCAGGCTGATAGTCCCGGAAACGACGATGACGACGGCGCCGGCCAGAAAAGCAACCGCGGGCGGCACAATCTCGGTCGCGGCGAGGGCCACCGAGGCCATCAGCACGAGGAGGGTGATGGCGAGCTTGCGCGGGCGGCCAAGCTGCAGGTTGCGCTCCGCCAGCGGCAGGCAACCGAGCCGAGCCAAGGCATCGGCCATGCGCGCCGACGAGCCTTGCAGGACGATGACGTCGCCTTCGCGAAAGGTCATCCGGCCGAGCCGCGCCATGCTGCGCCGGCCGCCGCGGCTCAAGGCGAAGAGGTTGACGCCATAACGGTCGCGCAGCTGCAACGCGCTGCTCGATGCGCCGATCATGCGCGAATCCGGCATCACCACCGCTTCGACGACGACGGCATCGCCCTCGTCCTTCTTCTCCGCTTCCTCGGGCTCGGCCTGGCCGACCAGCTCGAGATGCGCCGTCTGGATCAGCGATTGCAGATCCTGCGGGTCGGCCTCGAGCACGACCACGTCGCCGGCAAAGAGCGGCCAATGGCCGGAGGGGGTGTAGCGCCGCTTGCCTTCGCGGATGATCGCCGTGACGGTCACGCTGCCATCGCTCAGCTTTTCGAGATCGGCGACGGTTTTTCCGGCCAATGCCGAATTCTCGGGCAGCAGCGCCTCGCTGATATAGTCTTCGATGTGGAACGGCGCGTCGGCGCTGCCGCCGCCGTCGCGGATCGGCAGCAGGCGCCAACCGATCGAGAGAAAGCCGACGCAGAGCAGCGTGATGCCCGCTCCGACCGGGAAAAAGTCGAACATGCGGTAAGGTGAGCCGAGGAGCTCGGCGCGCACGCTCGAGGCGATGAGGTTGGGCGAGGTGCCGATCAAGGTCATCATGCCGCCGACCAGCGAGCCGAACGACATGGGCATGAGGAACTCGCCGACCGGCCGCTTGCCGCGGCGCGCCACCTGCATCGCGACCGGCAGGAAGATCGCGAGCGCGCCGATATTCTTGACGAGCGCCGAGAGCGCCGCGACCGACGCGGTGAGGATGCCGACTTGCGAGCCGCGATGGCGCAAAAGCGGCCGCAGGGCGGCGACGAATTCGTCGATCGCGCCGGATTTTCCGACCGCGCTGCTGACGACCAGCGCCGAGGCGATCAGCGGCAAAAGCGGATTGCCGAAGCCGCTGAAGGCGTTTTCCGGCTCGACGATGCCGCAGGCCACGGCCGCCAGCAGCGCCAGCAGCGCCACGACATCGAAGCGAAAGCGATCCCACACGAACAGGACCAGCAATCCGCCGAGCAAAGCCAGAGGAAGCGCTTGCTGGAGCGTCATCGGCGCGATCCCATCATCGTGTTACGGCGGCGTCGTGGCCGCGATGCCACTCTTCGTCACAAATTCGCCGCACTTTGCCGCACCTGTCGCGCAATCGTGTCCCAATGGCCGGATAGGCTTCAACCAACGGTCGCGACATGCACACCTTCTCTCGTGGCTCCTCCCGCATCTTTGCGCCGCTGCTGTGCGGCGTGCTGCTGTATGGCTGCGCGACCGTGCCGCCGGTCAACGCGGTTCTGAATCAGACGAAGCCCGCGCCCGCGACCGTCGTCGGCCCGCGCGGCCCGCTATCCCCGGCCCAGACCAAGGCCATTCTCGATCGTCTGCAGCAGCAGGCGCAAGGCTCCGACCTGCTCGCGCGTCACCTCGCGATCGAGCAAGCGCTGGTGGCAACGCCGCTGATTGCCGGCAATCGCACGACGCTGCTCATTGACGGCCCCGCGACCTTCCGCGCCATGTTCGCCGCCATCAAGGCGGCGAAGCACGAAGTCCTCCTCGAATACTACATCTTCGAGGATGTCGCGATTGACGGTCAAAAGCTGGGCGACCTTCTTGTTCAAAAGCGCAGCGAGGGCGTTCAGGTCGCCATCATCTATGACGGCTTCGGCTCCGTCGATACCCCCAGCGCATTCTTCGACCAGTTGCGGAAGGCCGGCGTGGCGCTGCTCGAGTTCCATCCACTCAACCCACTCAATGCGCGAACCAGTTACGCGCCCAATGATCGCGACCACCGCAAGATCCTCGTGGTCGACGGCGGCACCGCCATTGTCGGCGGCGTCAACCTTTACACCGCCTATCAGCCCCATCCGCACAATCGTCTGATTCCGTCGAATGGCGGCAATCCCGCCACCTGGCATGATCTGGATCTCGAAATCCAAGGCCCGGCGGCGCGTCAGCTACAGCAGATCTTCCTCGATCATTGGGCGGCGGAGCAGGGGCCGCCGCTTCCGCCGCTCGGCGATCTTCCGCCGGCGCAAGTCATGGGAACGGAAGTCGTGCGCATCATCGGCAGCGACCATAACGATACCATCCCGCGTTACGACGCGACGCTGCTTTCGGCGATCCGCAGCGCGGCCAACACGATCTGGCTGACCACCGCCTATTTCGTGCCGACCGAGGATGAGATGCGCGATCTCGAGGCGGCGGCGCGCCGCGGCGTCGATGTGCGTCTGATGCTCCCCGGAACAAGCGATTCGGCTTTGGCGCTCGCAGTCGGCCGATCGGATTATGGCGGCCTGCTCAAGGCGGGCGTGAAGATTTACGAGCTGCAGGACGGATTGCTGCATTCGAAAACCGCCGTCATCGATGATGTGTGGTCGACGATCGGTTCGTCGAATTTCGACCACCGCAGCATCCTCTTCAACGACGAGGTCGATGCCATCGTCCTCGGCCGCGGCACCGGCCGTCAGCTCGAAGCACAATTCGAGCATGACGAGACCGCCGCCCGGCCGGTCACTCTCGAGGAATGGGAGGACCGGCCGCTCGGCGAAAGGATCAAAGAATTCTATGCGCGCCTTATCGAGGACCTGCTTTAGGCATTCTGCGGCCGGTGGCGTTTGACCGCCTCGGGATTGGTCGAATCGGCGCCCATATAGACGCCGCGCTCCCATTTCCGCTTCAGCGGATCGGCGACCTTCACCATCATCTTGCCGACATTCTGGACTTCGATCTCGCAGGTCTCGCCGTCCTGCATGAAGCCCAGCCCCTCGTGATTGGTGCCGCAGGCGATGACATCGCCGGAATTGAGCGTCATCACCGTCGTCGCCCATTCGATGAGCTCGGGCACGCGATGCTCCATGTCGTCGGTGTTGTAGTTGTGGCGCAGCTGCCCGTCGTTCCAGAACCGTACGATCACGTCGTTAGGCTCCGGAATCTCGTCTGCGGTCGTAATGCACGGCCCGATCGGCGCGAAGGTGTCGAAGGACTTGCCGGTCCAGGCGGCGGGCGGCCCCGAGGGCCAGGTGTGCCGGCCGTCGCCGCGCGCCGAGACATCGATGATGCCGGTATAGCCGAAGACGGCGCTCCGCCAATCCTTCTGCTTCACCATCTTGGCCGGGCCCTTGATCACCAGCGCGAGCTCCGCCTCATGCATGAAGGCATAGGGTTCGGTGAATTCGGGCAGCACGACCGTGTCGCCCGGCCCGATCACCGCGTCCGGGTTTTTGAGGAACATGCTGAGCTTGCGCGGTGCGCGCTGCGCATGCTCCCAGTAATTGGCGATGCAGGCGAGAATCTTGCCGGGCCGCGGCAAAGGCGCGCGCAGCCGTACGGAAGAGAGCGGCTTCGCCTCGCCGCTCGCCGCGGCGCGCTCGAGCGCGGGCTTCAGCTTCTCGAAATCGTCGATGATGCCGTTCATGGTGAGTTGCGGCGTGTAGCTCTTCTTCGCGATGTCGGCGATGCTGACGACGCCGCGATCGGTCAAGAGCCCGGGGAGAATCTCGCCCGTGCCGCCGACCTGAAAGAGAACCAGTTTCATTCGACCTCCCATCCCCCTTTTTGGCTCAAGCGCCGCGGCGCTTGGCCTCGGCGGCTTCGATAAACTCCAGGACCAGGCGATTGTAAAGCGCCGGTTCTTCGAGATTGACCGCATGGCCGGTCTTGTCCAGCACTTCGAGCCGCGCGCCTGGTACCGTCTCCTTGAGGAAATGGCTCGGCTTGACGCAGGGCTCGTCCTCGGCGCCGAGGACGATGAGCGCCGGCACGCGGAGCGCCGCGATGCGCTCCTTATGGGCATAGAGCGGCGGCCGGCGCTGCTGCACGCCGCGCATCGTGTTGGTGATGCCGCGCGGCGAACCGGCGGCGAGCTGCTCGATGAAATTGCCGAATTCGGGCGGGTTCTTGTCCTTGAGGCGATAGCGTGTCGGCGAGGCGCCATAACTTTCCGCCAGTGCGCGCATGCCCTTTTCGAGGGTAAGCTTCGCCAGCTCTTCCATATTGGCGGCGAATTCGCCGGGCTTGAGATCGGAGCCGCTGCCGATGCTCGTCAACGTGACGGAGCGCACCCGGCCGGGATGGGCGAGGGCGAATTGCAGGCTCGAAGCCGAGCCCATCGAGACGCCGACGAGATGCGCATCGGCGAGGCCGAACCCGTCGAGCACGGCGCCGATATCGCTTGCGGCGATCTCCTGCGAATAGGCATCGACCTTTTCCGGCACGGCCGAAGGCGGATAGCCGCGCGCGTTGAAGGCGATGCAGCGCCAGCGATCCTTCCACGCCGCGACCTGCGGATCGAAGGAGCGGCAGGAACCGGCGAGCTCATGGACGAAGGCGATCGGGACCCCGTCTCCATGGCTTTCCGCATAGAGCTTGATGCCGTCGCGCGTGGTGATCTGGGGCATGATCGCCTCTCAATGCGGGATGGTGCGCGCGCTGGCGCCGCCATCGATCGTGATCGTGGTGCCGGTGATGTACTGCGCATGGTCGGAGGCAAGGAAGGCGATGATCGCCGCCATCTGCTCGGGTTTCTGCGTGCGGCCGAAGGGTTGCCTTCTTACCAGCTCCGCTTCGATCTCGGGCCAGCGGCTCTCGTCGCCGAAACGTTGCTTGGCGGTTTGGTGCAAGCGCTCGAGCGTGCGCTCGGTCCGGACCGAGCCGGGATTGACGCCGAGGATGCGCACGTTGAAATCTGGGCTGACCCCGCCCAAGGCGCTGGTCAGCGACATCAGCGCCGAATTGGCAACCGAGCCGGCGGCGAAGTTGTAATCCGGCCGGAGGCCCGCCGAGCCGATGACATTGATGATGACGCCGCCGCCGCGCGCTTTCATCCGCGCGTAATAGCGGCGCGTCAGGTCGATCGAGCCGAAGAGCTTCAGCTCCCAGGATTGGCGCCACGCTTCTTCGCTCATCTCCTCGATCGTCTGGCGTGGGATGATTCCGGCGCAATTGACGAGGATGTCGATATCGCCGCACTGCTCTTCGAGCTCCGCGCGGTTCTTCGTCAGCGACAGATCGAGCCCGTAAGCGGCGAAATCCTTGGCGCCCGCGTCGCGCAGGGCCGCCGCCGCTTTCTCGATCCGCTCGCCCGGCCGCGCGGCGATGCGCACGCGAACGCCCTCGCCGATGAGGCATTTGGCGACGGCAAAGCCGATGCCGCGCGAGGCGCCGGTGACGAGCGCAATGCGGCCGCTGAGGTTCAAATCCATGAAGCCGGTGCTCCTTTGTGCCTTTTTCGCTCATCCGCCGCGGTTCTGGCAATGGTTTCGAGAGGAAATCACGACGGGGAAGCACGGCGGACAGGGAGAAGAGGAGTCTCGGCCACGCGTCGCCTCGATGGTGGAATTTCCTCTGCATTGACCTCGGCGCGGGCACCGCCTTAGATGGCGGCAATCAATTCCAAGGGAGCCGGGACCGTGACCGCCAAGACCATCGCCGCCGAGACCGTTGCCGAGGCCTATCTGACGCTCATGGCCGAGCGCGGGATCGAATATCTCTTCGCCAATGGCGGCACGGATTTCGCGCCGATGATCGAAGCGATCGCCGCGATCAACGCCAAGGGCACGACGCCCAAGCTCAAAGTGGTCTCGGTCGGGCATGAGAATGTCGCGACCTCGATGGCGATGAGCTACTACCTCCACACCGGCCGGCCGCAGCTGGTGATGTTCCATGTGAATGTCGGCACCGCCAACGGCATCAACGCGCTGATCGATGCGGCGCGCGACCGCGTGCCGATCATCTTCACCGCCGGGCGCACGCCGATCACCGAAGCGGGGCTCAAAGGCTCGCGCGACACGGGCATCCACTGGAACCAGGAGATGTTCGATCAGGCATCGATGGTGCGCGAACTCGTCAAATG
>Ga0070680_100003599_pt1 | contig 11571 bp, 12 predicted proteins | sample KBSC73BmetaG_FD_64672 | JGI IMG/M metagenome (GOLD analysis project Ga0070680, IMG submission 64672) | Corn rhizosphere microbial communities from Kellogg Biological Station, Michigan, USA - KBS C7-3B metaG | ecosystem: Host-associated > Plants > Roots > Rhizosphere | place: USA: Michigan...
GTTTCCAACGCAGAACACAACTCCCCCGACCAACGAAGCCTGCAGGGAGAGATTCACCCAGCCTTATCAGTTTGTGTCCGTCAGTGTCCGTCGGTGTCCGTGACCCCGAAGCAGTTGCAGCTGCTTTCCGCGATGCGCTAGAGAATCGTGAAAGCATTGCGCGCACCGCCCGAGCCGCTCAGAATCAAGCTCCCGACACTCCCGCACTCATGGCCTCTCCCACACTCAAACCGACCACCGGCGACACGCTCGTTCTCGTCGGCACTGTGAAGGGCGCTTTCATCCTATCGTCCGCGGATCGCAAGGACTGGACGCTTCACGGACCATACTTTCCCGGCGAATCGGTCTACGCGATTGCGTATGACGAGCGCGGAGGGCGGACGCGCACGCTTGCAGCGACGCGCAGCTTTCATTGGGGCAGCACCATTCGGCTCAGCGACGACTACGGCGCCACGTGGTCGGGCCCAGAGCGGCAGAGCGTTCGGTTTCCGGAAGGCTCGGGTCTCGCGCTCGTTCAGGTCTGGCAGATCAAGCTGGGTCGCGCCGACGAGCCCGACGTCCTCTACGCCGGCGTCGAGCCCTCGTGCCTCTTCGAGTCGCGCGACGGCGGCGAGACGTGGGCGGCTGTTGAGGGAATTCTGAATCACGAGCATCGCCCGAAGTGGACGCCGGGCGGTGGCGGCATGTGTCTCCACACCATCGTGCCGGATCCGTCCAACTCGCAGCGCATGGCCATCGCGATGTCCACCGGCGGTTGCTATCGCACCGACGACGGCGGCAAGACCTGGCGTGCGCGGAACGCGGGTGTGCGTGCCGAGTTCCTGCCCAACAAGTATCCCGAGTTCGGCCAGTGCGTGCACAAGGTCGTGCATCATCCGGCACGGCCCGAGCGGCTGTTCCTCCAGAACCACTGGGGGCTGTATCGCAGCGACGACTGGGGCGACAACTGGACCGACATCGCCAACGGCGTGCCGTCCGACTTCGGCTTCTCCATGCAGGTGCATCCGCACGATCCCGACACCGTCTACATCGTGCCGATCAAGTCCGACGCATTCCGCATCACGCCCGATGCCAGGCTGCGTGTTTACAGAACTCGAAATGCGGGCGCGTCCTGGCACGCGCTCACCGCGGGTCTGCCGCAGCAGGACGCGTACGAGACCATCCTGCGCGATGCGCTGGCGGCGGACGTGAACGATCCTGCCGGCGTCTACTTCGGCACGCGGAGCGGCAAGGTGTACGGCTCCGCGGACGACGGGGAGAGCTGGACGGAGCTCGCCGACGCGCTCCCGTCGGTCGTCTGCGTGAAGTCAGCCGTCGTCGGCAAGGCGGGCGGCGCGACGGCGTAGTCCCTAGGTTTCGGGAATGTCCATCGCCGTCGTGCTGCCGCGCGCGCTCTACCCGTACGCCCGAGGGTCGAGCACGCTCACGATCGACGACCGCGTGTCGTCCGTCCGCGACGCGCTCTCGATCGTGGGCCAGCGCTGGCCCGCGGTGCTCGATCGCGTGATGACCGAGCGCGGCGAAGTCCGCGAGCACGTCAACATCTTCGTCGGCGAGGACAGCATCAGGTTCGGCGACGGTCTCGCAACGGCCCTCGAGGACGGCGATACGATCATGATCGTCGCGGCGGTGAGCGGCGGATGAGCGTTCCCGTCGGCGCATCCGCGGAATTGTCACGAGACGAGCTGCTGCGCTATAGCCGGCATCTCATTCTTCCGGACGTCGCGCTCGAGGGGCAGCAGAAGCTCAAAGCCGCGCGCGTGCTGCTCGTCGGCGCCGGCGGGCTCGGTTCACCGGCGGCGCTCTATCTCGCCGCGGCGGGCGTCGGGACGCTCGGCATCGTCGACTTCGACGTCGTCGACGTCTCGAATCTCCAGCGGCAGATCATCCACGGGACGAGCGACGTCGGTCGATCGAAGCTCGAGTCGGCACGGGATCGCATCGCGGACATCAACCCGCACGTGCAGGTCGACGCGCACGAGGCACGCCTCACGTCGCAGAACGCGCTCGAGATCCTGGGCGAGTACGACATCGTGGTCGACGGGACGGACAACTTCGCGACGCGCTATCTCACGAACGATGCGTGCGTGCTGCTCGGCAAGCCGAACGTCTACGGATCGATCTTCCGATTCGAAGGACAGGCATCGGTGTTCGCGACGCCGGATGGTCCGTGTTATCGGTGTCTCTTTCCGAATCCGCCGCCGCCGGGCCTGGTGCCGAGCTGCGCGGAGGGCGGCGTGCTGGGTGTGCTGCCAGGATTGATCGGAACGATCCAAGCGACCGAGACGATCAAGCTGATCCTCGGCATCGGCGATTCGCTGGCGGGACGTCTCCTGCTGATCGATACGATGGGAATGCGGTTTCACACGGTGCGCGTTCCGCGCGATCCGGCATGTCCGGCGTGCGGTACGCGCGCGATTCAGGAATTGATCGACTATGACGAATATTGCGGCACGCCAGGTGGGACGATGAGTCATCGCGCGAATGACGTTCCCGAGATCACGCCCCGCGAATTGGCCGAGCGGTTGGCGAGGGGAGACGCGCTGGAGTTGGTCGATGTCCGCGAGCCGTACGAGTGGAACATCGGCCACATCGAGGGCGCGCGGCTCGTGCCGCTGGGCACCGTGCCGAGCGAGCTGGGGTCATTCGATGCGACGAAGGAGATCGTGGTGATCTGTCGCAGCGGAGCGCGGAGTGCGCAGGCGACGCGTCAGATGCGCGCGGCGGGGCTCAACGCGACGAATCTGGCGGGCGGAGTGCTGCGGTGGAGTGATGACGTCGATCCGCGGATGCCGAAGTATTAGGATAGTTTAAATTGGTCGCGTAGCTCGCGCTCGAGAGCGAGGCTGTAGATCAACTCACGATATCCAACCCCGAGTTGTCGATGGGCTTCTCGGAAGGCGTCGAGTATCGCGCCAGTGGTCTCAGCCTCGAGCAGCCCGACGGGGATGTTGTGGCGTCATGCTCCGAAGATCATCGGAGCTGACAGCACCCTCATCGTCTCATCACGCCATGCTCTGATTGGCTGCAGTCCCGTTCGTTGCCCGTCGGCTGTTCCAGTTTGTTGCCCGTATCCAGACGTTGATGCCAGCTCAGGCGACTAGAACCCCTGCTTGTCCCCAACATCTCTGAGCCCTTTCACGAACGTCACGAACGCCGGTCTCGCCGCCGTGACGCGATCGATCGGCCCGAACAACTGAAGGAACAACGTGCCGCGCGGCGTCTCGGCGACGCCGGCGACGAGCGCCTGGCCGGCCCTCGCGTTGTTCGCGTCGCCCGCACCGATGCCGCGCGCATAGGTTCCCCGATACTCGGCGATGGTGATCGGGAAGGGGCCCGCCGAGTCGCGCACGACCGACTCATAGGCCGGCGAGCCATCGGGCATCGAGAACTGTGCCTTCCATCGTGCCAGATTCGCGGCGACCGTGCCGCCCTGGCCTTTGCCGAAGAAGTAGATCACGACTTCCGCGCCCGGCGACGAATCCGCAGCCGAAATCACGAACTCCGCGAGACGCATGCTCGACGACGCGGGACGCGACACCCAGCTCGCCGGCACCGCGGAGCGGTAGCCGAGGAGCGTGATCGATTTCGTTTGCGCAAGGGCGGCGTGCGAGTTGGCCAGGAGCAACGCGCCGAAGACGTAAAGGGCGCGCATCGGATCAACGAAACGTCCCCGTCGCGCGAATACTTCTTGAAGCCGTCGCGTCCCACCCATAGTTTCTGCCCCCTATGTATACCCGCGAACAAGCAAAAGCCATCGTCGACAAGGTCCTGAACATGGCCAAGGCCGACGCCGCCGACGTGAATCTCACTGGCGGCGAACGCTCGGGCACACGCTGGGCCAACTCGACGATCACGACGAATCTCGTGCAGTACGACCGTCAAGTCACGGTCACGCTGCGCGTCGGTCAGAAGCAGGGCACCGCGAACACGCGCGACTTCAGCGACGCTGGATTGCAGAAGATGGTCGACGAGGCGCGAGCGAACGCCGAAGCCGCGAACGAATCACCGAACCTGCCCGATCTGCTCGGCCCGCAGGAGTATATCCCCGTCGACGCCGCGCTGCCCGACATGATCAACTTCGGCCCCGCGGAGCGCGGACGGATGGTCAGGGACTCGATCGATCTCGCGGAGAAGATGGGCGTCCTCGGTGCGGGCTTCATCCCGAAGGAAGATCTCACGACCTGCAACGCGAACTCGAAAGGCCTGTTCGCGTACTATCGCGCGGCGCAGGCGGGGTTCATTCTCACCTGCCGTATGCCCGACGGCAGCGGCTCGGGATGGTCGGGCACGACGGGCATCAAGGACATTCACGCGATCGATGCGAAGGCGTTGACGCAGGTCGCCGCAAACAAGGCGATCAAGAGCCGCAATGCGAAAGCGATCGAGCCCGGTCGCTACACGGTGATCCTCGAACCGCGCGCGAACGCGCGGTTTCTGTCATTGATGACCGGCATCTTCAATCCGAACGGCGGTGGGTTCGGTGGTGGCGGTGGCGGCGGGGCACCGGGCGGCCCGCCTGATGCGCCGGCTGGCGCACCTCCCGCGGGCGCCGGCGGTGGCGGTGGCGGCGCGTTTGGCGGCGGCGGAGGACGCGGTGGTGGAGGCGGTGGCGGCGGCGGAGGATTGTTCGGCGCCGACGCGCCCGGATCGCCGGCGTCGTACATGAAAGGCAAGAAGGTCGGCGACAAGCTCTTCAGCGATCTCTTCACGCTCAAGAGCGACATCGGCAATCCAACGCTGCGGCAGACCACGATCCTCAACGACAACAAGCCGGCGAAGCCGGTGACGTGGGTCGACAGGGGCGTGCTGACTGCGCTCGCGCCGCAACCAGCAAACGTGAATCAGAGTCTCGTGCAGGACGGCTCGAATCTCACCATCGACGACATGGTCAAGCAGACGCGTCGTGGATTGCTCGTGACGTCCTTCTGGTACATTCGCGGCGTGCCGTCGCAGCAGGAGCCGCTGCTCAACACCGGCATGACGCGCGACGGTCTGTTTCTCATCGAGAACGGCGAGATCGTCGGGCCGGTGCAGAACTTCCGCTGGAACATGTCGCCGATCGTCGCCTACTCCAACCTCACACTGGTCGGCAAGCCCGTGCCGATGGACATGGGCGAAGCGTTCGGGGCGGGCAATGCGGGACTCATCCCACCGGTGCGCATCGAGGAGTTCTACATGACGTCGGTCTCTCCGGCCGTCTGATCAGAGATTTCATATGACGACTTCCCGACGCAATTTCATCAAGGGACTCGGCGCCACCGCCGCCGTGTCGGCACTCTATTCCCGCGACCTCGTCGCCGAGCTCATCGCGCAGTCGCCGAGCGGCCGCGTGATGGAATCGAAGTTCAAGGGACTCGCGGACATCGCGCTCACCGAGGCCAAGCTCGGCGGCGCGACGTACACGGACATTCGCTTCACGATGACCACGAATCCGCCGGGCGTCACGGAGAACTACCGCGCCGACGGCGGCAGTGGCGCCGGTGGGCGGGGCGGTCGCGGAGCCGGTCGTGGCGGCGGTGGTGGAGGCGGTCGAGGACGTGGCGGCGCGGCTCCGTTCAAGGGCATTCCCACCGACGCCGATCGCGAGGCCGCGGGCTTCGGCGTGCGCGTGGTGCACAGCGGCGTGTGGGGCTTCGCGTCCAGCCCGATCGTCACCGAGGATGAGATCAAGCGCATCGCACGGCTCGCCGTGGAGGTTGCAAAAGCGAGCGCGATCGCGAAGAAGACGGATCTCAAGCTCGCGCCCGTGCCGGCGTATCAGCAGCACTGGGTCACGCCGATGACGAAGCCGCCCACGAGCGTGTCCCAGACGGACAAGCAGGCGTGGGCGAACGCGATCATCGACAAGGCCAAGGGCGTGCAGGGCGTGACGGCGGTGAACGTCTCCGCCAATCACAGCTACGAGTGGCGCTACTTCGCGTCGAGCGAGGGCTCGTACATCGAGCAGGAGTTCTACACGACGACGCCGACGATGAGCGTGACCGCGAAGGTCGGCGACGTCACCCGCACGCGCCAATACCCCGGCGTCGCCGCGCTCGGCGGATGGGAGATCGCGGAAGCGACCGACTTCCTCGACCAGGCCGACAAGGTGGCGACGGACGCTGTCGAGATGTGCACCGCGAAGCCGCTCGGGGCGAGCGGCCTGCGCGATCTCATCCTGAGCCCGAGCCACGCGATGCTCACGATCCACGAGATCGTGGCGCACGCGACGGAGGTCGACCGCATCGTCGGCTACGAGGCGAACTACGCGGGCACGAGCTTCGTCAAGATCTCTGATATTGGAAAACTGAAATACGGCTCCAAGCACATGAACATCACGGCCGACAAGACGGACAACGGCCTGGGTGCATGCGGCTTCGACGACGACGGGGTGAAGGCGCAGAAGTTTCCGATCGTACGCGACGGGATCCTCGTCGGCCTGCAGACGAATCGCGAGACGGCGCATCTCGTCGGCGAGAACTTCAGCCGCGGCTGCACGTTCGCGAACTCGTGGCGCGATTATCCATTCCTGCGGATGCCGAACGTGCATCTCGAGCCGGGACCGGCCAACTCGCCGTCGAAGGCCGAGCTCATTGCGGACGTGAAGGATGGCGTGATGATCGACGGCCGTGGGAGCTACTCGATCGACCAGCAGCGTTACAACGGCCAGTTCGGCGGCCACATCTTCTGGGAGATCAAGAACGGGAAGATCACGCGCCAGGTGACCGACGTGACGTACAACGCGATCACGACGGATTTCTGGGGCAATCTCGATGGCGTGACGGGCCCGAAGGAATATCAGAAGTTCGGAACGGGCGGCGATGCGAAGGGCCAGCCGACGCAGACGAACTCGATCTCCCACGGGTCGCCGTGGTTGTTGATCCGGAAGATCATGGTGGGCGCCGCGTTCGACTGAGGTTGCTCGTTGCGCGTGCTCCTGTGTGTCAAAGTCGAGCACCGGAATGACAGCACGGAGGCGTGTCAGTCTGCAAGGGGTTTGCAGGTCTGATGCGCCTTCTGTGTTGGTGACGCGATTGGCGGTGGTCGCCGGGGGGGTTACGCATTGGCGAGCGCGAGCGCCGGATCGGGTGTCCGACCGAACACACATGGTGAGTCACCGAACATCTTGAAGTGCTGTCGACGCCAGCACGAAAGAGATGAAAGCCCGAGTGGGCATCGTTCTCGCCGATGGGATCGTTGCGCTGGACGATGTGATTGACGTTCAACTTCCGTCGCAGCCACACGTTCGTCCCGAAGTCGTTTGCCATCGATGGCCAACCCACTCATCCCGACAAGAATCCTGTGATCGACCATGACCCGGCCGCCGAGCGCGCTGCCCTGGATTGGCTAACGCTCGTCGATCGCGGAGATGCCGCGGCGAGCTGGGAAGCGGCGGCATCCCTGTTCAAGCGCGCGGTCTCCGAGGAACAGTGGGGACGTGCGCTAGGCGCCGCGCGCGAGCCACTCGGCGCGCTGGTCAACCGGCGCCTCGAAACAGCTCGTGCTGCAACCGAGCTTCCAGGTGCGCCGGACGGCGAGTATGTCGTCTTTCAGTTTGCGAGCGCATTCGAGCACAAGCGGGCCGCCACCGAGACTGTCACGCCAATGCGCGACACTGATGGTGCATGGCGCGTGTCCGGCTATTTCATCCGGTAATCGCTCTCGGCCGCCCCATCTGCGCAGACTCCGCCGAGGTGAGTCGATCCGAGCGATCGCTGCACGTAGTGAGCTCGGCTTGAAGTAGGCGACCCGAGGTGATTTCTTGATCAACCATGGGTCTACTCGATACGTGGAGTCGACGCGCGCTCCAGCGCCGGGACGAGAAAGCCGAATTCCTCGGCGAACGGAGCGGCTCGGTCGAGAATACGCTCAAACGCGAGCTCATTCTCGAATTCGCCACTCGCCCTGATATCCGGCGTGCGTATCTCGCGAGTGCGCGCTTCCAGTCGCAGGCGGAGCCGTCGACGGTGCTCGGGATCGTGTCGGCGCGCGATGATCAATCGCTCGTGATGCGGGTCGGTGAGATCTTCCGGCGGCAATTCCCGAGCGACGCGCTCCTCGACATTCTCTTTCTCACTTCCGAGCAAGAGGCCGATCTCGCGCGCGTGTGCCGGCCGTTCTACGGCGCGCCGATTCAAGAGCGTTGAGGCGCGAATGCTCGTCGTGCGGTACGTCGATCGCCCAGGCTTGCACGGCGACCGGGCTCCGCGGCTCCTTCGATACCTGCTGGCGAAGGGCGCGGACGAGTTCACGATCACGGTGCTGGCGCTCCAGGATACACCGGGGCCATTCGCCGACGCATTCGAAGACGAGCTCGGACCGTACGAGCTGCGCGGAGCGGAGCGCGTCGTGTTGACGGCGGCTGATTCATCGAAGTCGACGAGATTCGTTCGGCTCTGGTCGTTCGACGCGACGTCGCTCGAGCGGCTGCTCACGTTCATGGACGACGGGCCGTTTCACTCTCCTCCCGGGCCCGACGGATGGCTCGAGGATCTCACGATCTATCGCCGTGGGGAGCTCCTGTTCGGCGTGGTCTCGCACGAACAGGAAGGCGTTCTTCGCCTCACGTCCGACGAGCATCGCGAGCTGGAGGCGCTGGGCATCCCGTCGCGCGAGACGAGCGAGTCGGTGCGCTATTGACCAGGTCGTCCGATGCGGCCAGGCGGATTGCGCGCCGAACGAGACCATGATCGATTTAACGAACTGACGACCACAAATACCCATGATCTGTCGCGTCTGGCACGGGTGGACCAGCCGTGCAAACGCCGATGCGTATGAGAGCTTGCTACGCGAGGAGGTCTTTCGCGGCATCGCCGCTCGCGAGATCGCCGGATTCCTCGCTATCGAGATGGGCCGGCGTCCGGTCGGCGATGAAGTGGAGTTTCAGACGATAATGTGGTTCGACTCCCTCGACGCGGTTCGAACGTTCGCCGGCGCGGACTACGAGCAGGCGGTCGTGCCGCCGGCCGCGCGAGCGTTGCTGGCTCACTTCGACGCACGTTCCGCGCACTACGAGGTGAAGATCCCGCGCGCCGTGCCCGCCGGCGCGTGAGCTCACGTCGATCGGCTGGGACCATCTCCGACGGTGGGAGGAACGACGCATGCGCGTCCTCATCGCCGACGTGAGTGAATCTCAGTTTCGCAGCGTGCAGACCGCGCTCGATGCCGAGTGCATCCGTCACATCGATGCCGGGAATCAGTTTTCTGATGGCATCTCCACGCGCCGCAACTCCATCGCGGTCGACGATGAGGACTATGCGCGCGCCCTGCGTCTCATCCGGTCGCTTCAGAAGACCGAGTCGCCGCAATGGAACGCGCGCAGCATCCGCATCGCGATCGCGCTCATCGTAGTGATGAGCGCGCTGCTCGCGGTCTTCTGGATCACTGCTTGAAGACCACGCGCCAGATGCGACCCGCCTTGTCGTCCGAGAAGTAGAGCGAACCGTCGGGACCCTGCGCGACGCCCACCGGGCGATGCACGGCGTCCGCCGGCAGATTCGTGCTCGGGCCGGCGAAGCCGTCCGCGAACACTTCGGCTGGACCCGACGGATTGCCGTCGCTGCCCATGGGCAGGAACATCACCTTGTAGCCTTCGTTCGGCAGCGGCGCGCGATTGAACCCGCCGTGGAAGACGACGAACAATCCGCCACGATAGTGCTGCGGGAACTGCGTTCCGCTGTAGAAGTGCATGCCGTCCGGCGACCAGTGCGCGCCGAATGTCGCGAGCGGCTGATTGAAGGTGGAGCAGTCGAAGCCGTTGCCGGAGGTCTCCACGCCGTCGCCACCGTATTCGGGCGCGAGCATCTTCGCGTGATGTGTCTGATCGTCGTAATAGCAGTATGGCCAGCCGTTGTTGCTGCCGTCGGTGATGCGCACGAACTCCTCGTTCGGCAGCACCGCCTGCTGCTCGGCGGTGAAGAGCTGCGGAAAGTTGTCGGCGAGCATGTCCCGTCCCTGCATCACGCCGTACAAGTTCCCGTTCGACGGGTTGACGTCGAGCGCGACCATGTTGCGATAGCCGGATGCATAGTGATGTCCATTGGCTTCCGTCTGATTCGTGCCGGCAGGATTGAACGTCCACACGCCTGCGCGGATAGGAAGCTCGGGGCAGGGGTTCACGCCCGGCGACTGCAGCTTGCGGTTGTTCACCTGACAGGAATTGCTCGCCGAGCCGATGTTCACGAACAGCGTTTGAGCATTCGCGAATACGAGTGTTTTGCTGACGTGGTCGCCCGTCGCGGGAAGACCTGAGACAACGACCTGCGGGTCGGCCGTCGGCGTGAGCTGACCGTCTGGCAGGCTGTACCGCATGATTCGATCGTTCGCGCCGAAGTAGAGGTTGCCGTCGGCCCAGGCGATGCCGCTGCCGCCGAGATTCGGACTGAACTGCGACTGCATGTCGGCCTTGCCGTCGCCATTGGTGTCGCGGAGCGCGACGATGCCGAACGCGGGATTCGAATTGCTCGGATTGTTGATCGCGACGTAGAGGTCGCCATTCGGCGTAGCGGCGATGTGCCGCGCCGCCGCGGGTTTGCCGCCAACGACGAGATCAGCGACGACGACGGCGCAGAAGCCGGGCGGAAGCGTGATCCCGCCATTGTCCGCGTCGCATACGAGCTGTGGCGGAGGCGAGCTCACCTGGTTCGTGACGCTCGACTTATCGGAGCACGCGGCCGCCGCAGCGAGCGCGGCCATGCATGAGAGAGTTGTAATGCGAAGATTGGAGGAACGCATCGTCGGCCTCGGAACAGAGTTGCGCACCCTGTGGGCAGATGATGTGCCAATAGTCTATCTGTTCACCAATATTGCGGATGAGGCTGATGAGCGGCTGTCCGGAGACGCGAGAGGCTCAGTGAGTCAGCAACAGCTCTATCCGCGAGCTCGTTCCGGCGACCGACAACTGCGTCCGCCATGGATAGTCGAAGTTGTCGGTCGGCGTCAGCACGACCGGCTTGCCGTTTTCGAGCACCGCGTACCGTGCGTTGCTCGGGAATGACAGTGAGAGCTCCGTCGTGTGCGGCTTGCCGGTCCGATTCTCCACCACGAACGTGATGCGATCGAGCTTCTTGTCGAGCACGATGTCGCTATCCGCCGCGAAGCCGTCGCGATCGAGCTCCGCCTTCACTCGGCGATTGTCTTCGGCGAATGGTGAGCCGATGTCGGGAATCACGACATCGAAGCGGCGACGCAGGCCGTCGCGCGGGTTGACCGCGAGTGTATCGCCGCGCTCACTCATCGAGCCACCGTACGCGAACCACCCGAAGGTCGGATCACGCGTGACGACCGTCGCGGCCATACGCAGCGCCGAGCCGAAGCCGAGATCGATCTCACCATCGTAGTTCCATGGCCCGCGCGGTACGATCACGCCGCCGGGATAACTCGATCCCATCCACGCGCCGCCCGCCTTCGACGACATGAACTGCCAGCCCGCCGCACCATCGTTCGCCTTGCCCGGGAACCAGAAACCGTAGTTCGTCGCCGCGGTGCCCGTGTTCATCAGACTCCACGAGCTCAGATAGGACGCGTAGCCGAGTTGCAGCCAGTCGGCCGGGCGCGGCGCGAACTCGAGCGCGTAGTCGAGAATGCCCC
>Ga0070680_100003608_pt1 | contig 11556 bp, 8 predicted proteins | sample KBSC73BmetaG_FD_64672 | JGI IMG/M metagenome (GOLD analysis project Ga0070680, IMG submission 64672) | Corn rhizosphere microbial communities from Kellogg Biological Station, Michigan, USA - KBS C7-3B metaG | ecosystem: Host-associated > Plants > Roots > Rhizosphere | place: USA: Michigan...
GCGCGACAGACGAAGAGCAAGGCGCGCATCCAGAAGTACGAGGAGCTCGCGACTGCCGCGGAAGGCGACAAGATCATGCAGAACGAGATCGTCATTCCGCCGCCGACCCGACTCGGCAACGACGTCGTGATCGCGAAAGGCTTGAAAAAGGCGTACGGCGACAAGGTGCTATTCGATGATCTCTCATTTTCGCTGCCGCGCGGCGGGATCGTCGGAATCATCGGTCCGAACGGCGCCGGAAAGACGACACTGTTCAGGATGATCGCGGGGAAGGAAAAGCCGGATGGCGGATCACTCGTGATCGGAGACACCGTGCAGCTGGCGTACGTCGACCAGGCGCGCGAGCTGAACGAGGCCAACACGGTCTACAAGGAAGTCAGCGAAGGAAACGACGTCATGCAGGTCGGCAAGCGCGAGATGCAGGCGAGGGCGTACCTGGCGCAGTTCAACTTCAAGGGGCCGGATCAGCAGAAGAAAGTGAAAGACCTTTCCGGCGGAGAAAGAAACAGACTTCACCTCGCCAAGCTCTTGAAGTCAGGTGGCAATCTTCTGCTGCTCGACGAGCCGACGAACGATCTCGACGTGGATACGCTGCGCGCGCTGGAGGAGGCGCTGGTCGATTTCGCGGGATGCGCGGTCGTCATCTCGCACGATCGATGGTTTCTCGACCGCATCGCGACGCACATCCTGGCGTTCGAGGGGAATTCGGAGACGGTCTGGTTCGAGGGCTCGTATCGCGACTACGCCGAGGATTTCAAGAAGCGGAAGGGCGCGGACGCGGATCGTCCGCACCGGATCGCGTACAAGAAGCTCGTGAGAAGATAAGTTCACCTCGTCGCAACAAGTTCGTGCGACGTTAAGATATGTAGTCGCGATTCCCCGGAGGTTTCATGCGGCCGCTCGCCTGGATTGGTGTGTTGCTCATCGTAGCAGGGCTCGTCATCGTCGCGATGCGCGGCATCCCGTACACGAAGAGCAGAAATGAAGTTGAGGTAGGACCCCTCAAGGTCACATCGCAGGAACGAGGGATGGTGACACCAATCGTCGGAGTCGCTGCGATCGTGATCGGCGGAGTGCTCGTCTTCGCTGGACGGAAGTCGCCGGGGTAGGCATTGCTCTTAACGGCCTTCATCGCGGTTGCTCTCCTTCAGGACTCTGCTGCCGTCTATGACGGGAGAGCGAACCGCGTTCATGTCGATGTGCCCCGCATCGACACCGTGGTCAACATCGATGGCAGCCTCGATGAGCCCGTCTGGCGACGCGCGGCGCGCCTCAATGGGTTTTCGCAGTACCAACCGGTGGACGGACGTCCCGCGGCCGAACCCACCGAGGTTCTGGTGTGGTACGCGCCCGACGCGATCTACTTCGGGATCCGGGCGCGCGAGCTACACGGCAACGTCGTGCGCGCGACGCACGCCAACCGGGACAACATCGACAGCGAAGATCAGATTCAGATCCTGCTCGATACCGACAACTCGCGCCAGATCGCATTTCTGTTCGGCGTGAATCCATACGGTGTGCAGCAGGACGGAACTCGGAGCGCGCAGTTTGCCGGCGGAGCGGGCGGCGCGTCGGCGACCGGCGGCGGATTTCGGAACATCAATCCGCTCGAGGGAAGCGTCGACCTCAACCCTGACTACTTCTTCGAGTCGAAGGGTCGACTCGTCGACGGCGGATACGAGGTCGAGATGCGGATCCCGTTCAAGAGCCTTCGCTACCAGGATGCGAGGGTTCAGAGCTGGGGACTTCACATCCTTCGGAGAGTCCAGCACTCCGGCTTTCAGGACACGTGGGCACCCGCGATCCGCGCCAATGCGAATTTTCTCGCCCAATCCGGAACACTCGACGGACTTCACGACCTGAGACGCGGGTTGGTGCTCGAGGCGACTCCCACCATGACCGCGCACGCCGATCGCTCGCCCGCGCTCGGAAACGGGCGCGACTATCAGAAGAAAGCTGATGTCGGCGGCGACATCCGTTGGGGGATCCGGCAGAATCTCACCCTCAACGGAACGATCAATCCCGACTTCTCGCAGGTCGAAGCGGATATCGGACAGGTACTGCTCAACGAGCGGTTCGCGCTCTTCTACCCGGAGAAGCGACCGTTCTTTCTCGATGGCCTGGAGCTGTTTGATTCACCGAACCAGCTCATTTATACGCGTCAGATCGTCGCGCCCAAGGGCGGCGTCAAGCTGACCGGAAAGCTGGCGGGGCTCAATATCGCGTCGATCATTGCCGCCGATGACAAGCAGTATTCCTGGACAGGCGCACATTCCCCGCTTTTTGGCGTGTCCCGGCTGCGATACGATTTCGGTTCCAACAATACGCTTGGCGGCGTTCTCACCGCGCGCGAGGATGGCGCCGACTTCTCACGCGTTGCCGGCGCCGATTTTCGCTTCTATCACTCGAAACTCTACTTCGCGCAGTTCCAGGCGGCGCAATCGTGGACGGACAGCTCGCGCAACCATCTCAACGGCTCGCTCCTGCAGGGCGATTGGGACAGAACCGGCCGCGCGTGGGGCTTTCACTACACGCTCAGGTCACTAGATCCGGACTTCAGGGCCGCGTCGGGATTCGTGAATCGCACCGGAATCATCGAGACGAGGGCGTTCAACAGGCTAACCGCCTACGGTGCGCAGGGCGCACTGGTTCAGACCTACAGCACTTTCCTCGGCCTCGATCGCATCTGGAACAACGCAGGTGCGGGACACGGATTGGCTGAGAGCACGGAGTCCATCACGCCCACGGCAACGATTCGCGGTGGATGGCAGCTGAGCGGCGCGCTCACGCACAGCTACTTCGCGTTCGATCCTTCGCTTTACGCCAACCTGACCGTGCAGCAGTCCGCGGGCGCAGTCGTCGATACGTCGGCGTTCGTGGTGCCCGGTCCGGAAAAGAACGAGCTCGGAGGATCGCTCAGTCTGACGACGCCCACGTACCGACATTTTGGCGGCACGGCGAGCATCACGCGCGGCCAGGTTCCCATATTTCGTGAAGCCGCGCCGGGAAATAGCTCGCGCATCGATGCCGCGCTGGACGTCCGACCGACAACGGCGATTCGCAGCTCACTCCAGTTCTCGCGGTTGACGATCGCGAGAAGGGAGGACGGCTCTCGTTTTTCATCCGAGACGATTCCACGCGTCAAGATCGAGTACCAGGTAAGTCCTCCGATCTTTCTGCGTCTCGTCGGGCAGTACGCGGCGCGGTCCCGGTCTACGCTGCGCGATCGGAATGGCGATCCCATCCTCGTGAACGGAATTCTGGATACCGGGGAAACGACGAACGAATTCTCGACCGACTGGCTATTCAGCTACAGGCCAGTTCCCGGCACCCTCGTCTACCTAGGCTACGGCTCAACGCTCGACGAGCCGCGCGAGTTCAGGTTCCAGAATCTTCAACGCACCCGCGACGGGTTCTTCGGTAAAGTCAGCTACCTGTTCCGGTTGTGATCGCTGAAGGCAGGCGTTAAGCGGCGGGACTCCCCATTCCCGTGCAGATCCCAACGCCTATTCTGTGGGCGGCGGCGGTGGCGCGCGCCGTACCCCTGGTCCCGGCCCATCGTCGTCCGTGGCTCCGAGCCACTCTCTAACCATTCGCGATACGCGCTCGGCCGCCGGCGGGTCGAGATTGGAAAGCACGATCAGATCGTAGCCGCCAGGAAGGTCTCCTTCCACGACCGAATTGATTCCGCCCGAGCCACCTGCGACGCCGATTCCTGCCGGCGGCCCATTCGCGATGCGACGCTCACGCAGCGCCTTGAGGAATTTCATGAGATCCTGCGCCGTCGAGTAGCCGCCGCCCGCCGAGCTGCCGCGACCGGGAAGCTCGCTGGCGTTTGAATGAAGGGGCGCGTCTGCCGGGGCATCCTGATCGCCTCGCGTATAGCCAATCGCAGTATTGGGCGGCAACGAATCAACGGCGAACGACCCGCTGCGCGTCATTCCCGCCGGCTCGAAGACGTGCTGCCGCACGTAGCTATAGTAATCCTCGCCCGAGAGCCGCTCGACGAGCAGTCCGAGCACTACGTATCCCGCGTTCGAATACGCGTTGCGCGCACCGGGCTCGAACTGCATCCGCGCGTTGACGAAGAGCGGGAGATAGTCCTTCAGGCCGCGGATGTCATTCCGCTTTCCGCTTGCCGGCGGATCGAAGATATTTCCGCCAATTCCTGAGGTGTGTCGCAGCAGCTGACGAATCGTGACCTTCCGCGCGACTTCCTGGTTTGGATAATCGGGCCAGTATTTCCCTAGCGTCGAATCGAGGCTGATCTTCCCGGCCGCTGCGAGCTGCATGATCGCGATCTGCGTGAAGACCTTGTTGATCGACCCGAGATTGAACGCGGTCTCGAGATTGTTTGGCCGGTTCGTGGTGCGGTCGGCCATTCCATAGGCGTGCTCGAAGACGCGACGATCGCCCTTCGCCAACACCGCGACGCCGGAAAACCGTCCCGCTCGACTCAGACTATCGAGTGAAAATGAAAGCCGTCGTACGAGCTCCGCCTGCGCAATCGGTGAAGGTCGCGGACCGCCATCCTGCGACTCAGGTGGCTGCTGAGCAGATGCAGCGCTCGAAACGAGCATCAACGCGCCAATAAGACAGACGTTCGCATTATTCATATCCGATTAGTAGCCGCCCGGCCGGAATGGTTGCTCCCGCGAAAGAAAGCGCCACATGCCCGGCCTAGTTTACCTTTCGAGACAACACCAATCACACATTACATCGGGCGTCATTCTGCCGTTTTCTTCATTAAAGCTCCACCCCAGTCTCCATAAAGGCCTCAAAGAGCTGGGATTTCAGCGACCAACACCAATTCAGGCTGAGGCAATACCGGTAGCACTCGAAGGGCGCGACGTTCTCGCTTGCGCGATGACTGGCAGCGGTAAGACCGCCGCTTTCGTTCTCCCAATACTTCATCAGCTGATCGACAAGCCACGCGGCAAGACCCGCGCGCTCGTCGTAACGCCAACCCGTGAGCTTGCCGCGCAGATTCTAACTGCGCTCGACTCGATGGCGGTGCATACGCCAATCACCGCCGCGGCGATCTACGGCGGGGTCGGAATGGCGCAGCAGGAGCACGCGATGCGGGCCGGCGTGGATGTCCTGATCGCTACTCCCGGACGTCTGCTGGATCACCTGAGCCAGTCCTACGCGAGCCTGAAGAACATCGAGTTCCTCGTCCTCGACGAGGCGGACCGCATGCTCGACATGGGGTTTCTTCCCGACATCAAGCGCATCCTCAAGCTGGTACCGGCCAAGCGGCAGACGCTGCTGTTCAGCGCGACGATGCCACCGCCGATTGCCGCTCTCACCAGAGAGATGATGAACAAGCCGGTGATGATCGACCTTGGCAGGAAATCGCTGCCGGCGGTCGGAATCACGCAGGCAGTCTATCCGGTGCGGCAGGATCTCAAGCCCGGCCTGCTATTGTCGCTGTTGAATCGCAACGAGATGACGCAGGCACTGGTCTTCACGCGCACCAAGCACCGCGCGAATCGACTCGCCGAGCAGCTGGTGAAGCGCGGGATCAAGGCGGAGCGGATTCACGGAAACCGTTCACAGCCGCAGCGCACCGCCGCGCTCGCGGGATTCAAGACCGGCCACTACCGCGTCCTCGTGGCGACCGACATCGCTGCCCGCGGAATCGACATCGAAGCACTCGGACACGTCGTCAACTTCGACGTGCCGGAGGCACCCGATGATTACATACATCGCGTCGGGAGAACCGCGCGAGCGGGTGAAGTCGGAGATGCCTTCACCTTTGTGGCGCCGGACGAGGAAAATGATCTTCGCGGCATCGAGAAAGCGATTGGAAAGCGACTGCCACGCATCACGGTTCCGGATTTCGACTACAGCGCGAAGCCGGAAGGGCGCTTCGAGGTTCCTATCGGTGAGCGGATCGCGGCGATTCGCAGCCGGAAGGCAGATGAGCGCGCGCGATCGAGGGCCAAGGCAGACAGACGTGGTGCGCCGGCGAGAGGACATGGCGGAGGAGCACCACAGGGCGGCGGCCAGCGCTCATCGCAGAACGGTTCCGGCGGCGGCTCCCACAAGAGCACATCGCGCCGGCGCCACCGCGGACGCTAGATGTTGCCCACGCTGATTGTCGCGACGAAAGTCAGATGTTGACCGCTTTCATCCCGCCAGCGGCGTAACGCTCGCCGGCCGCGGCACCCTTCGGTGCCGCGAGGTCAATCCGCCGCAGATCGTTTTCCGATAGCACGATATCGAGCGCGCGAACGTTCTCCTCGACGCGCTCCGGATGGCGGGTGCCCGGAATGGGCACGATGTCGTCACCCTGCGCCAGAACCCAGGCGAGCGCGAGCTGCGCCGGCGTGCACTTGTGCTCTTTTGCGATCTCCTCGACTTTGGCGACGAGCTCGAGATTCTTCTGGAAGTTCTCGCCCTGAAAGCGCGGGTTTTGTCTCCGGAAGTCGTCCGCGGCCAGATCTTCGACGCGCTTGATCTGACCCGTCAGGAATCCGCGGCCGAGCGGGCTGTACGCAACGAAACCGATGCCAAGCATCCGGAGCGCGTCGAGCACTCCGTCTTCGGGGTCACGCGTCCAGAGCGAATACTCCGTTTGCACGGCGCTGATCGGGTGCACCTTGTGCGCGCGGCGAATCGTGTTGACTGACGCCTCGGACAATCCGATGTAGCGCACTTTTCCCTGACGAACCAGCTCCGCCATCGCGCCGACGGTGTCTTCGATCGGCGTGTTAGGGTCGACGCGGTGCTGGTAGTAGAGATCGATCGTCTCGACGCCGAGCCGCTTGAGCGATCCTTCGCACGCCTCACGCACGTACTCCGGCTTGCCGTTGATGCCGCGCTTCGTCGGATCCTTCGCATCGCGCACGTTGCCGAACTTGGTGGCGATCACGACGCGCTCGCGCTTGCCCTTGATGGCGCGTCCAACGAGCTCCTCGTTCTTGAAGGGGCCGTACATGTCGGCGGTATCGAGCATGGTGATGCCGAGCTCGAGCGCGCGATGGATTGTTGCGATTGATTGCTTTTCATCGCTCGGACCGTAGAACTCGGACATTCCCATGCAGCCCAGGCCGATGGCAAATGTCTGAAGTCCCTGTGAGCCGATGCGTCGGATATTGGAAGCGGCGGAAGCCATTTTGAGTTCCGGAAGCGTGGTATTGTGTCGAGAAAGAGGCTACTTCAACAGATACTCTGAAATAGCCGGGATGCAAGCACTTGGCGCTCCTGCCCGGCAGAGATTTAGGCCGGCGATAGCGGTCGAGCCTTCTCGCTGTCACTCTTAAGCCCATGCCGATCTCGCTGGCAGCACGGAATGTCTCGCACCGGTTCGGGAACGTCGTCGCGCTCGATGGTGTGAGCATCGATGTTCCGGCGGGCCGAGCCGTCGCGCTCGTTGGAGAAAGCGGTTCGGGCAAGACGACGCTTCTCCGCTGCTTCAACAGGCTGGTCGAGCCGGAAGGCGGCGAGGTAAAGGTCGGCGACAGGGATGTGCGCACCCAGCCGGCGGTCCAGCTGCGCCGCGGAATCGGTTACGTGCAGCAGCACGGCGGGCTTCTCCCGCACTGGAGAGTTTTGAGAAACGTCGCGCTCGTTCCCGTCCTTCAGGGCATGAGTGATCCGCTCGGCGCCGCGCGGCAAGCGCTCGAGCTCGTGGGATTGCCTTCAGGGGATTTCGGTTCTCGGTTCCCGCATGAGCTCTCGGGTGGCCAACGCCAGCGCGTCGCCCTCGCGAGGAGCATCGCGGCCCGGCCGGGCCTCGTTCTTCTCGATGAGCCCTTCGGAGCGCTCGACGCCATTTCGCGCGGAGAGCTCCACGAATCTTTTGACGGGCTTCGTCGAAGCCTCTCGGTCACCACGCTGCTGGTGACACATGATCTGGCCGAAGCCGCTCGGCTCGCCGACGACATCGTCGTGATGAAGAAAGGTCGCATAGAGCAGATGGGTGCCATGCGGACGCTCATAACGGCACCAGCGACGGAATACGTCGCGCAGCTCATCGCGCGTGCCCGCGCCGGCCTCGAGGCGCTGCAAGCATGAGGCGTGTTTTGCTGCTGATTTCATGGCTGCTCGCCGCCAGCGAGACCATGGGCGCGCAATCGACAGCGGTTGCCTCGTCGCGGGACAATCGACCGATCGTCGTCGCATCCAAGCCGTTCGGGGAATCCTATCTGTTGTGTGAGATGTTCGCGCAGGTGCTGGAGTCGCGGGGCTTCAAGGTCGTGCGCCGTCCAGGACTCGGCGCCACCGAGATAGCTTTCGGCGCGATTCGCACCGATGCGATTGACGTTTATCCGGAGTACACAGGGACGGGCCTGGTTGCGATTCTCCACGATTCGCTTGCCGATTCGGTCGCGGCCGATCCGCGCGCGGTGTTTGCTTACGTGGCGCGACAGTCCGCACAGCTCTATCACGTCCGCTGGCTGCCGCCGCTCGGATTTCAGAACACCTACGCGATCGCTGTCACTCAAAAGACGGCGGCCCAGCATCACCTGCGCACGCTGACCGATCTGGCGCGCGAAAGTCCGCATCTCATCGCGGGATTCACTGCGGATTTCATTGGAAGGAGCGACGGTCTGGTCGGACTGACGCGTGTCTACGGAATTCGGCCGCGCGAGGTCAGGCCGCTGGCCCCGGCGGTAAAGTATCAGGCGCTGGCGGCGGGCGCTGTCGACGTCATCGACGGATATTCGACGGACGGACTTCTCGCCAAGTACGACCTCGTCACGCTGATCGACGACCGCCATTTCTTTCCGCCTTACGAAGCATCGGCGCTGGTGTCGCGGCGATTGGATCAGACCATGCCGGCGGCAAGCGCTGCGCTGACCCTCCTGAGCGATCGCCTCGACGAGCAGACCATGCGCAATCTCAATCGCCGCGTTGAAGTGGATGGTGAAGACGTGGCTCGCGTCGCGCGCGATGAGCTCGTCGTCCTGGGCATCGTCGGAGTTTTTCGCGTAACGCCAAACACTTCGCGGGGAGCGCAGAGTGGATTCCTCGCCTATATGTGGGACCGGCGCGCGAACATCGTTGCTCTCACCGCCCGCCATCTCGAGCTGGTCGGGCTCGCTCTGATCGCTGCGGTGATCGTCGCGCTCCCGCTCGGTCTCGCGCTCGAGCGCACCCGTCGAATCGCCGAGCCGACGATCGGTGGACTCGGTGTTCTCCAGACGATCCCGAGCATCGCGCTCCTCGCCTTCATGATCCCGCTGCTCGGCGTCGGTTTCGCACCGGCTCTCGTCGCGCTCTGGCTCTACGCGCTCTATCCAATCGCACGTGGCACCTACACCGGAGTTCGGGATGCGGATCCCGATGCAGTCTCAGCCGCGGAAGCGCTTGGGACTACGCCAACTCAGCGGCTGATCTGGGTGCGGCTTCCGCTCGCTGCTCCGGTGATAATGTCCGGAATTCGAACGGCTGCAGTGATTACGGTTGGAGCGGCGACGCTCGCCGCGTTCATCGGAGCTGGCGGACTGGGCGAGCCGATCGTGGCCGGACTCGCGCTCGCCGACACGCGAATGATCCTGTCAGGCGCGTTGCCCGCCGCTCTGCTCGCGCTTGCGGTCGACGGCCTTCTCGGGCTCGTGGAGCGAATGGTCGCTCCCGCCCATCGGCGGGGTACCTTCTGGCGACGTCCAGCTACGACGCGTTCGAGCTAGTTCTGGATCGCCAACCCACGGCAGGCTGACACCGCCGAATCTATGAATTCGCGAACCTGCTCCGCCTGCGCGGATGCAGCGCCCAACTTCGTTCCGGGAAGAACGGCGCCCACCCAGCCCCTCGTGTGCCAGCTGCCGCGTCCCCACAATGGGCGCGACCTCGCCTGCGATGCGGCTGGTTGAGGACTCATGTTGATGTAGAAGTACGGCTCGTCGTAGTATTTGTCGCCGGGCTCGAGCCCGACTCCAATCGTGCGATCGGGAGTAGCCTGCAGTCGCGTTGCGATGTCGAAGTTCTCAGGCCAGCATCGAACGTCGCTGGCGTCGTGAACAGGCCGTGCAAACGAGGTGAGCGTCGAAGCGCCGTTCGCGAACCATCGAGTCAACTCCTCGAAATGGATCTTGTCGCTCGCGTCAAAGTCATCGTCCATGGCGACTGCATGCGTTGGAATCTCGTACGGCCGCTTCAGAGTGTAGCGCGACGAGTCAGCGCCAAGCGAAGAGATCTGGGATCGGATCCAGGCGGTGGCATCGCTGATGGTGTGTCCGTGAAGTCGGTAATGCGCAAATGGTTGATCGTTCTCAGTCAGAATCACGAGCGAGAGATCGCTGGGACTCAGCCCGATTCGGAATAACGTCTGCGCGGGGACTACCTGGGAAAACAACCCCGCCAGAGAGGGGATCCACTCCAGGCTGGCTTGCGCGTCGTCGGGCTGAGGCTCGAGGAACGAGAATCCTGCTGCGGCCGCAAATTGCGCGGCGTGATGGCACTGCTGGCGGACGTCGGATAATCGCGTGCTCTCCTCGGGGCGAACCGGCTGCCATGACTTGCTATGTGTAACTCGGCTGTCGCGCGTTCTCTGCGGTTGCAATTCCACGATACGGTCCAGAAAGGAGGCTTACCAGCATATGGACGCAATGACCTCGCCACAAGCGGAAGTTGCAGGCCATCGAGGAAGGTCATCCGTTTGCTTCATCCGCTCAGCTTTTGGGGCAGTCCAGCATATTTTTTTCCCATGAGTCGTCATCGCGAATGGGTTCTGTTCGGGTGTCTCGCAGCTGTGCTGGGGGCATGTCCGCGGGGTGCGTCTGAGCCGAAGGTATCGAGCGGTGCGCCGCGAACCTACCTGATGGGATTTTCCGTCATCCCTCCACGACCCGATCTGGCAACCGCGGTGCGTTCGCTCGATCTGTGGACCAGGCGCGCCGATGCCGCGATCATGCACCTCGACGTTCCGTGGGCGTTGCTGCTCGCCGGCAATTCGCCTGAAGATGCGTTGCGCCGGGACGGCGTCGATCTCGAGCACTACTACCGATCGAAGCACCTGAAGCTCATCGTCACGATCGACGTCACCAACGGTCTCGCCCGCGAGAGCGAGTCGCCGGCGCTTGTCGCGGCGCATCGGAGCATCACGGAGCCAGCAATTCAGCGTCTGTATCGCAACTACGTTCGCGCTCTGGTCGAAAAGCTTCACCCGGACTATCTGGGCCTGGCAGCCGAGACGAACCTCATCCGGGAGATCGCACCGCGACCTGTCTACGACGCGGTGGTGCGAATGACGAACGATGCCGCTAACGACGTTCGCAGGCAGCATTCGGGGGCGACACTACCGCTCTACGTCAGCGTGCAGGTCGAGACCGCGTGGGGGAGACTCGGGAAGCAGCGCGCGTTTGCGGGGATCGACCAGGATCTGCGCGATTTCCCATTCATGAACGTGATCGGTCTTTCGTCATATCCGTATTTGGGGGGATTCAAGAATCCGGAAGAGATTCCGCTCGACTACTACAATCGGGTGAGAGGTTCACGAAAGCTGCCGGTGATGGTCGTGGAAGGCGGATGGCCGTCGGAGTCGGCGCGCGGAGTGTTCTCGTCTTCGCCCGAGATGCAGGCGAGATACATCGCGCGCCAGGCGCA
>Ga0070680_100003611_pt1 | contig 11551 bp, 13 predicted proteins | sample KBSC73BmetaG_FD_64672 | JGI IMG/M metagenome (GOLD analysis project Ga0070680, IMG submission 64672) | Corn rhizosphere microbial communities from Kellogg Biological Station, Michigan, USA - KBS C7-3B metaG | ecosystem: Host-associated > Plants > Roots > Rhizosphere | place: USA: Michigan...
ATGACTTGTTCGCCGAAGCTGTTGCGCAGCCCCCGGACCGTGATCACCGGTTGGCAGCCCTCCGGGACGCGCGACGGATCCAGCTCCTTGGGGATCTCGGTCATACCCACCCAATAGAGCTGAAGAAAACGGCGAAGACCGCGTCGAGGACGATCACCAGGAAGATCGATTGGACGACGGCGGTGGTGGTCCTGGAGCCCACTTCTTCGCTGTTGCCCTGGACGAGCATCCCCTGGAAGCAGCCGGCGAGCGCGATGATGAAGCCAAACACCGGCGCCTTGATCAGGCCGACCCAGAGATCCGTGATCGGAGTCACTTCATGCAGCCGCTGGATGTAGGTGATCGGCGGTATCTGGAGCGACAGCCAGACGAACACGCCGCCGCCGAGGAGCGCGAGGAGCATCGCCCAGAAGGACAGCAGCGGCATCATCACCACGGCCGAGATGATGCGCGGGATGACCAGCGCCTCGACCGGCGACACGCCGATCGTGCGCATCGCGTCGATCTCCTCGGTGATCTTCATCGTCCCGAGCTGCGCCGCGAAGGCCGAGCCGGAGCGGCCGGCGACCATGATCGCCGTCATCAGCGTGCCGAGCTCGCGGATCGTGATCCGCCCGATGAGGTTGATCGTGTAGACCTGCGCGCCGAACTGGGCGAGCTGGACCGAGCCCTGTTGAGCGATCACGATGCCGATGAGGAAGCTCATCAGCCCGATGATTCCGAGCGCACGCACGCCGACCACGTCGAACCGCTGCACGACCGCGTTGACGCGGAAGCGCCGCGGCCGGCGGATGATGTTGGCAAAGCCGACCAACGTCGAGCCGAAGAAGCCGAGCAGGCCGAGCAAGGTGACGCCCGTCTCGGCCAGCCACTCGCCGAGCTCGCCAAGGACACGGACGAAGCTTGCGCTCTCTTCGGGACGGACCTTCGCCGGAGCATCGAACTCGCGCACCTGCTTCAGCAGGCTCACCTCGTCGCGGCTCGCGCCAATGACTTTCGCGCCGCGGTCGCGGACGGTGCGGTAGACGATCCAGGCACCGACCGTGTCCATGCGGTTGATTTCGGAAAGATCGATCGTCAGCGGATCGGGCATCGCATCGATCTCGCGCTGCGTCGTCGCAGCCCGCGTAATCGTCAGCGCGCCGGCGACCCGGTACACCGAGCCGTGCGCTTCGTCCCCCTCGTGGCGATCGGGATCGGCCATGGGAGCGATTGATGCGCGATTAGCGCTACAGGAGCAAGTCGCCGCTTAACCGCCCCTTTCCTGCCGTTGAGCCGCTCTTTATGCCGTGCCGATGCCTGGCGAGCTGCCCCTCCTCTTCGTTCCGGTAGGAACCAACCGTGCGCGGCCGTTCGGGATGGAGGCGCGCGACCGGGCCTTCCGGCTTGCCGCAAACGCCGGCCTCGAGTGCGCAGAGGCGCCGCAGCCAAGCCGAGCCGTGCTGCTGGCGAGCATGGATTATGCATGGGATCCCGCCTGGTTGAAGGCGATGCGCTCCCGGCCGGGGACCATGCTGACGCTTGGTGGTGAGCCGGTGATGGTCCACGTCGCGGCGGAAGCGAATGCCGCCGCCGCGGCCGTAGCCCTCGAAAACCATCGCGCGGTGGACGGTTACAAGCTGCTTCCCGCGGAGACAGCGGAGCTCAGCTATGCCGAGCTGAGGAAACGCGAGCGTCCCTTCGTCATGCGGCTCGATCCGACCGACCCTGAACCTGTCGAGCGCGCCGCCTACGATGCCGCCTACAAGGGCGTGACCGACGTGCTGACGCTCTACCTGTGGCGCAGGGCCGCCTTTTACCTGACCCGCTGGGCGGCGCGCGCGCGCCTTTCGCCCAATTTGGTGACGCTGGCGGGCGCAATCCTCTGCGCCCTCGCCTTCCTGCTGTTCTGGAAGGGCGAATATTGGTGGGGCGTGTTGTCGGGATTCGTCTTCATGGTCCTCGACACCGTCGACGGGAAGCTCGCCCGCGTGACCGGCGCCTCATCCAAATGGGGCGAGGTGTTCGACCACGGCATCGACATCGTCCATCCGCCCTTCTGGTACTGGGCGTGGGAGCATGGGCTTGCAGCCTATGGCCGGCCGCTCGAGCCGGTGCTCGCGACCATGGTCCTGTGGGCCATCATCGGCGGCTATGTCGCGCAGCGGATCATCGAGGGGATTTTCATCAAGCTGCTGAAGCTCGAAATCCATGTCTGGCGGCCGGTCGACAGCAAGTTCCGGCTGATCACCGCCCGGCGCAATCCGAACATGGTCATCCTCGTCTGTGCGTTGCTATTCCACCGCCCGGACCTCGGCCTCGAGCTGGTCGCCTGGTGGACGCTGGCGAGCCTCATCTTCCACGCGGTTCGCCTGGCGCAGGCCCGCGAACGGCTGAGCCGCGGCGAACCCGTCGTTTCCTGGCTCGAAGCATGAGCTGGACGGCGATTGTGCTTGCGGGCTCGCGACCCGGCCGCGATCCGTTCGCCGAGCAATTCGGCGCTGAGCTGAAGGCGCTGATCCCGATTGCCGGCGAGCCGATGGTGTGCAGGCCGGTGCGCGCGCTGCTCGAGACGAAAAAGGTTGGCAAGATCCTGGTCCTCAGCCAGTCGACCGGGCCGATCGCCGCGGTGCTTCCGACGAGCCACCGGATCAAGGTGCACGAGGCGCAAGGGACGATCGCCGAGACGATCGAGAAGCTGATCCTGAAGCGCACCGCGCAATTTCCGATCATCGTCACCACCGCCGATCATGCGTTGCTCGACGGGCAAATGATTGCCGAATTCATCAACAGCGCAGCCGGTGCGGACATCGCCGTGGGCGTCGCCGAGCGGCGATCGTTGATCGAGCGGCTGCCGCAGTCGAAGCGCACATGGATTCCCTTTCGCGGCGGCGCGTATTCGGGAGCGAACCTGTTCGCGTTCGGCTCGATCAAGGCGCTCGCGGCGATCGAGCAATGGCGATCGGTCGAGCAGGACCGCAAGAAGGGGTGGCGCGTGCTCTCTGCACTTGGGCCCGCGGCGGTGCTCGGCGCGCTGCTGCGCATGCGCACGATCGAGCAGACGGCAACCACCATTGCACGGCGGCTCGGCATGACGGCCCGCGTGGTCGTGCTCAGCAACCCGCTGGCCGCAGTGGACGTCGACAAGCCCGTCGACCACGCAATCGTCGAAGCGATCCTCGCCGGCAAAGCATGAGCGATCTCGCGATCTACGACATGGACCGGACGGTGACGAAGCGGCCGACATACACGCCGTTCCTGTTGCATTGCGCGGTTCGCCGCAGCCCGTTGCGGCTGCTGTTCCTGCCAGTCGTTTTGCTTTCGATGATCGCCTACGGACTGAGCCTCATCGGTCGCGCGCGACTGAAGGAGATCAACCACCATCTTCTGATCGGCGCGCACATCCATTCCGGTGAGCTGAAGCTGCTCGTCGACAGCTTCGCGGACGGCCAGGTCGCCAAGAACATCCGACCCGGCGCCCGCAGAGCGATTGCGCGTGACAAGGCCGAGGGGCGGCGGGTCGTGCTGGCGACCGCGTCCTACCGGCTATACGCGGATGCCATCGCCGAACGGCTCGGCTTCGACGACGTGATCGGCACCGGTTCTGTGATTGGCCTCGACGAGCGGGTGCACGCGAAGATCGCGGGCGAGAATTGCTACGGTCCGGCAAAGCGGCGGATGATCGCCGACTGGGTCGACAACTCCGGCCTCAAGGGCGTCCACGGTCACGTCCGCTTCTATTCAGACCATGTCTCGGACCAGCCGGTGTTCGAATGGGCGGATGAGGCGGTCGCGGTGAACCCGCACCGAAAGCTCAGGCGGCTCGCGGAGCAGCGGGGATGGGCGATCGAGGACTGGGGGGCTTAGCTCGCGAAGCTGGGATCGAGCCGGTAGGCTTTCCGCTTGAGCGCCGGCCAGGCGAGCATCTTGGCCGCGACGGGAAGCGCGAGCTTGCCCTGCTGCGCCGCAACTTCCGGCGCGCCCTGCGGCGGATTGTTCACTTCCGTCCCACCCGCGAGCGCCATCACCTGCGCCTGGCACGCGCGCTCGAGCGTGTAGAGGCGAATGAACGCCTCGCCGATCGTCTGACCGACGGCGAGGGTCCCGTGATTCCTCAGCAGCATCATGTTCTTGGTTCCAAGGTCCTCGACGATTCGCTCGCGCTCGTCGAGGTCGACGGCGATGCCTTCATAATCGTGATAGGCGATGTCATCGCGCACGAGCATCGCCGCCTGGGTCAGCGGAAGCAGCCCGTCGGCCTGCGCGCTCACGGCCTGGCCCGCGGGCGTGTGCAGATGCATCACCGCCTGCGCGTCCTCGCGCGCCATGTGGATCGCCGAATGGATGGTGAAACCCGCCGGATTCGTGATGAAGGGGGTCGGGTCGACCGAGTTCCCGTCGATATCGACCTTGATCAGCGACGAGGCGGTCACTTCCTCGAACATCAGATTGTAGGGGTTCAGCAGGAAATGGTGCTCGGGACCGGGGACGCGCACCGACAAATGGGTGAAGATGAGGTCGTCCCAGCCATAATCGGCGATCATCCGATAGGCCGCCGCGAGATCGACCCGAAGCGCCCATTCCGCGTCGCTGACGTTGCCTTCGAGCGACGGGATTTCGATGGTGTCGAGCGGCGTCGCCGTCGACATCTCACGCGCCATGCTGTCGACACGGTTCATGTGAGCACCTCCTGAGCGCCCTCAAAAGCAGCATATGAGCGGCGCCGTCCAGCCCTAATCCAGCCCTTCACGTCTGAATCGGGAAGCTGTTACAACGCCCTCATGAGCCTCTACGCGCTGCAGAAGCTCCTTTACGAGCTCAACCGCGATCCCCGCGTGCAGGAGCAATTCGTCGCCGACCGCGACGCGTTGCTGGCGCGATTCCGGCTCACCGGCGAAGAAGCGGACGCGATCCGCAACGACGATATCGGCATGCTCTACATCCTTGGCGTCAACGGCCAGATCCTGATGCATTTCGCGGCATGGCGCGGCCTCGCCTGGGACGAGTATATCCAGGCGATGAAGGATGCGCTGACGAAGCACGGACAGGTCCGCGGCGGGATTTATGCCGCGGTCGACGGCGGTGAAGGAGGCGCGCTGTGAGCCTGGTCTTCGCCGGGATCATGAGCCACGGTCCCGGGATGCGGGCGCGGGCGGACCGTGCCGATCCGGCTGTGCGGGATCCGTTCTTCGCGACGCTCGAAAGACTGCGCGAGCGGCTGGAAGAAGCGCGGCCTGACGCATTGATGGTCGTCGCGGCCGAGCATTTCGCCAACTTCTTCATGAACAACATGCCGGCCTACTGCATCGGCATGGCCGAGGATTATGAAGGGCCGATCGAGGACCCCGGCTGGCTTCGGATTCCGCGGCGAACCATCCCGGGTAATGCCGATCTATCGCGGCGGATCATCCGCAAGGTGATGGACCGCGCCGACGTCGCCTACGCCGAGGAATGGAAGTTCGACCACGGGATCATGGTGCCGCTGAGCTTCCTCACGCCCCGGTTCGACCTTCCCGTGATCCCGGCAAACATCAACTGCCAGGGCCCGCCGCTGACGCCGCTCGGCCGCGCCTACGAATTCGGGAGAGCGGTGCGCGGTGCATGCGATGCCCTGCCGGAGCGGATTGCGCTGATTGGCACCGGCGGGATTTCGCATTGGCCGGCAACGCCGAACTCGGGGAAGATCAACGTCGATTGGGACCGCGAATTCTTGGCGCGCTGGACGCGCAACGATCGCAAGGCGCTGACGTCCTACACGGATGAGGAGACCCTGCGCGACGCGGGCCAGGGCGGGTTCGAGATTCGCACCTTGGTGGCCGTCGCCGGCGCTTGCGAGGGAAGCACCGGCGAGCTGTGGTTCTGCGAGCCCATCCCGATCTTCGCGACCAGCGGCTTTGCGGCGGTCATGAATCTGGCGCAGGAGACCGCAGCGAAAGCGGCCTAGGCGCCCAGCTTCGGGATCTTGTGGGCGCCGAGGGCCACGGCGATGTTTTTCGTCTCCATGTAGAAATCGAAGCTGTAGTCGCCGCCGTCGCGACCGATGCCGCTTGACTTCATGCCGCCGAACGGCGTCGGCAGGTGACGGACATTTTCCGAGTTGACCCACACCATGCCGGCGTCGATCGCCTGCGCGACGCGCAGCGCCCGCCCAGAGTCGCGGGTCCAGACGTAACCGGCGAGGCCGTAGTCAACGTCATTGGCTTTTCGGATCGCGTCTTCTTCGTCGGTGAAGGGGAGGACCGTCAGGACTGGCCCGAAAATTTCCTCGCGGGCGATCCGCATGCCGGGTTCGGCTCTCCCGAAAAGCGTCGGCTGGACGAAATAGCCTTCAGCGCTGCACTCGTGCCGCTCGCCGCCGCAGACGATCTCGGCGCCTTCGCTCTTCGCGACGTCCATATAACCCATGACCTTGTCGAGATGCCGCGGGTGGATCAGCGGACCGACCTCGGTGGCGGGATCGAGCGGATCGCCGACGCGGAGCTTGCGCGCGCGCTCGGCGACTTTCGCGACGAACTCGTCGTGGATCGGCTCCTGCACCAGCAGGCGGCTCGACGACGTGCAGCGCTGGCCGTTGAGGCTGTAGATCATGAACACCACGGCATCGAGCGCGCGGTCGAGGTCGGCGTCGTCGAACACGAGCACAGGGTTCTTGCCACCGAGCTCGAAATGCACGCGCTTCAGGGTCGCAGCGCCCTGTTGCATGATCGCGCTTCCGGTGCGGCTCTCGCCGACGAATCCGATCGCCTTGATGCCGCGATTCTCGGTCAGCGCCTTGCCCGCCACCTCGCCCAAGCCGTTGACGCTGTTGAACACGCCGGCTGGAAGGCCCGCCTGGTGCGCGATCTCGACCAGCAGCCGGGCGCTGTACGGGCTCCATTCCGCGGGCTTGTGGACGACCGTGCAGCCGCAGGCGAGCGCGGGCGCGATCTTCCAGGTCGAGAGCATGAACGGCGTGTTCCACGGCGTGATCACGCCCACGGGGCCGATCGGCTGGCGCATCGTGTAGTTGAGGTGGTCGGCGCTCGGCAGCGCGAGACCGTTTTGCGCGTCGGGCGCGCGGTCGGCGAAGAAGCGGAAATTCTCGGCGCCGCGGAGCGCCGCCTTGCTCATGAAGCGCAGCGGCTGGCCGGTGTCGAGCGACTCGATCAAAGCGATCTCGTCGGCGCGGACGACGATTGCGTCCGCGATCGCGTGAAGAATGTCGCGGCGTTTCTTCCCGGTCGTCTGCGACCAGCTTGGGAATGCTCGCTTTGCCGCCGCAGCCGCCTGATCGACATCAGCCGCTCTGCCAGCGAGCACCTGCCCGAGCACCCGCCCCGTCGACGGATCGAGCACGTCGAACGGTTCGCCGCCGTCGCCATCGGTCGGCTCGCCGTCGATGAAATGGCCGAGCGGCCTGGCCGCAAGGCGCGCGAGATGCTGCAGTGCCAGTTCGCGGTTGCGCGCTGCCGAGTCGACCTTCGCGGGCTCGTTCACTCCGCGGACTCCTTCTTCAAGAGCTCGTGGAGGTTGTTCTTCCGCCACGCCATGTCGTGCGGGATCTCGTGGAGCTCGAACGACAAGGCGAGCGGGCGTGAGCGGTAGAGCTCGTCGGTGAAGTCGCACAAGGCGCCGAAGATCCGGTCCCCGGCGTTGCGTCGTGTCTCGACGTCGCGCCCGGGACCGATGCGCACCATCATGTGGATGTAGCCCGCGTCCGAATTGCCATTGGCGATGCGATAATATTTCCGCGCCTCGGCCCGGGTACGGACGCCGCCGAGCGGGAAGATGCCGGTCGAAAGGGCTGTCTCGTGAATCGTGTCGACCAGCGTCTGGATGTCGAGCGCGTCTTCCAGGTTCGCAGAATATTCGATGTTGAGGTGCGGCATTGACGCCTCGCTGGCCAGCTTGTTAACATGTTAAATATCAAGCGGCTCCCGCGCGCGCAAGGAAGCATTCGATGGATATCAGCCGCCTCAAAGGGTCGATCCCGCCGCTCATTACGCCATTCCGGAACGGCGAAGTTGATTACGAGGCCTATGCGGGCATGGTCGAGTTTCAGGTCCGCGAGGGCTCCCACGGAGTCCTCGTCAACGGCACGACGTCGGAACCTGCGTCGCTCAGCGCCGATGAGCGGAACCGGCTCGTCGATGTCGCGATCGAAGCCGCGGGCGGGCGCGTGCCGGTGGTCGCAGCGACGGGCTCCCAGTCACTCGCGGAGACCGAGCTTCTCACGGACCATGCGGTCCGCGCGGGCGCTGACGCCTTGCTGATCGTCACGCCTTATTATTCGAAGCCGCCGCAGCGCGGGCTGGTCGATTATTACCTGAGGCTCGCCGAGCGTCACCAGGTGCCGTGGATGGTTTATCACATCCCCGGCCGGACGGCGGTCAGCGTTACCCTGGACACGCTGAAGCAGTTGCGGGATCGCTCGCCGACCTTCGTCGGAATGAAGCACGCGGTGAACGACCTCGGCTTTGCGACCGAATGCCTCACGAGCCTCGGCCACGATTTTCGAATCTTTGTCGGCCTGGAGGAATTGTCATTCCCGATGATGGCGATCGGCGCGTGCGGGCTGATGAATGCCGTCGGCAACCTCCGCCCGCGCGTCCTTTCGCAGCTTTGCGAAGCGGTGTGGGCGAGCGACATTCCTGGGGCGCGCGCGATTCACGAACGCCTCCTCGAATTGAATCAGGCGGTGTTCTTCGACACCAACCCTATCCCGATCAAATATATGATGAAGCGGCTCGGCCTTATCCCCGAGAACGAGCATCGGCTGCCGATGGCGCCTGCAACGCCGGAACTCGAACAGCGCCTCGATGCTGTGTTGGAGCGTGCGGGGCTGCTCACCGCCGCGGCGGCATGAGGCTGGCGAAGCTGAAGGGCGGCAGCTGGGCCGCGGTGATGGACGATGGCGCCGTCGATCTCAGCGCGAAGGTCGATGGCGACATTCGCGAGCATTTAAGCAGCGACGCGCTGAAGCGCCTCGCCGTGTTTGCCGAAAGCCGTACGCCGGACATCTCTCGCGACGAGCTGAGCTTTGCTCCGCTTCTTCCGAACCCCGAAAAAATCATCTGCGTCGGCGTAAACTACTGCAACCGCAACGAGGAATATCGCGACGGTTCGGACCTGCCGAAATATCCGAGCCTGTTCTTCCGCGCACCGACGTCGTTCGTCGGACATGACGCGCCGCTGATCAGGCCGAGCGAGAGCGAGCAGCTCGATTACGAGGGGGAGCTCGCGATCATCGTCGGCACCGGCGGTCGGCGAATCCCCAAGGACGAGGCGCTCGACCATATCGCCGGCCTGACGCTGGTGAACGAAGGCACGCTTCGCGACTGGGTGCGGCACGCCAAGTTCAACGTGACCCAGGGCAAGAATTTCGATTCGAGCGGCTCGATCGGGCCTTGGATGGTCACCGCCGACGAGTTCGCTGGCTTCGACGCCATTCCGGTGCAGACCCGCGTCAATGGCGAGGTTCGCCAGGACGACACGACCGCGAGCCTGATCTTCGGCTTCGCCGAGCTCATCGCCTACATTTCATCGTTCACGACGCTCAAAGCCGGCGATGTCATCTCGACCGGGACGCCGCCGGGCGCCGGGGCGCGCCTCGACCCGCCGGTCTACCTGACGCCCGGCGATGTCATCGAGGTGTCGTCGCCGCAGATCGGCACCTTGCGCAACGGTGTGGTCGATGGCTGACGCGGGCTCCACGCGCACGCGCGCCGCCGCGCTGCGGCCGTTCGACCAGTCGCTGCCGATGGCTCTGCTCCGCGCCCGCGAGGCGGTGATGCGGGGCTTTCGCCGGCTGCTTCGCAAGCATGGCCTCAACGAGCAGGAATGGCGGATCATGCGGGCGCTCAGGGAAGCAGACGAGCTGGAAATCGGCGAGCTGGCGACGCGTGTCTTCATCCTGAAACCGAGCGCCACCCGCACGGTCAAAAATCTCGAGGCACGCGGCATCGTCAGCCGCAGCCGTCCGAGCTCCGACCAGCGGCGCTCGCTCATCGCGCTCAGTGCCAAAGGTGGGGTGCTATTCGACGATCTCGCGCCCCAATCCGAGCAGGAATATGCGCGCATCACCCAATGCATCGGCCGGCGTGACATGGACGAGCTTTACCTGCTGCTGGGCCGGGTCACCGACGCACTCAACCGCGGCTAGAGGTCGAGCACCAGCTGCGGCGACTTCGACCGCGAGCAGCAAATCGTCATCAACTTGTTCGAGGCCCGCTCCTCGTCGGTCAGGACATAATCGCGATGGTCGGGCTGCCCCGAGATCACGTTCGTGAGGCAGGTCCCGCACAGCCCTTCGCGGCACGAGAAAGGATGCTCGATCCCATTCTCCTCGAGCACTTCGAGGATCGACTTGCCCTCCGGAATCGCGAATTCGACGGCGCTGCGCTCGAGCCGGACCCTGAACGCGTTCGAGTCCTGCGGCCCGTCATTTTCGGGAGTGGTGAACCATTCGAACCGCACGGTTCCGCTGGGCAGATGCTGCGTCAGCGCTTTGACCGATTCCATGAGCGGGGCCGGTCCGCAGCAATAGACCCACTCGCCTTCGTTCCAGCCGGCAATCGCCTCGGCGACATCAAGCACCTGACCGCATTCATCGTCGAAATGGAATTGCGTGCTGTCGCGGGTGAGGCCGCAGAGTTCCTCGTAGAAAGCGGCCCGCTGGCGGCTCCGCGCCGCATAGATGAGGCGCCACGGCTTGCCATTGGCGACGCACCAGCGGACCATCGCCATGATCGGCGTGATCCCGATCCCGCCGGCGATGAAGAGAAAGCGCTCGGCGCGCGGGTCAAGCGCGAAATTGTTGATGGGCCCGTTGATCGTCACCTGCGCGCCGGCGCGGACGCTGCTGTGCACGAAGCTCGACCCGCCGCGGCTGTCCGCGACACGCGCGACGCCGATCACGTAGCGATCGCGCTCGCGCCAGTCGTTGGTCAGCGAATATTGACGAATGAGGCCGTTGGGCAGGTGAAGGTCGAGATGCGCGCCCGGCTCGAACGGCGGGAGTTGCCCGCCGCCGATTGCGCGAAGCTCGAGGCTCATGACGTCGAGCGCTTCCGCGCGCACGTCGGCGACCTGCACCTGGAACGGGGTGTTCGACAAATCTATTCGGCGGCGATCGCCGGCGCGGGCTGCGGAGCGGTGACCCCCGCCTGCTCCTCGCGGATCATCTTGTCCATCACGTAGCGGAAGTGCGACAGCGCGACGTCCGAAGCCACCGCGATCAGTCTGAAGCTGGGATCCGCGTCGAGCATCTTCTGCTGCTCTTCGATGATCTCCTTGTCCTCCATGAAGCCTTCGATCAGGCTGTCGAGCAGGGACATGGAGATGGTGTAGTCGGCGCCTTCGAAGTCGTTGAGATAGTTCCAGAAGAAGTGGGTCGTTCGCTCCGTCTCAGGAGTCATGAACTGGCAGTTGCGAAACTCGCGCGTGCCTTCCTTGCCCTCGCCATCTTCGCCCATGCCGGCAGGAGCGAACATCGTGTCCATGAGGAAAATGCCCGGGACCAGCATGCGCGCGATGTTCCGGCGATCGACCTTGTCGGTCTTATTGGGGATGACCTTCCTGAGATATGGCGGCG